>Ga0335070_10006651_pt1 | contig 13598 bp, 5 predicted proteins | sample Lox_Sample_13_FD_206722 | JGI IMG/M metagenome (GOLD analysis project Ga0335070, IMG submission 206722) | Soil microbial communities from Loxahatchee National Wildlife Refuge, Florida, United States - Lox_Sample_1.3 | ecosystem: Environmental > Terrestrial > Soil > Wetlands | place: USA: Florida...
CCGCCCTTCTTCAAGTCTCTTCTATCGCATAGCGTAGCCCGATGTATTAAGGCATCCGTTTCTAGCCGCAGCCTTCAGCCTAGGCTCCGGGCGTCTTCTTCTTCGTGGTCCTTGGCTTGCGAGGCTTCGTGCTCCTTACTCGCTTAGCAGGTGCTTTGGGCTCTTCCGCCGTCGGTGTGACCGGTGCCGCTTCGGTTACCGGTTCCGGGGCCGTTACGACGGGTGCAGTCTCGACAGGGACGGTTTCCACCGGCTTCTCGACGGGCTCAGCCACAGGCGCCTGAGGAGTTGGGGCCTCGATCGGTTTGGCCGGTTCGGGGGTCGGCTCCGGAACTGGAGCTGGTTCGGGAGTTGGCGGCGGCGCCTCCTTGATTGGCTCCGGAGCCGGCTGCACGGTCACAGCGGCCGCAGGTACTAGCGTAGAGGCAGGCGTAGCGCCAGCAGGCATCGGCGTAGCCTTGGATCTACCCCTAAGGCCTAGCACCAGGGACCCTATGATCACGATCGCAGCCGCGGCCACTAAGACGATGATTTCCCATGTTTCCATGAGGTTCACGGTGAAGTGAGGCATTCTTCGTTATACCCCTTGGTGTCAACATCAACTCACAAATTGCTTGGCTAAGCTTGACCACTGCCAATTCTTATGATTCGTTTTCCTCGGTGAGGTTCTCGTTCCACTTTTCCGCACGAAAAGCTTTTACAACTAGCCTCATGACGTCTAGGCCGAAGCGGGGGTCGCCCAGCCTGGTCAAAGGCGTGAGGCTCAGGACCTCATCTCGTAGGAGTTCGTGGGTTCAAATCCCACCCCCCGCACCAAGTGACTTCCACGAGGTCTCTCTTTGGTATCGCCATAATTGGTCCGAGGTGGGCTTTTAAGCGACAGTCGACTCATGATAGCCCATGTCAATGACTTCCACCCTGTTGACACTAATAATCGTCATCGTGCTGTTCGAGTTATCCGTCGTGTTCTATGGAATCATCAGGCATGCGGTCAGGAGGCTTCTGTCTCCTCTTAGAGAACGGTCTTGAAGATGTAACAACTCTAGCGGTTTACGATTTCCGGCACTTCCCTGGTCGGTTTCAAGCTTGCAGCGTACAGGTACTTGGCCAGCTCCATCTTCGGATAGATGACCTCCCTGAAACCAGTCACCCCTTTGACATGGTTGGGCACGCTGAGCTCCAGAGGGATGCTGAGAGCCTTCACGGCCGTCTCGTAGTCCTTGTACGAGCCGCTGAGGAACTGTCCGACGACCTCCCTCATGTACCAGTCTCTGAAGCCCTCCTCCTTCTTATGCCTGAAGACGAAGCCTCTCAGAAACTTCATGCGCCTTATGAACCGCAGGGAAGACGTCGACGTGTTCATGTCGAACCTCAAAGTGAGTTCGCTCTTGGACGCCTTGACTTCGACCTTTCTGCCAGTGGGATTGGGGATCTTCTTCGCGATTCCCCCCACGATTCTGGCTACGACGCTCCCGACGTAGATGTCGACCTGGGGGCGGTTCAGGTGTGTGTACTCGATAGTGTCCCCCCTCTCGAGATCCAAGTTGTAACGAGCTCTGTCTCTGTCCAACTTCTCTTCGGAGAGCAGCAGTTCGGCGACCCACAACTCGTCTTTGATTGCCATGACCTTGTAGAGGTTTCTCAGCACCTCTTTGGTAGCCCTGAATCCTCTGTCCTGTCCGTCGTTCGCGCGAACCTGCAGCACCTTTTCCAGGTACTCCCTGGCATAGGAGAGGTTCCTCCACTTGATCAGGTCGTAGACCCTGACCGCCAAGTCTTTGGCATCGGCCTGATTCATTCCCGTCTTTGAGACGGCCGATTCGATCATGGCTTGGTATTCCTTGGCAGCGCGGGCTCCCCTGCCTTTGAAGAAATAATAGTCGCGCAGGTGCTTCATCTTCTCCTTGACCACGTCGTCCAGCGACCGTCTGGAGAACCATTCCTTCTCGTTGTACACGCGCAGGAAGTCCTGCCCATTGACCAATCCGTCGGCGAACGCCTTGTCGGCTACGAGTTTCCTGCCAAGCCTGAATGCCCGCATGTTGGTCTGCTTCCCCGCCTTGGCAGATTGGACGATCGAGTCCTCTAGATTGCGGAGATCCAACGGGAGGAGGCCCAACTGATAGGTCATCCCAAGCATCACGATGTTGGAGTAAATCTTGCTTCCCAGATAGAATTCAGCTATCTCTGAAATCGGAAGCCCGAAGTAGTCAGCGTCTCCGACTTTGCCTCTTATCTTCGCATCTAGGTCTTCCGGGTATTCTTCCTCCCCCGCTAGCATGAGAATCGTCGGCAAGGCCGTTTCATTGGAGACGAAGACGGTGTCTTTGTTGGCGTACTTCATCCCTCTCGTTCCCTCCAACTTGTCTAGGCCGTTGATTAAGTCGGCCCGGCCCGCCGATATCACCGGCGACAGGTTAGCGGTACCTTTTTGGAATATTATATGGCTGTACACTCCGCCGTTCCTTACAGCCAGGCCCTTCTTGTCATGGCCTATCCATTGTCCCCTGTTGTAGCCCTGCTTCGCCGCGGCCCTAGCAAGGATGACCGTGTTGAGACCGCCACCCATCCCTCCGAACGAGCCGGTGTAGATCGAGTATGTGTCCTCAAAATCCACCTTGTTTGCAGGCTCGGGGATTTCGGACAGTTCGGAGTCGGTCAACCTCTCTCTGGGGGAACCTCCCGAATAATCCACCTTGACACGCTCGAAGGAGGGGCATGCTTCGATTCTAGCACAGTAAGCGTCTTCGGTGCAAATCGACATATCGATGGCGACCTTCTGACCGAAGGGCGTGTCAGTGAGGGCAAGGCCGGGGCAGCCCGTGTTCACCGTGCACTCCCTGCAGTTTTCGCAGACCTCAGGCGTGACGTTGACGAACTCCGTCTTTGGGCCTCTTCGTAACATCTTCCTCCTCCTTTCCTTCGTTATGCCACATTCCTTCTCCGAGACTAAGACGGTCGGGTCCGTCCTCCTCAAGGCCTTTCTCAGTTCGTCGATGTAGCCACGTCTATTGTCTGGATTGATGGTCTTGATGTAGACCTCCTTGTTTCCGGCCATGCCTTTGATAATCGGCTCGAACTTCCTGGAGGGAACTCTCTCCTTGCCATGATACTCCGTTGTGATCGACTCTTGGTGGCCCGTCATCGCCACACATTTGTTGTCCATAATGATCGTGACCCGGTCCCTCCTGCCGTCTATAGCCTCCTGGACCGAGTTCTTGCCGCCGTGCTCGAACGTCCCGTCACCAATCATAACCAGCTTCTTGTTGGCCACATCCTTCATCGCGTCAGCCGAGGCTCCTGCATGTCCCATAGCGTTGAATGCGTGCGCCTCCCTCCATGGACCGTACATGGACATGGAGTAACAGCCTATGTCCGGTATCGTCATGAAATCCCTGTTGTCGGTCTCGTCCCTGAGATACTTGATCGCGCTGTTCGTTCCACGATGAGGGCACCCCGCACAATAACCCGGCGTCCTCTTGGGGATCACCAGCGAGAAGTCGCTGGCCTCTTTGATGAGGGCAAGCTCTTCTTCCACCCTCTTCCTTTCGTCTACTGTGATGGAGTCTGGAGACGTGATATGGCACCTCCAACCTTCTCTATCGTAATGGTGGGGTCGAGCCCACCGAACTCGGGGAATCCCTCCTTGCCGTCAGGGAACCTCTTCCCCCAGATCTCCACCCTGTCGACCTCCTTGCTCTGGTAGGCATTCTTCAGGATATAGGAAACGTCTGATTCGATGAAAGGCTCCTTCTCCTCCATCACATAGATGGCGTCGACCGACCTGGCGAACGATTTGACCACCGCCTCGTCCAACGGATACACCATTCCTAGCTTGAGTATGGGGAACCGCTCATCCAGTCCAAGTGCATGGAGCGCCTGTTCAAGGTAGTTGTAAGCCAGGCCTGATGTGATGAACCCGATCTTCCTCTTGCCTGGGCCCCCCATATCCGAGTAGAGCACCCTGTTCAGGTTCTCTTCTCTGGCGTGCTTGATAGCCAAGGGCAACCTCCTGGTGACTATGTCTCTCTCATGTTCGCCAGAGATGGGCGGTAGACTCGTTCCCTTCTGCACGTCGATCTTGCCTACGTCCAGTCTGATCTTATCTTTCGGCGGGTACCTGTTCTTGTAGAGCTCCACACTTCCTATTCCGTCTGCCTGGAAGGTCTGGATGACGTACCCGACGATCAATTGAGAGGATCTGGACAACTCAAGCGACGCCCCGATGAAGTCCTTGACCTCCTGCGGCGTGCTGGGTTCTACGATGGGCATACGGAGTTTGCGAAGCAGATAGCGCGAACTCGAGGCTACCTGCGTGCTTGAGGCATGGGGGTCGTCTCCTACCACGACCATCCCTCCCCAGCCCATGGTCGCTGCAGCCTGATAGTTGGAAATCTCCAGCGGGTCTGCCGCCACGTTCAATCCGACGCTCTTCATGACGGCCATCCCGTCCCTTCCGGCGACCCTGGCACCGTTCAGGCGGGCCGCCCCTTCCGCCTCATTCTTGGCCGCCTCCCAGTAGAAGCCCTTCGAAGTAAGCCACTCCCTGTAGTTCTCGGAGAAGGTGAAGAACTCCGCTACCGGTGAACCCATGTATCCGGAAGCTATCGGTATCCCGGCCTCCAAGGCACCTTTGACTATGAGCTCGTTGCCGTTGAAGACCTCGTAGCCGTCCTCCTTCAGGAACCTCTCATCGACTGCGGGAGCCTTAGCTTCCAAACCAGGGCAGACCAAGCCCGAACTCGGAACACAACGATATAACGCGTTCTGCAGTTTTGCCTGCCAGGATCGCGCGCTTCTTTGATCGCCATCAGGCGTGCCAAACCCTATAAGCTCCTGATCGTGACTAAATACGATGTCAAAGGAAGGCCCCATAGCGCTGGTTCCTTTGGTCTCCTCTCTTCATGATCCAGAGGCCACCAGGGAGGTCGTCGACATGTATGCTTCCTGGCTTGCCGGATCCTACGACCTTGTCCTGAACCCCGTTTCGGACGCCGAGGCTCTCGCGTCAGCGGGCCTGGGAGGTGCTTCTGGCGTCTTGGCCCTCGCGGTAACGGGTGGTACGGAGCGGCTTATTCAGGCCGCGGCTTCGCTCGGCAAGCCCATGGTAATACTCGCCCACGAATCGATGAACAGCCTCCCGGCTGCTTTGGAGGCGGCCTCCTCTTTGGGACCCTCCCGCCCTCCCCAGCTGCTGTTCGGCCAAGGCGAAGCCGAGCTTAGAGCTGCAAAACGATTCGTCTCGTCGGCCAAGGCATTGAACAGGATACGCAAGCACAAGATCGGCCTTGTCGGGGGACCCAGCTCTTGGCTGACCTATAGCCTTCCCAACGAAGCCGCCCTTTCCGGGCACCTCGGCATCGAGGTAGTCACCCTGCCCATGGAGGAATTTGATAGCGAATACGTCCTGTCAGGAGGGGTAGCTGCCAGCATGTCGAGGGACGCACAGATCAGAGCCCCTGTTTCCGACGGAATAACGAAAGATGACTTCGACAAATCCGCCAAGGTGTACGCGTCCTTGCGCAGCCTGCTTGAGAAGCACGATCTCACCTCTCTGAGCGTCCGCTGCTTTGATTTCATCGGGAAATACGGAGCCACCGGTTGCTACGGCGTCGCCATGCTTAACGACCAGGGAATCGTGGCGGGATGCGAAGGGGACATACCTGCCACTGTGGCCATGCTGACGCTTTCGGAGGTCTCCGGCAGCCCCACATTCCTCGCGAACCCCAGTTCCATTGAAGGGCGAAAGTTGACCATGGCGCACTGCACGATAGCTCCCAAGCTAACCAAAGGTTACCGCTATCGAACGCACTTCGAATCCGGACTGGGGGTGGCCATCTCCGGCTCCCTTAGGGAGGGTGAGAGGGTGACCGTGGTCAGGTTCAGCAACGATTTCGGGGTTCTGCGGGCTGGCGAAGGCATCATAACCCGGGGGGAGGCCTGGAGCGAGAAGCTCTGCAGGACGCAGGTTGAGATAACGATGGACGGAAACGCGGAGCTGATCAGGGAGCGGCCCATGGGCAATCACCTGGTGATCGCCTACGGCTCTCACCTGCAGATCCTCCATGGCGTGGCCTCGCTCGCCGGCATCGAATTCGAAGCGATCTGAACGGATGCGCCAGCTAGCACTCTTTAAATAAAGAGAAACGGCGCATGAGGGGCTGAGCTGCCGGGGTGGCGGAGTGGCTGCGGCTCTAAGCCGTCACAGAACGCGTCAGCCTCGAGATCTTAACGGATGTGGCTAGACAGCTGATGGGCCTTCACGGCCCTCATGGGTTCAAGTCCCATCCCCGGCGCTCCCTTATACCTTCAGAGCCAGAACTCGCTATACGGGGACGTTCCCGTGCTTGCGCGAAACGTCTCCAACCATCCTGCTCCGTCTCGGGAGCAAGGCCTCTAGGGCTTTGATCAGCGTCGGCCTCGTCATCGCAGGCTCCACTATCTGATCCACGTATCCCTTGGAGGCGGCATAGTAGGGGGTCCCGAAGTGCTTTCTGTAGTCGTCAACGAAGGCCTTCAATACCCTGTCTCTTTCCTCGGGAGTCTTGGCTTCGTTAAGCTCCTTCTTCGCCAGTATTTCGGCGGCCCCTTCGGCACCCATTACCGCGATTTCTGCAGTAGGCCAAGCCGCGACAAAGTCGGCCCCAAGATGCTTGCTGCTCATGGCGATGTAGGCTCCGCCGTAGGCCTTCCTGATCTCCAAGGTGAGCTTCGGCACAGTGGACCTCGAGTAGGCATAGAGGATTTTGGCGCCATGTCTGATGATGCCCCCGTGCTCCACACTTGTCCCGGGCATGAATCCAGGCACATCCACTAGGGTCACCAGCGGAATTCCGAACGCGTCGCAGAACATAACGAGCCTCGAAATCTTGTCGGAAGCGTTGATGTCGATGACGCCTGCGAGCCAGTTGGGCTGGTTGGCGATGACCCCCACGACATGGCCATGCAGCCTTGCGAAACCCGTGATCGCCGACTTCGCCCAGCCCTTCTTGATATCGAAGAAGGACGCCTTGTCGAATATCTCATCGATCACCGAATACATGTCGAAAGCCTTGTAGGGCTCCTTCGGGACGATTGTGTCCAGGTCCGGCGATTTCCTGTTCGGATCGTCTCCCGTTTCGACATATGGCGGGTCCTGCAGGTTGTTCTGGGGGAGGTAGCCCAGCAGCTTGCGGACGAGCCTGATGGCATCCGCGTCGTCCTCGGCTACGAAGTCGGCGACACCGCTCTTCATGAAGTGCGCGTCCGCCCCTCCCAGTTTGAATTCATCGGTTACCTCGCCGGTTGTGGCCTTGACGACCTTCGGGCCGGTGATGAACATGAATCCCGTCTTCCTGACCATTATGACGAAGTCCATCAGGGCAGGAGAGTAGACCGCACCTCCAGCACAGGGGCCCATGATCACAGCGATCTGAGGGATCACCCCGGAGGCTCGCGTGTTCATGTAGAATATGTCTCCGTAACCCTTCAAGGCGTCCACCCCTTCCTGGATTCTGGCGCCTCCTGAGTCGTTCATGAAGACCACTGGGACGCCCAGCTTGATCGCTTCATCTATGGCGTTGGCCGCCTTGGTGGCGTTGACTTCTCCCAGGGAACCCCCCAGGAACGTGAAATCCTGAGCTACCACGACAAGGTCGCGGGAGTCGGCCTTCCCGTGCCCCGTTACGACGCCGTCGCCAAATGCCTTCTTCTTATCCATCCCGAAGTCAGAGGAGTGATGCTCGGCGAACATTCCGAACTCCAAGAAGGTGCCAGGGTCCAGCAGCAGGTCGATCCTTTCCCGTGCCGTCAGCTTGCCTCTCTGATGCTGCTTCTCTATCTCCTCTTGTCCGCCTCCCAGTTCGGCCTTTTCGACCATCGATCTCAGCTTGGCCAGCGAGTCCCCGTCCTTCTCATCTGCTGCCATTGGGCTCGCCTTTGCCGCGCATCCGAGCCGTATTAATAAGTTACGTTGGCGAAGCTCCCTGCGCCCGCGAGCCCCTTCGTACCCCCAAAGAGACTCCTTCTTTGACCGGAATCGTTTCAAGCGGCTGGGCCGCACTCCTCCGTACGATATTTTGATTATTTCATCTCCACACATGCATACTTTCCATGACTTGCTCGATCATGTGCCTGCCCCATGCCATTTTCTCTATTTTGTTTACGAGACAACCCACTAAAAGCTTATATCCCCCCCGCTGTTGGGCTATACTTCGCACATTGTAATTGGCGGCGTTGTCGCCGAGGCGGGCCTAGCCCGACAGTGAACCGACAACCTCCTGATGTGCGTACAGAATGAGGGTTCAACCCTTGTCAGGATTGAATCTGAGCATTTGAGTTGCGTGCTTCTCGCAATAGCCAATAGCGTCGTTCTCCCGAATCCGGTTGATCCTGCCGGACCTGACTGCTATCGGTATGGGATTAAGCCATGCGAGTCGAACGTCTCCCGGCTGTGGGAGGCGTGGCACACGGCTCAGTAACACGTAGTCAACCTACCTTGGAGACACGGACAATCCCGGGAAACTGGGGCTAATCCGTGACGGGTTCAGAGTTCTGGAATGGCTCTGAGCCGAAAGGGTCAGGCGAGCATGCTCGCTTGGTCGCTCCAAGACGGGACTGCGGCCGATCAGGTTGTTGGTGGGGTAGTGGCCCACCAAGCCAGTAACCGGTGCGGGCTCTGAGAGGAGGGGCCCGGAGATGGACACTGAGACAAGGGTCCAGGCCCTACGGGGCGCAGCAGGCGCGAAACCTTTACACTGCACGAGAGTGCGATAAGGCTATACCGAGTGCCATCCGCTGAGGGTGGCTTTTCCTAGGTCTAAATAGCCTGGGGAATAAGGGGAGGGCAAGCCTGGTGTCAGCCGCCGCGGTAATACCAGCTCCCCGAGTGGTCAGGACGATTATTGGGCTTAAAGCATCCGTAGCCGGCTTTGTAGGTCTCTTGTTAAATCCAACGGCCCAACCGTTGGTTCGCAGGAGATACCGCGGAGCTAGGGGGCGGGAGAGGCGGACGGTACTCCATAGGTAGGGGTAAAATCCTTTGATCTATGGAAGACCACCAGTGGCGAAGGCGGTCCGCTAGAACGCGCCCGACGGTGAGGGATGAAAGCTGGGGGAGCGAACCGGATTAGATACCCGGGTAGTCCCAGCTGTAAACGATGCAGGCTAGGTGATAGAGAGGCTACGTGCCTCCCTAGTGCCGCAGGGAAACCGATAAGCCTGCCGCCTGGGGAGTACGATCGCAAGGTTGAAACTTAAAGGAATTGGCGGGGGAGCACCACAAGGGGTGAAGCCTGCGGTTCAATTGGAGTCAACGCCGGGAACCTTACCAAGGGTGACAGCAGAATGAAGGTCACGCTAAAGACATTACCAGACAAGCTGAGAGGAGGTGCATGGCCGTCGCCAGCTCGTGCCGTGAGGCGTCCTGTTAAGTCAGGAAACGAGCGAGACCCCTACCTTCAGTTGCTACCGTTACCCGAAAGGATGGCGGGGCTAATTGAAGGGACCGCTACCGCTAAGGTGGAGGAAGGAGGGGGCCACGGCAGGTCAGTATGCCCCGAAACCCTTGGGCCACACGCGGGCTGCAATGATAGCTACAGCGGGTTCCGACCTCGAAAGGGGAAGGCAATCCTTCAAACGCTATCTCAGTTATGATTGAGGGCTGCAACCCGCCCTCATGAATCTGGAATCCCTAGTAACCGCGCGTCAACACCGCGCGGTGAATACGTCCCTGCTCCTTGCACACACCGCCCGTCGTTCCATCCGAGTTGGCTCAGGACGAGGTGGCGTCAAGTTGGCGCTATCGAATCTTGGGTCGGTAAGGAGGGAAAAGTCGTAACAAGGTGGCCGTACGGGAACGTGCGGCCGGATCACCTCCTACGAAACACGTAGGAGTCAACGGCGCTGTTGGCTGCGAAGAAGAGCCCGCAACTCATTTGCTCTGTTAAGATGCAACTCGGCATCTGCCATGATGTCGGGTGAAGGGCGTAGCGGAAGGCCCTCAGGGTCTGTCCGCGATTAACGCCGTGTATAGGAACGCGCAAGCCTTAATGTATTGCTCCCGATGGGCGTAACGACGCCGTCTGGTGGATGGCTAGGCTTGAGTGACGAAGAAGGGCGCGGCAAGCTGCGATAAGCCTCGGGGAGATGCATGCAATCTTTGATCCGGGGATGCCCTAATGCGACTTCGTGCGGGGAGGAGCAATCCTCCCTGCGATCCCTTCGTAACTGTTGGGATTGTAAACCGTGGGAAAGGAAGCGTCCGAGTACCTCGAGGAAGAGAAATCAAACGAGATCCCCTTAGTAGAGGCGATCGAAGAGGGGAAAGCCCAAACCGAATCCGGCGCAGTAATGCGCTGGAGATGTAGTGTCCTCAGCAGCACATGGTGACCTTTTCTTTTAGCCGAAGTGGTCTGGAACGACCTGGCGTAGATGGTGATACCCCAGTAGGCGAAAGGGGGAAAGGCCATCGCTGTTGAGAAGAGTACCTGGCCTTGGCAGTGGCTAGGGAAGATGGGGGAAAGCAGCCCCCAAGGCTAAACACACCTCAAGACCGATAGTGCAATAGTATCGTGAGAAAAAGCTGAAAAGAACCCCGGAAGGGGGGTGAAAAGAGCCTGAAACCAGCCGGTTACAGAAGTGCCTCGCCTGAAAGGATTCGAGCTCGCTCCTCGTCCCGCAAGGGACTTGGAGAAGGCGAAAGTCCAGGGTGAGGTGTTCCGTCTAGAAACACGGGCCAGGGAGTTTTCTGTCATGGCGAGCTTAAGGGTTCAAAGCCCGTAGGCGAAGGGAAACCGGAGCTCCGCAGCGCCGCAAGGCGTGAGGGAGGGGGTGCTAATAGTGCTCTTGAGTCATGACGGAAAGACTAGGAACCGAGCGATCTTGTCTTGAGTAGGTTGAAGCCGGGCGAAAGCCTGGTCGAGGACCGAAAGGGTGCTAACGTGCAACTTGCTCCCCAAACTCGAGATAAGGGGCCAAAAGCCAATCTAGCTCGGAGATAGCTAGTTCCCACCGAAGTATATCTCAGTATAGCCTGAGTGGATGTCGCCCACGCTGTAGAGCACCGATAGAAAAGCAAGGATCCGAAAGGGTCCACTTTTCATTCGAACTCCGAAGGTGTGGGCTCATGAGAAGCTCGGAGGCGGGTTTATGTGGGGTAAGCCTCATAACCAAGAGGGGGTTAACCCAGACTAGAGTTAAGGCCCCGAAGTAATGGCTAAGTGTCAAGCGAAAAAGCGTCCCCGTGCTAAGACAGCAGGAAGGTAGGCTTAGAAGCAGCCATCCTCTAAAGAGTGCGTAACAGCACACCTGCCGAGCATGGAGGCCTTGAAGATGGACGGGGCTCAAGCCATTCGCCGATACTCTAGACCACTCCAATTGGAGTGTGTGGTAGGTGGGCGTTGTGATCGGGGAGAAGCGGGGCTGTGAAGTCCTGTGGACCGATTACAAGTGCAGATCCTGGCGGTAGTAGCAGCGAAGCTGAGTGAGAATCTCAGCCGCCGAAAGGGCAAGGTTTTCCTGGCAATGCGTCGTCAGCCAGGAGTTAGCCGGTCCTAAGACTAGCCCGAAAGGGTCATAGTCAAAGAGGGAAGCTTGTTAATATCCAAGCGCCATGAAGGCTCCGCGTCGCAAGACACATTTGTTCGCGCCGCTTCCGGACAAGGAGTGCAGGGCCGTCGCCCTGTCTAATCGTCCCAGTCTCGGGGAGTGTCGTAATGACGAGAACCGAGGCAAGGCGAGAATGGCCTGCCACTAGGTGGGTACCCCTGAATCCGGGGGACAGTGAAAACGCGATCAAAGAGGAGCTTTCATGTCCGTACCGAGAACCGACACTGGTGCCCCTAGGTGAGAAGCCTAAGGCGTATCGGGTATACCATGGGCGAGGGAACTCGGCAAATTAGCCCCGTACCTTCGGTATAAGGGGTGCCTGCAGCCTTATCGATGAGATGGGGCCGCAGGTCGCAGTGACTAGGGGGTCCCGACTGTTTAATAAAAACACAGATGGCTGCAAGCCCGAAAGGGTGTGTATAGCCATTGAATCCTGGCCAGTGGCGGTACCTAAAACCCGGGTCCAACCGGGCTAAGGGCCGCTTAACGCCGGGAGTAACTCTGACTCTCTTAAGGTAGCCAAATGCCTTGTCGGGTAAGTTCCGACGTGCATGAATGGACCAACGAGGGCCCCGCTGTCCCCGCCTGTAACCCGGCGAACCCACGTAAGGTGGACGAACAGTCCATCAACTTCCATCGGGGAGAGAAGACCCTGTGGAGCTTTACTGCAGCTTGTTGCTGCTATGCGGCCGTAGATGCAGAGCGTAGCTGGGAGCCGTCGAGGGCGTCCTTTCGGGGGCGCTGGAGGCGACAATGTAACACCAGCCTTCCGCGACTGTGTGGCTAACTGTGACAATGTCATAGGACAACGGCAGGTGGGCAGTTCGGCTGGGGCGGCACCCCCTCGAAAAGATATCAAGGGGGCCCAAAGGTCGGCTCAGGCGGGTCAGAACCCCGCCATAGAGGGCAAGGCCAAAAGCCGGCCTGACTGGATCCCTAAACGCATCGGATCCAGAGGCGAAAGCCGGGCCTAGCGAACTATGATGCCCCTCTACTGGGGGCTCATAACGACAGAAAAGTTACCCTAGGGATAACAGGCTCGTCGCGGGCGAGAGCTCCTATCGACCCCGCGGTTTGGTACCTCGATGTCGGCTCTTCCCATCCCGGTCCTGCAGCAGGGGCCAAGGGTGGGGCTGCTCGCCCATTAAAGGGGAACGTGAGCTGGGTTTAGACCGTCGTGAGACAGGTCGGTCTCTACCTGATGGAAGCGGAGCTTGCTTGAGGGGAGCTTACGCTCAGTACGAGAGGAACAGCGTAAGGCGGCCTCTGGTGTACCGGTTGTCCGACAGGGCAATGCCGGGCAGCTAAGCCGTTGAGGATAACCCCTGAAAGCATCTAAGGGGGAAGCCTCTCCCGAGAAGAGGCAAGCGTTCGCTTCCTGGTTCTCTCCGCAAGGAGGGGGCCAGGGGTGGAGGAGGACTCCGATAGAAGATCGGGTTGATAGGACGGAGGTGTACGCTGGAAGTTCCGCAAGGAACGACCAGTTTAGCTTGCCGTTACTAAACGTCCAACACGCCCATCATTAAGGGGCGATACATAAGGGCGCAATCTTCCTATACACGGTGTTTAACGCCATTCTTGACATCATTTCATTCCGTCCTAGCCTCGGGCTTGGGAACTGATACTGGACACACACCACACCTATCCCGTCACTTCGCCTTCGTAGTCTTCATACCATTGTTTCATACAGGCGGGATTTGCGCGACGATAATACGCCCTGTACTCCGTGCGCGTAACGTGCACCTGATCGTCGATGCCCCGGTCCGAAGCCGCCTCCCGTCAGCAAAGAAGACTTTCCGCTCCCCGCGACGGCGGAGAAGCCAGGCCTGCTCTCCAAGACGTCGGCCCTCAGGTGGATAGCTGATCTATTCCTCTAGCCAGAAGACGTTCCCATCAGGATCGGCGAACATGGCGAAAGCGCCCCATCCTTCGTCCTTTGGCGGGTGCGTGAACTTGACGCCCTTCTTGGCCAGTTCCTCGCACGTCTTGTTCAAATCGTCCACCCGGAAGAG
>Ga0335070_10006653_pt1 | contig 13595 bp, 13 predicted proteins | sample Lox_Sample_13_FD_206722 | JGI IMG/M metagenome (GOLD analysis project Ga0335070, IMG submission 206722) | Soil microbial communities from Loxahatchee National Wildlife Refuge, Florida, United States - Lox_Sample_1.3 | ecosystem: Environmental > Terrestrial > Soil > Wetlands | place: USA...
TTTGAGTCTTAACAGAGCTCGTTCCAGCCCGTTTTTAGGGTCGGCTTTGTCTGTTGAAAGATTATAAAAATCTTGATTCAGGGTTCTAGGGGGATTTTCCGACTTAGAAGATAAAGCAAGGGAACCCGCGCCAACCGCCTGCCCTCCCCGGCCTGCACCATGGCCCTGGGCCGCTGCCTGGGCACACGGCAACGGATCGCGGAACACATAGGCGTTGCTGGTGCGGATCAGCCGCGAGCGCAGCGCCATTTTGCCGAACAGATCCAGCTCCCGAAACTGCACCCGGATCAGCCGGTTGACCCAGGTCAGGATCTCCGCCGCCTCCAGCGCCCGGATCGCCTCGTAAACCGTGTCACGGCAGCACTGTGCCCGCTTGGCGATGGTCTCGTAACTCGGAAAGCAACGCCCGTCCCGGCTGTTGTGGAAGCCCCACAGCAGCGCCTCCAGCACCTCCAGCGTGGCCCGTGTCAGCGGGCCCCGATGCTGGCCCGGCCGGCGATGCTTCATCGACCAGGCCCGCGCGTAAACCATGATCCGCGCCTTGGCGTTGCGGTCGAGGGGCTGCCCCCCGCCATGCCCGAAAACCTTCTCCCGCCGTTGGTTGAAACGCGCGGGCAATACAGCAATTGCAGTCATAAATGCTCCGTCAGGTTGCGCAGCAACCCGCCGAGCTGGCCGGAAATCGGCACAAGCCCGCCCGTGGCAAGAAAATCTTCTTGCAAAAGACGGAAAGGTGGGAGAAAACAGGTTTACCAGACACTGTTATCTCCGGCCTTTGCCGGTATGCACGGCCCGCCCCCAAGGCGGGTTTTGCTATTTCTGGGCTATGATCTCCAAGCCAGAAGGTTGATTCCACACGACAACGCTCTCCGCCGCCGCGCCCGGAGAGCGTTACGCGAATCGCGCACCACCCTCCAGGTAAGAAGCATTCCGTAGCAGCTAAATTTGAAAGTCCAGTGTTTTTTCAACCTGTTGCGGACCAATTAAGACACAGAAATACGTATTTACGGTTTTCCGTATTTCTGCACTAAAATTTCCCGTAGTTCATCCGCAATCTTGGTCCCCCGCATAGCGCACTGCCCCTTTATCGCACGGTGCAAACTCTCCGGAATATCAATGGTCAGCCGTTTCATCGGTTCGACCCCGCCAGCATTACGGCTCTCCACCCACGCATCTGCAGCGGCAGGAACAGCCTTAGTGGTAGGCTTGGCTCCAATAGAGATTTTTTTGTTCATTGCGCATACCCCATCAATTCGGCCGCAACGGCCTCGACCTCGGCCGTTGCCGGTCCACTCGCATCCAGTTCAAAAACGGCTTGGCCATGGGCTGCGGCCTCCGCAAAGATCACCCGCTGAGTGATAACAGCTTGCAGGACTGGAACCGGATATGCGGCCAGTGCCTCACGCACGTCACGACCAATTGCCGTATTTGTTATTTTACGATTAATAACAAATACTGATTTAATGTTTTCCTTATAAATGCGTGCCTCTTCAATCAGTTTTACCACTTCCTCTGCGGCCCAAATATCGTAGGGGCTGGGCTGAACAGGAATCACCACAATGTCCGCCGCCATGATCGCGGAACGGGCCAGATCGGTCACACGCGGCGGCCCGTCAATCACAATGTGATCATACCCTTGCCCGATCTGGCCAATTTCCTTGTGGATAGACGGCCTGGGAAAACCAGCCACCGAAAAAAGCGGCTCACCTTCGCGGGCTGCGGCCCAATCCAGAGCGCTGCCCTGCGGATCTGCGTCGATCAGCAAAACCCGCGCACCGGCGCGTGTAAGGCTCGCAGCAAGGTTCACACTGAGGGTTGTTTTCCCTACGCCCCCTTTCTGATTTAGGACTCCAAAAATCATATTTCACCTTTTGCACTTTTGCGTTAATGTGATTTTACAGAAAACTACAAAATCGTCAATTTTACCAAAAACCAGATAACGCATGCTGCCGAGCATTCATACCTTTCCCAAGCGCTTGGGTTTTGGTATATTGCTTTATGCCGACTGTTTTCCGCTTTAACGGCCTGCGCGTCGTTATCTACCCAAACGATCACCGGCCAGCACATGTCCATGTTAAAGGGGCGGGCGGAGAAGCGGTGTTTATCTTGCATTGCCCCGGCGGTCCGCCGGAGCTTCGCGAAAGCTATGGATTCAAGCTCTTTGAGCTGAACACCATCGAGACGACGATTAACGGCCAACTGGCCGCCCTGTGTGCAGAGTGGAGTAACCATCATGGCAATTATTGAGCGCGATTTGGAACAGGCCGAAAACCGAATGCAGACACTGCGCGAGGCCGGCTACGCTGTTTCCGCCCGCTACGATCGACGTGCTTCGCGCGTTGTCGTAAACCTTAATACTGGCGTTCAACTCTCAGTGCCCACTCGAAATCTCGAAGGTTTGACTGACGCGCCGGAGGAGGACTTGGCTGAGATCGAAATCAGCCCTGCTGGTCTTGGCCTACATTGGCCAAAATTAGACGCTGACGTGTATGTGCCAGCCCTATTGCGGGGCGTGTTCGGTTCCAAGAAATGGATGGCTGCACTGCTTGGTGCATCCGGGGGAAAATCAACCTCGGCGGCAAAGACGGCGGCGGCACGACGGAACGGTCATAAAGGCGGCCGTCCTCGACGCGTCGCATAAGGAGCTTTAAACCACGCCCCAGCATCACTCACTCCGTTGACGTGTGTAAGGGCTGGTGTATGGCTCCCTCTGTGGGAATGCTTTGCTGCCAGCAATGTAAGTTGCGATGATTGAAATTCAAAAAACTATGTTTAAAGTATTCGTTTCCAGCGCCTTTTTATTGGCCGTGTCTTCTTTTGCAAAGCCAGCCCAGGCAGATGGGCCATCATTGGCACAAACGCTTGATTGGATGGACAGCACCTATAATCCACATCAGGGCGGATCGTCTGGCTATGGACTTGTGCAGCTTATCACCACCAACGGGACCGTTGGGCATCAATATAACGACATATTCAGTTATGTGAATTGCCAAATGACCCTCACTGCTCAGGAGATTTTCTTTAACAATCGTTCGCCCATCATGATTGTAACGACAATTAAAAAATTCAACCTCAGTGATATAGACCCTTCATCTTTTAGTATTTCAAAAACCGACTCGCAGGCCTACGGAATGGATTGCGGCCTCAGCCCCCTGCTTACTTGCGATACAGAGGAGTTGGATTTCGAGACTCGAAATCAGAAGCCTTTGATGGACAAAAATATCGATTCGATATTTCCAGCTCTAACGGGGAGTAATCATGAAAATAAGAATAGCGAAAAAACATTTGTTGCTAGCTTTCATTTCAACGATGTTAAATATGCTGATCGTTTTGTTCGGGCGTTTCAGCACACTATTGAGCTTTGTGGGGGACAGCCATCGCCTTTTTAATCGGTTACCAGCAATCAAGACGTACTGGTGGCAGCGCTGGACAGTATTTGAGCAGTCGGGCGGAATAAAGGAAAAGAGCCTGCCCCGGAAACGAGGCAGGCTCTTTTCACTACACACCTACGATCAGACTGCCGCCCCTGGATGCTGCGCGCCCAGCTTCGCAACATTCCCGGCCAAGTAGGGGGCCAGATGCGAGAGGCGAGCGCGAAGTCGGCAAAGGCGTTTGCGGGCAGAAGAGAGCGCGAGGCCAGGTATTTGCGGAGTTTCCCCCAGGCCAGCGGACAGCAGTAGCGAAACATCCTCCGGCGAGGATTTCGCTAAGATAGTCCCAAGGGTTTGCCGGGCCTCGTAGATCGCCTCAGAGGAAGGCGCTAAAAACTGCCCCCAATTTGAATGAGGGCCGTGGAGGCGCATAACTTTTGCGCGGTGACGTTCGCGCCGGCCAGCGGCAGCGACAATCCGGCTAACCTCCGCAGGGTCATCAGGTTCAATCTGGTTGGCCGCTATGCGATCGAGCTGGCGGTCAATCATGACCTCACATGCACGAATATCGGCTTCGCTCTTCGATGTGGCGCGGGAGTTTTGGAGGCGGGCAATCACGGCCCACGCCTCTGTAAGGGGCTGCTTCATAATGTTCATCCATGGTCTATGAACGATCGCTGTGACCGTCCGGATTGTAATAGACCGTTCAAAACCTGCCTGCGGCCGTGGCCCTTAAGCGATTATCATGGACACTATGCCAAAATAATCACCGCTGGGACCGCATGCTTCTTTCGAGACGGCGGGAAAAATCATGCCACCATTAGGTGGCATGATCAAGAGCACAACAATTTCGATTAGTGTGCGAGCTGGACTTTAAGGGTCTGCGACCAGGCTTGGCGGAAGTTGTCGAAAACTGCCACGGCGTCTTCGTTCGATTGACCCATCACGCTTTGGGTGCGGGCAAGCGACAAAAGCACAAGGTCCAGTACCGTGGTCAGTTTATTCCCTTGGTCCTGGGTCTCCGGGGCGTCTTCGTCATTCTCCACGTTCTTGTGCGTCATCAAGGGCTCATAGAGCTCGGTGTAGAACGGATGCGCCGTGTTGATCGTAAGGATCACGCGGCCAAACTTATGGTCAACATCGTAGAAGGGCCAAAACTTGTCATGGTGGAAGCGGATGATGTAGCGCGACGCCTTGATCCGTTGAAAAGCCTCATCTTCTGTCTCATTTTCCCGCTTCAATCCAACCGCAAGGCCGCGCAAATTCTCCTCGACCTGCGCCTTCTGTTCTTCGGTTAGATTGTGATCAAGCTGATCGGCCTGAAAAACATCAGCCTCCGATGCCTTCATTTCGGCAAGGCTTGGTCCTTTGGCCTTCTTCTCAGAAGCACGGCGGGCCTGAACTTCCTCGATGTCCGCTCGGATTGAGGCAAGGTCGTCACTGATTGCTTTGTTGATCGCCTCAATGACAAAGCTTTTCATGCGCACGCCCTGTTTGTTCGCGGCAACGCCAAAAGCTTCATCGAGTTCGCCAGAGAAATCAATCTCGATCCGATACCAGGCGGCCGTTGAGTGGCGCTTGGCAATTTTCGTGATGTGTCCAGCGAAGACCTCCCGATCGTTACGCAAAATCGAGATATTTTGATCGTTAAAAACGCCGATCTCTGTCAAAGTTTTGCGCGGAAGCTCCCATTCACGGATTGGCAGCGCGAATATCTTGATCGTGATGTTGTAAGAACTTTGAGGCGCACCCGTTGCAGGCTGGAAGGGAATTGTGCGTGTCGTTACGAGACGGCTTGTCTTCGCCGTAAGCTCCGCAAGTGCCGGATGGCGCGTATGACGTGCCGTGGGCATCGAAAAAGTCGGGTCGACGGCTTCGACAAGACGATTGTTAACATAGATGCGCAGACCCTTGGTGATTTTGCGCCGGTAGACGTGGCCAAAGGTTTTTGTGGCATCCTCGACAAGGGTTTTCGCCGTCGCAGAACTCAAGCGATCGCAATCAGGCATGTAAACGATCGTGCCCGATTTGCCCAACGCATCCTTAAGATCGACTCCATGCCCAACAAAAAGATTCTGCTCATTTGCATCGCGCGGAAAGCTCATGGGCGTCGCAAAAATGTTTACGACGTTCACATCCAGAGTCTCAAGATACTCAGGCTCGCCAACGGTGAGCAAATTCGCCTTGTCGCGGCCAATCGCCTCGGTGTCGAGGATTGTACGGTAAACCGCCCCAGGCTCTTGCCACGACATAATTTCCATGGCCGGGGCCATGGAAAGGCCGGCAGTCTTCATACCCATCCCAAAGCGACCGATTCCGGCACGGTTATTAAAGACCATCGAGCCGCCGAAGGAGGTCGCAACTTTCAGCACGTTCGGGGGCATGCCGAAACCGTTGTCATAGACAAGAATGTCGGTATTGAGAGCGCCTTTTTTGCCGGACTGGCGAATATAAACGCGAATTTCGGTCGCATCAGCCATGATGCCGTTGTCGATATGTTCGCAGATCGCTGAGGTTGTGCTGTCATAGCCAACATCACGCAGGGATTGAATGAAGGTTTGGGCAAGAAAGAGCGGCACCGCTGCCGACTCTTTGAGTGCCCGATTGAGCACCTGGCGGCCACCCCGGGGCGCATCCGTAGCCCAACGCGGGGTAAAACTGTCGGCTGGCTCGCTGTCCACCGGCAACGCAAAGGTCTGGGCAAGATTGTAGGCAGTGGTGTCGTCGTGAGTTTCGTTGATCTCGGTCATTTTAATATTCCCATCTGGTCTGTTGAGCGACGCTATGCGCTCTCAGGAAGGAGGAGCGGAATTGCCCCTCTATATTTAAGGAGATGGCCGACGCGGGTTTGTGACACAAAAGGTAAAAATTTTTTGTTTTAGAAAACTGCCCGCTCAGCGGAGAGGGGTCGTCACCCTGGAAATCGTCGCTACCCCGACATTGTAGCTCTCCGCCAGTTCTTTCAATGTCGCCCCTTCGGCCCGCCGCTGTTTGGCCTCGGCCCGCTGCTGCGGGGTAAGGGAAGGGGGGCGGCCCATATGCTTGCCGCATGCCTTCGCGCGGCTGCGCCCTTCGGCCGTGCGCGTACGGATCAGGTCGCGTTCTACGTCCGCCAGACCGCCGAGGACGGCCAACATCAGCCGCCCGGTGCTGGTGCCGGTGTCAGCCCACGGCTCGGCCAGGGAGCGAAAAGCCGCGCCGGCATCGGCAATCCGTTTGACAATGCCGAACAGGTCGAAGGTCGAACGGGCCAGACGGTCGATGCGCGTCACCAGCACAACGTCGCCGGCGTTGAGCTGGGCGAGCATCCGCAACAGCTCACGCCGATCTGCGCGAGCACCCGTCACCTTTTCCCGATAGATGGGCGCACACCCGGCCGCCCGTAGCTGGTCAAGCTGGGCGTCGAGGCTTTGGCCGTAGGTGCTGACGCGGGCATACCCCATCAGCCGATTTTGGGGTGCTTTTTCGGTCATACCTTTTGGAAACTGTAACCCCTTGAACTATCTGACTCAAGGAGATTTTCCAAAAGTCTTGACTTTCAAAAACGCGCACGCGTTTCAGAAAACCGCCATCGCTAATGGCTCGGCGAGTTTTTGTTACTATTTTGTCCCTGGATTAACTGGACAAGCTTGGACTGAAGCCCCTGTTCAAGCGCCTGCGCCACGGCCATCGCCGCCCCGCATATGATCATTCCAGCTGGTACAGTGACGAGGAGGAGCGGCGGAGTTGCCTGTCCGACATTCCAACCGACAAACGCCCCAATTGAGGCACCCGTCCCGCCTCTCACTAGCGAAAGGAAGTCAATCTGCAGTGGTGGTGATTTCGAGATAATAATGGCCTCTGTGCGCAGAATCTCGCTCGCCCAAGCGGATTTCATCTCCTCTTCCGTCGCGTCTAGCTTGATACCATTTACGAAGGGAAACGGAGACCTATACGCGCCACCTATGGCAATCACGGCCATTTCGAGAGCTCGCGCCGCAAAGGAGTCGCCCCCATCGGTCCCAAAAAGAGGCACGATTCCAAGGTTCGTGGCAAGGGTGAAGGTCGATCCGACTCGTGCCATCTCATTTGTAGCAAACATCTCTTTGGCAACAAAAACAAATGAAGCGGCAACCTCTCCGCTTACTAGTGTAGTTTGAATAATACGACCTAGCCCCATCGGTTTCCTTTCCTCAGAGGCTCCCCGTCAATCTCCTGAGCCTAGAAAATGATACCATCATATAGACTTCGGCTACTAGCAGATCGTTTGCTGGTTCGACTTCACCTTCTGGTTCCCCCCAGAGCACTTCCGTACCGCATGGAATAGCCATCACTCCGCCGCGTCACGGATGGGTGGCGCGGCTGGTGTGAAGGCTGCAACCCGCACCGGAAAATCCTCCGGTTTGAAGCTAACCCGCAGCCAATGTCGCCGCCTCGCCACCTTTAGATAGCCGGTCCAGGGGGCGAGCTGCATGATCTCGGAATCCATCACCGCCGGCTCGCGATGCTCCCGCACGGCGTAGGTGGTACTGGTCGATGGATTCGGCCCCTGGCTTCGCGAGGTGGTGATCTCGTCCCGTTCTACCACCCGGTCGCCGATCACCTCGGATGCAAATCGTGCCGTCCCGCCGCCTTCGCTCGATCCGCAGCAAAGAATCAGTTTGTTGTTACAATTCTCAATGATTGTGTTGGCATCAGCCTGACCATAAACACTGCGCACCTGGGCGATGGATTGCAGCCCCAGTACCATACAGCCGCCTTTCTTGCGCAACCGCGCCAGGGCATCCTTAAGGCCCTGGATGCGGCCCAACGCGTCCAGCTCGTCAATGTGGAACCATATCCGCCGCGTTTTAGACGCCGGGAGCGACAGGGTCTCTGCGATCGCCAACCCCATCCAGCACGAGATTAGCCCCCGGAGCGCCGGGATCTGCTTCGCCTGATAGGGCATCCAGAGCGATCCCTTACCCTCCCTTATCCAGCGCCGGACCGAGAAGGCCGGCCCCTGCAGGCGCGCGAGCTGGCGCATGTTCCCCAGGGCCGGCGCCAGGGTCCCCATAATGCTCCCCAGCATCTTCTCGTTGCCTGCCTCGAAATACCGGTGTGCTGCCGTGTCCTCGCAGAGCTGCGCCAACTTCTCCGTGCCGGCCGTCGCCATCACCCGGAAGAACGTGTCTGATGAGCCGAGCTGGTTTTGGTGCCAGGTTTCCAGGCATGTCGCAAAAATCTCGCGGGAGTATATCGCCCACTCGCTGGCGCGGTCTTCTCTGGGAAACGGCACCACGGCTTCCGCCAGCAGGCGATAGTCCGTGTCGTCCTCGATCTCCGCCAGCACGTCCCACTTGGCACTACGCGCGTCAGCCGGATTCAAGATCACGTCGCCCTTTTGATAGAATAGGCTCATGGCGCCCCCGTCCGGATCAGCAACAACATGCCGGTCCCCGCGCGACAGGGCCGTGAACATCATGCTCTGGAGCGCTACGGTCTTACCGCTGCCGGTCGTACCGACCACCGCCGTATGCTCATTTTCAGCCGCCCGATCGAGCACCACCCCCGCCAATACCGTACTGCCAGCCTTGACGGCCTTGCCAATCACAGCCCGGCTATTACCCTTGGAGTCCTTGATTTGCGTGCCCCTGAGCGGAGCCTCGTCCTTGGGAGGGGCCAGCAAGAGCGGCACCAGCCCGCCGGCGAGGAAGGCCATACCCGGCATGACGAAGGCGCGTGCGAGTTCGTTGGGCATGGGCGCCCAACGCATAACCGCATAACCGATCATAGCTCCAGCCAGCCAACCGATCGCTGCCTGGGCCAGGCTCAACCAATGCCGGTGCAACGCCCCGATGATCGCGCCATACAACAACACTCCCGGCAACACCGCCGCCGTGAAAGCGGTGGGGTATCCAACGGCAATCATTGGCGGCCAGCGCCACGCCACATAGGCCCAAAAATTGTCCCGGTAGGCCCAGGCTTCGCGGACCAGGTCCCACATGTTCAAACGGTCTTGTAACGGGAGGATATCCCGCGCGGCAAAGTGCCAGGCGAAGCCAATCGCGGCCCCCCCAAACACCAAGCCTCCCAAGAAAACAATCCACTGATCGTCATTGTTCCTCGCGCCCATAAGTCGCCCTCCTCTGTCCGGCATTGGCTACAGCGCAACCGATCCGTGTCTTGTCGAGAAACTTCGGTGCACTAGTTGCATCATAGCGTGTATTATGATACGTCATATGTGTCTAGACAATTTTTGGAGCAATATGAGATGGAAATCAGGGACCAGATGACCGCCTCGGTTCGTCTTACAAAACAGGCGGCTCAGCGGCTGAGCGTCTTCCTCGGAAGCCTAAAGACACAACCGAAGAACATGAACGATGCGCTGAATCTGGCGCTATCCGACTTGCCGGTTGCCAGCTTCATTGATGAATTCACCACGCTGCAGCAGGATGAGCGGAAATCTCTCATCGGGATCAATGATCAGTTCCGTTCCACGGGTTCCCTGAGGCGGTCCGACTATTATTACCTGGTCTTGATGGCCAAACAGGCCGCCATTGCGTCGAAGAAAGAGCAGGTCCGCCATCAGTCCATCCAAGCCGTCCTTGAAATGACCCTAGAACTCTGGGAGCTCATCAAGGATCAAGATAAGGAAGGCCATCGCGAACGCTACATGCTGGGCAATATCAGCGGCGGCCATTCCGGCAAGGCAAGCCATGCCCTGGCAACGCATATTCCGGCGTACATCCAACAGTCCAAAAATCACCCCTACCCCGCTACCCTCGAGTTTGCCCTCCGGAATCCTGAAATAATGCTGCGTGATGACCTCAGCAGCGTTGATAATGCAGTCATCAATCAGAGGATGCACAAATATTATGACGCGCTGCACGGAATGGCCGTCAGGTACCTTTATCTTCAAACCAAGCAGCCCCTCGTCCCATCTGAAAATCAAGGCCATTTCAAACCAAACTTCTCCGGAAACTTCGGACCTAGTGGGAAACTTCATTTTATACACGGTCAGGACAAGAACTTCAGCTTTGTGATCACGCTTAAAAATTTTAACATCGCAGCGAACAATATTGTTGAAGCAGAAGAGTTTTTCGCGGCCTTCACCCCGCTCAATAAGCCAAATCTCAGCTATCGTGGTGAGAATTTCTTGCTGACGCACACGGATCAAAGCAGCTATTTTGAAGGTGGGTTTGTCCTTCAAGACAGGATGTTTCAAACCTCAATCACTAGGTCCGAGTACGACGAAATCTCTGCAGCCATTTCCGAAATGCTTGCCGACACACGTATTCAAGACGCTCTCAAGGAGACTTACGAGCGCTACGGGACCATCTAAAGGCTACGATCCCGATCCTGCCCTTTGCCCTGCCGCCGCTCGGCCGCCGGCTTGTCACGTTCCTGCATGGCTTGGCGCAACTGTTCTGGAGTCTTGCGCGCTCCAGGAGAAGTCTGCGCGAAATTCTCCTGCAACTTTTGGCGCCGGGCCTCGGCCGCGCTTGGATCGGACGCTTGGTCCTGCCCGAATTGTGCCCGTAACTGCTCGGCCCGATTGGCTTCCTGGCCTCCTGCATTTTTAAACGCTGCTTGCAAATCCTGTCCAGCCTTGGGCTGGACAACATCCATTATCGCCGTCACCAAGCGCTGCATTCCGCGAGGTGCCGGCACGATGATCTCGCTCTCGACCCCCCGGCGCTGCGCGTAACCGGCCCGGTCATAATCCAGCGTGGTTTCTTTGAGCTGCGCGCGGGATAGCCGCGCCGTCAGCGCCGCCAAGTCGCTGAACTCATCCCGCCCGGCATACAGCGCCACCCCGTCACGGTGCCGCGTCATCGCCACATAGGTCAAATGCCGGTCCATCGACCCGGACGCCAGCACATAGGCCCGGCCCACCGTCGCCCCCTGCGATTTATGGATGGTCGTGGCATAGCCGTGATCGACCGCCGCGTAATCCGCCATCGAGACGGACACGGCCCGCCCCTGGCCCGGCCCCTTGGCGGAGTCCAGCCGGACCGAAAGATACCCCTCCGTAACCTTCTCCACCGTTCCCAGCATGCCGTTTTTGACGCCAAGCTCACGGTTATTCTCCCGGAACAGCAGCCGGTCGCCCGGTGCGAACGCCCGCGCTCCCTCAGCCGTCTGATAGACCAGCTCGCCTGCCAGATCACCGCGCGCCTGCCGCGCGGCGCGGATCGCCTCGTTAAGCGCCTGCACGTCTACCCGGCGATGCGCCAGCACCAGCCGCGAGCCGCCCGGCCGGGCTTCCATGTCGGCCATCACATCGCGCACGATGGCGCCGCGCGCGCTGACCCCGTCCTCCGCGAAATTGATCGCGCCGCGCTCGGCATAGGCCGCCAGCCCTTCGGCCGTGCGGTGCCGGCCAAAATCCATCGACGCCGCCCGCTGCCAGCCCTCCCGCTGCCGGCGAATCCCCTCCAGCTCGACAAACCCGACACGCTCGGCCACGGCGCGGAACGCCGCCCCCGCGCCAATGGGCTGTAACTGCTCCGGATCGCCCACCAGCACGATTTTCGCCCCAGCCTGGTCGGCCGCGGTGATGAAGTGGGCAAGCTGCTTCGACCCCACCATGCCGGCCTCGTCGATGACGAACACGTCGCCCGGCCCCAGCCTGTCGAAGCCGCGTTCCCAGCCCCGCTCCCATGATGCCAGCGTCCGCGACGCGATACCCGCCGATTCCTCCAGCCCCTCCGCCGCCTTGCCCGCCAGCGCCGCGCCATGCACCCGGTAGCCATGCGCCTCCCACGCTTCGCGCGCCGCCGCCAGCATCGTGCTCTTGCCCGCCCCGGCCAGCCCCACCACCGCCGCGATGCGCTCCGGCCCGGCGACATGCGCGATGGCCGCCCGCTGCTCCTCTGTCAGCCCGTCCCCGCCAACCCGCCGGATCGCCGCATCCTGCCGCGTCACCGCCGCCGCCACATGCCGTCCGGCCACGGCATAATCGCGCCGCGCCTCCATGCGGTCGGCGCTCAGCGCCATGTCCCGCTCGATGGCCACCATCTCCCGCGTCGAATACCGCGCCGGCTCCACCAACCGGCCCGCCGCGTCGCGCTGCTCGGCCTGCAGTTCGACCAGCGCCGGGGACGCCATCACCTTCGCCAAGGCGCTCTGGAATTCCTCGGCCTCGCCGATATAGCGGTGCAGCGCCCGCGCGATGTCGTGCCGGTCGAACACGCTCTTTTCCGCCGTGATGATGGTCAGTACCTGGTCCGGCTTTTCCCGGATCAAATCCGCGTTGCGTCGCGCCGTCTCCTCATCAATCCGCACCCGCGACACCGCCTTGCCGCGCCGCTCCATCTGCGTCGCCTGCACACCGACATGCTGCGTCGGCTCGATCTCCAACCCCCGCTCCGCATGGCTGCGATGGTCGATCCTGAGATCCAGCCCAGCCCGCGCCAAATGCACATTGCTCAACTGCTCCCAGTTGATCCGCATGTCCCGCAACTGTTCATGCGTCGTCGGCAACCCCAGCGCCACCAGCTTGCCGTTCTCCAGCTCCAGCTCGGATTTGCCGCCCAAGCCGTCCAGTTCGACTTTCCGGGTCGTCAACATGATATGCGCATGGTGATTGCGGATATCGGTCGCACCGTGCGGGCTGTGGATCGCAAAATCCACCGCCACCCCATACCGCTCGGCCAGCTTCTGCGCGAATTCGCGCGTCAAACTCACCCGCTGCTCTGGAGACAACTCCGCCGGCAGCGCCACCTCGATTTCACGAGCGACCCGCGCGTCCTTGCGTTTCTCGGCGACCTCCGCTGCATTCCATAACCCTGAACGCTCCCGCGCCCATGCCGGTCCTTGGCCATGGATCGAGCTACCGTCAGCCGCGATTTGATCACCCGGCAACACAATCTCGGCATGTTCAACTCCGGAACGCCGGGTGAAATCATGCACCAGCCCGTCGCGTTCATTGCTCAGCTTTTCCGCCGACCGATAGGCGGCGGCGGCCACAGAACTCCTGCCGCTAGACCGCGAGATCGGCTTCATGCTGAGATGATAGATCGCCATCTCATTTCTCTCTACCAAGCCTTGAGTTGCGCAGCAACTCGTAAGTGCGCCCTTACGTATGCTACGATTCGGTATAGCTTCTATAAATGAGGCTTCGTCTTTGTGTCTGAGTTTTAAAAAAATGACTTGAAATCTATCATAGCGTGCGGATGATAGGCTCTATTGTATAACCTATGGATGAATAAATATGGCGAAGCGGACAATCGAGGAGCGGCTGGCGCAGCTCGATGCTCA
>Ga0335070_10006654_pt1 | contig 13594 bp, 10 predicted proteins | sample Lox_Sample_13_FD_206722 | JGI IMG/M metagenome (GOLD analysis project Ga0335070, IMG submission 206722) | Soil microbial communities from Loxahatchee National Wildlife Refuge, Florida, United States - Lox_Sample_1.3 | ecosystem: Environmental > Terrestrial > Soil > Wetlands | place: USA...
TGCGTCGGGGTCCTCGAGGGGGTGGGCGTCGGCGTGGGCGTGTTCGTCGGCGTGGCCGTCGGCGTCGGCGTCACCGTCGGCGTCACCGTGAACGTCTGAGTGGGCGTGTTCGTGCTCGTGGGAGTGGGCGTGACCGTGGACGTGAACGTGGCCGTCGGCGTCACCGTCGGCGTGTCCGTGGACGTCGGCGTCGCCGTCGGCGTCACCGTGGGCGTCGGAGTGGGCGTGTTTGTCGGCGTCGGCCCGGGATTCGGTCCGACGCACGTGCTCAGCCAGACGAGGCGCCCGGTCGAGTCTTCATCCTCGAGGAGCTGGTTCTGGTAGAGGTCCCACTTCATCGACCCGCTGAGGTCCTGGAGGATCAGGAGGTTCGCGCGAAGGACCTGCGCCGTGATCTGCCGGAGCGGGTCGTACCCCTCGGTCGCCGACGCCTGGACGGAGCCGGCGCCGCCGAAGGCCATGACGAACAGAAGAAAGACCGCCAACGTCCGTCGGAGAGGCTCGGAAAGGCGGAAAGGAATCCGGTTCTTCATTTCGACTTCTGCTGGGCCGTGCCCGTGCCGCCCGCGTTCAGGTTCTTCTGGCTGCTGCCGAACGAGCCTCCGGACGTGAGGAGGACCTGTTCCTCGAGGATGCGCGTGATCGACGTGCCGGCGACGAGCTGGACCGTCCCGACCGACACGATGTTCGCGATCGAGTCGGAGTCCGTCGTCGGGGAGCCGGACGGGTCGTCCACGTTGTTCCGGACGTAGATCGAGTACGTCGCGCGGTCGACGACCGGCGTCGTGACGAGGACCGGGACCGGGATGTTGAGGAACTGGATCTGGTCGGTCAACGCGAGACAGGGGTTTCCCCCGCTGTCCACCCCGTTGAACGTCGTGAGGTTCAGCGGGATCGCCGTGTATCCGCCCCCGGGCACGTTCAGGACGGGAACGGCCCCCGTGCTCAGGATCTGCGTGAGCGTGATCGGCGCGCAGCTGCTCTTCGTTCCCGCCGTATCGCTCAGCGCGAGCTCGGCCCGGCGGAGGCCCGCGTCCGCGGCGTAGAAGGCCGCCTTCGAGATGCGCGTGTTGCCCGACAGGCGGTCCTCCATCTGCGTGAAGTACGCGATTCCGACGCCCACGATCGTGAGGACGAGGAGGACGAGGATGACGGAGACGAGGGCGCTGCCCCTTTCCTGCAGGTCTCTCACGTCAGCTCCCCAGCGTCCGGTTGCGGAGCATGAGCATGGACGTCGCGCGGTAGTGGTCGAAGAGGTCGTACGCCGGCTGTGTCGGGGCGAGCGGGTTCATCGGGACCGGGTGGTTTTCCGAGGCCGGCCGGAAATGCAGGCTCGTCGTCGTCGCGAGGCTCTGCGAGCTTTGCACGTTCGTGAGCTGCTGCGCTCCGAGGCCGAGCCGCGGCGAGCGGGCGGTGACCGAAAAGCGGATCCCGACCACCTTCGTGACGTCCGTCGGGCCGGGCACGGCCGTCGGGCCTGCCTGCGGCGGCGCGCCGAAAGCCGCGCCGGTCGTGCGAAGGTCGTTGGTCGCCGTGTTCCAGAACGTGCCGAGGCCCCCGACGGGCTCCTGGGCGTAGACGTACGCGATCTGGAGGTCCTCGACGTTCTCCATCACGTTCACGAAGGCGGTCCCCGGGTTGTCCGTGGAGGGGTCGAAGAGGCCCAGCTTCTGCTGGAGCTTCGGGACGCCGTCCGCGGGGTCGGTCAGGACGCGGAACGAGATGGCCTGGATCCCCGTGACGAGGAAGACCGGGTCGGCGAGGTTGGCCGCGCCGTTCGGCGGTGCCGGAAGAGATGCCGACTGCGTGTCGGCGGTGACGTGAATGTTCTTGAACGTCGTCGTGTCCGCGCAATTCGAGACGCCGTACCCGCCGTTCGGGATCTGGAAGTAGATCCAGTTCCCGTTCTTGTCGACGAGAAGGAGGAGCGCGCTCTGGGTCGTGCCGTCGTACCCCGTCGCCGTCTGGAACGCGGCGAAGTTCGCGGCGTCGCTCGTCGCGCAGCCCCCGCGGAAGTTGAAATAGAAGCCGCTGCCCGTGCCGAGGCCCCCGAACGTGGGCGCCGCGAGGTACTTCGCCGGGTTCGTCGGCGCGAGCAGCGTGATCACGTCCGTGCCGAGGTCCCCGAACTTCGTCGAGACGTTCGGCACCGTGACGGCGTTGCCCGCCTCGGTCCCGTCAAGGTTGTCGTACGAGGCCTGGATCGGGACGCCGGGCGAGCCGAGGTTGTAGTACACGACGAGCGCGTTCGGGCTGTCGGCCGTGGCGTTCAGGTCCGTCGCGCCGGCGATGTAGTACGAGAGGTAGTCCACGGCGCGGCGCGCCGTCTGGCGCGGGAGCATGAAGAACTGCTGCCGCTCGGCGAAGGCGCGCATCTGGAAGAGCATCGACATCGCGACCGTCAGGACGATCACGAGGAGGAGGAGCGACACCATCGCCTCGAGGAGTGTGAAGCCCCGGCGGGTGGGCGCGTCGCCCCGCGGCTTACTGGAACTGCGCCACATAGTCCACCCGCTTGCCGCTCGTGAGGCCGACGCCGAAATAACGCGTCGCCGTCGCGACGTCCGTGGGGATCGCCGAGACCGTGATGACCCAGACGTTCTGGGCCGGATCCTGCTTGATCGTGTACGAGATCTTGTACGGGCCGCTGTCCTGCTCGATGACGTTCGACCCGGTGGGGCCCCAGTACGGCCACGTCGCGTCCGCGCTCGTGTACGGCAGGAACGTCTGGGCGACCTCGCTCAGCGGAATCGGCAGCGTCCCGGGGACGGTCATCGCCGCGCCGCTGACGTGCGCCAGGTCCGTGAGGAGCGGCGGCGGCACCGCCGGAGGGTTGCGCTGCAGGTAGTAGAAGAACCGGAAGTTCTCGACGACCTGCTGGCAGCGGAAGAGCATCTGCGTGCGCGCGGCCGAGCCCTTGTTGATCACGAGGGAAACCGAGAACATCTGGAGGATCCCGACGAGGACGAGCGCCATGATCGTCATCGCGAGGAGGACCTCGACGAAGCTGGAGCCGCGTGCGCGGGGGCGGGAGAAGAGGTGTTTCACGCCGTCACCCACCGAGCTGGTCCACCCAGTTGCTCGAGACGTCCCGGATCTGCTTCTGGATCCTGACGCTCCAGACCGGGTTGATGCTGAGGACGTACCGCGTCGGCGGCGTGAAGGCCCCGTTCACGACGCCCACGTGCGTCAGCACGAGCTGCGCCGGCCCGGCGAGCTGGAGGCCTGTGTTCGTATCGATCGCGCGCCCCTGGAAGTCGCACTGGAGCGCCCGGCCCACCGTCCAGGGCTTCGCATCGCAGAACGGGGAGTCCGTGGGGACGGCACACACGACGGCGGAGTTCAGCCAGCGGCTGGACTGGACCTCTGTGATGTCGTTCACGGAGAGGCAGAAATCCTCCGACTCGCCCGTCACGCCCTTTACGCCGGTCTTTCCCAGCACGATGATGTCGTACTCGTCGATCAGGAGGTCGCCGCCGACCGGCGCCGGGTTCGCGAATCCGGCCGTGACCTGCCCGTCCCCGTTCGCGTCCCCGATCAGGTAGATCGGGATGTAGCGGACGGCGGCGGTCGTCACGAGCGGGCCGACCTGCACGAACGTCGTGATGCCGAGGCGCTGCATCTCGGGCAGCGCGCGCTGGAAGAGGACCTTGACGTCCGTCGCCGCGCTCGCGAGCTTCTGGCGCTGCCAGGCTTTGAGGATCGATCGCCCGCCGGCGATGAAGAGCACGGCGAGGATCGCGATGACGACGAGAAGCTCGACGAGCGAGAAACCGCGTTCGCCCGCGCGGGCGGACGGCCCGGTCGTGCGTCGGAGGCCGGAGCTCGGAACGCGCATCTCCATGGTTTCCCGCTCCCTTCTACGCGAGGATCGTGCCGCCACCTGATTTCGGATCGCAACTCATTGTCGCATAAAGGGCTGTTTTCGGATCAGGAGGTTCGGAACCGCGGGTTGCTGTCGGCCAGCTGACACTTTTCGTTACACACCGGCCCGGCGAGAGAAGACCCCGGACGAAGGGTGTCGGGGGTCGGCTACGATAGCGACGCGATGGAAAGCGGGGCGACGTGCTAGAGAAGCTGCGTGGGCTTCGGTCCGAGCCCGCATTCATCGCGCACTTGCGCGAGCACAAGTGGGCGGGCGAGGAACAGAAGAAAGAGCTCCTCGACAAGTTCCAGGCGCTCTCGAAACCCGACGTCGAATGGGTCGCGTGGACGGCCGTCGACCAGGTCCCGGAGATTCGCGCCGCCGGTCTCGCGATCCTCAAGAGGCGGCACGACCGGGCGGGACTCGAGGCGCTCGTCCCGATGCTCAAGACGCGGTCCGACGCCGTGCGCCGGGCCGTCATGCGCTTTCTGAAGGACCTCGCGGGGCCCCAGCTCCCGCCCTTCCTCCAGGAGGTCGCGTCGCGCGGAGACGACTTCGCCCGCCTCGCGGCGCTCGAGCTCGCCAAGGAGCTCCCGGCGCAGGTCGCGTTCGACATCGCCAAGCGCGTGCTGACCGCCTCGAACCCGGCCGTGCGCGCCCGCGCCCTGAAGGCGGTCAGCGAGATGTCGTTCGAGGGGAGCGCGGACGTCGCGGCGAGCCTCGCGGTCCCGCTCCTGCAGGACGAGAACGAGGAAATCCGGTTCTCGGCGCTCGCGGTCCTCGAGAAGAACCCGAACGAGAGCTACTTCCCGGACGTCCTCCAGATGGCGCGCACGGCCGGCGGGCGCGTCATGGAGGCATCGTTCGCGGCGCTCAAGAAGCTTCTCCTCAGCGCCAAGCAGGACCACACGCCCGAGATCGTCCCGCTCCTCGCGGACGGGAACGCGCTCGTGAGGGGCGGCACGGTCGGACTCCTTCTTCCCTACGCCCCGGACCTCCTCGCGCGCAGGATCCTCGAACACTTCCGCGGCTCGTTCGTCTGGGTGCGCGACCGCGCCGTCGAGACCGCCCGCGACGGCCTGCCCGGCTTCGTGAACGCGCTCCTGAAGCTCACGCGCGACCCCGATCCCGCGCTCGCGAAGGCGGCTTCGGAGATGACGCTCGCCCTCGCCGACGCCAAGGCGCTTCCGATCTGGATCGCGCTCGTCGACGACAAGGACGTCTGGGTGAAGACGCGCGCCGTCGAGACGCTCGGGCGTCTCGGGAAGGGCGACGACGCCGTCCTCGCGCGCCTCCTCGCGGCGGTCCGCGAACCGGAGCTCTCGATCCCGGCCGCGTCCGCCCTCGGCGACCTCGGCGACCCGCGCGCCGCGCAGCCGCTCCTCGACGCGTTCAAGGCCGCCGTCACGCAGCCGGACGTCCAGATGGAGATCCTCGACGCGATGGCGAAGCTCGCGACCGACGAGAAGATGCAGACCCAGATCGCGGGAATCTGCTCGCGCGTGTCCCAGATGCCCGCTCTCGACGGCAAGGTGCGCGAGAAGGCCCGCCGGCTCGTCGGAGTTCTCAAGGGGACCGAGGCGCGCGACGCGCTGCCCGAGGTCGAAGCCGAGGTCGAGACCGTGGACCTCGCCGGAAACGACTCGGCCCGGCTCGTCGAGTACCTCGCCGACACGGTCAAGCGGGGCGCCTCGGACCTCCACCTCGCGACCGGGTTCCTTCCGCACCGGCGCCAGCAGGGGTTCCTCGAGCCGGTGGACGCCCCCGTCATGACGCGCGCCCGGGCCTCGCAGCTCATCCGGGAAGTCCTTCCGGAGGACGACTGGAAGCGCCTCGAAAGGGAGCGCCAGATCGACGTCTGCCTCAAGCTGCCCGGCCTCGGCCGCTTCCGGGCGAACTTCTACTCGCAACGCGGGGGCTTCGACGCCTGCTTCCGCGTCGTCCCGCGGACGATCCCGACGATCGAGGAGATCGGGCTCCCGCCGCAGACGGTCTCGGACATCATGAAGCTCACGCAGGGTCTCGTCCTCGTGACGGGGCCCTCGGGCTGCGGCAAGTCCACGACGCTCGCGGCGCTCATCGACCGGATCAACGAGACCCGGCCCTGTCACATCATCACGGTCGAGGACCCCGTCGAGTTCGTCCACCCGAACAAGGAAGCGCTCGTGAACCAGCGGCAGGTGCCGCAGCACACGGCCTCCTTCGCGCGCGCCCTGAAGGCCGCGCTGCGCGAGGACCCCGACGTCATCCTCGTCGGCGAGATGCGCGACCTCGAGACGATCGCGCTCGCGATCACGGCGTCCGAGACGGGCCACCTCGTCCTCGGGACGCTCCACACGACGAACGCGCCCTCGACGGTCGACCGCGTGATCTCCTCGTTCCCTCCCGGACAGCAGGGACAGATCCGGGTCATGCTCGCGGACTCCCTGAAGGCCGTCGTCTCGCAGGCGCTCCTCCCGCGCCGCGGCTTCGAGGGGCGCATCGCCGCGTTCGAGATCCTCCGGACGACGGCCGCCGTCGCGGCGCTCATCCGCGAGGGCAAGACGCACCAGATCCCGTCCGCCCTCCAGACCGGCCAGCTCGCCGGGATGTGCACGATGGACCAGTCGCTCCTGCGCCTCTGCGAGGAGGGCAAGATCGACCCGGAGCTCGCGATGGAGAAGGCCGTCAAGAAGGAGCCCTTCGAGAAGATCCTCGCCGAGGAAAGGCAGGCGCTCGAATGAGCTCGATCCACGCGGGCGTCAACCGGATCGACAAGCTCCTCCGGATCATGGTCGACAAGAAGGCCTCGGACCTTCACCTCGCCGTCGGCTCGCCCCCGCTCGTCCGCGTGGACGGCGACCTCGAGCGCCTCAAGTGGCGGACGCTCACCGAGGAGGAATACGAGAGCCTGATCGTCCCGATCGCCCCCGAGAAGCCGCTCCGCGAGTGGCGCGAGACGGGCGACACGGACTTTGCCTACGCGATGGGCGAGATCGCGCGCTTCCGCGTGAACCTGTTCCGGCAGGAGCACGGTTCGGGAGCCGTCCTGCGCATGATCCCGCCGCGCGTCCTCGCGATCGAGGAGCTCGGGCTCCCGCCCCTCGTCGCGAACGTCGCACGGATCGTGCGCGGCCTCGTCCTCGTGACCGGGCCGACGGGCTCGGGCAAGTCGACGACGCTCGCGGCTCTCCTCGACTGGATCAACCGGACGCGGGCGTCCCACATCGTCACGATCGAGGACCCCGTCGAGTTCCTCCATCGCCCGAACAAGTCGCTCATCTCGCACCGCGAGCTCGGCTTCGACACGCCGACGTTCGCGGGCGCCCTCAAGGCGGCGCTGCGCGAGGACCCCGACGTCGTCCTCGTCGGCGAGCTGCGCGACCTCGAGACGATGTCGATGGCGCTCAGGGCCGCCGAGACGGGCCTCCTCGTCTTCGGGACCCTCCACACGAATTCCGCCGCGAAGGCCGTCGACCGGCTGATCGACAGCTTTCCCGCCGAGGAGCAGGAGCAGGTTCGGACCGTCCTCGCCGAAGTCCTCAAGGGCGTCGTCGCGCAGGTCCTCCTCAAGAAGAAGGGCGGCGGCCGCGTCGCGGCGTTCGAGGTTCTCCGGGGGTCGTCCGCGCTCTCGAACAACATACGCGAAGGCAAGACCGCCATGATCTCGACGCTCATCCAGACCGGCCGCACGTCCGGAATGATCGGGATGGACCAGAGCCTCGCGGACCTCGTCGTCGCGGGCGTCGTCGAGCCCGACGAGGCCTTCGAGAAGTCCCTCGACAAGGACCAGTTCAGGGGCCTCGTCGAGAAGAGGGCGAAGACGGCCGCACGTCCGCCCGGCGGTCCCGCGCCGAACTGATCGCTCAGCCCGCGGCGGGAAGCGAAAGGACGAAGCGCGCGCCGCCGAGGGCGACCGACTTCCCGGCCGAGACGCTCCCGCGGTGGAGCGCCGCGATCTTCGCGACGAGCGCGAGCCCGAGGCCCGTGCCCGACTCCTTGGTCGTGGCGAACGGGACGAAGAGCTTGGCGGCGGCTTCGTCCGACACGCCGGGCCCGTCGTCCTCGACGGCGACGCGGACCGTTCCCGCCGCCGCTCCTTCCCCGGAGAGAAGGACGCGGCCCCCGCCCGGGCGGTCGGCGGCGGCCTCGCACGCGTTCTTGACGAGGTTCACGAGCGCGCGCTTCACGAGGGCCGCGTCCGCGAACGCGGCCGAGAAAGAGCCGCCGACCGACACGTCGACGCCCGGCGTCAGGGTCTTCTGCTCGGCGGCGATTTCGAGCGCAAGCGCCTCGAGGTCGCACGGCGCCGCCTCGAGCCGCTCGGGCCGCGCGAAGAACAGGAAATCCCCCGTCACGCGCGCGACGTGCTCGGCCTCGGCCTGGATCGCTTCGAGGTGCCTCGCCCGCGCGACCGCGTCGTCCGTCCGCGCCGCAAGGCGCGCCCATCCGAGGATCGTCCCCGTCGCGTTGCGAAACTCGTGCGCGATTCCCGCGGACATCTCGCCGAGCGCGGCGAGCTCGCGCCGGGAGGACAGCTCGCGCTCGAGCCGGCGGGTGTCCGTCCGGTCCTCGACGAACAGGAGGGCCCCGAGAACGGTCTCTCCGGCGTCGAGGATCGGGACGGCGATGACCTCGAGGAGGCGAGCGAGCGCGCCTTCGCCGACCGCGAACTCGCTCGACAGCGTCGGGGCGCCCGCGCGCGCGCGCTCGGCAGCGGCCGCGAGCGCCGGAACGTGGGCGAGCACCTCCGCGGCCGGCCGGCCCGTGTCCTCCGTGCGGAGGTCGAGGACCGCGCGCGCGGGAGCGTTCGCCTCGGCGAGCCGGCCTCCCGCGTCGACGACGAGGAGGCCGCCCGGGTGCGAGCGCACGAGCGTTTCGGCCGTCACGGCGAGGGCGTCGGCCCGCCGCTGCTCCGTCTTCCGGAGCTCCTCGAGCTCCTCCGTGCGCTTCTTGAGGGCGTCGACGGTGCGCGCGAACGTCTCGGCGGCACCTTCGGCCTCGTCGCGCGCGGAGCGCGCGACGACGTCGGGAACGAGGTCGCCGGCGCCGCGCGCCGCCTGGGCGATCGCGTCGATCGGGGCCATGAGCCGCCTCAGGAACGGCACGACGAGGACCACGAGCACGGCCGCCGCCGCGGGGATCGCGACGAGGACGATCCGGGCGTTCCGGCGCGCGGCCGCGACGGCCGGATCGTTCCATGCGACGCGCAGGACGTGGCCCGTTCCCGGCAGAGGCGCGAGGACGATGGGACCCGCCGGCCCGTCGCGCACGAGCGCGGCCTCTCCCGCGAGATCGGTGGCGTCGAGCCGGGACGGCGCTTCGCCCGCGCCGGGCAGGTACGGCGCGTCCGCGACGCGGGCGCCGAGCGCGTCGTAGAGCGCTGCGCTCCGCGCCCCGTTCTCGCCGAGCGCCCGCCCGGGACCGACGTCGTCGGCGAGGGCGCGGGCCGGATTCGCGGCCGCCGCGAACGCCGCGGCCGCCGAGCGCGTCTCGCGCGCGCGGCGCCGCCCGGCCTCCGCGACGCCCCACGCGGTCGTGTTGCGGAGGACGACCGCCGCCGTGCCGGCGAGAAAAAGGAGCGTCACGAGCCCGCCCACGATCACGTTGCGGACCTCCCGCTCGAACGATCGGCTCGTCACGGCAGGAGCCTCGAGATCAGGCCCGCGCCCCCTCCGACGAGAACCTCCAGGGCGGGACGGCCGAAGGCGAACGCGAGGACGGACCCGGCCGCGAGGAAGACGCCGAAGGGCACGTCCGCGCGCGCGAGGAGGACGAGGAGGCCCGCGGGGGTTCCGGCCGCGCGGGCCGCGAGAACGCGGAAGAAGTCGGCGCCGTCGTCGAGGATGATCCGGCCGGAGGCGCTCGGTTCCCCGCCCGCGGCGCGGCGGCGCGCGAGGCGGACGAAGGCGAGGAGGCGGCCCGCGGCGCGCCGGTCGGCGGAAACCGGTTCGCCGGTCGCGGAGGCGCCCGGCACCTCGCGCCACCTCGGGCCCGCGGCGCCGACCCGGCCGTCCGGACGAACGAGCAGGCCGTGCGCTTCCGCGAGGGCCCGCGCCCGCTCCCCGCCCCTCGCGGAAGAGAACGCGGCGGCCCAGCGCGCCCGCCGCACGAGAGCGGCTCCGCCTGCGACCAGCGTCCCCGCGAGAGACGCGAAGAAAAGCGTCAGGAAGACGCCCGCGGGGCCCGTGAACGCCCCCGCCATCGCGAGCATCTTCACGTCGCCTCCGCCCATTCCTTCCTGCCCGCGGAGGGCCGCGTAGGCGCGGCGGACGAGCTCGAGGAACGCGGCCCCCACCGCGGCGCCGAGCGCGGCCTCGACGAGATGGCCGTGGGCGGCCCAGAACGGCGCGCCCGGCCCGGTCGCCGTGCGATCCCGGACCGCGGCGACGAGAAGGCCGAGCGCGAGGGTCCCCAGCGTGACCTCGTCGGGGAGCGTCCGGGTCTCGAGGTCGGTGAAGACGAGGATCAGCCCGGCGAGCGCGAGGAGCGCGCCGCCCGCGGCGACCGGCGTCGGACCCCACAGGAGCGCCGCGGCGAGAAAGATCGCCGATCCCGCGGCCTCGACGAGCGGGTAGCGCGGCGAGATGGGCGCGCGGCACGTGCGGCAGCGCCCCCCGAGGACGAGCCACGAGAGGACCGGGACGTTGTCGTGCCAGGCGATTCCCGCCCCGCACGAGGGGCAGCGCGACGCCGGGCGGACGACGGACTCGCCGCGCGGGAGCCGATGGATGCAGACGTTCGCGAACGAGCCCGTGATCGCTCCGACCGCCGCGAAGACCGCGAGGAGGAACGCGTCCGGAGAGGTCACGCGTCCTTCGTCTTCCCGCCCGCGAGGACGAGCCCGAGAAGGACGAGAAGGGACGCCCCGGACACGGCGACGCCGGCGCGGAACGCGGCGGGGCGGTACGCGAGCGCGAGCGCGTGCTCGCCGGGCGGGACCGCGACCGCCATGAGCGCGAGATCGCAGCGCCGGAGCGGAACGCGCACGCCGTCGAGACGCGCCTCCCAGCCGGAGTCCCAGGAGCGTGTGATGACGAGGGTCGTCGCCTCGGACGTCGCCGTCCCGACCTCGAGAGCTTCGGGCTCGTCGCGCGTCACGTGGGCGACGGCGAAGCCCTTCGCCGCGCGGCGCGGCGGGAGCTCGCCCTCTCCCGGCGCGACGAGCGCGCGCTCCTCCGGGTCGAAGGTGCGCTCCGAGAGCGCGCGGAACGCCCCGTCGTCGCCGATCGGGACGGCGTCGCGCGTGAAGAACACGCGTCCGAGCGACCGTTCGAGCCCGTAGCGGAGGACGTCTCCCGCCCGCGCTTCGATCCGCGCGCCCGGCATCGCGGCCGGGAACGGCGTCACGACGTGGCGGACGTCGGCGAGTCCGAGAAGCGTTTCGGCGTCGCCGCCGGAGAGCGCGGCTCCGAGAAGCCGCGCGCGCCACGGGTTGCCGATCGGCGACGGGGAGGCGGCCGACGCGAGTCCGACGGAGAGCGACCCGTAACCCGAGAGCGCATCGTGCGCGCGGCGCGCGGTGTCCGGGGTCCACAGACCGCCCGCGGACCTCAGCCACGCCTCGAGGAGCACGCCGTCCGACACGACCGGGAAGACGCGGCCCGCGGATCCTCGCGGCAGGTCCGCAACGGCGCGCGGCGGCCGCGCGAGGTCGGCGGCGGGCACGCCCGCGAAGATGTCGCGAGCACCGAGCGGAAGCGGAAGCGCGACGCAGAGGACGAGGAGTGCGCCGCCGTGGGCCCGCGAGGGGACGCCGGCCGCGCGCGCGCGCCACAGCAGCGCGCAGCCGGCCGCGGCGGCGGCGAACGCGGCCCACGCCCCCGCTCCACGCGGGCGGTGCTCGGCGGCGGCGAGAAAGCCGAGGATCGCGAGGACGCTCGCAAGGAGCGCGGCGGACGCGAGAAGCGGCCCTTTCGCCGGCGGAACGGCCTCGTGCGCGGCCCGCTTCGGCCAGGCGAAGAGATGGCCGTCGCGCCAGCCGTCCAACCCGGCGCCGGCGGCCGCCGCCAGCGCGAAGTGCGCGAAGACGAACCAGCGCGCCGGAAACCGCACGCCCCGCGCGAGCCCGCCGTCCCAGAGGAGCGGCATGAGCCCCCCGCGGGCTCCAAGCGAGAGGACGACGCCGAGCGTCCCGAGCGCGAGGAGCGCGAGGAGAAGGCGCGGGCGCGCCGCGAACCCCGCGCCCGCCGCGGCGGCGAGAACGAAGGGGAGTGGCCCGAGCGCGAGCGTCACGAGATATCCGCCGCGGCCCGGCGCGGGACGCCGCTCCTCGACGGGCGCGGGCGGCGCCACGAGATCGGCGAGGTCGGACCGGCCGACCGGGCGCGCGAGGGCTTCCGCCCTCGTCACGCCGGAAACCCGGCCCGTGGAGCTCACGAGGACGAGAAACGGCGCCAGCGCCGCCGCCGCGAGGCCGAGACCGAGCGCGAAGCCGCCCGCCGCCCGGAGCGCCGCGCGCGCGAGCCGGGGCGCGCCGCCGGCCGGCTCCTCGCCGCGCGATGCGAGGGCGACGGCCGCTGCGGCGCAGGATCCCGCCGCCGCGAGCGCGGGTTCGCCGCCGAGGAAGGCGAGCGCGACCGCGAGCGCAAACGGCGCGGGGGACGAGTCGCCCACGGCCCGGCGCGCCCCGAAGAAGAGCCAGGGCAGGAAAGCGGCGGTTGCGAAGTTGTTGTAGACCGGTGCAAGGGAAAGAAACGCGCCGCCGCCCGCCCATGTCGCGGCTCCCGCGAGAGCGCCCGCGCGCGACACGCCGAGGGAGGAAAGCCACATCGCCATGCCAGCGGCTGCGATCGCGACGAGGAGCGCGATCGCCGCGAGAGGTCCCGCGGCTCCGTGGAGAAGGAACGGGAGATCGCCCGGGTTGAGGACGCCGGTCTGGAGCTGCGCGAGCCACGGCTCGCCGCACCCCGAGAGAGGGTTCCAGAGCGCGACGTCGCCGGCCGCCCAGCGGGACGCCGTGTACGCCTTCATGGGCCAGAAGAAGTCGGCGAGATCGCCGCGCGCCGGAACGAGGCCGGCCGCCGCGCCGGGTCCGAGAAGGGCGGCCGCAAGAGCGAGTCCGAGCGTGCCGCCCAGCAGCGCCGTCCGTCCCGTCGCCAGTCCGCGCTTCACCGTGGCGATTCTAGACGCGGAGAAAGGAGCCCCAGAAAGAGAAAGAGCCCCCTCGCGGGGGCTCTTCCGGGCGGTGCAGGAGGACTTAGTGCTGCGCGCCCGCGGGGTACTGAACGAACTGGCCGTTCGTGAAGTAGATGTCGTCGTTGAAGTTCGTCGTCTCGCCGCCGACGAGCGCGTCCGACACGCCGTTCTTGCCGTTCGACATGATGACGTAGGCCGTCCCGACGGAACCATACAGGAAGTACGACTGCCAGCCGTCCGTCAGCGGAAGGAGGCGAATGTACGTGGGAGCGACGTTGAAGTTGAACGAGCCGGAGGTCCCCGCATCGCCGAACGTCCCGGTGGGGGTGGAGAGGCCCGACGGGAGCGTGTAGCCCGCCGCCGCAGGGTAGTGGTTGAAGTCGACGGCGTACGCCTCGGCGGCCGTGCCGGCCGAGCGCATGTCCGCCATGGTCCTCTTCTGCTTGGCGCGCTGGATGGCGTTGAGCAGGTTCGGGATGGCGATGGCGACGATGATTCCGATGATCGCAACGACGATCAGCAGCTCGATCAGCGTGAAACCCTTCTTGTTCCTCTTCATTTTGGGATCAACCTCCGGCCGCTCCCTTTCAAAAGCCGTGCCGAGCCTTCAAA
>Ga0335070_10006655_pt1 | contig 13592 bp, 13 predicted proteins | sample Lox_Sample_13_FD_206722 | JGI IMG/M metagenome (GOLD analysis project Ga0335070, IMG submission 206722) | Soil microbial communities from Loxahatchee National Wildlife Refuge, Florida, United States - Lox_Sample_1.3 | ecosystem: Environmental > Terrestrial > Soil > Wetlands | place: USA...
GAACTGCGAGACCTGGATGGTGAGCGCCTTGACCAGTCGACCGCGCTCGTCGGGATCCCGGCTGACCAGACGGAGGTAGCCCCGAAGGTCGCGGACGCCGCAGGAATGGATGCGGAGCATGATGCGACGCAGGACGCAGCTGTCCTTGTAGAGGTCGAGATCGATGCCCCCGGCCTCCAGCACCAGGTCGCGAAGGCCGGCGAAGGCTTCCGCCTCCCCCGGCGCCTGGGGCCCCGCGCTCGCAGCCGGTGCGCTACCGTGCTCAGGACCTGGAGACACCTGGGATCCCACCCTCGGACGGCGTCCCGCCCGCGTGAGCGGGGCCGATCGCCCCGGACCCGCCGGCTACCGCTTCTTGGGGAGCTCTTGCCGGACGCCCCGGCCGTGCCCCGTCCCGACCATGGGCGCCCCCTGCGAATCCAGGCCCGAGACTGCCCGCAGGCTCTGCTCGAACTCCTTCAGGTGCGCCACTTCCAGCTTGAGCCGACTGAGCTGTTCCGCCTGCCCCTCGAGCAGCTGGGTCAGGGATCGGTTCTCGCGCTCCAGGTAGGCCATCCGGGCCAGATCCACCTGCCCGCGGAACATCTGGACGATGGAGAGACTCGCCCCGGCTACCAGGAGGGTGAGCAGCACCACGCCGACCAGCAGGAGCCGCTTGGGCGCCCGAAATCGCCGCATCCGACCCGACTCCGTGAAGGCGATGATGGTCACGACCCCCTGGAGGCCGTTGCGCAGGAGCGCGCCTTTCTCGCGCCAGGTCGATCGAAACTGCACGGCCATATCGTCCTCCTCGCCACCCCCCGCTGGCCCCGCCCCCGGACGCCGCCAGGGCGCGCTCCCGTGCCGCGGACCCGTTCAGTGTCCGACGCGCAGATGGTCGAAACCTCCGCCGAGCGGCTCGACCCGACCGTCCCCGTGGTCCAGCAGGGCGACGCCCATCTCCGCCGTGACCTCCCCGATTCGCGTGACGGCCAGGCCGGGCGCCACGGCGGCGAGCACCGGCCCCGGGTCTGCCGCCGCAGTGAACAGCAATTCGTAGTCCTCACCGCCTCGCAAGGCGAGATCCAGCGGATCCCGCCCGGCGAGCCTCCCGACGACCCTGGCCCCGGCGTGGATCGGCACCTGCCGGGCCTCGACCCGGACTCCGACCCGACCTTCCGTGGCCAGATGCCCGGCGTCCGAGGCAATGCCGTCGCTCACGTCGATCATGGCCGTGGCCCTACCGACCAGGGCTTGCCCCGCGGCCACCCGGGGCACGGGAGTCAGATGCCCGGCCAGGGCCGCGTGGATGGCCGCCTCCTCCGCGGTGCCGGCCCAGGCCGGGCGCGCCAGGCGCTCGGGCCATGGCGCGCCGGGGCGAAAGCCCTCCTCCAGCGCCAGGAGCCCGGCCGCCGCCCCCCCGAGGGTCCCCGTCACCCAGAGCCCGTCGCCAGGCTTCGCCCCCGATCGCAGCACGGGGCCGGCCGGGGACGCGAACCCGATGAGCGTCAGCGACAGCACCAGCCCGCCGCGGGAGGCGCACGTGTCTCCCCCCACCAGGGAGACCCCGTGGGCCTCGGCCTCCTCCTCCATCCCCGCCAGCAGCGCATCCAGCGCGTCGAGCGTCACGCCCGCGGACGGGATGCCGAGCCCCAGCAGGGCGTACCCGGGCCGTCCGCCCATGGCGGCGATGTCACTGACATTGACCGCCACCGCCTTGCGCCCCAGCTCCCGGAAGCAGCCCCACCCCCACTGGAAGTGCACCCCGTCGAGGAGCATGTCGGCCGTGACCAGGAGCCGGTCCCCCGCCTCCACCGCCAGCAGCGCGGCGTCGTCCCCGATGCCCACCACGGCCCCGGCGCTCCGGATCCGAGTCCGCCGCCGGATCCGCGCGATGAGCCCGAATTCGCCGAGCGCCGTCAGGGCAGGATCCTCCCGGTCCGCGGCGTTCGGCCCTCGGGTGCGCGTGCCGCCGGGCTCCGGATCGTGTCTCTGCACCATGGGACAGCACTCCGCGGGCGCGGCGGCCACCGTCCGCCCGGCGGCCCTGCTACAGCGCGACCTCGTCGAGTTGCGCCAGCACCTGCCGGCGAATGGCGTGGACGTCGGGGAGCACTGTCGCCAGGCGCCCGTGCTCGATCAGCGGCTGCAACAGCGCCTGGCCCTCCGCGCCGCAGCAGGTGGGCGCGGCACCGTCCGCGGGGACGACCTGGATCCGCCCGCACCGGGGACAGCGGTAGGCCACCTTGCGACCGGACATCTTCCCCCGCTTTGCCACCGGCGTGCCCGCCACCTCGATGATGTCCATCGAGAAATTCAGCACCGGCGCATTGCTGATAGCCGTCCCCACCCCGTAGGCGTCCGCCACGCCGTTCAGCTTGAGGATCTCCTCTTCGTCCAGACCGCCGCTCACGAAGAGCTTGACGTGCTGGAAGCCGCGCAGATCCAGCTCCCAGCGAACCTCGCGGAGGATCCCGACCAGATCCCCCCGCCGGGAGGCCGGGGTATCCAGCCGGACCGCGTGCAGGTCGGGTCCGAGCGCCTGGGCGACGCGGACCGCCTCCATCTTCTCGTCGCCGAAGGTATCGATCAGCACCACCCGCTTGACCGCCCGGTCGATGATGGCGTGAAACGCCCGCGCCGCCTCCACCGTGTCCCCCAGCATCAGGATCAGCGAGTGCGGCATGGTCCCGCTGGGCTCGAGCTTGATCAGCTCGGCGCTCTTGACCACGGCCACCCCGTCGCAGCCCCCCAGATAGGCGTTGCGCTCGATCATGGGCGCGAGGGCCGGGTGCATGCGGCGGGCGCCGAAGCTAACGACGGAGCGGCCCGCCGCCGCCTTCGTGCACCTCGCGGCCTTGGTCGCGACCCCGGACGCCTGGCACAGCAGCCCCAGCAGCGCGGTCTCGAAGTGGGCGAAATCCACGTAGCGGCCCTCGATGGTCAGGACCGGCTGCAGGGAGCCGAAGACCGTGCCCTCGGGAAAGGCATGGACCGTGACTGGCAGCCCGCCGAGGAGCGCCGCGACCTCCTCGATCCCCGCCAGCACCCCCCAGTGCCATCCCGCCGGGAAGCTCTTCAGGATCACCTCGGCCGCCACCCGATCCTGGACCCCACGGCGCCCCAGGATCTCCAGCGTGCGCTGGAAGTACACGTCGGTGACGCGGCCCGCCTTGATGTCCTCGTCCTTGGCCGTATGAAACAGCGACTCGCTCATGCGCTCCCCGCCCTTCTCCCCGACCCCGCCAGCCCCCCCGACCTCCCTGCCGCGCGCTCGGTCCCGGACCCTGGATCAAGGCCGGGCAGGGCGTCACTCAGCCGGCCGAACTCCTCCAGCGAGAGGGTCTCTCCCCGCCGGCTGCCCTGGAGCCCCGCGCGGCCCAGCGCCGCGTCGAGCTCCGCCTCCGCCCACCCCGCGCCGCGCAGCGCGTTGCGGAGCGTCTTGCGGCGCTGCCCGAACGCCGCCCGGACGACGCGAAACAGCCGGCGCTCGCTTGCCACCGGAACCCGGGGCGCGTCGAGGAGGTCGAACCGGACCAGGGTCGACTCCACCTCGGGCACGGGCTCGAACGCGGTCCGGGGAATGGCGAGCAGCGGAGTCACCTCCGCCCGGTGCCGGCACGCCAGCGTCAGGGCCCCGTAGGCCTTGGAGCCGGGGGCGGCCGAGAGGCGGGCGGCCACCTCGCGCTGCACGGTGAGGAAGAGTGCCTCGAACCACGCCCGGCCTTCCAGGAGCCGCAGGACGAGCGGGCTGGTGATGGAGTAGGGGATGTTGGCCACCACCCGGATCCGCCCTCGCGCCGGGTGGTCGGCCAGGTGGGTGGCGAAATCGAACTGCAGTATGTCCCCGATCCAGAGCCGGAACCCGGGCTGGGCCCCCAGCCGCTCGCGGAGCAGCCCCGCCAGCCCCCGGTCCACCTCGATCGCCAGGACCGTCGCCCCCCGCGCCAGGAGGCCGGCGGTCAGGGTCCCCGTCCCGGGGCCGATCTCCAGCACGGTGCTGCCCGGCCCGATCCCGGCAGCCTCTAGGATCGCGTCCCGCGCGCGGGGGTCCACCAGGAAGTGCTGGCCGCGGGCGCGGCGGGGGCGCAGGCCCCGGTCCGCGAGTTGGGCCCGCGTCAGGGACCGGAGGGAGGTCACCGCCGCACGCCTCAGGGCGTCTCCGCGGGCGGACCGGGGACCCTCAGCTGCCTCAGGTAGACGCGGGCCACGCGGTGATCGGGGTCGAGCTGCAGGGCGCGCTCCAGCATGTCCACCGCCTCGGAGATGCTCCCCAGCTTGTGGTAGAGAATACCGAGGTTGACGTGCGCCTCGACGTAGTTGGGCCTGACCTCGATGGCGCGGAGCAGGGACGCCTTGGCCTCCGCATACCGTCCGAGTTCCCGGCAGCTGAGGGCGCGCCGGTTGTGGATGTCGGGGTACCCCGGACAGAGGGCGAGGGCCTTGTCGAACTCCTCCACCGCCTCGGCGTACAGCCCCAGCGCGTGGTACTTGCCCCCCAGCTCGGCGTGGGCGTTGGCGAGCTTTCCCCGCACCCCCGGGCTGATGCGCTGGGGCTCGGCGGTCTCCTTGGCCTGGACGCTGGCCGCTTCCTGCGCGGCCTGCTCGTAGGCGCCCATCTCGGCGAGGGTGAGGGCGAGGTTGAGCCGCGCCTCGCTGTAATTCGGGTTCAGGCCCAGGGCGCGACGAAACAGGGCCACCGCCTCCTCCAGCGCGTTTCGCTGGCTGGCGATGAAGCCGAGCATGTTGAAGACGTTGGCGTAGGTCGGCGCCCGATCCACGACCTGGAGCAGCAGGCGTTCCGCCTCCGCGTACTGTCCGGCCTCGTAGGCACCCGTGGCTTGCTGGATCACCTGTCGGACGTCAGCTCGCATCCCTGGCAGCCCTCGCTAGAATAGGCGGTAGCTCTTCACCGTGTCCGTGAACTCGTCCCAGGTGTCCTTCATCCCCTGCCACATGCGGCCGAAGAATCCGGGGCCCTTGGGCGGAGGCGGGCCGGTCTTCACCAACACGACCTCGATGCGGTCCGCGGCAGCAGGGGCGAGGGGGGATTGCGAGTAGTCCTCCACCAGCCGCAGGAACGCCCGTCGGGCGGGGTCCCGCTGCTCCAGGCTCCACAAGGATTCCCCGAGGTAATACAGCGCCTGGTCGTCCACCCCCGTGTCGGGGTACTCCGCGAGCAGGGCGCTGAAGCGCCCGGCAGCCGCGCTGTACTGCTCGCGCTCGAAGTAGAACTTCCCCACGTACAGCTCGTGCTCGGCCAGCTTCCGCCGGCAGATCTGGCGCTTCTCCCGGGAGTCCCCCGCGTACTGCGAGTCGGGCATCTGGGTGAGGATGAGGTTGAACTCCTCCAGCGCCTTCTTGGTGAAGGTCTGGTCCCGATCCGCCGTGTCGGCCTGTCGGAAGTAGGACATCGCCATGTAGTAGTGCGCCTCGTCCACGCGCTCGTTCTGCGGATACAGCTCCAGGAAGCGCTGGAACTCCGCCTTGGCCTCGTCGTATTTCTTCTCCAGGTAAAAGGCGCGGCCCGCCGTGAGGCGCGCCGCCGCTTGCAGGTCGCTGTCGGGGTACTGGTTGAGGAGCTGCTGGGCATCCTTCCGGGCCTGGTCGTACCGGCGGGACTGGATGTTCGCCTCGGCGGCGCGGAGCAGATCCTGATCCGAGCGCCGTCCGGTGGTCTGCGTCTTGGACCCCCCGTAGAGGTAATCGTACACCGAGCACCCGGGCAGGAGCGCGGCCAGCAGGGCCAGCAGGATCAGCGCTGAGCCCCGGCCGCGCCAGGCCGCTGCCCGGAGGGTAGCGCCTCGCGGTCTCCAGCGTCGGGCGCACATCGGGCCGTCGACTCCAGGGGCCGCCCCCGCCCAGCTCAGGCGGACTCGGCCTTCTTGGTGTACAGGATGATGGGGTGCTTGCGCTCGACCACCACGTCGCGGTTGATGATGCACTCGCTGATCCCGGACTGCGAGGGGATCTCGTACATGATGTCGAGCATGATGTCTTCCAGGATGGCGCGCAGTCCCCGCGCCCCGGTCTGGCGCCGAGCCGCCTCCTCCGCGACCGCGGCCACCGCATCCTCGGTGAAGGTGAGCTTCACGCTCTCGAAGTCGAAGAACTTCTGATACTGCCGGAGGAGGGCGTTCTTCGGCTCCCGGAGGATGCGCACCAGCATCTTCTCGTCCAGCTCGTGCAGCGCCGCCACCACGGGCAGGCGCCCGACCAGCTCGGGGATCAGCCCGTAGCGCAGCAGGTCCTCGGGCTGCAGCTGCGCCAGGAGTTCACTCACCCGCCGCTCCTTGCGCCCCTGCACCTCGGCCCCGAACCCGACCCGTCGCTCCCCCACCCGCCCCTGGATGATCTTCTCCAGCCCGACGAAGGCGCCGCCGCAGACGAAGAGGATGTTGGTGGTGTCGACCTGCAGGTACTCCTGCTGCGGGTGCTTGCGTCCCCCCTGGGGCGGGACGTTGGCCACCGTGCCCTCCAGGATCTTGAGCAGGGCCTGCTGCACCCCCTCGCCCGAGACGTCCCGGGTGATCGAGGGATTCTCCGACTTGCGGGCGATCTTGTCGATCTCGTCGATGTAGATGATGCCCCGCTCCGCCCGCTCCACGTCGTAGTCCGCCACCTGGAGCAGGCGGAGGATGATGTTCTCGACGTCCTCGCCCACGTACCCAGCCTCGGTCAGGGTAGTGGCGTCGGCGATGGTGAAGGGGACGTCGAGGATCTTGGCGAGGGTCTGGGCCAGCAGGGTCTTCCCGCTACCGGTGGGACCGATCAGGAGGATGTTGGACTTGGTGAGCTCGACCTCGTCGAAGCCCTGGCGTGCGTTGACCCGCTTGTAGTGGTTGTGGACGGCGACCGACAGGGTCTTCTTGGCCCGATCCTGCCCGACCACGTACTGATCCAGGATGGCCTTGATCTCGGCGGGCTTGGGGAGCTGGCTAAGGCCCTTGCCCTTCTCCTCCTCCCACTCCTCGGCGATGATGTCGTTGCACAGCTCGATGCACTCGTCACAGATGTAGACGGTCGGTCCGGCGATGAGCTTGCGCACGTCGTCCTGGCTCTTGCCGCAAAAGGAGCACTGCAGCTTCCCGCTCCCCTTCACCGCCTTGGCCATCCGCTCGCCTCCGCCGTGTGGGTTGGTCCCGGGGGCACCCGCCCCGCCCCGCTAGGGCGCCGTCGGCGCCGGGCTTGCCGCTCCCTCGACCCGCTTCGCAAGGTCCCGGTAGTGGATGACCTCGTCCACCAGGCCGTATTCCTTGGCCTCCTCCGGCGACATGAAGAAGTCGCGGTCACTGTCCTTCTCGATCCGCTCGAGGGGCTGCTCGGTGTGCCGGGCGATGATCCGGTTCAGCTCCTCGCGCATGCGCAGGATCTCCTTGGCCTGGATCTGGATGTCCACGGCCTGCCCCTGCACCCCCCCGTAGGGCTGGTGGATCATGATCCGCGAGTGGGGGAGGGCCAGGCGCTTGCCCTTGGTGCCGGCCGCCAGCAGCAACGCCGCCCCGCTGGCCGCCTGCCCCATGCAGATCGTCTCGATCTTGGGCTTGACGAACTGCATGGTGTCGTAGATGGCCAGGCTCGAGGTCACCGACCCGCCGGGCGAGTTGATGTACAGGTGAATGTCCTTGTCGGGATCCTCTGCCTCGAGGAAGAGCAGCTGCGCGATCACCAGGTTGGCGCCGGCGTCATCGATCGGGGTGCCGATGAAGATGATCCGGTCCTTTAGCAGGCGGGAGAAGATGTCGTAGGCCCGTTCGCCCCGGCTGGTTTGTTCGACCACCATCGGAATCAGGTACATGCCGCCTCCTGCCCACACCCTCGCCCCCGGCCCCAGCCGCGGGTGCGGGGGTGAGCCTGCATCGTCCGCGGATTACGCGGGCGTGATCAAGTTGTAGGCCTCCGTGATCGTGGCCTGCTGGAAAAGAAAATCCAGGGCCTTGCGCCCCAGCAGCCGGGCGGTGAGATCGGCCCGGCGATCCGGATCCTCCAGCACGCGGCGGACGTCGGCTGCTCTGGCGGCCGGATAGGCCGAGGCCATCGCCTGGATCTCCCGCTCGAGCTCCTCGTCGGTGACCGTCATGCCCTCCTGGCGGGCGACCGCCTCGAGGAGGAGCGATTCCTTGACGCGCCGGCGGGCCATCTCCTGCGCCTTGGCCCGCAGCTCCTCCGGGGTCCCGGGGAGGCCCCGGACGCGGCCGCCCGTGGCCTGGATCGTCTCCGCCAGCTCCTGGAGGATGCTGGCCGTCTCCAGCGCCACCAGGGCCTCGGGCAGATCCACCTCGTGGGCCGCCACCAGCTTGTCCAGGACGGCGCGCTTGAGCGCCGCCTCCTGCTCGCGGGTCTTGCGCTGCAGGAGCTGCTCGCGGACCTTCTCGCGCAGCGCGGCGAGCGATTCGACGTCGCCGACGGTCTTGGCGAACTCGTCGTTCAGGTCGGGCACCCGCCGCTTCTTGACCTCCTTCACGCTGACCGTGAACTCGGCCGTCTTGCCGGCCAGGTCCTTGCGGGGCGCATCCTCCGGGACGTGGAGGCGGAACTGCTTGCGCTCGCCTTTCTGCATCCCGACGATCTGGTCTTCGAATCCCGGCAGGTATCCGGCGTGCCCGAGGACCACGGTGAGGTTCTTGCCGCTGCCACCCTTGAAGGGCTTCCCGCCGAGGGTCCCCTCGTGGTCCAGGATCACGAGGTCATCGCGCATGGCCGGCCAGCCCTCCATGGGAACGTACTCGGCGGCGTCCTCGCGCAGGAACTCGAGGCCACGCTCGACCTCCTGGTCCGTGACCTCGAGCTTGGCACGCTCCACCCCGATGCCCCGGTAGTCCTTGACCTCGATCGGGGGCTTGACGTCCACCACGGCGCGGAAGCGGAGCGGGGCCCCCGTGCTGAGCTGGACGTCCTCGACCTTGGGCTGGCCAACCGGCTTGAGGTCCGTCTGGCTCAGGGCCTCGCGGTAGGACTCCGGGATCAGCTCGCGCAGGAGCTCCTCGTTCAGGTCGGCCTGGAATCGGCGCTGGATCAGGTCGGGGGGGACCTTCCCGCGGCGGAATCCGGGGAGCTGGAGCTTGCGGCTCAGATCCCGAAGGGTCGACGCCATGGCAGTGCTGACGCGCTCGGCAGGAAGCTCGATGAGCAGGGCGCGTCTCGACGGGCTCAGTTCTTCAACGGTGACTTTCATGCGACCTCGTGCAGGGTGGCGCGCCGGCAACGGGTGCGAGAGAGGGGAGTCGAACCCCCACCCCATCGCTGGGACTGGATCCTAAGTCCAGCGCGTCTGCCATTCCGCCACTCTCGCTCCACATCCACCGAACGCACCCGGCTCGCGGGATCCCCGCCCCGTGGGGAGCGGGAGACCGTGGCGTGTCCGATGCTGATGAAGAAGGAATTGGTGGGCCGCCAAGGACTCGAACCTTGGACCCGCTGATTAAGAGTCAGCTGCTCTACCACCTGAGCTAGCGGCCCACACTGTGCCGGGCCTCGCCGCAGCGCTCCGCGCGCCCCGACGGGCCGAAATCGCCTTGCTCCTGCTGGTGCGCCTGGGGCGATTTGAACGCCCGACCCACTGCTTAGAAGGCAGTCGCTCTCTCCGGACTGAGCTACAGGCGCCCGTCTCGCTTCGGATTTCGGATCGCGGACTGATCCAACGCGCCGGACCACCTGCCCCATCCGGAATCCGAGATCGGAGATCCCCATTCCTGCATGGCGCGCCCGGAGAGGATCGAACTCCCGACCTGCTGGTTCGAAGCCAGCCGCTCTATCCGACTGAGCTACGGGCGCCCTGTCCCCGTCCGGCAACTCTCCTCGTGGGGTGAACGGAGGGACTCGAACCCTCAACCCCTGGAGCCACAGTCCAGTGCTCTGCCAAATTGAGCTACGCTCACCGTTCCGATTGCGGATTGCGGAATGGGGATTGCGGAATTGGCCCTCCGGGGCCTCCATTCCGCATTCCGCAATCCGAATTCCCCGCTCGAATGGCGCGCCTGGGGTGATTTGAACACCCGACACACGGCTCCGGAGGCCGTTGCTCTATCCGGGCTGAGCTACAGGCGCATTGTCTCCGTTGCGGACTGCGGAATTCGGGCTGCCGGATGGCAGGACGTCCGAACTCTCTGCGATTCCGCAATCCGCAATCACCAATCCCTTGGTCGGGGCGAGAGGATTTGAACCTCCGACTCCCTGCTCCCAAAGCAGGTGCGCTACCGGGCTGCGCCACGCCCCGTCCGAGACCCCGTCCGGACCTCGCCGCGCGTCGCTATCCGCGTCCGTGACCGATCTTCGGGCCTGCCGGTCTGTCCGCATGCTTGCGAAGGACCTGCTCCAGGATCTCCCTCGCCTCGCGCAGGGCCAGAGCGCGATGGCTCAGCCGGTTCTTCACCGCCGGGTCGACCTCGGCCAATGTCCTCCCGAGCCAAGGGATCTCAAAAATCGGATCGTACCCGAACCCGTGCGACCCCCGCGGCACCTGCGTAATGCGGCCCTCGCAATGGCCCTCCGCGAACCGGACGGTGCCGTCTGGTTCGGCGATCGCGATCACGCAGCGAAACCGCGCCGTCCGCAGAGGCTCGGGAGTCGCCCGCAGCTCCTGCAGCAGCAAAGCGTTGCGATCCGCATCGCTCGCCCCCAGCCCCGCGTAGCGGGCCGAGAGCACCCCCGGCCTCCCTCCCAGGGCATCCACCTCGAGCCCCGAGTCGTCGGCGACAGCAATGAACCCTGACGCCTCCGCGACCGCCGCCGCTTTCAGGCGGGCGTTCTCCTGAAACGACTCGCCGCTCTCCGGGGGCAACTTCACAGGCCCGACGCGGTCGAGCGGCAGCAGCAGGGCCGACAGGCCCTCAAGATGTGCAGCAATCTCGCTGAATTTTCCGGGGTTCCCCGTGGCGATAACCAGCGTGATTTTATGGAGGGGGACCTGGTTTGTCAAGGCTCTAATCGCATCCCGGGATCAAAAATGACAAGGAGTTAGCCGGGCACCCGGCCGTCGATAGGCGCGCGGAGGCCGCTCACCTGATGCTGGCGGAGCGCTCGGCGACCAGCTTGCGCTGGAGGGCGATGAGGTCCCGGACCCCTTCCTCGGCCAACTTCAGCAAGGCGTCGAGCCGCCCGCGGTCGAACGGGGTCTCCTCCGCCGTCCCCTGGAGCTCGATGAACTTGCCGGACCCTGTCATGGCCACATTCATGTCCACCTCCGCGATGGAATCTTCGGCATAGCAGAGGTCGAGGACCGACGCGCCATCCACGACCCCGACGCTGGTCGCGGCCACGAAATCCTTGAGGGGGAACTTCGTGATCCGGCCGGTCTGGCGGAGGGTGTGCACGGCGTCGGCCAGGGCTATGAACGAGCCCGTGATGGCCGCGGTGCGCGTCCCACCATCCGCCTGGATCACATCGCAGTCGAGCCAAATGGTCCGCTCGCCCAGCGACGGAAGGTCGGTCACCGCCCGGAGGCAGCGACCCACCAGACGCTGGATCTCGAAAGTCCGCCCGCTCGGCCGCCCGGAGCCTCCCTCGCGCGGGGTACGCGTCTTCGTGGATCGCGGGAGCATCGCATACTCCGCGGTCACCCAGCCCTGCCCGGTTTCGCGAAGGAACGGGGGGACCTTCTCTTCGACGCTGGCCGTGCAGATCACCTTGGTGTCCCCGACGGTGATGAGCACCGATCCCTCGGGGTACCGGAGGAAATCGCGCGTGATCCCCACCGGGCGCATCTGCTCTGCTCGCCGTCCGTCCGGCCGCATGGGACCTCCCCTCGCGCCTGTCCTGCCTATTGGTGGGATGGGGGTGGCGTGCTTGGAGCCTCTGCGTCCGGAAAGCGAGGGCGCAGGGGATAGCGAAGATCAAGCGGGCCGATCGCGAGGTCGAGTTCCTGCCCGTCGCACAGAAACTGGACGCGCTTGATCTCCTGAAAGCTGGTGGTCAGCGTCGTGACGATGGAGGCAATGGCCCATTCCGCCTCACGCCCTGGGGCCTGGCGAAGGCTCTGGAACTCCCGGCTCAAATCGAGATAGGCAATGCCGAACGAGTCCACGAAGACCTGCAACACCTGAGTCCCGGGCGGCAGAGGCGCCGTGGCGTCCGCGGTGCCGGGGGTGCCGAGCTCGCGGAGCGCCACGCGCACGTCGTCGGCCAGGGTCCCCCGACGCACCATCTGGCGCTCCTCCTCCCGGAACGCCTCGCCGGACCCCCGGGGGAAGAACAGCCGGATCTGCCGCGACTCTCCTGCGCCGACCCGGGCCACCGGCGGGCGGCTCGCGGGGACCTCGTCGGGGGATCGGAACACGGGAAACTCGCTCTGCAGGGGCCATACCCGGGGCAGAATCACCGCAGTCAACAGGAGCGAGAGCGCGAGCAGCGCGAGCCACGTCCACAGCCGGGGGCCGCGGCCGGCCTGGGCAGACACCTCAGGAATCCCTCGGGGGTGAAGCCGCCCCCGCCATCCCCACACGCCGCTCGTACCGGACCTTGTACTTGGCAATGCCCTCGAACAGGGCCTCGGCGATCCGCTGCCGGTAATCCGTGCGCTGGAGCTTGCGCTCCTCCCTCGGATTGGTGATGAACGCGCTTTCCACCAGGATGGCGGGCATGGCGGCAGTCGCCAGGACGTAAAACGGCCCCGACTTGACGCCACGGTTCTCCACCCGGAGCAGCTTGTCCAGGGAGGTCAGCACGAGCTCCGCCAGCTCGCCCGACTCGCGCATGTCGCGGGTCACCGCCATGTCCGCCAGCGTGATTCGCAAGAGCGAGTCCTGATCGCTGCCCCGGGCGCCGTCTGAGTCGATCACCAGGTTCTCCCGCTGAGCCGAGGCGCGCGCATCGCTGTCCGAGGGCTCGCGGGTGAAGTAGTAGGTCTCGAAGCCCACCGCGTTCCGCTTGGTTGCCGCATTGGCGTGGATGCTGATGAAGAAATCCACCTTGGCGCGGTTCGCGATGGCGGTGCGCTCGGGCAGGGGGACGAAGACATCCTCGGTCCGCGTCATGAGAACCCGCGCCCCCAGCCGCTCCACCAGGAGCCGACGGAGCCGCAGCGCCAGGTCCAGCACGACATCCTTTTCCATGAGGCCGGAGGGACCGATGGCCCCGGTGTCGTGCCCGCCGTGGCCCGGATCGAGGACGATGGTCAGGACACTAGTCTCGGCGCTGCCGCCATTTCCCCCGTGCGCCCCGGTGCCGTTCCTCCCCGCGGCTGCGGGCGGAGCCTCGCTTCCCGCCGTGACGGGCTGGGGCGGCGGCGTACCCCGTTCCGCGGGTGCGGGACTCGCCCCCGCGGTATTCGCCCGCGCGGGGCGGATGTCTTCCTTCGCGGCCGGCATGTCTGTCTGTGGCGCTGGCGCACGCGTCGGGGAGGGTGGCGCGGGGCCTTGAGCAGGGGCCGAACCGGAGGTCGGCCGAGGGCCTGCCGTGCTGGCAACGGCCAGGGGCTCGACGTCGGAGGGCGAGCCCTCGACCACATCGATCACGAGACGGCTGGGGTCGGACAGGGTGAAGGTGCGGACGCGCACATTGGGACGGACCCGCGTGAGGCGAATCTCAACGCCGCCAGGTTGCTGGATCGGGTCCACCTGGCGGACAATGCCGCCCCTTGGGACGAGCGAACGGAGGCCGGCGGCCAGCACTCCCCC
>Ga0335070_10006656_pt1 | contig 13590 bp, 10 predicted proteins | sample Lox_Sample_13_FD_206722 | JGI IMG/M metagenome (GOLD analysis project Ga0335070, IMG submission 206722) | Soil microbial communities from Loxahatchee National Wildlife Refuge, Florida, United States - Lox_Sample_1.3 | ecosystem: Environmental > Terrestrial > Soil > Wetlands | place: USA...
TTTTATACCTCGGGGGGCAAGCTTATCCTGAGCCAGATCACGCGGGCCAAGGGCGCCAGCGACATCAGCGGTGCGGCAAAGGAGATTGCGAATGCCGTGCTTGAACACTTCCCCTTCGAGGGCACGGTGGTCTCCTCCGAAGGCGAACGATACCGCATCAATCTCGGCAAATCTGGATATCGCATCGCCAAAGGGACAGATTTCCTGCTCATGGCCCCCCGTCTCGGCGAGTCGGGCAAGGTGTCGGGGTACCGCGAGACGGGCAGGCTCAGGGTCAAGAAGGCTGAAGAGAGCGGCTCGTGGACCGAGGTCGAGGAACTAAAGAAAAACGAAAAGATCACGGTCGGCGACCGCGTGGTTCGACGCATTTACCGCGAAGGTGAAGAGGAGGCCAGCCGTAACTATCTCATCATCCTCGCAAAAGGGGGCCTTGCTCCCGATGTATCGCCGCTTGGGGCTGTTAACATCTACATGAACGATGAGTGGCTGGGATCGACCGGGCCCGACGGCAGGGCCGAGGTTCCCGTACGCGTCAACAGGAGCTTTACTCTCATGCTCTACCGGCATGGCTACCAGCAGGTGACGGAGAAGGTCAAGGTTGAAAAGAACAGAGAAACGAGGGAGTTTGTGCTCGCCGTGAACAACGCGGTCTTTAAGATCGACTCCGAGCCATCCTCGGCCGATGTGTTCTTGGATGGCGACAAGATCGGACGGACGCCAATCCTTGACGGGAAGCCGGTGACCCTCGGATTCCATACGGTTAAGGTTTCCGTCGGCGGCGACTTCCGCGATTGGGAAGAGGTGGTGGAATTCTCCAAGAAAGAAGAGAACCGCACCGGCGACCGGAAGATCTTCCTGCCCAAGGACTTCCTAAAGATCGGCCAGCGGGCTGAGCAGAAGGGGGATGTCGACGGGGCGATCCAAGCATACAGGAGCGCCGAAAAGGGACACCCGGACTATTCCGAGGCGCACCACCGACTGGCGCGGATCTACCTCGACGAGAAGGGCGACTACGAAGGGGCCATTAAGGAATTCGAGAACGTCCTCGCGCTGCCCGAGAACCAGCAGCTCGTGTATAAGCAGTTTTCGGTGGCCTTCATGAACCTGGGGCACGCTTATTATGAGAAAGGCAATGCGCTCGTACAAAAAGATAAAGATGCGGCCGCACAGAATTTCGCGAAAGCGGTCCAGAACCTGCAGGTCGCGAAGCAGAACACGCGGTTCTTCCCAAACGTGCACTACGACGAGGCCGTGCATGATACCTACTACTATACGGCACTCTCATACCACAAACTCTATCTGATCACACGGAAGAACAACATTCTGAACAGTGCCAACTTCGCGTGGCGGGAGTACTTCGATTTCTTCCCCAAAAAGTTCGAGGGAGACAAAACCTTTGGGCAGAACAGGGAATCGGCGGAGAAATACTGGGATCAGATCAAGAACCTCTGAGGCATTCAGGAGGATGGCTGGGTGAGGGTTGGCAAGGGTCACGTTGTTCAGGTTTGGGCTGTCCTGTTTCTTTTGTTCTTTGCGCGCGCAGGGGCCGCTAGTCCGGCCTCCGACGCAACCGTCGCGGATAAGAAGCCTGAACTGGTTGAGCCCCTATTCGTTAGACCCCTTGTCAAGATCGAATCCGGCCGGAATGACTCGAACCCTATCTGGTCTCCGCGCGGCACGTTCATTGCGTTCGAGCGGAGCGTCGGGGATAAGAAGGAGATCCACATCACGCTCCGTGACGGCACGCTGATCCAGACCGTTTATTTCATGCTTTCCGATAACGGGAAAGAAACGAATTTCTTTTTTCCCGGCGTGTCCGAGGAGACAAGCTACAACGCGGGGATCACGTGGTCGCCCAACGAATACCGGTTTGTATACATGAGCAATGGCGGGGAAGGCAACTATGACATGTACCTGCAAGACCTCGTTGTCGGCGATTCTTTCCGGCTGACGGACGACAAGGAAAAGGATGGGCAGGCCCACTGGTCTCCGGTCGCCGACCACCTGGCCTTCGTATCCGGTCGCACCGGCAACGGCGACATCTACCTCCTGGACCTCAGGACCCGCCTGCTGAGACGGTTGACGCAGGGGGGCAAGTCTTATCTCTATCCTCAATGGTCTCCCGACGGCAAGCGGCTTGTGATGATGCGCGGCAGCAACGAGAACCATCATATCACCCTGATCAACGATGTGACGAAGCCCATGGAGTCTTTAAAAGTACTCACGACGTGGCCCTATGATGACCTGCGGCCGATCTGGTCTCCGGATGGAGAAAAAATCGCCTTTTACTCCAACTACAACCTGGCCAATGATCCAATGATATGGTCGATCGTTGTGATCGCGGCAGACGGGTCAGACCCCACTGATGGAGAAGGGCTTGCGGCGAAGGTTGTGGCGATGGACGTCATCCCGGACGTCGAAGTGGGCCCTGCGTGGATGCCGGACAGCAGGCGAATCGTCTTTGTGAAGAATGACCGGCATGAATATAATCCGATCTATGTGGCAGATCTCAAAGAAAAGACGGTCGTGCCCGTCAAAACAGACACCAAGATGAACCATGATGTGACGTGCTCTGTGGACGGAGGGATCGCGTTCCGCGCCCAGGTTGACCAGTGGGACCAGATCCATATTATGAAACTGAAGAATTGATGAATCCAAATACATTTTTTTCGATTACAACGTTGTACAGCGTGATTCCCGATCACGCCGATCAGACTCAAAAATGAGACGTCTTGGCTTATTCCTTTCATCGATCATTCTGATCACCGTGGCGCAGGCCTTCGCTGCTGACGACGTGGTGACGCGCGCGATGAAATTGTACGAAAAGCGGCATTACGTTGAGGGAGCGAGTGTGCTCCGCGAGGACAGTGTCTCCGCCGAGCAAGGTAGGAAGGGTGCCGCGAACCTTGCCCTCGGCATGATCTATTTGAAGAATGCTGTGCTCCATCGTGAGCTTTATCAGGCGGCGGTCGCGGCGTCGCACGACTACCTGAAGAAGCTCTCCGCAGCACAGGGCAAGGAACGCAGTCGGTTCGTGGACCTCTACTTCGGTCAAGCGCTGGTCGAGTCGGGCAAATCGGGTGACGCGGCGATCTATCTGAAAAGATTTTCAAAGGGTAATGGGGTGGAGCCACGGTACCGGGCGATCGCTCAGGTCAGCCTTGGGCTGGGCTATTGCCAGAACAACGAAGCCTCAAAAGGAGTGCGGCTCTGGGAGGGGACCGATGTCTCCGACCCCGAAGTGAAGACCGAACTCGCAGCTGCGTTCAGCAAGGCCGGACTCGTGGGTAAGAACCCATTTCTTATGGCAGAAGGAACTCTCTTAGAGATGAAAAGGTCCAGCAAACCGCTTTCAATGCGGATGGTGAAAAACCTCGTTGCCATCTATGCCCGGGGGCCCGGGCTCACCGAGAAGGGCCTGGATCTGCTCAAGCGTTCTGATCTGAAGACGTTCTCTTACCGGGAAACCCTGGGAAAGTCCAAGGTCATTCATTTCTATGACCTTTCGCTGCTCAATGACATGGCGACCCTCTACGGTCAGGCGAGCTTGGCATACCTGGAGAAGGCCACGACCGACCCGAAGCTGAAGGACGTGGCGGACTTCTATCTCGGTCAGGCGTGCGCGCTGTTCGGTTCGATCGAAGAGTCTTCGAAGATCGTAGCCTCATTCATCGCCACGGCAGAGATGCCGCAGCAGTACAAGGACCGCATCAGGGTATGGCAAGGCGCCAACCTGCATGTGAAAAACCGCCATATCGATGCGGCGGCCGTTTGGGATGAGATCGTGCAGAGGAAACCGGAGGATCCCGACCTAATCGCGGAGATCCTCTTTGCGTGTAGCAGGATAAAAATGGAATATCCAAAGGCGCTCCACAAAGCCGCTGGCATGGTTGAGGCCGGAGAGGGTAAGAGGTTTTCCGTGCTGAACGCCGCTATCGGCAAGTACTATCTCGGCAGATCCGACCATGCAAAAGCCATCTCGTACCTGGAGGCAGGACGCGACAAGGGCAATAAGAACAAGGTCGAATCGAACGATCCCATCCTGCTCGTAAATCTTGCCCAGGCCTACTATCGAACGAAGAAATTTTCCGAGGCCCTCGAGATCTATTTCGAGATGAGCAAGCAGTTTCCCGAGGTACGCCAAATCCAGGAGGCCATACAGGGCGTTTACGCCAGGGAGCACAAGAGTGCAGGGGACGTAAAGATCAACTAATGAGAGAAAATGCGGGATTCGGACTGCAGAAGGAACTAAGACAGGTTCCTGATTTTTATCTACCCCGCGAACGGCATTCCGAATTCCAAATTTCGATGAGGAGGTCATTATGAAACGGATAGTGGTGGTTCTACTTCTTATTGTTGCCACAGTCATGGCTTCATCGATTGCTGCTGGGATAGGCCGAAAAAAGGACAACAAGCCGGATGGAGGCAGTCTGAGCTACGGCGAGTATGGCAGGCCGGCGACTCTCGACCCTATCACAAGCAATGAGATGATCTCGCTGAGGATTACGGAGCTTATCTTCAACGGCCTGGTCGGGATCAACGAGAAGCAGGAGATCGTCCCCGAGCTTGCAGAGAGATGGGACTGCTCCGCCGACGGCCGCACCTACACCTTTTTTCTCCGGAAGGATGTCACGTGGCATCCGCGAGAAGGCGAGCAGCCCAAGCCCTTGACGGCCGAAGACGTGATCTTCACCTATAAAATCATGATGCATCCCAAGACCATTACCCCGCTCAAGGTGCGGTACGAGTTCATCTCGGCGGTCGAAAAGCTAGATGATTACGCCGTCAAGTTCACGCTGAAGCGGCCGATCCTAAACGCTCTGGCAAAGTTCAGTTTCAAGGTGATCCCGAAGCACGGACCGAGAAACCCGCTTTACCTCGGCCGGGACGACCCTTTTGTACAGAACCCCATCGGCACCGGCCCTTATATACTGAAGAATATCACTGCCGAGCGCGAGATCATCCTCAATGCAAACGATAACTACTTCAAGGGCAGACCGCACATCGACAAGCTCATCGCCAAGCCCTTTGCAGACCAGAACATCATGACGCAGGGGCTGATGTTCAATGCGATCGACATGATCGTGCTCGTGAACCCGCGCGACCTCCCCGAGATCCAGGGCGACAAACGCTTCATCCTCCAGCCGTACAACGCGCTTTCATACTCATTCTTTGGGTACAACGTACGGAACCCGCTCCTCGCGGACAAGCGCGTGCGCAAAGCCTTTACCCACGCCGTGAACCGGCAGGAGATGCTCGACTCGTTCTTTAACGGCCAGGGCACGATCATTTCCGGGCCCTTTGCGCCCGGCAGCTGGGCTTATAACCTCGACGTGCAGCCGCTCTCCTTCGATCCTGAAAAGGCAAGGGCCCTTCTGCAGGAAGCAGGTTTCAGTCGCGGCGTTGACGGCTTCATGCAGAAGGATGGCAAGCGGCTCGCTTTTTCCATCAAGGTCCCGATTGAGAAGGAGAGTGAAGCCGTGAAGCGCGTGGTACTCGCGTTCAAGAACTACCTCAAGAATATCGGTGCGGACATCAACGTCGAATTCAAAGAGTGGCAGTCCTGGAAGGAAGATGTTTTCTTCGAGCATGACTTCGACATCATTTTCGCGATCTGGGTCTTTGACGATTCCGCGGACATCTCATCCCTCTTCCACTCGGGTGAGATCGGTGTGTGGAAGAACAATTTCGGCGGATACTCCAATCCGGAGGTGGATGGCCTGATCAATGAGAGCAAACTCACGCTCGATCACGAGAAGCGGCGGACGATCAACCGGAAGCTCCATGTGATCCTGGCAGAAGAGAATCCCTACACCTTCCTTTGGACGCTCACCAACTATGCAGCATACCACAAGAAGGTGAGGCGGGTCGCCATCCATCCCTACAAATTCTTCTCGTATGCGGATGATTGGTTCATGGAGGAGAAGGACCAGAAATAAGTTCAAAGCGATTGTCTGTCAATGAAGTCTTCAGCGATTCGGCCCATTGCCCTAGTGCTTTCGAGGGAGCTGGTTATCACGGTGCTCCTGCTCCTGGGCGTAAGCTTCGTGGTTTTCATTATCCTCTTCGCGTCGCCGGGAGACCCCTTCAGCGTCCTTCTTGAGGGACAGCTGTCCACCGCGGAGGCTAAAGCAGGCCTGCGCGACGCCATGGGCGTGCCCCGATCGTGGTATGTCCAGTACCTGGCATGGCTCGCAGGCATGCTGTCGGGTAACTTCGGCACTTCGATCCGGATGGGTCTACCGGTCCTCCCCGAAGTGCTGCGCGTCGGGTTGAGCACCCTCATCCTAACCATCGGGTCGCTCATTATTACCCTTCTGATCGCAGTACCCATCGCACTCTATTCCGCCCTCCGCGGGACAAACAAGATATCGTGGCCGCTGACCATGTCTTCCTACGTTATCTCTGCCCTACCGGTCTTCTGGCTCGGGTATATCGTCATCTATTTGTTCACGCACAAACTCGGCCTTTTCCCCATCGCCTTCGGGTTCTCGAGCCCAGGACAGAAATATCGCTGGGTTTATCAACTCCTGCCGATCTTCGTACTGGGTGTGGGGAATGGAACAATCAGCGAGGTCATCCGCTATCTTCGCCAGGAGATGGCCAGGGTGATGGCAGAGGACTACATCCGCACGGCTCGGGCCAAGGGCGCCTCGATCTGGAAACATGCGTTCAAGGAAGGTTTGCTCATACCCGTGACCGAGATCATCGCTTCCAAGATACCGTTCATCCTCGGTGGCGCCGTGATCGTTGAGCAGGTGTTCAATTGGCCCGGCATGGGCAGAATGGCGTGGCAGGCGGCGCAGGACCGAGATTATCCTGTGATCATGGGCATCGCAATCCTGGCCGCTGTCTTTGTGCGCATGGGGAGCCTGTTCCAGAGTGTGGTTTATGTTGCGGTGAACCCGAGAGCTTCCAAAGAATAACCGTATGAAAACGTATTACCAAATATCTGGCGAGATCAGCGAGTCCTCTGACCTGCCGTTCTGGAAAAAGGCGGACGTTGTCGACCTGGTTTACGTTGGCTATGGATTGCTAATCGTCGCATTAGTCGTTCTTTCCTACATCCTCGGATCCGTCAATCTGTTGCCTCGTGATCCACAGGACATCGACCTCCAGCTCATGATGGCCGCGCCGGGGACCGAAGGGCGCCTGCTTGGCACTGATTTCATGGGCCGGGACATCCTCTCCCGACTGATCGTAGGCATTCGGGCCTACTTTCTGCCAGGCCTGCTGGCAATCTTCATCGCCCTCCTTTTGGGCACCGGCCTCGGTGTGCTTGCCGGGTACCGAAGCGAAAGGTTCGGCATAGGTATTACCTACTTCACGAACCTTGTTGATTCCTTCCCGCGCCTCGTCCTCATCCTGCTCGTGATTGCAGCCTTCAAGCCCGATATCTACTACATCATGCTCGTCGTCGGTCTTACGAATGTCCCGACCGTTGCGTCGCTCGTCAAGGGCAAAATCCGGTTTCTCAAACAGAAGAATTTCATCGAAGCTGACATCGCCCTGGGTTTGCCTACGAGGATCATTATTTTTAAGCACATCCTGTGGCACCACTGCAGGTCGCTCCTTATCATTCAAGCAACGCTGGGCATGGCAGAGGCCATCCTGATAGAGACGTCGCTTAGCTACCTCGGGTTCGGTGTGCAGGAGCCTACACCATCCTGGGGCAATATGGTCCAGTCAGGCGCCAACTACTTCATGCAGGGAAAGTTCTGGCCTTCCACCGCGCCGGCTCTTGCAATCCTGTTCACGATCCTCGGTTTCCACCTGCTCGGTGACGGGCTGAATAATATCCTTGAGGACAGGAGAAGCACATGACGACAGCGCCGATCCTGAAGATAGAGGACCTCCGGACCTATTTCTACTCCCGCAGCAAACAAGCCTTCATCCGGTCCGTGGATGGCGTCAGTCTTGAGATCGCCAAAGGGGAGACGCTTGGCGTTGTCGGCGAGAGCGGCAGCGGCAAGAGCGTCACTGCTCTGTCGATCCTGGGGCTCATCAATGCGGGGCCGGGTGTGATCAGCGGGAAGATCGGGTTCCACTCCGACCGGATCCAGAAGGATCTACTCCAGAACCTGGGAGACTTCGTCACGCTCGCGACGAGGGAGGGAAAGGTCATGGAGGTGACCAAGGATGTTGTTGGGTGGGAGCGGAACGTGGAGCGTGTCATGAGCAAGGTGCGGGGCAAAGAGATCGCCATCACCTTCCAGAACCCCAAGTCCTCGCTCAACCCCTTCACCTCCGTCGGAAAGCAGATCACCGAGGCAATCCGACTCCACACCGCCATGAAAATTGAGCGGGAGGCAAAGGAACGGGCCCTCACCTGGCTCGACCGGGTGAAGATCGACTCGCCGCGCCTCAGGTTCGACAATTATCCCTACGGCCTCTCGGGCGGCATGTGCCAGCGGGCCATGATCGCGGTGGCGCTGGCATCCGAGCCATCGCTCCTGATTGCGGACGAGCCGACCACAGGCCTCGACGCCACGATCCAGTCGAAGATCGTGGACCTGCTTGTGGAGCTCAAGTCCGAGCTTGGCATCACAGCCATGCTGATCAGCCACGACATCAGCATCATCTCGCGACTCTCCGAGAGCGTTGCCGTCATGTACGGCGGCACCGTATTCGAATACGGACCGGCAAAGCACATCCTGTCAACAGGGTTCGGGTCAAAACATCCTTACACATCTGCCCTTCTCGCATCTATTCCGAGCCCACAGAACATCAGGGAGAAGGGATATCTCCCGGCCATCGAGGGAGATGTCCTCGACACCATCAATATCCCCGAGGGGTGCCGGTTCTACAGCCGATGCAACCAGGTGACGGAGAAAATTCGTGAGAAGTGCGCGCGTCAGGAGCCTGATCTCCGACAGATAGAATCAGGACACAAGGTAAGGTGCTGGTTGTATTTTGATTAAAGGCTCCTATGCCAAAGACGATCCTCGAAGTCATAGACCTTAAGAAACATTTTATCGACCGGAGGGGGTTCTTTTCCTTCTTCCAGCAACACCAGCAGTCCATCCCAGCGGTGGACGGCGTGAGTTTCTACGTCAAGGAGAACGAAACGTTGGGGCTCGTGGGCGAATCCGGCTGCGGCAAGACAACCGTCGGCAGGACGATTCTGAGGCTCGAAAAACCGACATCCGGCAAAATCATCTTTGATGGAAAGGATATCACCAGCATCCCGACCGATGAGCTCAGACAGTTTCGAAGCCAGATGCAGATGCTTTTCCAGGATTTGGATGCGGCGCTCAATCCCAAGATGGACGTCCGCGATATTCTCTCCGAAGCAATCACTGTGCATCATCGGATCAGCGATACCGAAGTGGACAACCGGATCGGCGATCTGCTCGAACAGGTGAAACTCAAAAAGAGCAAGCTTTCCAGCTTCCCGCACGAGCTCTCGGGCGGTGAAAAGCGGCGGGTCAGTCTCGCTCGGGTACTCTCTGTCGGCGCAAAGTTCATTGTTGTCGACGAACCCACAAGCGCGCTCGACGTGTCCATCCAGGCACAGGTCGTGAACCTGCTTCGGCAACTTCAGAAACAGCTCGGGCTCTCTTACCTCTTCATCTCCCACGACCTTGGCGTGGTGGAGCTCATTAGCCACAAGGTGGCGGTGATGTATCTGGGCAAGATCGTAGAGATAGGCCTTTCCGACCGCATCGCGAACAGAGCGAGTCATCCCTACACCCATATCCTCTGGTCCTCTCTGGTCGAGAAGCAGAGCAAGGAGACCGCGCAGAAGGCCAAAAGCGTCCAGGCAGGTCGGTGGGGCGTGTTCGATTTCGAGCGGCCAACTGCCGGCTGCCGCTTTGCCCCGCGATGTCCGGTGTATGAGTCTAAGGGAAAACCGACGCTCTGCACCGACGCCGCCTCCGAACCACAGTTGACCGACATCGGCGGCAGCCATCAGGTCGCCTGCCATTTCCCGCTGTAAGAGGCAGATGCGATCATGATTTGGGTATTGTTTCGGTTCCATGGACTCAAAACTTCCTTGTTTCTTTCTAAACCTTGTCTTCGGGAGAAGGATTGATTAATTTTAAAATGAAAAATGAGACTTGCTCCCGTTTTTTTTCGGGCTGTGGGGGCAGAAAGAAGGTTGACATGGAGAAACTTTTGAGATGCAGAGACTTGGGAGTTGATTGCGACTTTGAGGCATGCGGAGAGAATGCGGAGGAAGTGCTAAAGACTGCCGTCGATCATGCTTGGGCCATTCACGGCTTGAAAGACGTTTCAGAAAAAGACCGACTGCGGGCGCGGGCAGCTGTTCAGGATGCGTTTTGCGTACCTAAAGGAGGGTATAACCCGGGCGGGGGAGGCTTATACTGATTTCGTCTCCTTCAGATATCCGTGGAGAACGAAAATTTTTGTTTCTCTAAAGTATCGCCCAAAAAAGGCGGCGGATGTCTTTACGTATCGCTAGATTTGTGGTATTTAACTTAACGGAGGTTCCAATGACAGGAAGAGTGAAATGGTTCAACGATCGAAAGGGCTTTGGATTTATCGAAGTTGAGGGCCAGAAGGACGTCTTTGTACACCACTCCGCTATTCAAGGGGAGGGCTTCAAATCCCTTAAAGAGGGTGATGAAGTTGAATTTGAAGTGACCCAGGGCCCCAAAGGTCCCCAAGCCACCAACGTAAAAATAATCAGTTAAGAAAAAGCTCTCTCCACGGGCATATTGTGAATGATACTCTGAGGGGAGATGATGCCTCGGTAAGGTAATGAGGGGTCTCCTCAAGCGGATAGATGTGTCCTTGTATAACGCCAAATCGTCGCGAGAGCCTTTGCCGCAGGTTCCGGTGAATTAAGAATAGGTATAGACGGGCCACAAAGGGAGGCCATATCCCCTACAAACCCGGGGTGCCCGATAACCACACCGACCAGAGGCTTCTCCGGGTGCTGCTCGCGAACCGACGCGATATCCCCAAACAAATCTTTTACGGTGACCCCGGCGCTCCTGAGATTCCTGATAGCCGCGTAGGGGATGACCATAATCGCAAGTACCATATCAATTTGTGAATCAGACAACAGCATAGGCAATAGTCGGTTGAAGTTCTGCGAGGGGCCAAGATCGAGGGGGTTTTTCACATTCATCCAGTCCGGCGCTATATCTCGTGCCTGATTCACTGTGAAGGGGGAAAGGGGAGGCACGGTGAGTCCGCGGGAGACGGCGACGTCCGTGGCTAAAGCTCCCAGGCTTCCGCTTGTCGTGATGATGCCAAGGCGATTGCCCTTGGGCAAAGGTTGGGTGGCGAATACCCGAACCAGATCGATCAGCCCGGAGAGGCTTTCTGCTCGAATCGCGCCGGTCTGAGCGAATACGGCATCATAGATATGATCCTGTCCTGACATGGACCCGGTATGGGAGGCCGTCGCCTGTTTGCCGGTCTGAGTCCTGCCGCTTTTTAATATCACAACGGGCTTATGCCGAGTCACCTTGGCGAGGGACTTCACTAAACGAGGGCCGTTTGCAACTCCTTCAAGATAGACCATAACGACTCGCGTGGAGCGATCTTCACTGAGATATTCCAGCAACTCCGATTCATCCACGTCCACACGATTGCCAAGCGTGACCGCTTTTGAGACGAAAAGACCGTACTGGGGCAGGTGGTCGAGCAGGATATTTCCGAAAACCCCGCTCTGTGCGATGACCGAGACAGGTCCCGGAGTAAGGGCCTCTTCAATCAATTCCACTGAGGCAAATTTGTTTTCCGTATTGATCACGCCCACGCAGTTCGGTCCGATGACCCGCATCCTGTATTGCATGGCAACGGCTTTCACCTTCTGCTGCAACGCCAGGCCGTTCTCACCCGTTTCAGCAAAACCGGCGGTCTCGATGATGGTGTGTTTGACCCCTCGTTCTCCGATCTCTTCCATCACACCGGGAACGGCCTCAGCGGGAACGATCACGATGGCCAGATCAAGAGGTTCAGGGACATCCTGAACTCGTTTGTAAACTTTCTGGCCGTGTAACTCCCCGCCCACAGGATTGACAAGATGGAGACGATCTCCCCAGCCGTGATTCTGTAAAAAGGGGGGGATGCCATAACCGAAGCCGAAAGACCTTCGCGCTCCCACAATCGCGACGCCTTTCGGCTCAAAAAAATTCCGAAGGTTATCCACTGACATAAGATTCACTCCTTGAAACATCCCTGGCGAGAAATTCCGGCGTTCTATTGTTTATCCCATAAGGAAGGCACGGTCAATAGCTTTGCCGAGACCGCTTCTTTCTCTCTGCCGATCGAAAAGGCTAAACAGGAAAAAGCAAAGCAAGGATTAAAACAAGTGTTTGAATGGTTCAAGCAAATGTTTTAAACTTGTATTGAAGGAGGGTAGTCTAGATGGTATTAGGTTCTTGATGACGACGAAGGTAAAAGGGAATAGAAAGGACGTGATGTTATGAATATCAAAACAATGCTCATGGCGCTGATGCTTCTGTTCGCATTGGCATTCTCGGGTTGTGTAGGGTATGCCACCTATGGGTATCCCGATTATCCATATTATTCCGATTACGGGTATTACCCTTATGGCTACTTTTCGCTCCATCATGATTTCGATGATTTCCATCATTTCCGTCATGATGGCCACTTTGATCGTCACTTCGGCGGTCGTCACTTTAGTGGTCATTTTGATGGTGGTCACCACGGTGGTGGTCATGGCGGGAGAGGGCACTCTTGATTCTGGGAGTTTTAGGATCAGGGTCTACGATTTCATCGAATGCCCGGACGAGTTCGGCGTGACAGTTTGAGTGATTATAAGCACTCGTCATCCCTAAGAAGTCCTCATTCACCTCGTTAGAAATGATGCCCCGCTCGGTTTCGAGTCGCAACGACCGGGATTTCTAACGGGCTTTATGCAAAAAGCAGGCTGTAGATAACCAGGAAAAGGATTTGGCAAGCAGCGACGACCCAACCGTTTTTTAACATAGACTTGATGTCTTTCGACTCAGCAAATCCCAAGGAGCTGAACATGTTGGCGCCCGGGTAGACGAAATTGCTTACTCTTGTCGCGACGATCAATGCCACGGACCAGGCCAGCATGGAAACACTTAGCTTGCTCAGCAACGGATTAAACATGGAGTGGAGCATTTTGAGCGTTGCCACTGTGCCTCCCGAAATACCGAAAGCCCCAAGGAGACCCCCCAGGATAACCACGGCTGTCTTTCCGCCGAGATCGACCAAAGGTTTGAGAATGATCGCCAGGGCCTTAAAGCCTCCAGCAAGCTCAATAAAATTGATGAAGGGGTCAAGGATCAAAAAGAGAAAGAAAAGCCCAACATTTCCAGCCATCCCCCTGACAACCAGCTTAAGAATATGACCAAACTTCAATCCGCCCACCAAACCGGTAATCACGGCGAGTCCAAGCATGACGATAATCACATAAGAGGTTTGGGCTTTGGCGATGATCCCGTAAATGACCGCCGCAAGGAAGAATGCGACAAAGGTGGCGGTCGTTCTCTTGCTCTGGGGGGTTGGGGCAAACCGTTCTACGCCCTCTAAACGTTCATAGGGGTTGATTTCTTTCGTTCGCCGCTGGATCCTCTGGAGCATGAGCCAGGTTGCAGTCAATGTGATCAGAGCAATAGG
>Ga0335070_10006658_pt1 | contig 13588 bp, 10 predicted proteins | sample Lox_Sample_13_FD_206722 | JGI IMG/M metagenome (GOLD analysis project Ga0335070, IMG submission 206722) | Soil microbial communities from Loxahatchee National Wildlife Refuge, Florida, United States - Lox_Sample_1.3 | ecosystem: Environmental > Terrestrial > Soil > Wetlands | place: USA...
GATCCCGGTCGATGCGCTGTTCAGCCCGGTGAAGAAGGTGTCCTACAAGGTCGACAATAGCCGCGTCGGCCAAGTCACCGACTACGACAAGCTCTCGATGCAGGTCGAGACCAATGGCGCGATCGCTCCGGAGGACGCCGTGGCCCTCGCTGCGCGCATCCTGCAGGACCAGCTTCAGCTCTTCATCAATTTCGAGGAGCCGAGCGCGGTGCGCGAGGAGATCCGGACGGCGGAGCCGCCCTTCAACAAGAACCTCCTGCGCAAAGTCGACGAGCTCGAGCTGTCGGTGCGTTCGGCGAACTGCCTGAAGAACGACAACATCGTCTATATCGGCGACCTGGTTCAGAAGACCGAGGCCGAGATGTTGCGGACACCGAATTTCGGCCGCAAGTCGCTCAACGAGATCAAAGAAGTGCTGGCGCAGATGGGGCTCCATCTCGGCATGGAAATCCCGAACTGGCCGCCGGAGAACATCGAGGATCTGGCGAAGCGGCTGGACGAGCCATACTGAGCCGAAGACGAGCGTAACGACGACGTGCGTAAAAGATGGGCGGGCCATGGTGGCCCGCGCCCGGCCGTACATAAGCGAGGCCCCGCGAAGGGCCCGCTTGCGGCGGCGGGATGATGCAATCGGGTCGTGCCGGGCCTAGAGGCCTCCGCATGGCGCCGGACCGGAGAGAAGGAAGCAAGCGATGCGTCACGGACTGAGCGGCCGCAAGCTCAACCGCACCAGCGGCCACCGCAAGGCCATGTTCGCCAACATGGCGGCGGCTTTGATCAAGCATGAGCAGATCAAGACCACCTTGCCGAAGGCCAAGGATCTCCGGCCGATCGTCGAGAAGCTGATCACGCTGGGCAAGCGGGGCGGATTGCATGCCCGGCGCCAGGTTCTCGCGACGATGCGCGACGAGGCAATGACCCGCAAGCTGTTCGACACCCTGGCCGAGCGCTACAAGACGCGCAACGGCGGCTATACCCGCGTGTTGAAGGCCGGTTTCCGTCTCGGCGATTCCGCGCCGATGGCGATCATCGAGCTGGTCGATCGCGATCCGGCGGCCAAGGGCCAGGATTCGGGGCCGACCCAGCAGGCGGCTGCGGGTGAAGAGCAGCAGCCGGAGGCCTGAGCTAAGGATTTGCGCACCGCGCAACCGATTTCGACGGGAAGGGGCGGTCCCAGCGGGCCGCCCTTTTTTCTTTCCGGCTTGCCGGTCTTTAATGCCGGGCGGGTTGGGCTCATTGCCCGTTCCCGCTAAAATCGTCCGAATTCGGCCGGTCGCGCCCCGGCCGTCGATCCTGCCCTGTGACCTCGTTGGAGACCCCATGCGCTCGTCGCGTCCGGCCCGCCGCCTGACGATCCTCTGGCTCGCAGCTTTCATTTGCTTCGCCTCCGGCGTGCTCGTTGCTCATGCCGACGAGCCGGCGGTGCCGTCCTCGCGCGAGCAGATCACGCTGTCCTTTGCGCCGCTGGTGAAGCAGGTCGAGCCGGCCGTGGTCAATATCTACACCCGTGCCGTGGTGCAGCAGCGGGTCTCGCCGCTCTTTGCCGATCCGTTCTTCCGGCAGTTCTTCGGCGACGCTCTCGGCGAACCTTCCCAGCGCGTCCAGAACTCGCTGGGTTCGGGCGTCATCGTCCGGCCGGACGGGCTGGTCGTGACCAATGTCCATGTCATCGAGGGCGCCCAGGAGATCAAAGTCGTCTTGAGCGACGGCCGCGAATTCGCGGCGACGCCGGTCACCACCGACGAGCAGAGCGACATTGCGCTTCTGAAGGTCGATCCGGAGGGCGCGCAATTGCCGACCCTGGAGCTGGGCGACTCCGACGCGCTCGAGGTCGGGGATCTGGTTCTGGCGATCGGCAATCCGTTCGGCGTGGGGCAGACTGTCACCAGCGGGATCGTCTCCGCGCTCGCGCGCACGCGCGTCGGCATCACGGACTACGGCTTCTTCATCCAGACCGACGCCGCCATCAACCCCGGCAATTCGGGCGGCGCGCTGGTGACGATGGATGGTAAGCTTGCCGGCATCAACACCGCGATCGTGTCGCGGACCGGCGGTTCCGTCGGTATCGGCTTCGCCATCCCGGCGAACATGGTGCGATCGGTGATGGAGGCGGCCGGCAATGGCGGGCGGATCTTGCGGCCCTGGATCGGCGCCACCGGCCAGCCCGTGACGGCGGAACTGGCGCAGGGCTTCGGCCTCGACAAGCCCGGCGGGGTCGTGATCAACAATCTCTATGACGGAGGTCCGGCCGAGAAGGCGGGCCTCAAGGTCGGCGACATCGTCACGGCGATCAATGATCGCCCCGTCGAGGATCCCGGCGCGTTGCGGTTCCGCCTCGCGACCTTGCCCATCGGCAGCACCGCGACGCTGACGGTCTTGCGCAAGGGTCAGACACTCGATCTCTCCGTTCCGCTGCTGCCGGCGCCCGAGACGCCGCCGCGCGACGAGACCCTGGTCGAAGACCAGACGCCGCTCATGGGCGCCCATCTCGCCAATCTTTCGCCGGCGCTGGCGGAGGAGGTGGGGCTTTCGGGCATCTGGTCCGGCGTGGTGCTGACCAAGGTGGAGAATGGCAGCCCCGCAGCGCAGGTGGGATTCCGGCCGGGCGACATTCTGCTCAAGATCAACGATGTTCCCTGCTCGGATGTCCGGGCCACCATGGATCAGCTCGCCCGGCGCTCGGTGCATTGGAAGATCACGGTCAAGCGCGGCGATCGCGTGCAGACTCTCGATCTCGGATAAGCGCCAATGGCCACACCCGGCATGCCATGACCAGTCTGTTCGAAAGCCAGGCGCCGCGCCCGCTGGCGGACCGGCTGCGGCCGCAGTCGCTCGATGAAGTGGTGGGCCAGGATCATCTGCTGGGCGCCGAGGGGCCGATCGGGCGGATGGTGGCGACCGGCCGGATCTCCTCCATGATCCTCTGGGGGCCGCCCGGCTGCGGCAAGACCACGCTGGCGCGCCTGATCGCCGCGCGCAGCGACATGCAGTTCGAACCGCTCTCGGCCGTGTTCTCCGGCGTAGCGGATCTGCGCAAGGTGTTCGACGCGGCCAAGGGCCGGCGCAGCGTCGGCCGTGGCACGCTGCTCTTCGTCGACGAGATCCATCGTTTCAATCGGGCGCAGCAGGACGGCTTCCTTCCCTATGTCGAAGACGGCACCGTGACCCTGGTCGGTGCCACCACGGAGAACCCATCCTTCGAGCTCAATGGCGCGCTTCTCTCCCGCTGCCAGGTGTTCGTGCTGCGCCGGCTGGACGACGAGGCGTTGGAAAGGCTGCTGGCGCGGGCCGAAGCGGCCGAAAGCCGGCCGCTCCCGGTCGCGCCGGAGGCGCGGCAGGCTTTGCGGGCGATGGCCGACGGCGACGGACGCTATCTTCTCAACATGGCAGAGGAGCTGTTCCGCCTGCCGGCCAAGACGCCGCTGGACGTGGCGGGGCTCGCCGCCGCCGTGCAGCGGCGCATGCCGCTTTACGACAAGGCGCAAGAGAGCCACTACAACCTGATCAGCGCGCTTCATAAATCGCTGCGCGGCTCGGACGCCGACGCGGCGCTCTACTGGCTCGCGCGCATGCTGGCGGGGGGCGAGGATCCGCTTTATGTCGCGCGTCGCATGGTGCGATTCGCGGCCGAGGATGTCGGCCTCGCCGACCCCGATGCGCTGGTTCAGGCCCTCGCGGCCTGGGACACTTACGAACGCCTGGGTTCGCCCGAGGGCGAGCTGGCGTTGGCGCAATGCGCGCTCTATCTCGCAACCGCGCCGAAGTCGAATGCCGCCTATCGCGCCTTCGGTGCCGCCCAGCGCGCGGCGCGCGAGACCGGCTCGCTGATGCCGCCCAAGCACATCCTGAACGCGCCGACCCGGCTGATGCGCGATCTGGGCTATGCCAAAGGCTATCAATATGACCACGACACCGACGAAGGTTTCTCAGGTCAGAACTATTTCCCGGACGGCATGGCGCGCCAGGAGTTCTACCGGCCGGTCGAGCGCGGCTTCGAGCGCGAGATCCGCAAGCGGCTCGATTACTGGGCCAAGCTGCGCGAGCGCGCGCAGGGCCAAGGCGAGGAGTAGGACCCGGCGCATGAGCGACGTGCAGGCGATCACGATCCGCCAGGAGGAGGCGGAACAGCGGCTCGATCGCTGGTTCAAGCGCCGCTACCCCGAGCTGGCGCATGGCCGGCTGGAAAAGCTGCTGCGCACGGGCCAGGTGCGTGTCGACGGCAAACGCGTCAAGGCGAGCCATCGCCTCGAGGCGGGCCAAGTGGTGCGGGTGCCGCCCCTGGCCGCCGGCGATGCGGCCTCGGCGAAGCACGGGGAAACCAGGCCGCGCCGACCCGATCCCGCCTTGGAACGGATGGGCGAAGAGCTGCGCCGCCGAATCCTGCACCGCGACGACTGGCTGATGGTGCTGGACAAGCCGGCAGGGCTGGCCGTCCAGGGTGGGACGGAGACGACCGTTCATCTCGACGCGCTTCTCGACGAGCTACGCTTCGGCAGCGACGAGCGGCCGCGTCTGGTCCATCGGCTCGACAAGGACACCAGCGGCGTGCTGGTGCTGGCGAGAACGGCGTGCGCGGCCGCGAAGCTGGCCGAGCTATTTCGCGGCCGCGATGTGCACAAGCTCTATTGGGCGGCCGTGATCGGGTTGCCACAGCCCCTGTCGGGTCGCATCGACCTGCCACTCTCGAAGCAGCCCGGCCGCGGCGGAGAGCGGGTCCGTCCGGATCAGGAAGAAGGTCAGCGCGCCATCACGTATTATCGCACTATCGAGCATGCCGGGCGCAAGGCCTCCTGGCTGGCGCTGCGGCCGGAAACCGGACGTACGCATCAGTTGCGCGCTCATTGCGCGGCGCTGGGCACGCCGATCCTGGGTGACGGCAAATATGGCGGGGCCGGCGCCTTCTTGCCGGGCAAGGAGATCTCGCGCCAGCTCCATCTGCATGCCCGTGCCATCGAATTGCCGCATCCGGCCGGCAAAACCCTCAGGGTCGGCGCGCCCTTGCCGCCGCATATGGCGGCTACCTGGAAGTTTCTGGGATTTTCCGTCTCGGCGGGGCCGGTCAACCGCGAGGAGTTCGAGTTCTAGGAGCGATGACGGCGCACCCCTTCAAACTGATCATGTTCGACTGCGACGGTACGCTCGTCGACAGCCAGCACGCGATCGTGGCGTCGATGGCGGCGGCCTGGCGCTCGCTCGATCTGCAGCAGCCGGACCCGGCCGCCGTGCGCCGGGTCGTCGGTTTGACGCTCGAGACCGCGATCGCCACGCTGCAGCCGGATGCCGATGAGCAGATGTTGGCAAGGCTTGCCGCGGCCTTTCGCCGCGAGGCTGTCGCCGCACGTCAGAGCGATCGATATCGCGAGCCGCTCTTCCCGGGTATTCTCGAGGCGCTCGACGCGATCGCCGGTCCGGACGTCGTCTTCGGCATCGCCACCGGAAAGAACATGCGTGGCCTGCGCCACACGCTCGAGGCCCACCGGCTGACCGAGCGCTTCATCACCCTTCAGACCGCTGATCGGGCACCCAGCAAACCGCATCCGGGGATGCTGCATCAGGCCATGGCGGAAATTGGTGTCGATCCGACCTCGACAGTCCTCGTCGGCGACACCAGTTTCGACATGGAGATGGCACAGAATGCCGGTACTGCTGGTATCGGAGCCGGATGGGGATATCATGAGCCCTCGGATCTTGCTCAGGCCGGTGCCGGCCGGGTGATATTGCGGCCGGACGAACTGCCGGCGGCACTCGCCACTTACGGGGAACGGTGATTCATGCGCGTCAAGCACTTGCTGATCGGTCTTGCGGTCCTGGTCATCGCCGTGGTGGTGGCCGGCATCGCCATCCTGAAATCGCAGGATTTCAATCAGTACAAGGGCCTCATTGCCGAGAAGGTGAAGGAGGCTACGGGCCGCGACCTGACATTGGCGGGCGATGTCCAGTTGGTCATCTCCTTCAGTCCGGCGCTCGCTGTCAACGACGTGACCTTCTCCAACGCGCCCTGGGGCTCCCGCCCGGAACTGGTCAAGCTGAAGCGGATGGAGGCCGAGGTGCGGCTCCTCCCCCTCTTGAGCGGCAATGTGGAGGTCAATCGGATCGTCCTCAAGGGCGCTGATATTCTGCTGGAAACCAACGACAAAGGTCAGGGCAACTGGGTCTTCAGCGCACCTACCGCCGCCTCGACGGCGACGACCACGACGGCGACGACCTCGGCCGCCGGCGGGGGTGCCACCGCACTACCGGTCGTGCACAGCATCAAGATCGAAGATTCGCAGCTGCTCTGGACAGACGGGGTTACCAAGCAGACCAAGACCATCGCGATCAAGTCCTTCACGGCCAAGGCCGACAGTGCCTCGAGTCCGATCGAGATCGCACTGGACGGCAGCTATAACGACAATCCGATCACGGCCAAAGGGACGATCGGCGCCGTTGGCGCGCTGCTTGCCAACCAGGCCTTCCCGATCGATGTGACGGCGGAGGCCGGTGGCGCCAAGATCGCGCTCAAGGGCGCGGCGGCCAAACCGATGACGGCGGAAGGTATCGCGGTCGCGCTGTCGGTCGACGGCAACAGCCTCGCCGATCTCAATGCGATATCCGGCGCGACCCTGCCGGCGTTGGGGCCTTACAGCCTCTCCGGCAATCTCTCTAATCCGAGCGGCGTTTATAAGGTCGAGCAGCTCCAGCTGAAGATGGGCTCGAGCAGTATGACAGGCGATGCCAGCGTGGCGATGGGCGGCAAAAAGCCGAACATCATCGCCAATCTCGCGGCAGCCATGATCGATCTGAAGGATTTCGGCGTGAAACCGGCCGAGGGCGGCACGGCTGGCGCCAGCACGACCTCCGGCGCCGGAACGGCCAACGACGGTCGCGTCTTCCCGGCCGATCCTCTGCCCTTCGACGGGCTGGGCGCCGCCAACGCCACGATCCATTTGACGGCGCAGAAGTTCGTCAAGGCGCCAGTGACGCTCGAGAACCTTGCCCTGGACATGACGCTGCAGGACAGCAAGCTGACGATCGCCAACCTCCAGAGTGGCCTCGGCGGTGGCAACTTCGCCATGTCCGCGTTGGTCGATGGCGCCAAGACGCCGGCCCCCATTGCGCTCAAGATCAACGCCAAGCAGGTCGAGGTGGGGACGCTGTTGCAGACGCTGTCGATCAGCGACGTGCTGACCGGCGGTAAGGCCGATCTCGATCTCGATGTGAAAGGCGCCGGCAATTCGGTGCGCGAGATCATGGCGGGCCTCAATGGCAACACCAACTTCGCCATGGGCGAGGGCCATATCAACAATGAGTTCGCCAAGATCCTGCTGTCGGATCTGTTCCAGCTGATCGCGACCGGCGGCAGCGCCAGCAGCAGCAATCTCAACTGCTTCGTCAGCAAGTTCGACATCAAGAAGGGGCTCGCCACCAGCACAGGGCTGGTCCTCGATACCAATGGCGCCAGCATCGTCGGCAGCGGCGACATCAATCTGGCCACGGAGAAGCTCAAGCTGCATCTCGATCCCCGCGCCAAGCAGACCAACCTCGCCAACCTCGCAATCCCGGTGAATGTCGGGGGGACCATGGCCAACCCGAGCGTGACGCCGGACGCGGCGGCGCTGGCGCAGGGCATCGCCGGTGCCGCGGCCGGCGTGGCGACGAGCGGAGGCGACGTGCTGGGCGCGTTGGCCGGCGTCACCGGCTCGGGCGGTAGCAGCAGCAGCGGCGCGAGCACGACGACCGCTGCCGGCGGAGGCGGTGGCAATCCCTGTGTGGTCGCGCTCAGTGGCTCTGCAGCGAGTTCGACCGGCACGACGGCCGCCCCCGCGGCGCCGACTTCGACCGGCGATCAGTTGCTGAAAGATGCCGGCAAGACGCTCGAGGACACCGGCAACGCCCTGAAGAGCCTGCTGCCCTGAGGGACGGGCTGGCTCGCGAGGAATGAGGCGGTTCTACCAGACGGCCCGTGCCCGCGGCGAAGCGGGCGAGTATGGAGTGGCGCTCGACGACAAGCCGATGCGCAGCCCGGCGGGAAAGCCATTCCTCCTGCCAACGGCGAGCCTGGCGGAGGCCATCGCCGCTGAATGGCATACCCAAGGCGAGCAGATCAGGCCGGCCGACATGCCCCTCATGCAGTTGGCGTCGACCGCAATCGATCGGGTGGCCGAAGCTCCGGAGCCCACTGTCAAGGCGATCGCCGGCTTTGCCGCGACCGATCTTCTCTGCTATCGGGCGGAGCGCCCGCGCAGCCTGTTCGAGCGGCAGGAGCGGTTGTGGCAACCGCTGGTCGATTGGGCGCGGCTCCAATATGACGCGCCCCTGATCGTCGTCACCGGCATCATGCCGCGCCCGCAACCGCCGGAGGCTCTGCGCGCGATCGAGGCGGCCGTCGTTGCGTTGGAGCCGTTCCGCTTGACGGCCCTGGCCGCCGCGACCGCAGCCGCGGGGTCGGTGCTGCTGGGGCTGGCCCTCCTGGAAGGGCGGCTCTCGGCCGGCGAGGTTTACGACCTCTCCTTCCTCGACGAGACCTACCAGATCGAGCGCTGGGGCCTCGACGAGGAGGCCGCCCGGCGGCGGGCGGGCCTTAAGGCCGAAATCGAGGCGGCAGAGCGGTTTCTGGCCCTTCTTTCAGCGTGAAAATCTGGCTTCATTTTGGCGTCGGATTGGTGCTATCTCGACGGCCAGTCGCCTGGGGAACTGTCATAAAACTGTAACAATTTGCCCCTGACGGGTGGAACCGCCTTCTTATGCAAGAGATCCTTCGCCTACTCGAAGAGAAGCGGGCCGCCGCCCGCGCCGGCGGCGGGCCGCGCCGCACCGAGGCCCAGCACACCAAGGGCCGGCTCACGGCGCGCGAGCGCATCGAACTGCTGCTCGATCCCGATTCCTTCGAGGAATGGGACATGTTCGTGGAGCACCGCTCCTCGGACTTCGGCATGGCCGAGCAGAAGATTCCGGGCGACGGCGTGGTGACCGGCCACGGCACCATCAACGGCCGGCTGGTCTTCGTCTTCAGCCAGGACTTCACGGTCTTCGGCGGCTCGCTCTCCGAGGCGCATGCGGAGAAGATCTGCAAGGTCATGGACCAGGCGGTGAAAGTGGGTGCGCCGGTCATCGGTCTCAATGATTCCGGCGGTGCCCGGATCCAGGAGGGCGTCGCGTCGCTCGCGGGTTACGCCGAGGTGTTCCAGCGCAACATTACCGCCTCGGGGGTGGTGCCGCAGATCTCGTTGATCATGGGGCCTTGCGCCGGCGGCGCCGTCTATTCCCCGGCCATGACCGACTTCATCTTCATGGTGAAGGACTCTTCCTACATGTTCGTGACCGGGCCCGATGTGGTGAAGACGGTCACGCATGAGACCGTGACCCACGAGCAGCTCGGCGGCGCCGTAACGCATTCGGCCAAGTCGGGCGTGGCCGACCTGGCGTTCGAGAACGATGTCGAGGCGCTGCTGCAGCTACGCCGCTTCGTCGACTTCTTGCCGGAATCGAACCGCAACGGCGTGCCGGTGCGCCCGACCCCCGACAGCGCCGACCGCATGGAGGAATCGCTCGACACGCTGGTGCCGGCCAATCCCAACAAGCCCTATGACATGCATGAGCTGATCCGGAAGGTCGTGGATGAAGGCGATTTCTTCGAGCTGCAGCCGGACTTCGCCAGGAACATCCTGATCGGCTTCGGCCGCATGGAGGGGGCGACGGTCGGCATCGTCGCCAACCAGCCGATGGTGCTGGCGGGCTGCCTCGACATCGACAGCTCGCGCAAGGCCGCGCGCTTCGTGCGCTTCTGCGACTGTTTCAACATCCCGATCCTGACCTTCGTCGATGTGCCGGGCTTCCTGCCGGGCACTGCGCAGGAATTTGGCGGCATCATCAAGCACGGCGCCAAGCTGCTCTACGCCTATGGCGAGGCGACGGTGCCGAAGGTGACGGTCATCACCCGCAAGGCCTATGGCGGGGCCTATGACGTGATGAGCTCGAAGCATCTCAGGGGCGACGTCAACTATGCCTGGCCCACGGCCGAGATCGCGGTGATGGGACCGAAGGGCGCCGTCGAGATCATCTTCCGGGCCGATATCGGGGACGCCGGCAAGATCACACAGCGCACCGAGGAATATCGCCGCAAGTTCGCCAACCCCTTCGTTGCCGGTTCACGCGGCTTCATCGACGACGTGATCATGCCGCATTCGACCCGCCGGCGGATCTGCCGGGCGCTTGCCATGCTCAAGGGCAAGAAGCTCGAGAATCCCTGGAAGAAGCACGACAACATTCCGCTTTAGACCGCCAATGCTCATGTCAGAGGCGGCCGCGATGGCGTGCCTCGAAGGATGAGCCCGAAGGGCATTGCAGAGAGCTCGATGTTCAAGAAGATCCTGATCGCCAACCGCGGCGAGATCGCCTGCCGCGTCATCCGCACCGCTCGCGCCATGGGCATCAAGACTGTGACGGTCTATTCCGAGCCGGATGCCGACGCCAAGCATGTGCGTGAGGCGGACGAGGCGGTCGCCATCGGGCCGGCGCCCTCGGCCCAGAGCTATCTCTCGATCGAGCGGATCCTCGACGCCGTCAATCGGACCGGCGCAGAGGCGGTGCATCCCGGCTACGGCTTCCTGTCGGAAAACCGGAAATTCGCCGCGGCCCTCGAGCAGGCGGGCGTCGTCTTCATCGGACCCGGCGTCGAAGCGATCGGCGCCATGGGCGACAAGATCGAATCCAAGAAGCTGGCACAGCAGGCGGGCGTCAGCACCGTGCCGGGTTATCTGGGCGTGATCAAGGACGAGACCGAGGCGGTCGCGATCGCGCGCGATATCGGCTATCCGGTGATGATCAAGGCTTCGGCCGGCGGCGGTGGCAAAGGCATGCGCATCGCGCGCAACGACCAGGAGGTCCATGAGGGCTTCCGCAGTGCCACGCACGAGGCGAAATCGAGCTTCGCCGACGACCGCGTCTTCATCGAGAAGTATATCGAGCAGCCGCGCCATATCGAGATCCAGGTGCTGGGCGACGGCCATGGCAACATCGTCTATTTGGGCGAGCGCGAATGCTCGATCCAACGCCGCCACCAGAAGGTGATCGAGGAGGCGCCCAGCCCCTTCCTCGACGCCAAGACCCGCGCCGCCATGGGCGCGCAAGCGGTGGCGCTGGCCAAGGCGGTCAATTACCGCTCGGCCGGCACGGTCGAGTTCATCGTCGATCAGCAGCGCAATTTCTATTTCCTCGAGATGAACACGCGCCTCCAGGTCGAGCACCCGGTGACCGAGCTCGTGACCGGCTTCGATCTGGTCGAGCTGATGATCCGCGTGGCGGCCGGCGAGAAGCTCGGCTTCAAGCAGAAGGACGTGAAGCTCGAAGGCTGGGCCATCGAGGCCCGGGTCTATGCCGAGGACCCGCTGCGCGGCTTCCTGCCTTCGACCGGCCGGCTGGCCTACTATCGCGAGCCGACGGCGGTCGGACAGGTGCGGATCGACAGTGGCGTCTATGAGGGCGCCGAAATCAGCATGTTTTACGACCCGATGATCGCCAAGGTCATCGGCAGCGGCACCGACCGGCGCCATGCCACCGCGGCTCTGCGCGAGGCGCTCGACAGCTTCTATATCCGTGGCGTCAGCCACAACGTCGCCTTCCTCTCGGCCTTGCTGGGTCATCCGCGATTTGCCGACGGCAAGCTCTCGACCAATTTCATCGCCGACGAGTTCCCCGACGGCTTTCATGGGGCGGCGCTCGATGAGGAGCGCCGGCGCCAGCTCATCGCCGTCGCCGCCATGATCCATCACCGCAGCCAGGCGCGCGATCAGCAGATCAGCGGGCGCTTGCGACCGCCCCGGCTCGCCAGCGGCGGGGAATGGGTGGTGATGATCGATCGCGAACCGACGCCTGTCACCATCGCCGAAACCGCGGGCGGCTATGCCGTCATCAATGGCGAGGCAAGCCACGAGCTGATTGGCGACTGGCGGATCGGCGAACCGCTCTATCAGGGCCGGATCAACGGGCAGCCGATTTCGGTCCAGATCGATCGCAAGGGCGTCGGCTACAAGCTGACTCATGCCGGCAGCGAGCTGTCGATGCAGGTCCTGGCGCCGCGCGCGGCGGAACTCGCTCGCTTCATGCCGATCAAGGTCCCGCCCGACATGTCGCGCTTTCTGCTCTCGCCGATGCCGGGGCTTCTGGTCTCGCTCGCCGTGACCGCGGGGCAGGAGGTGAAGGCCGGGCAGGAACTGGCGGTGGTCGAGGCGATGAAGATGGAGAACCTGCTGCGGGCCGAGCGCGACGGCAAGGTGGCCATGCTCCACGCGGCGCCAGGCGACAGCCTCGCCGTCGATCAACCGATCGTGGAATTCGCGTGAGCGCCCGGCGCATCGTCATCTCGGGCAAAGTCCAGGGAGTCTGGTACCGCGCCTGGGCCATGAGCGAGGCGAACCGGCGGGGCCTCAAGGGCTGGGTCCGCAATCTCGCGACCGGCCAGGTGGAGGCGTTGTTCGCCGGGCCCGTGACACTCATCGAGGAGATGGTGGACCTCTGCCGCAAAGGGCCGCCTTTGGCCAGGGTGACCGGCATCGAGAGCTTCGAGGCCGAGGAGCCGGACGAGACCGGCTTCCGTCAATGGCCGGATGCGTAGGGTGTGGTTGGCGCAACGGCTTCATCGCTGAATTTTGTCCCCTCCCCCTTGATGGGGGAGGGTGAGGGAGGGGGTGGGGTTAAGACCGAGTTCTTCGATCACCCCCCTTCCTAACCTTCCCCAACAAGGGGGGAAGGGATTGGAGCGCAACCAAACACCTCCTCGAACGCCCCCTTGAGCGCCATGTCGAGCTCGGGCATCGAGACCAAGACGCCTTCGCGCACCATCGAGGTGACGCCATAGAGGGAGGCGTCGCCGCCCTGGATTCCGCAAGGCACGATGCCGCTGAAATGGCTGAGGTCCGGATCGAGATTGATGGCGATGCCGTGGTAACTGACGCCGCGCCGGACCCGGATGCCGAGCGCCGCGATCTTGTCCTCGGCACCGCCGGGTTTGGCGATCCAGATCCCGACACGGCCTTCGCGGCGCTCGCCTTTGAGATTGAAGCGGGCGAGGGTGCGGATGATCCATTCCTCGAGATCGCGCACGAAGCGGCGGATATCGCCCCCGCGGGCCGCCACGGAGAGCATGACATAAGCGACGCGCTGGCCGGGCCCGTGATAGGTGAATTGGCCGCCGCGTCCGGCCTCGAACACCGGGAAGCGCCCCGGCTCCAGCAGGTCGCCGGCGCGCGCGCTGGTACCGGCGGTATAGAGCGGCGGATGCTCCACCAGCCAGACCAGCTCAGAGGCCTCACCGCGTGCGATAGCGGCGACCCGGGCCTCCATGGCGGCCACGGCCTCGGGATAGGGGGCCAGCGCGTCGCTCACCTGCCACTCCACCGCAGCCGGTCGGCGGGCCTCCTGGAGGGTTTCGGACACGCTTTCTGACAGGGACTTATCCTCCTGGATTTCCGCGGGTTTAGGCCGCTGCCGGTTCAACTTGATCGGCGTGCCCCGATTTGCTATTCCCCCGCAGCCATGGATGGCAAGCCCATCCCTGACATGCGGTCGTGGCGGAACTGGTAGACGCGCAGCGTTGAGGTCGCTGTGGGGC
>Ga0335070_10006659_pt1 | contig 13587 bp, 12 predicted proteins | sample Lox_Sample_13_FD_206722 | JGI IMG/M metagenome (GOLD analysis project Ga0335070, IMG submission 206722) | Soil microbial communities from Loxahatchee National Wildlife Refuge, Florida, United States - Lox_Sample_1.3 | ecosystem: Environmental > Terrestrial > Soil > Wetlands | place: USA...
TAAACCACGCTGCTCCAGGGCTTTGAGCAGGCGCCCTCCCACGTAGCCGGTGGCTCCCGTCAGCAACACGGGAGATGAGGAGATCGGATTACTTTGAAATCGCACGGAGTACGCTGAGACTACTTCATTACATCAGAACCAATAGAACCAATCGATATTCGAAATAAAGAAGCCCAAAGACGATGACGACAGCTTACGTCATGCCGCTGGTGAGGAACTGATTGACTCGTTCACCTCGATTTTTTCTCTCGCCACCGCTTTTCGGCGACACACGGCACCGCAGTACTTAAGCTCATGCCAGTTTCTATCCAGCCATCGTTTCCAGACAATCGTTCCGCCACACACACTGCACGTCTTGGCGGGGCGGTTTTCTACGGTTCTTACTGCGGAATCGATTTGAGTACCCACGGAAGTCTCTCCTTGGTCGTTGCTGAAATGAAATGAGCCCGCGATCTTGTCACGAGAACGGACAATTGGGTTATCCACCGCTGCTTGGTCCATACCCACTCCAAAGCAGAGTGCGATTCGAGAACAGAAACGAGAGAAATGCCGCCAAAAGAATCAACCAGTCTGCCTTCGTGAACACGATGCTTCACCTCCCATCACTGGGAAATGGGACGACCGGCGTTGACCGGCCGTCCTGAAGTTGTCGGTTTATCGGGCAGCATGAGCGGCTTCGTGTCCCCAGCGGTGCTGGATGCCCTTGAAGGAAACCGCCTGGTAGAGGGCGGCCAGTCCCACCAGCAAGTACACGGCGGAGCTAAGCATTGAGGTCTCACCGAATTTCATGCCGAAGATCGCTGCTACCAGGTCGAAGTGGGCGACGGCCACGAGGCCCCAGTTGAGTCCTCCGATCACAAGTAGTACAGCTGCGATAACGTCCAATGTTTTCATGTTGCTCTCCTTCGAATGCGAATTGTGTTTGGGTTGTTATTTGGAGTCTGGCAAGAGCACCGTATCGATCACGTGGATGACGCCGTTGCTGCACAGAATGTCGGCCTTCACGACGTGCGCATCATTGACCATGACGTTGCCGTCCATGGTGGTGATCTTGAGTCGTTCGCCATTGACGGTCTTCGCTGAGGTCAGTTTCACGACATCGTTAGCCGTCACTTCGCCGGCAACAACGTGGTACGTGAGGATCGCGACAAGCTTGCTCTTGTTTTCAGGCTTCAGTAGTTCTTCCACCGTTCCTTGTGGCAGCTTCGCAAAGGCCTCATCGGTTGGCGCGAAAACGGTGAATGGGCCTGTGCCTTTCAGGGTGTCGACGAGACCGGCGGCTTGGAGCGCCTTCGCAAGAGTGTTGAACTGACCCGCCGCGACCGCGGTATCAACGATGTCTTTGTTGGGGGTTCCCGCCACCATGGAACTAGCGAGTAGCAGGGAGATGGCAATTACGGGTAGGACCTTCTTCATCTTCTTTTACCTCTTCTGTATTGGGGTATCTTTGGGCCTAGCCTGAAGATGAGTTAAATCGTTTTGAGGCTCACTCAACCTAGCGCCGAACGCAGGTTGATTTCGTATCAATCAACTAACTGGCGTTGTTTGTCTCCTGGTTCAAGAAGGTGCGAGCCGGCAGGTTTCGGAGAGGTCGTTTTGATCTACGCTGTATTTCGAAGCTCCAGTGAACTTCGTTTCGCTTCGTCCGCGCTCCATGAGGAATAATGAGGAGTCAAAAAAAGTCTAAATTGTCTCAGTCGTTGCCTAATTGACTTGAACGGGCCACCACAGTGCTGGGAAGGGAGTTCGTATGCCATTCGTCGCAGCCACTGGGGACATCGTCCTGCAGTCGGTCTTGATCGCCACCGACTTTTCAGCAGCTTCTGACAAACCACTTCGTCATGCTCTTGCCATCGCTCGCCACTATGGGGCGAAGTTCTACATGGCGCACGTGGTCTCTTCGTTGGGATTCGCCCTGGCCGGGCCAGACGCGGTGGCCGCCGCCACCCAGGCAGTCTGGAGGGACGCTCAACGATTGGAATCTGATCTTGTTCACAGAGGAGCGCTGGCCGGGCTGAGGCATGAGGTTATCATCCGCCAGGGTAGCAGCGTATGGGAGGAGCTGGAAAAAACGATCCAGCGGGAACGAGTGGAACTCGTGGTCCTTGGCACACATGCTCGGCGAGGCTTCGGGAAACTGCTCCTCGGGTCAGTGGCCGAACAAATTTTTCGCCAAGCGAGTTGCCTGGTTCTCACTGTTGGTCCGGGTTCGCTTCAAGATTCTCCAGTTGGGAGCGCCCGAGCCATTCGACCCTTTTTGTTCGCCACGGACTTCAGCGCATCCTCCTTGCGTGCGTTGCCCTACGCCATTTCGGCTGCCAATCACTTCGGCACAAGACTTGTTTTGCTCCATGTTGTCCCCGATGCCACGATGCCTGGCGGGAGCGTTCTTCCCACGCCCAGGGATGCCGCGGAAGCACAAGAAAAGTCTGTCAGGGCCAGCCTTCGGAGGCTGAAGGAACTAGTATCGACGGGGCCGAAGCTGGTAGTCGAACCTGAGTATGTGGTCGAACTCGGACCGGTAAGCGAGAAGATCCTGCAAACTGCCAGCGCTCTCAAAGCCGATACCATCATTCTTGGTCTACATCATAAGAGGCACATCGGCGCAGACTCCCACTTGCCATGGGCCACAGCCTATGAGGTGGTGTGCGATGCGGGCTGCTCCGTCTTGACCGTAAGGAGTTGAGCGACGCCGCCTAGAGGGGGGTAGTACACGGTTGCTAAAGCCGAGAAGAGCAGCCTCCTGGACGGGTGCAGGAGTTCCTGCCCCTTTTTCCGGCCAGTAGACCACCAATCTGGGTGAGAAGCCACGATCTTCGTAAATAATCTTTATGCCTCTTTTAGGACTTGCATAGTTGAATCGGGGGTGAAGTGCGTTCTGCTGGTCCGAGAGGTGTGAAAGTTCGGGAATCAGAACCGGTGGCTTAAGAACGCCTTTTTCCCAAGTCCCGCCCATGCCCCGGTTACAACCCTGGCCGGCCGGCTTTGCGACAAGACTCTGGGAAGGTCGTCCAGATCATCCTGCTGACCAGATGCGGGATAGCACGGTTAGCCTCCGAAATCGAAATGCAAGCCGGAACCAGCAGGAAACCCGCGTTCTCTTTCGCGATATCGCACGATGGTTACCCAAACGGCGAAATAAGAAAGCCCCCCAACCACATTGTGGGCGAGAGTCCAAGGCACGCCGCGGTCGAATAGAACATCGGAGAAGCTGAGACGCAGAACATTAAAGGTAGTAAGCGCGAGAAACCAGGTGGCCAAAGCACGCAAGTTGTGAGGCACAGTGTGGCGCCGGATCCAGAGCAGGGGAACGGCGCCGCACCATACATCAACAAACGTGCAGGCGTTCGTGTATTGATATAACACGCCTTTCCAGAAGACGGTGTCTGAGCCTACCCGCTGCAGAAAGATACCGAATAACGAATCGAGGCGGATGTTCAGCTCAGAAGTCCAGTAGCGGAGCGCCGGCCAGTTCCATTGGTAACAGAGTGCCACGGCCACACCCACGAGTGAGAAACGGACGCACGTTTCTAACGAGGGAAGCCGAGGGGTATCGGTTCGAGGATGGGTACTGACCGGCAGAGAAATCATGCGTGCCTGCGCCTCCGACACAGTTCGAAGCTGCCGGCGAGGAGAAGGAATACGGCCAGGGAGATGCCGCCGCCGCCGCGGTCATCATAACTCCAATTGAAGAGATCGTAGGGATCGACCTTGGTTCGCCGAACAGCGGTTTTCCCGCTCCACGAACTTCCCGTTGGGGATGGAAATGCTTCGTAGATGTTCAGATATTCTCCACGCAAGATATCCTTTGCTGTGATGGAGAACTGCGGGAGGATTCCGGGTGAGATTGCAGAAAGGTCCGGACAACTCGGTCCCACGGTCGGGGTGGTGGTGGTGCTGCCCAGATCTTGCGTCTGAAACTGTGGTCCGTATTTAACGGGAAAGCTGAAAATGTTGAGGGACGTAGGTGCCGTGAGAGAGAGGTTCATCTTCGGAGCCAGGTCTAGGGAGTAGTTCAGAGTAAACGAACTTCGTGGGCGCAGGAGCATGCTGTAGGGGGTTCCCGTTGGCTTGCCCGTATTCGGATCACTACCAACAAAGTTTGCACAGATGGGCATGCGGAAGCTGGTGTTTTGGACCACAAGGCTCTGATCGCCCGACAAAGCTTCTGTTTCGTAAACTCCGACTTCCGACGAAGTCGCAGAAGTGCTCGATGTCGTGGTCGAAGTACCACCGGTTGATCCGGGAGTAGTGGTCGTCTGGGCTGCCGCTGGTCGCATAACTACCATCGCCGTTACAAGCGCAATGATCAGAGGGGCCCAGGAAGCGTTCGTTCCAGATTTCATGGGTAGCTCTCCTGACTCGTAATGACGAGTGCGCTATGGCCAAATGATTCGAGAAGGATCAGCCCGAGAAGATTTGGCGGCAAAGTAACACAACCTTGTAACAGCAACAATTCCGAAAGCTATGTAGTCGGTTTCGTTAGGAGAAAACTTCACTGACACAACCTAGGTCGGCATCTGGGAAGTCACGGCAAGTTGCTTCACGCCGATTCGGGTGCATAGCAGCCAAGTAAACTGGTTGGGTTTCTCGAACTAAGGCGGAACGGTTTGCGATCACGAACCCGCAATCAGATCGCCAAGGTGCCGTCAGTCCTTCAGTCTCGCGTTCTCTGCTCGGGCTAGCTTGAGCAACGGCAGGTCGGAGTCTGCCTGTTTCCAGAGCGATAGGAAGGTTTGGTACGATTGCTGCGCGTTTCCCTTGTCTCCGCTCATGGCCTGGGCGCGAGCCAACTGTAATTGCGCCAGCGCCTCGGCAGTAGCATTCCCCCCCAAGCCACGATGTCCCAGCATCTTCTTAAACTGCGCGGCAGCCTGTTCCCCTTGGCCAACTTTCAGATACAGCATGCCGCGGACATAGATCGGCACCATCGAGCCGACGTCTGCGACACCAAGTTCATAGGGAGCGGCAGCGTCCAGCAATCCGATGCCACGTTTGGCATCGCCCTGGTGGAGTAGCAGCGTCGCCCGAATCGAGGGCAGCCAATAATTCTGGATGAGCGTGTCCAGTGGGAATTCGGTATTCAATTGCTCAGCTAACTTCTGCGCCTGAGCAGTTTGACCGAGCTCTGCCAAGGTCAGCGCCGACGCGATGCGGACTTCTCGACTGCGCGCCATCGCCAGTGCTTCTTTCGCGAGCGCCTGCGCTTCGGCGGCGTTGCCTAGCAATGCTTCCCGGTAAGCTCCGCTTGCCAGCCACAGGGCAGCGCTTTCGAGAGCGCCGTCACGCTTGGCTGCCGCGACAGCGCCTTGCGTTTCCTGACGGGCCTGTCTCAGCCTTCCGTAATACGCATCGGTGTCTGCCTGTGCGTCCAGCATCGGCGGTTCGGTGCCCGGAAGGTCCGCTGCGGACTGAACCTGCCGACGCATCTCGGCTTCATCGTTTTCGAGGAAGGCGATGGCGTAGCGCATCTCGCGAAGGTATTCGTTGTCCAGTTTTTGCTCCATCGCCTGCTGGTAGACGGTTTTGGCCTCGTCCACCCGGTCCAGCGCCAAAAGGGCGTTGATCAGGTTGGCGTAGCCCGTCACCGCGGTAGGTGCAACTTCTATGGCGGCACGCGCTGTCTCCACGGCCTTTTCGAATTCGCCCATCACGGAGTAGTTCAGGGACAGGTTGACGTATGGGGCCACGTCCGTCGGGTATTCCTGGGACCACAGCTTGTACACCTGGTTCGCCTTTTCCAGTTCCCCGGTTGTGAAACTGTAGTAGGCGGACTCGATGTAGAAGCGCTCGCGCTCGCTCACCCGATCGCGTAGTTCGAAGGCCTTGCGGAAGTTTTCACTGGCCGCCGAGGTCTCTCGCAGGTTGTATTGCGCCATCCCCAAGGATGCATACGCACGGGCGAAGTTCGGATCCAGTGCGATTGCCCGCTGGTGATAGGGTATCGACTCGGCGTCGCCCTTTATCGGCTGCATAGATCGGCCGATGGAATAGGCTTTCAGCGCCTCCAGCGACGACGTCGTCACCTCCTCGAGTGGTCGGTTGAAACGTTTGACCGAGACGAGCGAATCGCCTAGTTGCTCACGCATCCGGTTGCCGGCTTCGCCCAATTGCCTGAGCACGCTGTCACGGTTTGTGGCTTCCGCCTCCGTGCTGGCCAGGATATCGCCGGTCTCGCAGTTCACCGCTTTCAGACCTATCAGGTAATGGGTTCCCACCTTGCCGATCGATCCTTCCAGCACCGCTTTGCTCTGACTGCGCTGGCACACTTCCTGGGCAAGGTCACTGGTTAGAGGCTCACCTGGCTGACGATTCATCAAACGCAAGGTCGAGTTCACGCGGGAATCAGACAGAACCTTCAAAGCCGGTGACTGCTCCAACTGGATGGACATCGCCTGTTTCAGGGTTCCGTCAAACACGCTTTCGCCGGTGGTGTTAACGAAATCGGAGAGAACGATGGTGTCCTTCTCGCTCAATGGCTTCGCGTGACGCGAGCGATAGTAAAGGCCACCTGTGATCAGCAAGGCCACGACCAATGCAGCCGTGGCCGCCGCCACAATCTTCCTGAGTTTCCCACCGGGTGCTATAGGTGCTTCTTGTCGGGCCACCAAACTGCCGGAACTTGCTGCGAGGCTGCGGCCGGATTCCTTGTCGCGTCGCATTCGCTGCAAGTCGGTGTGAATGTCTGCGGCACTGTGGTAGCGAAGATTACGGTCCTTCTCCAATGCCTTGTTGATCAGCGCTTCGACTTCTCTGGGAACCCGCGGATTGATCTGCGAAGCCGGCGTCGGGTTCTCGTGCAGGATCGCGCCACAGATCTCTCCAGAACTCGAGCCGTTGAAGGGTATCCTCCCCGTCGCCATCTCGTACAGCACCACTCCGAACGAAAACAAGTCGGTACGCGCATCTAATTCCTTGGCTCTTACCTGCTCGGGCGACATATAGGCAACAGTGCCCATCATGGTTCCCGGGCTGGTCAGGTGGGCCGCTGCGGAGTCGATCGCTTGAGTTTCTAGATTGTCACCGCTGCGGACCTCTCTCACAGCGGACAATGTCGCCAGCCCGAAGTCGAGAATCTTGGCATGGCCTCGCTTGGTGATGAAGATGTTCGCGGGTTTGATATCCCGATGAATAATGCCAGCAGCATGAGCGGCATCGAGCGCGTCAGCGATGTCGATCGCGATGCGAAGAAGCTGCTCAGATTCTAGTGGGCGTCCGCCGATCAGGTGCTTCAGCGTGACTCCATCGAGGAACTCCATCACCATGAAGGCACGGCCGTTCTCTTCGCCGATGTCATAAATGGTGCAGATGTTGGGATGGTTTAGCGCCGATGCAGCGCGGGCTTCATATCGGAAGCGTTCCAAGGCCTGGGGATCGCGGGCCACGTCATCGGGCAGGAACTTTAGAGCGACAAAGCGACCCAGGCGTGCGTCCTCGGCTTGGTAGACAACGCCCATGCCGCCACCGCCGAGTTTGTTAACGATTCGGTAGTGGGAGATGCTCGTGCCGATCATGAATGCCGGAGTTGATTGGAAACCCGATGATAGGGCGAGGGGCAATGGCCGTCAATTTGTTACTCTCCGCCAACCAATTCTGGACTGGGGCTCCTGGTGGTGTCACCGCAGCAGGTTGTCGGGAGTAACAATGCTAGCGAGCTGGGCTGACATCCGCCGTCCCAGCCCCCTGGCGCTAACGGCAAGGTGACTCGCTGGTCGTCATCGAACCCTATGAGCCTCTCTAAACTACCTTCAGCCCGTTGGCACGAGCCTTGACCGCCGGGATTCGGATCGTCGGATCGAACTGACCGCCAGCCTGCGTGATTCCTCGCCGGTATTCTTTAGTTCTGAATCGGGAAATAAACACTCAGATGTGCTGAATAGCACTGAAAACACGAACCGAAGTGCGTAACCTCAACCTATAGATCGGTTCGGGCCTCCGGTGTGTCGATGTCATGGCCGCTGGATTGAGACGGCGTAGGCATCATACGTCAGTGGCTCACGGCCTCTCGGGAGGAGAGACGATGCCTGACCTTCTGTCCTTGGAAGTCGGCTTCTTATCGAGAGTCTCTCCCGCTACCCAGAAAAAGCTTATCGACAATTCTCAGTTATTCAGGTTCAGCAAGGGAGACGTGATCTTCCACGAAGGCAATCCCAGCATGTACCTATACTTGCTGGCAAGCGGACGTGTGGCGCTCGACTTTGGCCTTCGAGGAGGCAGCCTCGTTGCCTTCACAACGGTTGATGCAGGCGAAGTCTTCAGCTGGTCAGCATTATCGGATTCACGTGTGGAGACTGCCACCGCCCGTGCACTGACCGAGGTCGAGGCCTACGGCATCAAAGGCGGCGTTCTCGACGATCTCTGCTTGGAGGATCCCAAGATCGGCCTTGAACTCTACCGCGCCTTGTGCGAGGTCGTTTCGAGCCGACTGACCGCTACACGGTCGCATTTGCTGGACATCTTCGGCTCACCCAAGTTTGAACCTGCCTTCTCAGGCAAGTCCCGAAGTGGCGGTCGAATAGGGGAATGGAGGCCAATATGACGATTGTTCTTGTGTTGCTCACGTTCCTGGTAATTGGCACCGCGACCTATTTAGCCCAAAGCCATCGCCTGCACGCAGCACCGAAGGAAGCAAAACCTGCTCAGCCTCTGATTCCAATAATGGCCGGGGAAGCGGGTTTCGACGTACCCGTCGGGTACCGCTTTCACCCGGGGCACACCTGGCTCTGCGGTGATGGTGGCGAGCATGTTCGTATCGGTATCGATAGCTTCGCGACGAAAGTGTTTGGCAAAGTCGACCACCTTGAGGTTTCGGGACTGAGTCGCTGGGTTCGCCAGGGGAACAGACTCTGCTCGATTACGCGCGAGGGAACGACGGCCCACTTCATGTCCCCCATCGAGGGCGTCATCGTAGCCGTAAATCACGAGGTGCAGCGCGATCCGAATTTGATCGTCGCAGACCCCTATAAAGATGGATGGATCTGCATCGTGAAATCCCCCGACATGGACATCAACTTGAAGAACCTCCTGCCGCAAGGCTTGGTCGGTACCTGGATGCAGAACGGACTACGTCGTCTACAGGCCTTTGCAGCGCCATTAGGAGCGGCGACTGCGGATGGCGGTGTGCCCATCGACGGCCTGATCGCTCACGTCGATCCGGATGTCAGGTGCGGCATGATCCACGAGTTCTTTTTGAACTGAGTAAAAATCGAGGGCTTCAGGACAGGAAAAAGGAAAATGGAGCTCCCTGGGAAATCGCTCTGCACCTAGCCCGGAAGTTCGGTTCGTGCTTTGCCCGACTAATCACCACTTCGCGGATCCAGCGTGTGCCGGACCTGCGTTTCCCCTTTTCTTCCGCCCGGTCCTTTCATGGCGCCTGCGGCAGCCAGATCAACTTTTGGTTAAGAAGCGAACCCAAATCGGTGTGCCCTCATCCTACCCGCGTGCCACTTCGCAACGCCAATCCAGGAGCACACCCATGCGAAAGCCGTTTCTTGTACTTTTCACTATGCTGATGTTTTGCGCCGTCGCAGCCTTCGCGCAAGACACTTCGAGCTCGTCACAAACTCCCAATTCGCCGTCCGCTCAAGCTGGCAGTCAGAGTTCGACTGGGACGTCAGGCGGGGAGCAAACGATCGACGGCTGCATTATTCAACAACAAACAGACTATTACATTCAGCCGAGTGGTAGCGGGACTCCAGAGAAGCTGAGCGGGTCGCCAGAGGTGGCCTCACATGTGGGACATCATGTTGTCGTTCACGGAACGCAGCAAGCCACCAGCGCCTCAAACGCCGGAAGCAACAACCCCGGATCCTCGTCTGCCGCCAGCAGCCAGTCGAGCAGTTCAACTGCGGGCCAAACGTTTGATGTCACCAAAGTTGATATGGTGTCCACAAACTGCCCAGCGAGTATGAAGGGGAGCACCGGTTCACAATCGGATACGAGCAACCCTAAATAGAACCTTTTCCGACGATTGAAAAAGCGCAGCAATATTGCTGCGCTTTTTTTGCGCAGCGGGAAGGGTGTGCAGCAAAAGAGGGTCTAAACGCCGGGATTAGCCCGAACGAGGTCGGCACATCAGGTTAGAGAATCGAGAGAATTGCACTCTTCTTAGTTCTCATGCATGTTGTGCTCGAGAGACGGAAACTCGTTTGAAGTTAGTGTCAGCCTCGCAGCGTGTCGGAGGATGAACGTGCGAGGTGGTAGCGGGTGCAGTGGACCAGCTGCACCCGCCAGAAAACCCGCGAAACGTGAACACGCGCTATCGCCCTGACTTGTTTGTGCGCATCGAGAAGCCCCTGTTGTCTATCAAGTATATGGACTCCACACAGGCTAGATCATCTGTTTGACGGGTTGTGAACACTGCACCGGGTTGTTGTGTGGTGCGTGCGTGGGTGTATACACCTGAGATGGGTTGGTTCGAAATGTGTCCATCGTCATCGCCTTTAAGATTGTTGGTGATATGGGGTTTTCCGGCACCTATCTTTTAAGACGTATGGTGGTCACAGACGATCTTAACGCCAGCGACAAGCTGGAAGCTATCCAGCCGAGGAGTCACTCCTTATGTCAACCCTCACGGATATCGAAAACGACTGGTCGAACTTCGCGCCAGGTTCGCTTTATTGCTTCGGTCGCAAACACTCACTGATGACAAACGGGCATCGTTTCAGCAACGACTAACCAAAATCGCGAAACAAATACAGAAGGTTCGGAAGTCCATATTTGACACGAAGCTGATGTCGGTTCGCTCCGTCCGAAATTTTGGAGCGGCTCCGAAATCTCCGAGTGATGGATGAACCTCGTCTATTTTCCACCTTATCGATCCTCTTCGGGAACTCCTTTCCGACGACAAGCTTAGACATCACGTAACGATTTTGTAGTAATGTTGCTCGTTCGGGAGATCCCATGGGCTCAGCACAGCGGGCGTTTGTCCCTCCAGTCTTGATTCGGTCTGGCATCACGTTCTTGTCGCTCCTATGCTTGTTCGGGTGCGGAGGAGGAGGGGGTGGCGGAAACAACAGTACTGCTCCGATAACCCCAGTGGCTAGCCCCGATTTTTCAATCGCCGCGAATTCGGGCGCGACCTCTGTCTCGGCCGGGTCCTCAGGAGTCGTTACCGTTTCTGCGACTGCCATCAATGGGTTTTCATCGCAAATCAATGTTCAACTCAGCGGCACGCTAGCCGGAGTCGCCGCTTCGCCCAGTAGCTTTTCCCTTACTCCGGGAAGCCCGCAACAGGTAACGGTGACGGTAGCCGCGTGGGCCCCGTCAGCGAATGGAACAGTGACGCTGACAGCGACATCCGGAAGTCTGAGCCACAGCGCGTCAGTCACGATGTCGATAAATGGAAACACAACATTTCGTACACGATATGTTCCTACCAACTCTGTAACAGCGTACTCGGACTGGCCAAACACGCACTGGGCAATTTACAACCCACCTACGTCCCGGTTTTTTGTCACGGACCCTGACGGCAATTCGGTCTATGTTTTCGATTCGAACACCCAGTCACGAATCGCGACGTTAAGCGTGCCAGGCGCCTACTCACTCGACGATACTCCGGACCACACCACTCTCTGGGTGGGAACTTTTATTGGCGACGTCTATACAGTTGACCCCGCCACAATGGCTGTCACGAACCGTTATGTAGCATCTTCCATAGGCCCGAGCGGATTTCGTGCGATGGTGGTTCAGGTGCTAACGGACGGTAGCCTTGCGCTGCTAAGTGAAGGAAATGCTATAGATGGTTCCGTGCAGTTCGCAGTCTGGAATCCCACAAGTAATGCGTTTCAGTTGGACCCTTACTCCCAGACCTGTCCGATGATTGCGGGAAATATCGGCGGCTTTTCGCGAACCCAAGACCGATCCAAAATCATCATTGGGGGAAGCGAGTTAGGACTTGTTTGCACTATCAACCCGGTAACGGGGGAGGCGGAATTCGGAAGCGTCAACGCCTCGTTTCCAACAACCAAGGTAACGATCTCGCCCGATGGTAAATATCTGGCATTTCCCGACTCCGGTTCGGGCGATGTTTTGCTCTACGACGTTGCTTCTTTGACACAGATTGCCAGCTTCCCCGTCAAGGGCGACGTCAATTCAACCTCGGGGTTCTTCTTCAGCGCCGATTCCAGCACAATCTATGTTCCCAACGCACAGATCATTTATGCCTATAGCCTGGCAACCCACCAACTCATTGGATGGTTGCCAAACATGTTTATACCGCCGGGCACAGGAGGCCCGGGCGCTGGACCTGGCAGTTATCCATATTTCCAGGCGTTTGACGCAACCGGGCTTGTCATGGGGCCGGTTGGCGGCGGTGTTGGATTTCTCGATCTCACTACCATTAGAACCGGTCCGGTCGGGACCCAATTCTCCAACGGATACTTAGCTCCGGCCAGTGGACCTATTGCCGGTGGCACGCAGACCGAGTGGTTTGGTGGGGATTCGATTGGTACTCTCGCGGTAAGTTTTTTCGGTGGATTCCGAGCGCCTCAGCTAAGCGTAAATGGGGAAAAGATTGCGGCGACAACCCCCTCCGGGTCCCCAGGCCCCGTAGATCTTTACACCTTTACATCCGACGGAGGGATGCAGTATCTACCGCTCGCCTTCAGTTTCGGGCCCAGTATCGTAAGCGTTACAACTGATACGGTCACCATAGATGGTAGTCCCGAAGGTTTTCTATATGGCTACGGATTGGGACCGGTGCAGACAACCTCGACGGCGATACCATCCGATCTCCGGGTAACAGTGAACGGAAATCCAGCGACCGTTACGCAGTTCACCGCGAGTAATAGTGTGGCTGGAAATTATGGTGATCCCGCAACGCCACTGGAATCGATTGCTTTCACGGTTCCTCCGGGACGTGCGGGGTCTGCGGATGTGAATGTGAGTACGAGTTATGGCGCGACTAGCGCCAGCGATGCGATTACCTATGTTCCCGCGATTCGCCGGTATCCGCTTGCGAACGCTTCACTGGCGCAAGGAGTTTTCGACCCGCATCGTGGCCTTTATTACTTTACTGATACGACTCGAATTCAGGTTTTCTCGCTCTCTCAAGGCGCTTGGTTAACGCCAATCACTATACCCGGAGTTACGCCGCAGCAGCTTTGGGGGCTTTCATTGTCCCCGGACGGCGAAAAACTCGCCATAGGAGACCTTAAGGCAAACGCAATTTATGTGTTGAACCCCTCAAATCCAACCTCTGCCCAGGCTTTCAATATTTCCGTTAGCGGCGAGCCCGCGGGACTCGCCATTAACAACGCAGGAATCATCTATTACACAGTTCATGTAACCGATGCCTCCACCTCGGGTTCGGGTTTTTTTAAACTCAACACAAATACGAACTCAACATTGAATTATCAGATCATGGCTCCCGGTGGGCCGGATGACGTGTTCTTGCGTGTTGCTATAGCCCCAGATAACAGCCGTGTATATTTCAACGAAGACGGCCAATTGATTTCAATTGATACCGCGACTGATACCCCGACGTACGAGAGGACGGATCAGAGCTGCTGTTACGGCGATTATGATCTGACTCTTTCGAATGATGGTACTCGGCTGGAGGCCACGAGCTATCTTTACGATGGGCAA
>Ga0335070_10006664_pt1 | contig 13583 bp, 11 predicted proteins | sample Lox_Sample_13_FD_206722 | JGI IMG/M metagenome (GOLD analysis project Ga0335070, IMG submission 206722) | Soil microbial communities from Loxahatchee National Wildlife Refuge, Florida, United States - Lox_Sample_1.3 | ecosystem: Environmental > Terrestrial > Soil > Wetlands | place: USA...
GGGAACGCGCCCTTCAGGACGGCGATCTCGAAGGCGGCGCGGAGCCGGGGCTCGGCGATGGTCCAGCGGACCCAGTCCCGCCATCCCCTCCAAGCGTCGGCGTAGACGACGTCGGGACGAGCGGGCAGGTACACCGGTTTTGCCCCGCTCTGGCAATAGCGCTCCCAGGCGCTTCGCGCCGTAGCCTCCGCGCACGCCTCGCAGGCGGACGTCGACTCGACGCACTCCGGACACCGCACCATCGCCACCCCTTTCCCCTTGGGGCAAAGTCTAGCGATGGAGGCGAGTGTGGGCAGAGCGCCCAGATGTGTGTCCACGGTCGATGTCCCGCGGCGGAGGGACGCGCGGCGCGCGGGACGCTACCGGTAGACGAGGAGCTCCTGGAACGGCAGGAGGCGCCAGCGGGTACCGCTGTCGAAGGTGATCTCCACGTCGTCCGGCCGGACCGACACCCGCACGATGCGAGCGTTGTGGACGGCCTCCTCGTCGCCCGGCTGCGCCTCGGAAGCGGGGACGGACCTGCACCGGATGCGTCTCTCGGGTCGCGCCGCGGAGCTCACTCGCGACGAGACATAGCATCGGACCGGGGACCCGCCCATCCCACGACCACGAGCGGGGAGCTTTCAACACACGAGGGCACTGTGTGGGTCCCGCGGGATCAACCATTCGTGCCGTCTTCGTCCCCCCGGTCCGGTTCGCAGAACTCCTCGAGCAGGCGCCCGAGCGCCCGCGCCTCGCCGCGGAGGCGCGGGGAAACGGGGACGAGCCCCGAGTCCCCGGAGGCGAGCGCTGCGTCGCGCTCGGCCCGCAGGGCGACGCCGAGACGGGTGCACGCCCGCTCCGCGCGAAGCACCGCGTCGACGCCCACGAGCGGGGGCGCTCGGGATCGGACCGGAGCGACGTGCGGAGCAGGCAGGTACCTGGCCAGGGCAGCGCCCGCCTCCGCGAAGGTGAGCACCGCCACACGGAACTGCGACGGCGGGATCGCGCCGAGCCGGTCGGCCACGGCGCGGCGAACCCGATCCCGGCGCTCCGCGGATCGGACGAGGATCGCGAGACGAGGCAGGTAGCGGTCGGGGAAGTCTCGCAGGTAGAAGGTCTTCCCGTTGCCCGCGGCGCCGAGCACGTAGCTCGCGTACCGATCGACCTTGGACAGAACGCCTGCCGATCGGGCGCTCGCGATGCTCTGGGTGCCGGTCTCCGCCTCCAGGAAGACCCGACGGCGGCGGCCAGGTACCGAGAGCACCGCGTCGGGTCTCAGCGATGCGGGAGCAGCGAAGCCGAGTGGGCGCCGGAAGGTCCGGAACGCGAGGGAGCCCCGGCCCTCGCTCACCCACGCGAACGGAAGGGCGGCCAGATCCCCCGGAGCCGCGGCGAGCGCGAGGAGGTCGAGGAGGACGCCGTTTAGGAGGAGTGCGTGCTCCAGGAACGCATGGCCGACCCGCCGCGGGTGCGACTGCGGGGCCCCCCCGGCGAGCTCGGCCGCGAGTGCCTCGCCGCGGACACCGAGGGTCCACACCGTGACCGGACGTCCGTCGGCGCGCCGGAACGCGAGTCGACGCAGGAGAGCCTCCCGGCGCGGGCGGCTCGGTGGGTCGGCAAGCCGCGCGAGCCACCGCACGACCGATTCCGGGCCAAGGGAACCGCCGAGGAGCCGGTGCACCTGCTCCGTCGAGGCATATCGGGCCATCCCCAGGAAGCGGACGAGTGCACGGGCCCGGGAGGCGCCTTCCCCTCCTCGAGCGCGCGAGGAGCGGTGCCGGCGGCCAAGCGGACCGGGCGCGCGGGCGGCCATGGGCCGAATCCCTACGGGTCGCCACCGCCGAGGTGAACGCCGGCGGGTCGGCGGCGCCTCAACGGCACGTGAGGGGCGGGCAGGGCAGGACCGGTATGTAGTGGCGCATCAGGACGACGGCGACCACCACGATGGCCAGCCCCACGAAGATCTTGGCGATCTTGTTCATGGTCAAGTCCGCGACGACGTGAATGGTCCGAGATTGCAGCAGAGCGGCCCGTGCTGCAAGGGTCTCGTGAGGTCCCTGCCCCGCCGAGCGCCCGGCTACCCCGCCGGTTCGGCGGACGTGCCGTTGCCCCCGCGGGCTTCGCCGACGCGGGCCCAGTACCGGAGGGCGAGGCCGATCGTCACGAGCTCGACGAGAGCGACCAGCGCGACGCAGGCTGGCCACCCGCCCGCGCGCCAGGCGAGCGCTGGCAGGACCCCGCCCGCGCTGCCCCCCAGATAGTAGCTCGAGACGTAGATGCCCGACGCCGTGGGGTGGATGGCCCGTCCGACCGTGCGGTGCAAGTAGCTCGTCGACGCCGACTGGCTCACGAAAGCGGCGGAGCAGAGCACGGCGAGGCCTGCCGTCACCGCCCAGAGGCGGGGCGTGAGCGTGAGGGCCGCTCCCGCCACGCCGCACGAGGCGGCCACGACGAGCGTGAGCCGGGACCCCACCCGGTCGATCGACCGCCCCGCAAGCGGGGTCACGACCGCGCCGACGAGGTACACGACGAAGACCGAGCTCAGCGCCACCGGGCCGAGCGAGTAGGGTGGGTCGGCGAGGTGGAAGGTCACGTAGGTGAAGGTGGCGACGAGGGTGAAGAGCACGTTGAACCCGACCGCGTAGGTGGCGAGCAGCCGCGGAGCGAGGAGGGCGGCGACGCGGGAGCCGAGGCTCGCCGGCGGGGCTGGCGGCGGGCCCGGATGCGCCGCCTCGGGCAGCAGACGCAGGACCACCAAGGCGCCGCCGAGCGTGAGCGCGCCGAGGGCGATGAACGCCCCGCGCCAGCCAAAGCGGTCGGCGGCCAGGGCCGCCAGCATGCGGCCGAGGAAGCCCCCGACGACGTTGCTCGACACGAGCGCGGAGAGCGCGACGCCCACGTTGCGTCCGTGCCAGGCCTCCCCCACGTAGCCGATGGAGACCGCGTAGATGCCGGGCACGACCGCGCCCTGCAGGAACCGCCAGGTGACGAGTGCGCCGATGCTTCCGGACGTGGCGGCGAGTGCCGTGGGGAGGGAGAGCAGGAACAGCGAGACGACGATGACCCTCCTGCGCCCGAGGCGGCCCGCGAGGGTGCCGACGAAAGGGGAGCACAGCGCGACGGCGATCGGTGGCGCGCTCACCGTGAGGGCCGCCTGGGCCTTGGTCGCCCCGAAGGACTTCGCGAACAGGGGCAGCAGCGGCTGGGTTGCGTAGAAGTTCACGAACGCGCAAACCCCGGCGAGGCCGAGGGCGAAGAGCACGCTCCCGCCGGGCGCGGGCGCGTCGGCGGGCACGGCTCGCGAGATCGGCGGCCCTCGAGCGTCCATCCGCCCGGAGACAATACACCCGGGGCGCCGACGGGGTTCACGCGACCGGCCCTTTGTCCGGGGCGGCTCGGCTCGCTCAGCCGAGCGCCTCCACCACTCGGGCGGCGGCGCGCTCCGCTCCGTCGAGATCGGGCGCGTCCGGCGGCTCGAGCGCCAGGGCGCGCGAGATGGCGTCCGAGACCCGGCCCGCCCGAACGTCCTCGCTGGGGACGTAGACGCAGGCAAGATGGAGCGCCATCTCCCTCACCATGATCGGATATTCGGGGAAGTCCCCGCGGTCGGTGTAGACGACGCGCGTCCGCGCCGCGATCGCGTCGCTCACGATGCCGTAGCCCGGTTTCGTCAGCACCACGTCCGCGGCACCGACCACGTCCGCGTAGGAGAGCTCGAGCGCTCGCAGCCGCCCGGGCCCGAGATCCTCCGGGAAGAGGAACTCCACCCGCGCCTCGCGGCGCAGGACGCCGGGGGCGAGCCCCGGAAGCCCGACGCCGCCGAAGGAGACGAGGACCGCCGGGCGCTCGCCGAGCCCCAGCCGGCGCCGCGCCACGCCGCGCGGGACACGCGGACGGCGCGCCACGAGCCCGATGCGCTCGCGGCGTGCGAAGGCGGAAAGGTCGCCGGCAAAGGGCAGCTCGAGGAGCAGCTCGGCGTCAGCGTACGCGCGGGCCGCCCGCTCCGCCGACGTGGCGAGCGACGGGTGGCGCGCGGCGTAGTGCCGGTAGATCCAGTCCCACGAGAAGTTGCCGAGGCCGAGGCTCGGGATCCGGGCCCGGCGGGCCGCGGCGAACGCGAGCGGGGGGATGTCCCCGAGGACGAGCCGGGCGCCGACCTCTCTCAGGAACGCGGCCTCGGTCTCGACCCTCTCGTCCCAGTCTCGCTCGAACTCGCGGCAGCGCATCGCGGTCGCCGCCTCGTCGATCTCCAGCGCGTCTCGCTGCACGAGGCCGACGTCGCAGGGGAGGCGCCTCGCGCGCACGGGCCCGGCGAGGTCGTGCAGGAGCACGTCCTCCCGGACGTCGCCGACCAGGGTGAAGGGAAGCGCGGGGGCGCGACCCCGGACGGCCCGCAGCACCTCGCACAGGCGCGTGGCGTGGCCGAACCCGTGGCCGGAGACGTAGGCGACGAGCACGCTCAGGCCCCCCCCTGCGGGCGGGAGCCGACGAGCCGGTATCGGCACCCCGGTCCCGGCTCGCGGCCGAACCGCCGGCCGCCGGGCCGGCGCGCGGGCCCCGTGCCTGCCGCCGTGGACCTGACACACCCGCCCGCCACGCAAGGGTGAGCGGACCAAGGGCGCGAGGTGACGGGCGGAGTGGCGGGGCTTCCCGCGATGACACGGGCATACACGGAGGCCGGCGATCCCCGGGACCCGGGGCTCCGGCCACCCTCGACCTTGGTGGGGGTCGCGGGTTCCGCATTCCGCCCGGTTCCACGTGATGCGCCATGGCACGGAAAGCGCACTCGACGTCGGACGTGAGCGACGCGAGCCTGGCTGAAGCCATCCCCCATCCGACGATGCTGCCCGCCCCCATCGAGCAGGAGTGCGTCGCCGAGCATCGCAACCTCTTCTGCCCGAGCTACGACCCGTGCCTGGACATCGCACTTGCCCAGCGCTGGCCGAGCTGGACGTGCGCGCGATGCGCGTTCTTCACCTACCGGCACGAGGCGGCTGAGCTCGTGCGCTTCGCCGCCAGCCGGGCCAGCGACGGAGACGAGGCGCCGCTCGAGCTCTAGGAGCTCCCCGGCTTCGTGAAGCGGTCGATCCACCGGAGCACGACCTCGTGCCACCGGATGCTGTTCAACGGCTTCAGCACCCAGTGGTTCTCGTCGGGGAAGTAGAGGAACTCGCTCGGGATGCCGAGCCGCTGCGCGGCGGTGAACGTCGCGAGCCCCTGGGTCTCCACCACGCGGAAGTCCCTGCCCCCGTGGACGACCAGGATCGGGGTCTTCCAGTCCTTCACCAAGTTCACGGGGTTGAACCTCTGGTAGTTCTGGGGCACGCGCCACGGCACGCCGCCGAACTCGCGCTCCGGGAACCAGAGTTCCTCGGTGTCGAAGTAGGCGTGCAGCTCGTCGAGGTCCCCGTCGTGGCTGACGAGGCACCGGAAGCGGTCCGGCCAGGCTCCCTCGATCCAGTTGATCATGTACCCGCCGAAGGACGCGCCGAGGCCCGCCACCCGCGTTCCGTCCATCCACGTGTAGCGCTCGAGGGCGGCGGCGAGCCCCTTCTGCAGGTCCTCGAGCGGCTTGCCACCCCAGTCCCCACCGATCGAGTCGGTGAAGCGCTGCCCGTATCCGGTCGATCCGTGGAAGTCGACCATCACCGCGGCGTAGCCGGCCGCCGCGAAGACCTGGGGGTTCCAGCGGTAGTGGAAGTCGTCGTTCCAGGACCCCTGGGGACCGCCGTGGATGAGGAAGGCGACGGGAACCCTTCGCCCGGGCTCGAGCCCGGGAGGCTTCACGACCCAGGCGTGGACCGGCTCCCCGTTCCAGCCCGCGAAGGTGAACTCCTCGGAGGCTCCCATGGCCACCCCCTCGAGCGCCTTGGCGTTCCAACGTGTGAGGCGACGGAGCCCCGTCCCGTCGAGGTTGGCGGCGTAGAGGTCCGCAGGTGCGCCGAAGTCCTCCCTGGTGAAGACGACGGTCCCGCCTGCAACGGAGGGCCCGTGGACCGTGCCCCCTCGCTCCACGACCCGCGCCGCCCCGGACGCGACGTCGATGGCGAAGAGGGAGTGGTGGCCGAGGCTGTCCGCGGTGGCGAACACGGTCTTTGAGTCGGGCGACCAGGCGAGCGTCCCGTCCGGTGAGTGGTCCCAGCCCCTCGCGACCTCGCGCTCGGGCCCGTCTGGCCATGCGCGGGCCATGACGCGGAAGCGGTCCGCCTCGTAGCCGGGGACGGTCATCGCCAGCCAGACGAGGGTCTTCCCGTCCGGCGAGAAGGACGGCTGGGCGTCCCAGGCGAGGTTGCGCGGCGTGAGGTTCCGTGGCGGGGCGGACCCGTCCGTGGGGACGAGGAACAGGTCGAAGTTCGTCGACCAGGCCTCCTCCCGTCCGGCGTCCTTCGCGGAAAAGACCACGCCGGCCCCGTCGGGCGTGAACGTGTAGTCCTCCGATCCGCCGAAGGGGCGCGAGGGGCAGTCGGCGTCCATCGCGCGCATGAGGTCGACGGGCGGGCCGCCCTGGATCGGGACCGCGAAGAGGTGGCTGCGGCGGCCGTCCAGCCACTCGTCCCAGTGGCGCACCGGCAGTCGCGTGTAGAGGTGGCCGGTGGCCTTGGACTTCGCGCGCTCGTCGAGCCGCCGGGCCGTGCAGGCAAGCGCGCCGGCGGCGTCCGACGCGCAGTCCGGAAACACCTGCGCCGAGACGACGAGGCGCCGCCCGTCTCGGGAGATCGCGAAGCTCCCGACGTCGAGCGGGAGGGACGTCACCCGCTCGCCCTCCCCTCCGTCCATGCGGAGCCGGAAGACCTGCGCCGGGCCGCCCCGCCCCGCGAGGAAGTAGAGGGCCTTCCCGTCGGGCGACCAGCGGGGGCTCGACTCGCCGTCCGCACCCGCCGTCGCCTGGCGGGGGTTCGTCCCGTCGGCCGACGCGATCCAGATGTGCGTGCGCCCGCGGTTCGCCTCCAGGTCGGCGGACCGCACGACGAAGGCCAGCCGGGATCCGTCCGGGGACAGTTGGGGGTCGGAGAGGCGCTCGAGCGTGACGAGGTCGCGCGCGCCGAACGGACCGGCCGCGGAGGAGGCGGCGGCCGGGAGGGCGAGGGCGAGGGCGGCGGCGAGGACGGGCGGCAGCGGTGCGCGACGGGAGGTCATGCAGAGGGCTCCATGGCTTCGGTGCGGGCCGGACCGACGGGTCGGGAACAGAGCACGGACGCTGGCCCGTGTCGATGGTCGCCACTCCGCGACCCTTCTCGGCGGGGTGGCGGCGCCCCCGGAAATGTGGTGTGGTGCCCTGCCCGCGGGTTCGCAGGGTACCCCCCGGAGGCTCCTTCAGATGAAGCTGCTCGAGACGCTTGCCTCTCTCAAGATCGCAGTCGTCCTCCTCGTCCTGCTCCTGTTGGGGCTCGCGGCGGGTACCATCGTCGAGTCGTCGAGTGGCGCGGAAGTCGCGGGGCGCCTCGTCTACTATTCGTGGTGGTTCCTCCTGCTGCAGGCCGTGTTCGCGGTGAACGTCACGGCCTCGATCATCGTCCTCTTCCCCTGGGGCAAGCAGCGGGTGGGCTACATCGTGACCCACGGGTCGCTCCTCCTGATCCTCGTCGGCGCGCTGCTGTCCTTCTTCTTCAAGACCGAGGGGCAGATCGGTCTGTGGGAGGGAGAGACCGGGAGCCGCATCGAAAACCACGACCGGGAAGGTCGCGTCATCGAGCAGGCGACGCTGCCGTTCTCGGTGCGGCTGCTGCAGTTCCGCGTCGATCACTATCCCGGCACGATGCGTCCGTCGGGGTTCCGCAGCGAGGTCCTCATCATCGAGCCCGACGGAAAGGTGCGGCCCGCCTCCATCTGGATGAACCACGAGCTCGAGGTCCACGGGTGGCGCCTCTTCCAGTCCAGCTACCGGCAGGAAGGCGGCCGCCAGGCGAGCATCTTCTCGGTCTCGAAGGACCCCGGCCAGCCCGTCGTCTTCCTGGGCTACGGCCTGCTCGTGATCGGCATGTGCATCGTGCTCGGGACTCGCATCTCGCAGGCACGCGCGCGCGCGGCTCGGGACGCGGCGGTCGCGGCGAAGGCAGCCGGAAGGGCCCTCGCCGTCGTGCTCGCGCTCGCGTCGCTCGGCGGGGCTGCCTCGGCCCGGGCCGACGAGCTCGTGGAGTCGCTGCGGCGCCTGCCGGTCCAGCACGACGGCCGCGTGATGCCGCTCGACACGCTCGCCCGAGAGGCGGTGTGGCAGGTGACCGGTTCCCGCTCGTTCGAGGGGAACGACCCGGTGGCCCTCGTGGTGGCGTGGACGTTCAACCCGCAGGCGTCGGCAAACGCACCGCTGGTGGCGGTGGGCAGCGCCGAGATCGCGCGGGCGGCCGGGCTTCCGGAGGGGGCGCGGCACGCGTCGTTCAACCAGCTCGTGAGCAGCCAGAGGGTCCTCGGACTCATGGAGGAGGCGCGACGCGCGGAGGCCGAGGAGCGGCCGCGCCACGGGGCGGTATCCGATGCCGAGAAGCTCGAGCAGCGGTTGCTTACCCTGCAGAAGTTCCTGTCTCGGGACGCCATCCGGACGCGGCCCAACCCCGCCGATCCGAACGCGCGGTGGGGTACTCCCGAGCTGACCACGCCCGCGGCGCTGGCGGCGCTCGCGACGGGGCCGCGCCCGGAGGGATGGCCGTCGCCGTCGGCCATCGAGCGGGAGATCACCTACAACGCGGTCCGTCCGACCCGGATCGCATGGATCGTGCTGCTCGCCGCCTTCCTGCTCTCCATCGCTGCCTGGGGCAGGAAGAACCGCGTCCTCGACGGACTCGCCCTCCTCGGCCTCGTGGCGGGGCTCGGCGTCATGACCTGGGGCATCGGCACGCGCTGGATCGTGGCGGACCGGATCCCGGCCGCCAACATGTACGAGTCGCTCCTCTTCCTCGCATGGGGCGTGGGCCTCTTCGCGGTGGTGGCCTTCGCGGTCATGCGCAACCGGCTCGTCGTGCTGAACGCGTGCGCCATGGCAGCGCTGACCATGGCCCTCACCGACCTCCTGCCGATCGACGGCTTCATTCACCCGGTTGCCCCGGTGCTCGCTGGCACGCCCTGGCTCGCCATCCACGTGCCCATCATCATGGTGAGCTACTCGGTCCTGGCCCTCGGCGTCGTCGTCGCCCACATGCAGATCGGCTTCACCATCTTCGCGCCGCGGAAGGCGGAGACCATCGCGCGAATGGCTGACCTGCTCTACTGGTACATGATGGTGGGCTCGATCCTCCTCATCACCGGCATCCTCACGGGGTCCGCCTGGGCCGCCTCGTCCTGGGGGCGCTATTGGGGCTGGGATCCGAAGGAGGTCTGGTCCCTCGTGGCGTTCCTCGCGTACGCAGCCATCATCCACGCCCGCTGGGACAACCTCATCGGGGCCTTCGGCACCGCCGCCATCAGCATCGTCGCCTTCCAGACGATCCTCATGACGTACCTCGGCGTGAACTTCGTGCTCGGGGTCGGCCTCCACTCCTACGGATTCGGGGACTCTCCGGTCCTCGCGTGGATGATCCTCGTCGCGGTCGTCGAGGCGGCGTTCTTGGCCCTCGGGTGGGCCGCGCATCGCCGGCAGGGCGCCGGACCGGCTCGGGCCGCGTAGGACGCCCCGGGTCGGCCCGTCCCCCGGTTCCGGGGCGGGCGCACGCGACCCGGGGGCCGCGCGGGCTCCTCGCGGGCGGTCGGCTCGAGGCCGGCGGGAACTCGCGACGGGCCCTCGTCGCGGCGCGGATCGTCGCGCGGAGGAAAGGTGGGACGAGGTCGGACCCCGTCACCTACCGTGATTTAGGCGCGGGCTCCGACGCACGCTAGCATGGAGCGCGATGCGTCAGCTTCTGGAGGAGCTCTTCGAGGAGACCCCGCCGGGTCTCCGGCGCCTGGTCCTCGTCCTCTACGGGCTGGTCGGCCCCGTGTTCAGCGCCCTCCTGTTCTTCCAGGGAGACGCGGTCCACCGCCCGGTGCCGTTCGTGGCCGTGGTCGCCCTCATCACCGCGGGAGGGGCGTGGCTGCTCCTGCGTCGGCACACGAGGGCGATCGACTGGATCTTCCCGGTCGCGATCAGTCCGACCGTCTGCTGCGGGATCGCCTACGTGGCCTGCGGGGCCGGCGGCATGGCCTACGTGGGCGTCCTGTCCGCCCCGCTCGCCTGGGCGGCGGTCCTCTTCCAGGCACCGGTGGCGGCCGCCGCCTGGGTGACGGCCACCGTGACCTGCTTCGTGGCGCTCTTCCCGCGCGTCGGGGCCGGCGCAGCGGCCGCGAACACGCTGCTCTACTCCGTCATCACCGGGCTCGTCGCCTGGGTGGTCCACGGCCGCGCGAGCCAGCTGCGCGAGGCGCGCGCGGCCCTCGAGCGCGCGCGCCAGCGGGACCAGGCGCTCCTCCAGGCCATCCCCGACACCCTGGCGCGCGCGGATCGCGAGGGGCGCTTCCTCGACGTGCAGGCCCGCGCGGGAGACCCCCTTCCGGTGCCGCAGGAGGAGCTCGTCGGGCGCCTCGTGGACGATTTCGTCCCGGCCGAGGTTGCCTCCGACCTTCACAAGGGGATCGAGCGGGCGCTCCGGACCGGCACGCCGCAGACCATCGAGTACGCGGTGCGGTACGAGGACGCACAGCGCTTCTTCGAGACGCGCATCGCCGGGTCCGGGGCGGACGAGGTGCTCGTCATTCGGCGCGACGTGACCGAGCGCCGGCTCGCCGAAGCGAACCACCGGCTGCTCGCCACCCTCATCGACCACATGCAGGACTCCGTGATCGTCACCGACGCCGACTTCCGCGTCCGCCTGTGGTCCGGGGCCTCCGCGGCCATGTACGGCTGGTCGGCGGAGGAGGCCATCGGCCGGCCCGTGCCGGCCCTGCTCCGCTCCGAGCTCGTGGAGGGGACGCCCGAGGAGATGTTCGCGAGGCTTCGCTCCGGCCAGCCCTGCCGGGTGCGCTTCCTGGATGAGCGCAAGGACGGGAAGAAGATCTGGACGTACGTCGACATCGCACCCCTGACCGGCGCCGCCGGGGAGCTCACCGGGTTCCTCGCCGTGTCCCGCGACATCTCGAGCGAGGTCGCCACGGAGCGCGCGCTGCGCGCGAGCGAGGAGCGACAGAGGCTGGCGCTCGCCTCCGGCGCGCACGCCGCCTGGGACTGGGACATCCCGGCCGATCGGATGATCGTCGACGAGGAGTGGTACGAGATCCTGGGCCGCAAACGCGGAGAGATCCCTGACACCGTCGCGGGGTGGAAAAGCGTGCTGCACCCGGACGACGTCGAGCGGGCATGGAGCCTGCTCGCGGCCTGCGTGGACGGGCGCAGCGACAGCTACGAGGGCCAGTACCGGGTCCGCCACGTCTCGGGCGCGTGGCGATGGATCCGCGGGCGTGGCCGCGTCGTGGAGCGCGATGCCCGGGGCCGCGCGCTGCGCATCATCGGGACGCGGACCGACGTGACCGAGGTCCAGGAGCTGCAGGACCGCCTGCTTGCGGCGACGCGTCTCGCCTCGGTTGGCACGCTCGCCGCAGGCGTGGCCCACGAGATCAACAATCCCCTCGCGTGGATGATCTCGAACATCACCCTCGCCCTCGACCACGTTGGCGGGGCGCCCGATGGCAGGCTTTCGGCCGACGCCAGGGAGGAGATGCGCCAGTCGCTCGAGCAGGCGTCCGAGGGTGCGTGGCGAATCGCGTCGATCGTAAAGGCCATGCGGTCGCTCGGCGTCCACGAGGCCCCGGAGTGCCCCCTCGACGTCGACGTCCGCGCCGAGATCGCGAACGCCGTGCAGATGGTGCGCAACCAGGTCGTCCAGCGCGCCCGGCTCGCGGTCGACGTGCCCGAGGTCCTTCCGCTGGTGCGCGCCCGGACGAACGAGCTCGGGCGCGTCTTCCTGAACCTCATCGTGAACGCCGCACAGGCGATCCCGGAGGGCAACCCTTCAGCGCACACTGTCTCGATCGCCGCGCGCGCGGAAGGCGGAGAGGTCGTCGTCGAGGTTGCCGACACCGGGACCGGCATCCCGCCCGACGTACGCAGCCGGATTTTCGATCCCTTCTTCACGACGAAGCCCGTGGGCGTGGGCAGCGGGCTCGGCCTCCCCATTGCCCGCAGCATCGTCGATGCGGCCGGAGGGAGGATCGAGGTCGAAAGCCGCGAGGGGCAAGGCTCGACGTTCCGCGTGCGACTGCCGACCGTGGTCCAGGTGCCGGCGCCGCTTCCGCATCCGCCCCCCGTCCCGGAGCCGCCCGCGCCGAAGAACGGTCGCCGAAGGGTGCTCGTCGTGGACGACGAGCCTCGCGTGGGACGGGCGCTGCAGCTCGTCGTCGGAAGCGTCCACGACGTCACCGTGCTCAGTTCGGCGACCGACGCTCTTCGCCGCATCGACGCCGGCGAGCGCTGGGACGCGATCCTGTGCGACCTGTGGATGCCGGAGATGGACGGGATCGCGTTCTACCAGGCCCTCGCCGAGCGGGATGCCACCTGGGTCCCGAAGTTCGCCTTCGTCACCGGCGGGGCCTTCGGAGCGCGCGCCCTCGACTTCCTGGCCTCGCACGCGGTGACGACCATCGCCAAGCCCGCGTCCGCCGCGACGCTGCTCGCCGCCGTGGACCGGCTGCTGGACGCGAGCGCCCGTCGTAGGGCGCTCGCCCTGGCCTAGGTGCCGGCGCGGTCGATCCGATCCGCCTCCCGGACGCCCGCCTCCCAGGCTTCGGCCTGGTTACGGTAACTGCCGGGAACCGGGCCTTCGTCCACCGCGACGACCCAGCGACCCTCCATCACCATCGAGACCTTGACGAGGTGGCGGCCGATCTCGAACTGCGTGGGCAAGCTCGCGACGGGGGTCTCGGTCCTGCGGGCCATCTAGCCATCCTACGCCCGGCGGGGCGCGAGCGCCCGTTCCCAGAACGGCGTCCCCGGCCCCGGACTTCGGCCGCCCCGCGGACCTGCGCGGAGGGACGCCAACTCCTTGAAAGCTCGGGGGCCTCGCGGCCGCCTCACCCGCCCGGGGCGTCGCTTGGGTATGCTGCCGTGCGAGGGAGGACTACATGGCAGACTCAGCGGGGGTCTTCGACGGTGCGCGGCAGGTCTCCGCCCGGGTGGCGATGGCGATGCTGCCGGTCCGCGGAGGGAAGCGGTTCGCGACGGTGTTCCGCCACGGCTCCCTGCAGGTCGAGATCTTCGCGCCGCGCGGGCGCGACACGCAGCGCCCCCACCTGCGCGACGAGGTGTACGTCGTCGTGCGGGGCAGCGGCTACTACGTGAACGGAGCGCAGCGGTTCGCGTTTCGCTCCGGGGACGTCCTGTTCGCGGCAGCGGGCGAGGAGCACCACTTCGAGGAGTTCACGGAGGACTTCTTCACCTGGGTGTTCTTCTACGGTCCCGACGGCGGCGAGGCGACGCCGGGGTAGCGGGGCCGTCGCGGAAGGCGCGGAACGAGCGCATCGGTTAGGATACGGCGCCCGCGCCCTCGGCGCGAAGGCACGGATCCACGGCATGCGGCGCGTAGCCCTCATCCCGGCGCGACTCGGCGCCACCCGGTTCCCGCGAAAGCTCCTCGCGGTCCTGGGTGGCAGGACCGTGATCCGTCGCACCTACGAGGCGGTCCGCGACACGGGGCTGTTCGAGT
>Ga0335070_10006666_pt1 | contig 13583 bp, 12 predicted proteins | sample Lox_Sample_13_FD_206722 | JGI IMG/M metagenome (GOLD analysis project Ga0335070, IMG submission 206722) | Soil microbial communities from Loxahatchee National Wildlife Refuge, Florida, United States - Lox_Sample_1.3 | ecosystem: Environmental > Terrestrial > Soil > Wetlands | place: USA...
CATGCTCTCGCCCTCGGTCGCCCGCGAGGAGGAGTGGAGAGGCATCACCCAGCTGCTCTTTCTCGAAGGCATGATTCACGACCTCGATGCCCGGCTGCCGTCCATCGCGGAGAACCTGGAGTCGATACGGTCCGACCTCCTGGTGCGCTCGAACCTGCTGGCAAACGCCACGACTGTGGAGGAAGCATTCGGGGAGAGCTCCCGAGCCGTCGACCTCATCGCCGAGGCCCTTCCCCTGAATCCCCGCTCGGGTCCTCCGGCGCAGACGCAGGCAACACATCAGCGCGGTGTCCGCGCGGAGTCTTTTCTCTCCAGCGCCTCGGTCGGATATGTTGCCCGCGCCATTCCCGGCTTCCGCTACGAGCACCCCGACAACGGGCCGTCCGCGGTTCTCGGACACCTTTTGTCCACGGGGTATCTCTGGGAAAAGGTACGCATGGAAGGCGGCGCGTATGGCGCGTTCTCGTTTCCCCGCAACATGGAGGGTCTCTTTCTCTTCGGCTCGTATCGGGATCCTCACATCACCGGCACGCTGGTGAAGTTCCGCGAAGGCCTGACGTTCATCGAGGGCGGGACAGTGGATGAAGACGAGGTGGAGAAGGCCGTGATCGGGAGCATCGGCCGGGAAGACAGGCCTCTTGACCCCGGCGAGAGGGGCTTCGTGAGCCTCCAGCGCCGGCTTCACGCGGTCACCGACGAGATGCGGCAGGAGCGCCGGGACAGGCTCATCGCCACGCGCAGGGCACAGGTCGTCGAGGCGGCTCGCGAGCTGTCACGGACGTACGACGACGGGTTCACCACGGTGATTGCCAACCGCGCATCGCTCGGCGAGGCAGCCGCCGCAATGCCCGAGCTCGGCGACAGGTCGATCGATCTCCCGGAATAGGGCACCGCGGGAATGAACCTCGAAGTTTTCGTTCTGGGAACGGGCGGAATGATGCCCCTTCCGGGGAGGGGCCTGACGTCGGTCCTGGTGCGGCGGGAAGGGGAGCTGTTCCTCTTCGACTGCGGGGAGGGCACGCAGGTCGGGCTGCGGCGGCTCAACCTGCGCTGGAAGAAAATCACCAGCATTTTCATCTCCCACACCCATGCCGATCACGTGACGGGGCTTCCGGGCATCCTCATGCTGTCGTCCCAGGTGGACCGGGACGACCCCCTGTACATTTACGGCCCGCCGAAGATCCGCGAGTTCGTCGAGGCCATGCGGCGGACGCTCGACATGTACATCAATTACGAGATCGTCGTGAAAGAGATCGAAGGAAAGTGCACGGTATTCGAGGCAGAGGAGTACGGGATCCGCTCATTCCCGCTGCAGCACACCAAGCAGTGCCTTGCGTACTGCATCGAGGAAAAAAACCGTCCAGGAGTTTTCTTCCCCGAAAAGGCGCTCGCGCTGGGAGTTCCGCGGGGCCCCCTGTGGTCCCGGCTGCAGGGCGGGGAAACGGTCGGACTGCCTGACGGAACGAAGATTTCTCCTGCCCAGGTCATGGGAGAGGAAAGAAAAGGCCGCAAGTTCTGCTTTGTCACCGACACGGTTGCCGCATCCGGTCTTGCCGGTTTCGTGAGCGGGGCAGACCTCCTCATCTGCGAGGGCATGTTTTCCGACGAGCTGGCGGAAACGGCCGCGGAAAAGAAGCATCTCACGGCGGCCCAGGCGGCCCGAATAGCGCGGGATGGCGGCGTCAAGGAGATGGGCCTGATTCACTACAGTCCCCGCTACTCCGAACGGGAGCTGAAGAAACTCCTGCAGGAGGCTCGCGAGATCTTTCCGGCCTCCTTCCTCACACGGGACCTGCAGCACATCGAAATGCCGTTCGAGGACTAGCACGGCCGAAGGACGTGCGGGGGTCGGGAATACTGGACTCTACCGCCGGGAGCCACTACTCTGGCAGCCATGAAAATCTCGATTATCGGATCCGGAGCCATGGGCTCCCTGTACGGCGGCAAGCTGTCGCTCGCAGGATACGACGTCGTCCTTTTCGACGTGTACCGCGAGCACGTGGAGACGGTCCGCAGAGACGGCCTTGTCATCGAGGATGCAGCAACGGGGGGCTCGCTCGTTGCCCGACCGGTGGCAAGCACGGAGCCGCAGGCGGTGGAGGGATCCGATGTTCTCATCGTCTTCGTGAAGTCGACCGCAACCGAGCAGGTGGCATCGCAGTTCGAGAGCCGTGTTGGACCGCGGGCCATCGCCGTCACTCTTCAGAATGGTCTTGGCAACGAGGCAATCATTCGGAGGCATTTCGGTCCTGCGCGCACGGCGGCGGGAGTGACCTCGCATGGCGCCACATTTCTGGGACCGGGCAGGATCCGCCATGCCGGGAAAGGCCCCACGCACATCGCGATGGCCGACGGAGAGACGGGGAAGCTTCGCCCGTTTGCGGAAGCCTTGCGCGCGGCGGGATTCGAAACGCACGTGGAGAAAGACGTGGCAAGTCTCGTCTGGAGCAAGCTCGTGATCAACGTGGGAATCAACGCGCTGACCGCCCTCATCGGCCAGACCAACGGGGCGCTGCTTCGCCACGAGGAGACGAAGACCATCATGGCGGACCTCGTGTCCGAAGCTGTCGCGGTGGCACGTGCGCGAGGGGTGCATCTTGCTTTCGATGATCCCCTGGCAACGGTGTACGAGGTGGCGAAGAAAACGGGGGCCAACCGCTCTTCGATGCTCCAGGACTTCGACAAGCACAGGGAGTCAGAGATCGATTTCATGAACGGGGCAATCGCGAGGGAAGCGGAGGAGCTCGGCATACCGGTTCCCGTGAATGCCACGGTGACCCGGCTCGTGAAGACCCTTGACCGGATCCATACGCAGGAATCGGCGTCATGATCGAAGCATCGGAAAGGGAAGTGCTGGAAAGCTTGGACGAGAAGGAGCTGGCCAGCCTGACGCAGGCCCTCGTTCGCATCGACAGCGTGATCCGACCGGAGTCGGGCGGCACGGAACGGAACGTGGTCAACTTCATCGCGGGCTGGATCCGCAGAGAGATCGGGATCGATCCCCTCGTTGAGGAAGTGGAGGAGGGGAGGGCAAACATCATCGCTACCCTCGACTCGGGAAAGCCGGGACTCTGCCTGATGCTCGAGGGCCACACCGACGTGGTGAGCGAGGGCAGCAGGGAGGCATGGTCCCACGATCCGTTCGGCGGGGAGATCTCCGGCGGCAGGATCTACGGCCGCGGCTCCTGCGACATGAAGGCCGGAATCGCTGTGGCGCTGATCTGCGCCAGGGTCCTCGCCAGGTCGAAACGCTGGGCGGGCAAGATGCGGCTCGGGTTTGTCTGTGACGAGGAAGGCATGATGATCGGCATCAAGCATTTCATCCGCAGCGGCCACGCCGATGATGTGGCCGCCTGCCTCGTGCCCGAGCCCGAGGAGAACAATCTCTGCATCACGATGAAAGGAGCGATTCGCGCAATCGTTCGCGTCCACGGCAGGATGGCGCACGGGGCCATGCCGTTGTCGGGGGTCAACCCGAACACGCGCCTTGCCCGGATCATTCTCGCGTTCGAGAGCTTCGAGGCTGAGGAGAAGAAACGCTGCGGCGTTGATCCCCTCATCGGCCTGCCCTCGATCACATTTACGGTCCTGCGGTCCCCGCCTCCCGGCAGCCCAGCCCAGCTCAACGTGATGCCCGCAGAGGCGGTCGCCTACGTGGACATCCGCACGACCCTCGCTCAGTCCCACGATGAGCTGCGCGAGCGGCTGCGCGGCATCCTGCGCGAGCTCGGGACAGTCGACCGCGACTTCCGAGCGGACATCGAGTTCATCGAGGACAGGCCCGTGGTCGGCATCCGGCGCGATGAGCCGATTGCCAGGATCTCGGCCGAGGCATTCCAGGACGTCACGGGGCGCGAACCGGTGTGGAACGGTGTGCCCGGCGCCACGGACGGGACGTTCCTCAGGGCGTGGAGAAAGATCCCCTGCCTCGTGAACGGACCCGGGCCGCGACATATCCCTCACCAGGTCGACGAGTACGTCGAGCTCGACCAGCTCTGGGAGTGCGCCCGCGTCTATGCACTATCCTCCTTGCGATTCCTGCGCGCCGGCAGTTCCAAGGGCGAGTGAGTGTTTCTCCAAGAGGCGCCGACACGAGAGGCGCCGCGCGTTGACAGCCGAAAGCCTTTCTCCTACACTTCCCGCGCCCTTCAGATATGAACGACATCCTTCGCGTCTCGGCGCTCAGCAAGTCTTTTGGAGCAATCACTGCCCTCGACCGGGTCGACATTGTTGTCGCGACGGGTCAGATCCATGGAATCATCGGCCCGAACGGCTCGGGCAAGACGACCCTCTTCAACTGCGTGACGGGGCTTCTCAAGCCTGATAACGGCTCTGTGTGCTTCGGGAACCTCGACATCACGGGGCAGCGACCCGACGTGATTGCGAACCTCGGGATCCGGCGCACTTTCCAGGCGGGCAAGATCGTCGCCGGCATGACCGTGCTGGAGAACGTCATGGCCGGCATCAACGACGGTGTCGGCGCTTCGGCGCGGGATGTCATGTTCCGCCCGCCGTTTCGCAGGTCGCGGCGGGAGACCGAGATCGCGCGTGGCGCGTGGCGCGTTATGGAGCTCGCCGGCATCGAGGAAACAGCGGACCGATGGGCGGGTGACCTGGTCTGGACCGAACGACAGCTGGTGCAGATCGCGCGCGCCCTGGCGGCGGGGCCGAAGCTCCTCCTCCTCGATGAGCCCGCGTCCGGAATGGGGGTGCGGGAGACGGAGAAGGTCGAAGAGATCATCAGGAAGGTCAGGGATTCCGGCGTGACGGTCGTCGTGGTCAGCCATGATGTGAAAATGATGATGAATCTCTCGGACCGCGTGACCGTCCTCAATTTCGGACAGAAGATCGCCGAGGGGTCGCCGTCCGAGATCCAGAAGGATCCCCGGGTGCTGGAGGCCTACCTCGGTGCCGAGTGATGCGCGCGAGGCTCTGCTCTCAGTCGATCACCTCTCCGTGTCCTACGGGCATGTGAACGCCGTCAAAGACGTCAGCCTCGAGGTCTTCCCCGGAGAAATCGTTGTGCTCATCGGCGCAAACGGCGCTGGCAAGACCACGCTCCTGGAAAGCGTGCTCGGCATCAACGCGCCGAGGTCGGGAAGCATCGTTTTTGCCGGAAGGCAGATCGGGGGCGTGGCCGCCGACCACAACGTTCGGGCCGGGCTCTGCCTGGTGCCCGAGGGCCGCGGCGTATTCGCGTCAATGAACGTCCTGGACAACCTCCTTCTCGGGGCGCATAACAACATGCGGAACGTCCAGTCCAGCCTGCGTCGGGTGTTCGAGTGGTTCCCGATACTCCAGAAGCGCAGGAAGCAGATCGCCCGGACCCTGAGCGGGGGAGAGCGCCAGATGCTCGCGATCGGGAGGGCCTTGATGTCCGCTCCCCGGCTCATCATGGTCGATGAGCCGTCCCTCGGCCTTGCCCCGATCGTGGTCAACGACATTCTTGCAATTTTGAAAAAGCTGAACAGCGAGGGGTACACGATCCTCCTGTCCGAGCAGAACGCGAACAAGGCGCTGAAGTGCGCACATCGCGGGTACGTCCTGGAAACGGGCTCGGTGGCGCTGTCGGGCTCTGCGGAGAGGCTTCTCACCGATCCTGGCGTCCGGGAAGCGTATCTCGGAGCGTAAGGCGTGCAGGTATTCGTTGCCCAGCTGATCAACGGTCTTTCCCTGGGAAGTATCTATGTCCTTCTCGTGACAGGGTTCAATCTCCTCCTTCTCGTCGCAATGATCATCCATTTCTCCTACCCCCAGGTCGTGGTTTTCTCGATGTACATCATCTGGGTGGTGCTCCAGCTCACGGGGAACAATCTCTTTCTCGGAATAGCAGCGGGAGTGGTTTCTTCGATCTGCCTGAATCTGCTCTCCGCGCCGCTGTTCCAGAAAGTCATGCGGAAACGCGGAGAGGTCGACATCAACAGCACGATGGTCCTCTCGCTGGGAATCGGCATGATCATCACAGACGTGCTGTCCCACACGTTCAACAAGGGGCTCCCTGTTGCGTTCCCCGATCAGCTTGCCAGCGTCACCCCTCTGCTTCGGGTCGGGCTCATCAGCGTCCAGGTCGGGCAGGTATGGTCACTCGGCGTGGGGTTCGTCGCGGTGTCGGCGATCTTTCTCATCCTGTACAGGACTCGGCCCGGGCGCGCCTTTCGCGCCATCGCTGAAGATCCCAATGGCGCCCGCCTGGTTGGAATACCCATCCTGCGCACGGGACTGGCCAGTTATGCCCTTTCGGGAGTCCTCGGCGGCGTCACGGCGGTGCTGCTCGCCATGGTTCTCGGCTCGGCCTCACCGGGGCTCGGGGAGCAGGTCGCTCACAAGGTTCTCGCTGTTTCCATCATTGCCGGGCTGGGCAACCTCGCGGGGGGACTCGTGGTCGGGCTTGCCCTCGGCGTTCTGGAGGCGATCGTCCAGGGCTACATTTCCGGCACGTGGTCGAATGCCATCGCATTCGTTATTCTGCTCATTGTGATCCTCGCCAGGCCGCGAGGGCTCTTCGGATCGAAGCTTTAGGGAGGTCGGGGTGCCGCTTCCGCTCTACTACTACCTCTCAATCACCGCCGTAAACATTCTCATGAGCTGGGCGCTGTATCTTCCCTACCGGGTTGCTCACCTGCACTTTCTCACCGTCGCGAACATGGCCATTTCGGGCTACACGGCCGGCTATCTCGTGATGAGCCTCCACGTGCCGTTCGGCTGGGCTCTTGTCGTCGGCTTCGCCCTCGGCGGCCTCATCGGCTGGGCGGTCAGCATTTTCATTGGTGACGCGCCGACCTTTGCCGTCGTCATCGTCGGCTTCACGTTCATCTTCATCACTCGGGCAGTCATCCAGAACCTGCCAGCCGTGGGGGGGCCCATGGGGATGTTCGGCCTTCCGAACATCGGGGGCAGCGCAGCGTCGCACCGCTGGATCATCCTTGGCATTCTCTACGCGCTCGTCATACTGGTGGGGTGGCTCATTCACCGCTTCGACAACTCCCGCCTCGGCAGGGCAGCTTCCGCGGTGTTCGTGGACGCTGACCTGGCAGCTTCCCTGGGGATCAACAGAAAGAGGCTCGGGATGCTTCTGCAGACGGCCAGTTGCACGATTGCGGGCGGCACCGGTGTTCTCTACGGCTTCATCTACAAGAGCTTTCACCTCGATTTTTTCACCTTCGCGCTCGTGGGTTTCTTCATGATCGTGATCTTTGTCGGGGGATACGCAACGCAGTGGGGCGCGGCGGTCGCCGCGCCGATCCTGTACGGCGTTCCTCTTTTCTTTCCTCCGGAGATCCAGTCATGGAGGATCGTCATCTACGGCGCGCTCCTGATCCTCGTCCTAGTGCTGAAGCCGGAAGGCTTCATTACTCCCCGATTTGTCCGTTCAATCGAAACCTTTCTTTCGGGAGATCGAAAGAAACGGAATATCACGCTCAAGGAGGTCGTATGAAAAAGCTGATCGGTGTGCTCGCTCTCGTGCTGTTTGCGACCACTCTTGGATTCGGACAGGCGAAGGTGGTCGCGGAAGAGTGGCAGATCCCGTTCCTCAACTGCCTCACCGGACCCATAGCGGCCATCGGCGAGTTCCTCGAGTGGGGCGCCGAGTATGCCGCGCAGGAAATCAACGCCTCGGGCGGCATCGCCGGCGTTCCCGTCAAGGTCATCCCGGTGGACACGGCGCTCGACCCGCAGAAGGGTTCCGTCGAGATGGCGCGGATTGTCAAAGACGGCCTTGTCGCGATGGGTCCGGTTCCCGAGCCCGTGATCATGGCCGCCATGCCTATTGCCGTTGAGGCCGGGATGATGTCGATGACGGCGACGACGTCCCTGGAGTACGCGCAAAAGTTTTTTCCCTGGACGGTGTCCTTCCTCCCTCCTACGGAGGAGAGGCTTGCAACGATCGTTGCGGCGTGGGGGAAAGAGTTCCCTGACATGAAGAAGGTCGTGCAATTCATCGAGCCCTACGGACCCTGGCCCGGCATGGCGGACGGCCACGTCAAAGGCCTGCAGGGCATCGGCATCTCGGTATTGCCGCCTGTCGAGGTTCCTACTGACGCTGTGACCTTCGGGCCGCTTGTCGTCAAGGCGCTGGAGGAGAAGCCGGACGGAATCATCCTGGTCTGCAACGCGGAAAAGGCTGCCAAGATCATCAAGGAGCTGAAGAGCCGCGGATGGAAAAAGATGAACCACATCCTTGTCTTCAGCAGTGCTGATGACCCGCAGCTCTACGCGACCGGCGGGACTGACCTGAACGGAGTCCAAGTCTACAACTACATCAACCTGGACATCTCAAACCCCCGCTGGAACGCATTCAAAGCCGCGTTTGCGAAGGACCACAAGGGCATGGCACCTTTCAGCCTTTCACCGAACTACTACGACGCTTTGTACATGATCAAGGAAGCCATCGAGAAGACCGGTGTCACGGGAGACCCTTCGAAGCTGGCGGAGGAACGGAAGAAGATCGCGGACTACTGCGCGAACGTGAAGAACTTCCACGGCCTCCTTTTCAACTGGGACATGAAGGACGGCATCCCGACGAACAAGCCGAACTTCATATTCCAGATCCAGGACGGGAAGAAGAAGCTCGTCGAGGAAGTCAGGTAGCCTCTCGGAACGATGGCAAGGAGGGGGCGCTGAAGCGCACGACCGTTTGGCGCCTTCCTTCAATTTCGCGGCCTGGAGGCCCCTTCTGTCGGCTTTTTTCTGCGCGCCTGCAGCTCCCGATAGCAGGGGTATCCGTAGGCAGATTCTGCGTATATGACCGCATTGAGGATCGCCTGCGTCATCGCTTCGGCTGCCAACGCGCCGACCACGGAAACGCCGGCCGCCACTGCGCCGGTGCAGACGGAGAATACTATGTCGCCCTCTCCGCTTGTATGAACGGGAACGATCGCCCGCGCTAACCCGTCGTGGGCCATCATGGCAACGCGGCTTGCCAGGCCCTTCTCGAGGTTCGCGTTCGTGGCAATCACGCCGATCGTGCTGTGGGTCGAATAGGCATTGATGCCCATGGGCTGAGCGGTCAGGAGCTTCTCTGATCCGGCGAACCCATCTCCCGCCTCGTTGAGGGTACCGGCGAGTATTTCTCCCGTTGAAGGATCCACTACATCGCCCAGGCAATTCACCACGACGATCGCCCCGACAACAAGATCTCCCGTTTTCCGGCTCGCGGTGCCGAGCCCGACCTTCATTCTTCGTGCAGGCCCGGCAGCCCAACCAGCGGTGGCTCCGGTTCCCGCGCCGACGTTCCCCTGCGCGACCTCGCGGGAGGCGTTCCGACAGGCCGTCATTCCCATTGCCTCATCCGGACGGACGTCGGAAGCCGCCACGTTGAGATCGAAGATCACGGCGCCCGAGACGATTGGCACCCGGGCAACTTCCGCGTCGAAGCCGATCCCTCTCTCTTCGAGGTATTTCTGGACTCCTGTCGCTCCGGCCAGGCCAAACGCGCTTCCCCCGCAGAGATAGAAAGCGTTCGGTGCGGCGATGGCGCTGGATGGCGCAAGGCAATCGGTCTCCCGTGTCCCGGGGGAGCCCCCGCGCACGTCGACGCCTGCCGCGGTCCCGAGTTCGCAGAGGATGACCGTGCATCCGGTGCCGGCGGCGCGGTCCTGGGCATGGCCAACGAGGATGCCCGGAATGTCAGTTATCGAATCGTTCATTATGCTCCCTGGTCTCCGGCGGCCACCGTAGATCAGAGCCGGCAGGTTGTCAATAAAAAGCTTGCTTGTGCGCGGTCGGGTTTTCCGCTACGCTCCGGCACACACCACGGGAGGAAGAGACACCATGAGCGACGCCACAAAGATTATGATCCCCGACCTCCAAGGCATGAAGAAAGAAGGCCGCAAGATCACGATGATCACCGCCTACTCGTATCCGCAGGGACTGATCGTCGACGAGGCGGGAATCGATGTGATCCTGGTCGGCGACAGCCTGGGAATGGTGGAGCTGGGATACCGGGACACGGTGCCGGTGACCATGGAAGAAATGCTGGCCCACACCCGGGCGGTGGTGCGGGGAGTGAAGCGCGCGCACGTTGTCGGGGACATGCCGTTCATGTCGTACAACATTTCCCGTGAGCAGGCGGTCACGAACGCGGGAATCCTGTACAAGGACGGCGGCGCCGACTCCGTGAAGCTGGAGGGCGGCCAGGACATGGCAGGCATGGTGAGCGCAATCGTGAAAGCGGGGATTCCCGTGTTCGGCCATATCGGGCTCACTCCTCAGACCGCCAATCTCCTCGGCGGGTTCAAGGTTCAGGGCAAGTCCCTGGACCATGCACGGCGAGTCGTGGACGATGCCGTCGCGCTGGAGGAGGCGGGCGCTTTCGCCGTCGTCCTGGAAGCCGTCCCCAGGCAGCTTGCCGCAATCATCACGGAGAAGCTCGCGATCCCGACCATCGGGATCGGCGGAGGCGTCTCGTGCGACGGCCAGGTTCTCGTTCTGCACGACATGGTCGGACTTTTCCGGCGCTTTACGCCGAAGTTCGTCAAGGTGTACGCGGACGTCTACTCGGTGCAACTGGATGCCGTGAAGAAATATGTCGCCGAAGTCCAGGCGAAACAGTTCCCGGCGGAAGAGCACACTTTCACGATGAAGGACGATGCGGTCGCCGCGCTGCGAAAAGCGCTGGGGATGTAGGGAGACGGAAGAGTCAGGGGCCTCAGAATTGCTGGGCCTCAGCCGGCAGCGTGCACGATGTCCCGATACCGGGACGGGTCGGCCCGGAAGCCAATCACCCTGTTTCCCCCTTCGCGTGATGCCTTGGCAAGTGAGACGTCTGCTTCCTCGAGCAGGGTAGAAGCCTGCACGACTCTGCCTGCCCGTGAGGACACGCCGATCGAGAGGGAGCGATTCTTCCCCTCGATCTGCCGGTCATGGAGGGCTCTTCGAAATGCCTCGAAGCCTCTCACCGCGCCTTCGATATCCGTGTCGGGTATCAGCACTGCAAAGGAATCGATTCCGGTATCGAAAATGAAGTCACGACCGGGGAAATAGCTCAGAAGCATCCGGGCGATTTCGGGGTACACGACCGGCATTCGGGAATCAGCATACGGCTCGTCAATGCGGATCCGGGCCAGTGCGATGTCCTTGTTCGAGGCGATTGCCTTTTCGAGCTCCGAGCGAAGCTTGGGCTCGAGGTGCTCGCCCCACACCAGGCCGGTGCGCGGCGATGTGAGGCCGCGCGGCTCTTCCGGAGGCTCGCGCCAGGAGGTACGGTCGCGTCGTGGACCTTCCGGCACATGGTCCGGGGGCACGTCCTGCACACTGAGGGCAATCAGGATCACGACGCCGCTCACCAGGAGGAATGCCAGGAAGAGATAGAGGTCATCGCGAACGATGGGATAGAGGTCCTCTCGCCCCACGACGATGAACGCCGCATCGAGCGCGGGACCATCAGATTCGCTGCCAAGGGGTTGGCTCAAAACGATCTCGGAGCCCGTGCTGACTTCGTACACGGGTGTTCCGCGCCACTGCGCGCTGAAGGTCTCCGGTTCCTTCACGTAGGAACGGTTTCTCGCCAGCAGGTACAGGATGCCGTCGGCGGGAGAGTGGATGCTCATGAGAAGCAGCCGGGGCTCGGCGTCGAACGCCGCGCGAAGGTCTTTGCGGGCCGAAGGCGCGTCGAGACCGACATAGGTGCCCTGGATCACGGAGACTTTTGCAGCAAGGGCGGAAAGCCTGTCCTGGACAAGAAGAGAGTTGTGACCGCGCATCTCCTCCAGCCGGTATGCCGTCAGCCCGACCATGAAAAGGAAGAAGGCCACACTGACGCCCAGAAAGCCCCAGGAAATCCGTCTGTTCATGCTCCCCTCCCGATGCAGGGTGGAGTATAATCAGCTTTCGCCTGCCGCCACAGCGTGCGGCGTGTGGAGGAGCCGATGAGCGTGCGAAAAAGATTCCTTCCCGCCGGATGGTATCCCACCGGACGGGAGAGCACCACCGAGGCCATCCAGCGAATGTCGCAGTCAATCGAGGCACGATCACCGGCAGCTTCCGCGAAGTCGGCATCCGCCCTCGCCGGCGTGGTCCCGCACGCGGGCTGGGATTTTTCCGGCAGCATCGCCCTCGAGGTAATGTCATGCTTTTCCCGCACTATCGACACCATCGTTATTATCGGCGGTCATCTGGGCCCTGCTGATGGAATATTGTGCGCCATGGAGGATCTGTATGAGACACCCCTGGGGGCCGTGTCCGCCGACGGCGAGTTGCGCACCCTCCTGGCTGAGTCTCTGGATCTGAGGCCGGACAGGTCGGCGGACAACTCCACGGAAGTCCAGCTCCCCCTCGCTCGATACCTCTTTCCGGCTGCGCGCGCTCTCTGTCTCAGGGCGCCTCCCAACGAACAAGCGGCCCGGCTCGGGATTGCCGTAGCAGCGGCTGGACGTACACGCCGGCGCCGGATTGCCGCTGTCGGCTCCACGGACCTTACGCATTACGGCCCGAACTATGGATTTTCCCCGGCCGGGGCTGGAGAGAGCGCCCGGCAGTGGGTAATAAGCACGAATGACCGACGGTTCATTGAGGCCATGCTAGCGATGGATGGCAAGGCGATGCTTGCGCTCGCGGGCAAGGAAAGGTCTGCCTGCTCGGCCGGAGGCGCGCTCGCCGCGGTCAGCTTCGCCCGTGAGATGGGTGTCCGGCAAGGAAGGCTGCTGAGATACATGACCAGTTATGATGTTTACCCGGCGGAATCATTCGTGGGCTACGCCGGGGTGCTCTACGGCTCCTGAGGCCAGCCTGTCAGCATCCTGTCCACACGTTCCAGCGCCCATAGCCGGGCGGCATCAAGGCTCTCCGCCCGATCCGCCTTGCCTCCCGCTTCGCGGAGAATCCGTGCTGTAATGGGCAGCAGCGTTGCCCACAGGCCTCTTTGCTCACCGGGAAGCCCCGAGAAGTAACCACCCAGGGGAGACGAGGGCAGGGGGAGGGCTCGGATCGACTCCGCATATCCAGCAAGGAACTCCTGCCAGGAAATCTGCGCCGGGGACTCTTCTATGGGGTCTGCCTCGCTGCCGGAAATATCTTCGATGAGATTCTTCAGGCGCTCCTGGTAGTCCAGGAGAGTCAAGGTGCTGAATCTGACGCCGCTGTCGGCCGGTACCCGGGTCAATCCCGCTGAGCCGAGCACAAGGGTCACAAGACTGCTCTCAAGCGGAAGGCAGCGCTGCTGATGTTCCTGAAAAAAATCATACAGGTACGTGCCTCGAGCGTAGGGTTTTGCCCCTGGATACGAGAAGTCCGCGCCATGTACCCGGACGCTGGAAACCCCCAGCGCCCGTGCCAGGGAAACCGCGGCATGAGTTACATTTCCACCCGTCGTATCGACGACGGGGAAGCGTCGCCACCGGGCGGCTGCGTACCGGGAAAGCGGGTGCGCGCTCGTGAAGAAGCGCGCTCTCGTTTCTGCTCTCCGAACCAGGAACGGGGGCGAGGCGAGGTCGAAGAACTGGATGACCTTGGGGGAACCGCTCATGAGGAAGTGGTGATAGGTGTAGAGCTGGCAATCGATCGACACGACGACGTCAGGCGTCACCCCGAAGCGCTGGAGGGCTGGCAGAGATGTGTCTGTGGCCACGATGATGCCCCCGTCGTCC
>Ga0335070_10006667_pt1 | contig 13582 bp, 12 predicted proteins | sample Lox_Sample_13_FD_206722 | JGI IMG/M metagenome (GOLD analysis project Ga0335070, IMG submission 206722) | Soil microbial communities from Loxahatchee National Wildlife Refuge, Florida, United States - Lox_Sample_1.3 | ecosystem: Environmental > Terrestrial > Soil > Wetlands | place: USA...
GAATCGCCGCGCTCCCCCGCCGAATCGCTTCGACCGGCATGACCACCTCCGTCTCCGCCGCTAGAAACGTACTCTACCGCAACACCGCGTCGGGAGGTTGCGAGGTTTGTCAGCGCTGATCGCCGGCAAGTACGGGAAGATGAAGCCGGCTCAGCTGCAGGCCATCATCCAGAAGAGCGCCGACGACATCCTCAAGCCCGGCGCCGACCCGTACTCCGGGAAGGGCCGCATCAACGCGTGGAAGGCTGTCCAGTAGAAACACTCGAATGATGGGAGCGAGCGGGGCCGGCGGCAGCCGGCCCCGTGTGTAATCGCTGCGTCTGTGCCACACTCGTCCGGTGAGAACACGGATCCTGATCGTTGCAGGGCTTCTCGCGCTCGCCGCGGCGCGCCCGATCTTCGGACAGGGGTCGGCCACGGTCGAGATCGCGCCGTTCATTGGCTATCGGGTCGGCGGCAGCGTGGGCGACACCTTCAGCGCTGCGAGCTACGGCATCGACGGCGCCCGCAGCGAGGGCGTGACGGTCTCGGTCAGGGTGGCGCCAACGACGTCCGTTGCGTTCCTGTTCAGCAGACAGGACACCGGCGTGGACGTCGCCGCCTACCCCTCCACGCAGCACTACGCGCTGGCCATCGATCACTGGATGGCCGGCGCCATCGGCGAGTTCCCGGGCCACACCGGAAAGGTCCACCCGTTCATGGAGGCCTTCCTCGGTGCGACACAGATCCAGAGCGGAAACGGGTACAGCAGTTCCTCCACCTACTTCTCCGCCGCGCTCGGGGGTGGGGTCGGCTTCGACCTGACGAAGCACGTGGGCGTCCGCCTCGACGCGCGGGCCTACGCGATCTTCCTCAACAGCAGCACCGCGGCGCTGTGCGGCGGCGGCTGCGCGTTCGCTTTTACCGGAGACGCGATGTTCCAGGGTGAGGTAGCCGCGGCTCTCGTCCTCAAGCTCTGACCTAACCAACAAACCCAGAGCTTGGAAGAGGCACGGTTCGCCGGCCAGGTGAACTTCCGCTAGCTGTCCCTCGTGGCCGGGCCGCCGCTCGTCTCCGCTGCCGTCCGAGGCGTCGGGCACCTCTGCAGCCAGAAACCGCGCAGTTTGTGTACTAATCATTCCAACTTGAGCTCGCGTTTGATCCTGATCGGGATTGCCGGGGTTGCCTTTGTCCACGGGCTTGCCTGCTCACCGGGCCAACCTCGCGGGCCAGCGCCCACACAACAAACCAAACATGAGGCCCACTCCCACCTTCCATTCGTCCGTCCGACCCTCGACGGGATCTCGGCCGAACTTCGGAGTATGGGGGACCCTGCTGCGGCACTACGGCTCTCACGCGTCACCCTGGTCGGGGCCCTCGAGTTCCCGGAAAGCGGCCACCGCCTCGTCGTCCAGGAATCGGCGGCCTGGCCAGATCGGTACGAGTTGCGGCTCCGTGGTGATGCGGGGCACCCCCCGGTGTTCGTCCTGACGAAAGCCGCACTCAGGCTGAACCTGCCAACCGGCTGGCCGCACTCGTTCCAACCGACGGAGGCGTTCGCCCGGCTTAGGCTGCGGTCGCTGTTCATCATCAGGCATGCGGCGGAGGCGCCAGCGGCAGGGGGTATAATGTTTGCAAGTGATTATCCGGTCCAGGGCGTGACCGCACTGCTCGCCCAAGACCAGTACGGTGCCTTCAGGATCATCTGGGGTGGGGCCAAGGGAGGCATGCTGGCGATCGAGGACGAATCCGGGCGAGTGCACTACCCAGCGTTCTTCCGCGCCGGTCCGTGGTTTCTCCCCGCCACGCAGTCGTGCGAGTCGGACAGCAGGATCTTGGGCGTCCTGTACGTGACATCCATCGAGACCGAGCCTCAGGGGTAGGCTGCCGGCGTCGGTCCCGAGGTAACTTGAGGGAGGAACGGCGATGGCACGCTTCCGACGGCGGGTGATGGGCTTGGTGGCGGTTCTTTTGGTCGCTGTCTCGGCATACGTCCTTGCAGTTTTCGTGAACGGCGGCTTCGAGACCGGCGACTTCACCGGCTGGACCAAGGAGACCCACATCAACCCCGGTATCGGGGGCACGTTCCCGCCGGTGCAGCTCTCCGACCTGACGCTGGCTGGTGGTGGCTGGGATCTCACCACCGTGGAAGCCGGAGCCACGGAAAGTGTCCCCGACGGGCTGATGGGCGCCAGTGCGTCCCTGAGGTATCCGAAGTATGAGACGCACTGCGCGCGCGTCAACTACCAGAGCAGTGGGACGTGGGGCCACGGGGCAAGCGCCAACCTCATCCGGCAGACTGCGACCGTGACCGTTGCCGACGTCGACCCTTCAGACAGCAAGGTGCACGTGCGTTTCGCGCTCGCGCCCGTTCTCGAGAACCCCGGCCACCCGCAAACGCAGCAGCCCTACTTCTTCGCGCAGCTCTACAACAACACGAAATCCGTCTTGCTCTTCAGCACCTTCAACTTCGCAGGCCAAGCTGGAGTTCCTTGGCAGGTGTTCATCGACGGAGCCGGCCGCACCTGGAACTTCACTGACTGGCAGGCGCTTGACATCGCGCCCGGCAACGCCTTGCTCGCGGTCGGCGACAGTGTCGAGCTGGTCGTCGTCGCTTCAGGCTGCTCCCCGACCGGGCACGACGGGCACGTCTACGTGGATGGAATCGGCGCGTTTGTTCCCGGTCTCTTTGTCTCCGTCACCGGGCCGCAGTCGGCCAACGCCAACACCGACATCACGTACACCTACACGTACAAGAACGGCGGCACCAGCGCCGTCAACAACGTCACCGTGGACGCCGTCACACCGGTCATCACCGGCGGCGGCCAGACGACGTACGTTTCCCTCAACGCGCCCGGTGGCACCTGCACGAACCCGGGGGTGGGCAACGCGGGCACCGTGTCGTGCAATTTCGGGACGCTGAACCCGGCCGCGACCGGCACGTTCACGATCACGGTCCACATCCCCACCGGCTCGACCGGCACGGTCAACAACGGGAACTACGACATCTACGGGACGGGCGTGACCCCCCTAATCGGGCCGCTGTTTATCACGGCGATCACGGGCGCTACGCTGACCGATCTTGCCGCGACGAAGACTGACGGTGTCGCGGCGGTGGGCTGGGGCGGGACGACCACGTACACGCTGCAGGTCACCAACAACGGACCGACCGCGGTCACCGGCGCGACGGTGGCCGACGCGCTGCCCGCCAACGTTGCAAGCTGGAGCTGGACGTGCGTCGGCAGCGGCGGCGCAACCTGCACCGCGGGCCCGGCGACGACCGACATCAATGACAGTGCGAACATCGCAGTAGGTGGCTCGGTGACCTACATCATCGTCGCAACCCTGGTCGCCGGCACCGGGACCGGAACGGTTGTCAACACGGCAACGGTGACGCCTCCGGGGGGCATCACGGACAGCGATAACACCAACAACACCGCGGTCGACACCGACATCATCGGTACATTGCGCACCCTTACGCTCACCAAGAGCGGCAGCGGTACGGGCACGGTGGTCAGCAGCCCGGCGGCGATCAACTGCGGCACGGCGTGTCCCGGAGCTTCCGCACAGTTCGTGGACGGCACCTCCGTGGGTCTGACCGCGACCGCCGATACGAACAGTCACTTCACGGGCTGGTCCGGCGCGTGCACCGGTACGACCAACCCGTGTGTGTTCACGATATCCGCCGACACGTCGCTTGACGCTGCTTTCGACCTGAACCTCGCGACGGTTACGACGACGGTGCCGTCCGCGATCACCGCGACGACGGCGGCGAGCGGAGGCGACGTCACTGCGGATGGCGGCACACCCGTCACCGTGCGTGGCGTGTGCTGGAGCCTGGCGGCAAACCCGACGACGGCAGACACGTGTACCAGCGACGGCACCGGCACAGGCGTCTTTCCCAGCGCGTTGAGTGGTCTGACGCCGGGCACGGTCTACCACGTGCGGGCGTACGCGACAAACGGCGTGGGAACAGCGTACGGAGCGGACGAGGTCTTCACGACGCTGGGGTCGCCGACGGTCACGACGACCGTACCGTCCGCCATCACCACCACGACGGCCTCGAGCGGAGGCGACGTCACTTCGGACGGTGGCTCGCCAGTCACCGTGAGGGGTGTGTGCTGGAGCTTGGCGGCCAACCCGACGACCGCGGACACGTGCACCAGCGACGGGGCTGGGACCGGGGTCTTCACGAGCGCGCTCAGTGGTCTCACCCCGGCGACCACCTACCACGTGCGTGCGTACGGGACCAATGGGGTGGGGACGGGCTACGGGGAGGATATGGTCTTCCGGACGGAAGGAGAGGCCGCCATCCCGACGTTCAGCCAGGCGGGGCTGCTTGCGGCGATTCTCCTGCTGGGTGCGGGCGGGGCCTGGGCTTTGCGCAGGACCTAGGGGTTGTTTCTCACGAAGCTTTTCAGCCTGCTGATGGGCGACTTCCCACCGAGTGAGGCGTGGGCTCGGTGCTGGTTTTAGAAGTGAACATAGCGCGGCAGGAGCGCGGCGCGAAGCTGAGACGAGGGGGAAGCGAAGGCGTAGGCCCACTTGCATTGCAGGGCTTGGATGCGGACAAGGGATGCGCCGAAGAAGAGCACCCCCCGCCGCAGGAGGCCCATCGCGGTGGGCCCGCGCTCGTCCTCGAGGACCTCGACGTAGGCGAGGCGCGAGGCGTCGTCGATGGCGACGTGGACGAACTCCCGGCCGATGCCACGGCTACGCGAGCGCCGCTCCTCTTGCCCCGCTCAGTTGTTGAGAAAGGAAAGGGCTCGAAGTTCCCGGCCCGAGAGCAAGGTCACTGACTCTTACGCTTGTCGACGCCAGTACGCATACGCCGGCAAGCCAAGCGCCACGAGACCCAGGCCCCAGAGCGATTCGAGCGGGCGCTCGCTCAGCGTGTTCCCGACCAGCAAGCCGCACGTCAGGATGAAAAGGGCCGGTACCACCGGATACCCCCACACTTTGTACGGCCGGGGAATTTCTGGGCGCATCCGCCGGAGGACAAAGACCGCAGCGCCTGTTGCCACGTGGAAAAGCGTCACGGCGAACATCGCGTACGTGTAGAGCTGGCTGAACGTCCCGGAGACCGCGAGCAGCGCGGACCATCCACCCTGGGCGAGCAGACACCTGCCGGGCGTCCGGTAGCGGGGGTGCACGTCTGCGAGGGCTCGGAAGAACAGCCCATCCTGAGCCATCGGCAGGTAGATGCGCGCGGCGTAGAGGATCGTCGCGGCGAGGCATCCAAAACTCGAGACCAGGACCACGAGGGACACGAGGCGCGCCCCGATCGCACCGAACAGTGCGGCCGCGGCGGTCTCGCCGATCCGCGAGGTTGAGGCCATCACCGCGACAGGGAGGGCCCGGACGTAGACGAGATTGAGCAGGACGTACATCGCGGTCACGGCCACCGTCCCCCAGACGAGTCCTCGCGGCAGGTTGCGTTCCGGGTGCCGCACCTCCCCCGCCGAGAGGACGAGCCCGTACCAGCCGTCGTAGCCCCACAGCGCGGCGATCAACCCGACCCCGAACGCCGCGATCACACCCCCGGACGGCTGGAGCGCCTCGAGCGACGGCCGCATCTTCGGTGCGACGAGGAGGCCAAGGGTCGCGAACCCGGCGACCGCGCCCACCTTGAGGATGGTCAACAGGCTCTGCACCCCCGCCCCCTCCCTCAGGCCGACGTAGTTGATGGCGGTGAGCAGAACGATGGCCGCCGCGGCCGCCACCTGGCCGCCCGAGAGCGTCCAGGTCCACGAGCCCACCGGCACCGCGAGGAGCACGTGCTGGGTCGAGAACCACGGCAAGAAGCTCCCGAGGTACTCCCCGAATCCGACGGCGATCGCCGCGATCCCACCCGACATGATCACGAGGAAGCTCGCCCAGCCGAAGAGGAAACCGGGCAGCGGCCCGTACGCCTCCTTCAGGAAGTGGTACATGCCGCCGGCATGCGGGAAGAGGACGCCAAGCTCCGCGTACGTAAGGGCTCCGGCGAGCGTGAGGAGCCCTCCAGCCAGCCAGACCAATAGGATCAGGCCCGGGTACGGCAAGACCCTTGCGATGTCGCCGGTGGTGATGAAGATCCCCGTGCCGACCATCGCGCCGATGGTCAATAGCGCCCCGTCCCAGGCGCCCAATCCACGGACGAGCTGCGGCGATTGGCCAGGCGAGATCTCAGTCAAGGCTCGCGGTCCCCGGCAGAAGTGTGCTTCTTCCCCCGCCAACGAATTTGACGGAACCGCTCCGTCTGCCGCGCCTGTCGGGCTTTCCTTTGCTCTTCGTGCTGCGTGGTACCCGATGGTCGGTTGACATGGCGGCTTCGCTGGCCGAGTCGGGCGCCGAGAACCCTTGACGAATGGACCTCGAAACGTCCGGGAAGAAAAGCGCGGCGAACATTACGAGGAGCCCCCAGGAAAAGACACCGAAGATGACCTGCGCGTCATTCGTTAAGAGCGCGGTCAGCAGGGTCACGGCGTTGACGGCAAGTACGCCGACAGCAATTCCATTCCCGCGGCGGAGCGCAAGCAGGACAAGTACGACCCAGTAGTAGCAGGAGAGGACAAGACCCGCGAACACCGCCGCGACCGCAACGGCAGTCCCCTCATCGGCTGTGCGTGCCGCAGCCGCCATTGCGGTCCCGGCGACGAGCAGCAACGCGACCGCAAGGTAGAAGGGACGGCGCTCCTTCTGGACACGGTTCATCTCCGCCTGCCATGTCGCCCACCGTTCCGGAAGCGGCCAACTGGCCGGAATGCGGCTCACCATCGTCTGCGGAGTCGTGAGAAAAACGAGTTCGAGGCCACCCGTGTTGGTGCTCCACGTGCCGTGGTGTTTCTCGATGTTACGGGCAAACTCCGGCCACGCCGCGAAGCCTCGGCCGGTAAGCGCGCCCGCCAGGAAACAGACAACTGCGCTCACGAGGAATCCGGAAGCGAAGCGCAGCGCCCAGGAGACGCCCGAGCGACGCAGCAGGTCTCTGACGGCGACCGCCACGACCCCGACCAGCAGCAGCGCGGGAAACACGCGGACCGCTGCCGCATAGGCAAACAGGGCGCCTGCGGCAGTGAATCGACGACGCTTCAAGAGACAGATGCCGACCACTACCGCGGCAAGCCAATCGTAGCGAAGGAAGGCCCCGCCGACCCATGTGTAGCGCCAGGCATACCCAACTCCAAACAGGATCAGCGCAGTCGCCCCGACGGCACTTCCGTAGGTCTTGAACACCACGCCGAACATCACAGCCAGGAGAACCCAGTCCAGAAGCGCAAGGAGAGGAATGGTCGTGTCGTTGAGCGGCAACCACGAATTGAACAACCGTCCGACGAACGTCCAGGTCGGTGTCGGGTTGTAGCCGTGGTCAAGGCGAAGCTCGTTGAGTTTGGGAAGATATCCCGGACTGACGAACGTGGCGTGGTCCGCAACGAAGCTGCGCCAGCGATCGGGGGTGAACCGCCGCAGCACCGCTTCGCGATGCTCATCCACGCTCCGTACCGGCTCCATCGTGTTGGTCCGCAAGTCACGTATCACCCTCGGGAGGCGAAGGCCCGGCGCGGACTCCGCCTGGGCGGCCACGGACGCGTCGTACAGCCCGTCGTAGCCAAGCTCCGGGAAGTACTTGGAACCGAGCTGGTAGTGGAAGTTCTCGCCGAAATGGGTGAACCTACCGTCGTGAAAGGAAAAGAAGTTGCAGTAGGCAGCGGCTGAGAGAAGCGCGATCAAGCCGAGCACAGGGCCGGCCCTGTCAACGTCGGCGCGCGCACGGCGACGCCAGAGCAGCGCGCCGAGCGCGGCTGTTGTCAAAGCGAGCCTGAGGAGGACCTCGGTCTGCTCGGTCACGTGGGGATGATAGCCGAAGGGCCGCGGCCCAAGGGGATCCTTGCGGCGGAGCCGCGGTCAGGCTACCCTCCGGCCCGAGCTAGGGAGAGCTTCTGATGGCACGAAAGACTGCAGGACTCGCGACGGCAGCGTTTCTCCTCGGGGCTTCTGTCGCAGGCGCGGCCGACGTAGCGGCCACGATCGCGGCGGGCGATACCGCCATGGACAAGCTCGACCTCGAAGGTGGGATTGCGGCATACCGCAGTGCCCTCGAGGTAAGCCCCGACAGCTATGAGGCGACGTGGAAGCTGGTGCGTGCGCTGACTGACAAGGCGACGCTGTCGAAGCAGCTCGCCGAGCAGAAGAACCTCTGCATCGAGGCAGAGACGCTCGCCCGCGAGGCGGTCAGCCTCTCCCCCTCCGACGCGAACGGCCACACCTACCTCGCCGTGGCCGTCGGCAAGCTGGCGCTGTTCGAGGGTGGCAAGCGCAAGGTCGAGCTCTCGAAGGAGGTCAAGACCGAGGCCGAGAAGGCGTTGCAGCTCGACCCGAACGACGACGTCGCACTCCACGTTCTCGCGATCTGGAACCGGGAGATGGTGGAGCTCGGCTGGTTCCTGAAGAGCTTCGCCCAGCTCCTGTACGGGAAGTTCCCGCCGGCCTCCCTCGACGCGGCGATTTCCGACCTACGCCGCGCCAGCGAGCTCAAGCCGGACGTCATCCCCCACCACGTCGAGCTCGGCATCACGCTCGCCTCGGCCAAGCGCTGGCCCGAGGCGAAGGCCGAACTCGACAAGGGGCTCTCCCTGCCCACGGCCTGGGTCACCGACGATTACTACCGGGAGCTGGCGCGCGAAAGCCTGGCCCGGGTCCAGGCCCACCTCAAGTAGCACGCGGGCTGGCTGGATGCGCCCTGGCGCGCGGTGACGCAACGCACCTTAGTCGACGGGTTTGGAAACAGCGACCCGGGTGCTAGGGTTACCGGAATGTGGGGCGAGACCATGAGCGGGCGAACCCTGGCCGACCGCGGCGGGTGGGCGAAACGATGACGAAGGCCCGTCACGCCCCCACTATCCGTGCCGTCGGCCGGGCGCTCCCGAAGCACTATGCCGACCAGGAAACGCTCATCGCGGCGTTCCGCGACGCCTGGGCCGGCGCCCACTTCAACGTCGAGCGCCTTGAGGACCTCCACCGTGCGGTCCAGGTCTCCGGTCGCTTCCTCGCGGTTCCGATCGAGCGGTACAAGGAGCTCGCCTCCTTCGCCAGCCGCAATGAGGCTTGGACGGAGGTTGCGGTGGATATCGGCGAGGAGGCGGTGCGCGATTCGCTCGAGCGCGCGGGCCTCGAGGCGGGCGATGTCGGCCACCTCTTCTTCGTGACAACAACGGGGATCGCCACGCCCAGCATCGACGCGCGCCTGGTCAACAGGCTGCGACTGCGGCCGGACGTGCGGCGAACGCCGATCTTCGGGCTCGGGTGCGCGGGCGGGGCCGCCGGTATCGCGCGGGCCTCCGACTACCTGCGTGCGTTCCCAGATCGCGTGGCCGTGACCCTCTCGGTGGAGCTGTGCTCGCTCACGCTGCAGCGCGACGACTTCTCCATCCCGAACATCATCTCCTCCGGATTGTTCGGCGACGGCGCAGCCGCAGTTGTGCTCACCGGGAGCGAGCACCGCGGCTCGCGGGCCGGCGCGGGACCGCGCGTGACAGCCACCGGCTCGGTCTTCTACCCGGACACCGAGCGGGTGATGGGGTGGGACATCGTGGACACCGGTTTCAAGGTCGTCCTTTCGGCCAAGGTGCCCGATGTCGTGCACGCGCACGTGCGGCGTGACGTGGACGACTTCCTGGCGGCCCAAGGCCTCGAGCGCGCCGGCATCCGCCACTGGATCGCCCACACCGGCGGGCCAAAGGTCCTCAAGGCGTTCGAGGAGACGCTCGAGTTGCCCGAAGGCGCGCTCGCCCGCTCGTGGAAGTCCCTGCGGGAGACCGGCAACCTCTCCTCGGCCGCCGTGCTCTTCGTCCTGGGCGAGCTTCTGGATTCCGGTGAGGCGAAGAGCGGCGACCACGGTCTCCTGATGTCGATGGGCCCCGGGTTCTTCTCGGAGCTGGTCCTCCTGCAATGGTGAGCTCGGTCGCGTGTTACGTTGCGTTCCTGGCACTGCTGTACGCCGAGCGGGGCTTCGAACTGCTCGTCTCCCGTCGCAATGCCCGGCTGGCACTTGCCGCCGGTGGGGTGGAAACGGGCCGCGGCCACTACCGCGCGATGGTCGCGGTGCACACGCTCTTTCCCTTGGCTTGTGCGGCCGAGGTGGTCGCTCTGCGCCGTCCCTTCCCGGGTGCCGTCGGTTTTGTCGCCCTGGGTGTGGCGCTCGCGGCCCAGGGCTTGCGCTGGTGGGCGGCTGCGACTCTCGGCCCGCGCTGGAACACACGCATCATCGCGGTGGCGGGCGAAAGACCTGTGATGGACGGCCCGTACCGGTACCTGCGCCACCCGAACTACCTCGCGGTGATGCTGGAGGCGGTGAGCGTTCCCCTGATCCACGGCGCCTGGCTCTGCGCGATCGTCTTCGTGGTCGCCAACCTGGCGCTCCTGAGCGTGCGGATCCCGGCCGAGGAGCGCGCCATGGGTGAGGAGTACGCGCTGGCGTTCGCAGGGCTGCCGCGCTTCATTCCTGGAGGCCGGCATGCCTGACCTGAGGGCGGAGATCCTGGAGGAGATCCGTCAGACGCTCTCGGTGGATCTCGAGGTCACCGAGCCCGTGGAACTTTGCCACGAGCTTGCGCGCGACCTCGGAATCGACTCGATGGGCGCGATCATCCTGGCCGTCGCGCTCGAGGACCGATTCCGCATCAAGCTCTCCGATGAGGACGCCTTCGCCGTGGTCACCGTCGGGGACCTCGTGGATCTCGTGGAGCGCACGTCGGGAAAGGCGCCGACGACGGGTGACCCCGAGGACGCACAACGAGAGGGCACTCAGTGAAAGGCCCGCCGTTGCCTGCCATTCAATATGGCACGGTCAACGAGGCCCTGGCGGCGGCGGCGCGAACCACGTCCGGCATAACGTTCGTGGACCTCCACGAGCAGGAGACATTTCTCCCGTTCACGGAGGTCCACGCGCGCGCCCGGCAGCTAGCCGGGGCCCTCCGTGAGCTTGGAATCGCGCCCGGTGACCGAATCGCCCTCGTCTTCCCGACCTCACCGGCCTTCGTGAACGCGTACTTCGGCGTGCAGCTGGCAGGCGCGGTGCCGGTGCCGCTGTACCCGCCCTTCCGCCTGGGCCGCCTGCCCGAGTACCACGCCGCGACCGCCAAGATGATCGAGAGGGTCGGCGCGAGCCTCGTCCTGGCAGATGCGAAAACCCGCAGGCTTCTAGGTCAAGCGATCGAGCGCTCCCGTCCACGCCTTGGCTGCCTGACTTTCGACGACCTTGGCTCTCGAGGCACCGGAGTGTTGGAGGCCGCGGCGAACCCAGAGGACCTCGCGCTCATCCAGTTCTCCTCGGGCTCGACCGCCGACCCGAAGCCGATCGCCCTCTCCCACCGCAACCTGCTCTCGCAGCTCGCGGCCATCAGGGCGCTCCTGCCACCCGAGGAGGGGGTCCCGCAGCGCGGCGTGTCCTGGCTGCCCCTCTACCATGACATGGGGCTGATCGGTTGCCTCCTCCTTGCCGTCTACTACCCGGGACCCGTGGTGCTGATCCCTCCCGAGCACTTCCTCGCGCGTCCCGCGCTCTGGCTGCGGGCCGTGGCGCGCCATCGGGCCACGCTGTCTGTGTCGCCGACGTTTGGATATTCAATCTGTGCGACGCGCGTGCGGGATGCGGATCTCGAGGGCCAGGCCCTTTCAAGTTGGCGCCTCGCCGTGTGTGGCGCTGAGCCGGTGTCCGAAGAATCGCTCGACCGGTTTGCTCGGCGCTTTGCCCGCTTCGGCTTCGACGCTGCGGCGCTGCGGCCCGTCTACGGCCTCGGCGAGGCCGCGCTGGCCGTGACCTTCGCACCGCCGGACCGCCCGCCCAAGGCAATCGGTGTGGACCCGACCCGTCTTGCGGCGACAGGGGAGGCCGCGACAGGCCCGAGGAGGATCGTCTCGGTCGGGACGCCGGTGCCCGGCTGCGAGCTGGAGGTCCGGAACGCGCAAGGGGAAGAGGTTCCCGAGCGCATCGTGGGAAGGATCTTCGCGCGCGGCCCATCGGTGATGGTCGGGTACCTCGGGCAGCCGGATGCCACGGCCCGTGCGATCAGCGACGGCTGGCTGGACACGGGCGACCTCGGGTTCGTGGCCGACGGCGAGCTCTACGTGTGCGGGCGGGAGAAGGACCTCGTCATCATCCGCGGCGCGAACCACCCCTCGCACGAGTTCGAGCAGTGCCTCGATGGCCTCGAGGGAGTCCGCGCGGGGTGCGCCGTGGCTGTGGGGTTCGTACCCGAAGGGGAGGACGGCGAACGGCTCCTGGTGCTGGCCGAGCGCGCCAGAAACGCGAACCGCAACGAGGGCGACGCCGAGATGACCGACCTGATCCGGCGGACGATCCTGGAGCGCACCGGCATCCGACCGCACACCGTGGTGATGCTCGCCCCGGGCACGCTCCCCCGCACGTCGAGCGGCAAGCTGCGCCGAGGCGAGACGCTGCGTCGCTTCCTGGCAGGCGAGCTCACGCCGCCGCGCAGGGTCGGCGCGGCGGAGCTCTCCGCCGAGCTGGCGCGCTCGGCGCTCGCGTTCGCCAAGGCGAAGCTGGGCCGTGCGCGCTAGCTTCGACGTTGCGGTCGTCGGCGGTGGCCCCGCGGGTCTCGCCACCGCAATCTTCACATCGTGCGCCGGGCTCTCGACCGTCCTGTTCGAGAGGAGCGGTGGGCCGCCGGACAAGGCGTGCGGCGAAGGGCTCATGCCAGCCGGCGTGCGCGTCCTCGAGACCCTGGGCGTGCGGGACCGGATCACCTCCGCGGACTGCACGCCGTTCCTGGGCATCCGCTACATCCAACACGACGGCTCGCGTGCCGAGGGCCGACTTCCCTCGCCGGGGCTCGGCATCCGGCGCACGGCGCTCGCGTCGGCGCTGGCGCAGCGCGCCGGCGAGTGCGGCGTCGAGCTCCGGTGGGGCTGCCCGGTCGAGGGGTTCAGGACCGCCGCCGAGTCCGTGACGCTGGAGACAGCCGGCGGGGAGACCACCTCACGGGTTGTGGTGGCGGCGGATGGGTCCCGCTCCCGGCTCCGCCGCTCGGCGGGGCTCGATCGCGCGATCGACCTTCCGCAGCGTCTCGGTCTGCGGCAGCACTTCCAGGTCGCCCCCTGGTCCGAGTTCGTCGAGGTCCACCTCGGCCCCGGAATCCAGGCGTTCGTGACGCCGGCGGGCGAGCGGCGCGTCGGTGTTGCCTTCCTGTGGGAGAAGAACGCGGTCCCCGGGCCGGCCTCGTTCGAGAGTTTCCTGCCCCGCTTTCCCGAGCTGGCCGCGCGCCTCGCGGGTGCGCCCGCCGACTCGTCGCCTCGCGGCGCAGGGCCACTCGCGCAGGGCGCGCGCTCGCGGATCGCTGACCGCTTCGTGCTGGTCGGCGACGCCGCAGGCTACATCGACGCCATCACCGGCGAGGGCATCTCCCTGGCGCTCGCCGGCGCCCAGGCGCTCGGCGAGATCCTTCCAGGGGCGCTCGAACGAGGCGCCACGCGGGAGGCTCTGCTCCCCTACGAGCAATCCGCAACCCGCGAGTATCGTCGCTACGCGCTGGTGTGCCGTTCCGTGCTCGCACTGGCACGCAGGCCGCGCGTGAGCCTTCCACTCCTGCGTTTCCTGGGGAAT
>Ga0335070_10006668_pt1 | contig 13579 bp, 11 predicted proteins | sample Lox_Sample_13_FD_206722 | JGI IMG/M metagenome (GOLD analysis project Ga0335070, IMG submission 206722) | Soil microbial communities from Loxahatchee National Wildlife Refuge, Florida, United States - Lox_Sample_1.3 | ecosystem: Environmental > Terrestrial > Soil > Wetlands | place: USA...
ACTCCATCTTAGGAGGCGTGAGAGGTTTTCTACTCACTCTCAAGGGGGGGATATTGACCGCTAACGCTGGCGTTGACGTAAAGAACTCGCCCGCTGGAACCGCAGTATTATGGCCCGCTGATCCAGAAAATTCTGCTTCGCTTTTGCGGGCCTCCTTAATGCGGGATAGAAAGGCCAGAATAGGTGTTGCAGTCATTGATAGTAGAATAACGCCGCTTCGCCTAGGAACTGTAGGGATAGCGATCGGCATCTCAGGATTTCGCACAATAAGAGATGACCGAGGAAAGCGTGATCTTTATGGTCGCCGCATAAGGGTCACACAATCAAACCTGGCCGATGACATAGCTTCCGCAGCGCATTTACTGATGGGTGAACGCGATGAACGGAAAGGGCTTGTCGTGATACGAGACGCGCCCGTCGCAATGACTGGCCGGAGTTCCAATCTAGCGCTAGACAGTAGAAGATGCTTGATCGGATCGAGCCTAATCTCTAGTCTGACTTACCGGGGCTTGAGGCCTGAGAGGGCCTTACTGAACATGCGTTCCTTGCGTTCGGCATACTCAAAATAATACACTGAAACGATACCTAACAACAGCATGAAAATGCCGAAAGTCGTTGCACTTCTGTATTGGTAAAACGGAGACCACACCGAGTCAAGGATGAACTGGAACGAACTGCCATTGTAACTAGTGATCATTAGTAGGTACGGGGCTGCCTTGGGCGCCTGCCCGAAGTATACTAATCCTTTCTGGGTTGTTCCAAATGTTACGTGCAAGACTACGGGAAAGTCGATGTTCTGGTCGGCAGGATCGAATGGCGCTAAGAGGATTGTTGTTGCACCAGGCTTATCGCTCAGAAAGTTCAGATTAATTGGAGCTCCCAGATCAATTGGTGGCACGATGTAGGTGGATATGGTATAGGTACCGTATTGCTCCTTAGGTCCGCGGCCTAACAATTTTTGTGGAATCTTGTAGTGCGGTAGCAAGATCCCAGTAATGAGCAGGATTACTCCTAGAACGATCAGCGCGTTCGCTAAAGCTTTCTTTTGCCTAAATCCCAAGACGGCACCTCTATGTCATCTGCGCCGCAGAGTATGAGAGAAGAAGGGTCACAGTTATTCAATGGACAAACTTGTCTGCGTGATGGCAGGCTACGAAATGGCTTCTAACGAGTTTGTCCTCGAAGGTCGGAGCAACCTGCTTGCAGATATCAGTCGCGTACGGGCAGCGCGGGTGGAACCTGCAGCCGTTCGGAGGATTGATTGGGCTGGGGACTTCGCCCGGCAGAATGATTCTTGTAGTCTTGTGTTTGACGTCCGGTACCGGAACCGCCGAAATCAATGCTTGCGTATATGGATGAAGAGGGTTATCGTAGAGAGCATTCGTCTCGGCTAGTTCCACAATCTCCCCTAAGTACATGACTGCTACTCGATGGCTAATTTGACGTACTGAGCTCAAGTCGTGAGATATGTAGAGGTATGAGAAGCGTTTCTTCTGCTGAAGGTCGACCAGTAGGTTGAGTATCTGGGCTCTGATCGATACATCGAGTGACGACACGGGTTCATCGCAGACTATGAATTCCGGGTCAACTGCGAGTGCTCTTGCGATTGCTATGCGTTGGCGTTGACCTCCGCTAAACTCGTGGGGGTACCGTTCTGCATGATACTCTTCGAGATTGACCATTCGAAGCAATTCGTAAACCCTCTCTTTCCACTGGTCTTTAGGAATGTTCCTGTGAATCACAAAAGGTTCGCTTAGGATATCAAAGATAGTCATTCGGGGGTCCAGAGAAGTGTAGGGGTTCTGAAAGACCATTTGCATTCCTCGCCTTAGCTTCTTCGAGTCAGCAGCACTGCCCTTCTTCCCGAACGCCTCGAAAACATCCATTCCGTGGAAAATGATTGAGCCTGAGGTGGGATATTCTAGGAACAAGATCACTTTGCCAGTAGTTGTCTTCCCACACCCACTTTCCCCAACGAGGCCGAGTGTTTCACCTCTTGCCAAGACAAAGCTCACATTATCCACTGCGTGAACTTCGCCTATCTTCTTTCTACCAATAATGCCGCGTTCAACGACGTCGAAATGTTTGATTAGTGACTTCACTTGAAGTAAAGGCTCTGAATATGCGGACATAATTTCAACTCCTCCCTTCCAGACTTAGCTCTCTCCATCTGTGGCAGGCGACATAATGGCCATCTGATACTTTCTCCCACCGAGGGTTCTCTTTCATGCAGATGTCCTTCGCGAACTTGCACCGCGGGTGGAACACGCAACCAGGGGGAGGCTCAATGAGGTTCGGAATGTTTCCAGGAATAACTTCTAGTGCGCGGGTTTGTGCGACACTTGGCACTGCCTTGAGAAGGGCCTCAGTATAGGGGTGTTTAGGGTTGGTGAAGAGTGTTAGCGTATCTGCTTCTTCCATTACTTTGCCGGCGTAGAGCACTGTGACTCGTTCTGTCATATCGGCTACGATTCCCATGTCATGGGTGATCATCACCATCGTCATGCCATACTCTTTCTGCAATTGTTTGAGAAGATCCAATACCTGGGCTTGAATGGTAACATCGAGGTTGGTTGTGGGCTCATCCGCGAACAGGAGTTTGGGTTCGCAGGACAGGGCTCTGGCGATTGCAATTCGCTGCTTCATACCGCCACTCAATTCATGCGGATACGCGTTCAATCGGCTTTCAGGTTCGGGAATTCCCACTTTTTCCAACAAACCAAGCGCAGTCTTGTTAGCCTGATCTTTCGTTAAGTCCTTGTGAAGGAGGAGAATATCAGCGAGCTGCTTCCTTACAGTGTAGACGGGGTTTAACGAAGTGGTAGGGTCTTGGAAGACTACGGCCATCTTGTTGCCGCGCATCTTTCGCATCTCCGCTTCCGATTTTGCCAGCAGATCTTCTCCATCAAATCTGATCGTGCCGTCGACTATTTTGCCCGGCCTTGGAACGATACGGAGTACTGACTGAGCCGTGACTGATTTACCGGACCCAGATTCACCGACAAGCCCTATTGTCTTACCTTCCTCAACTGATACAGAGATACCGTCAACCGCTTTCACCACGCCTGCCTCGGTGAAGAAGTACGTACGGAGATCTGTAACCTCTAGTAACTTAGTCATCTATCAAACTCTCATTATTCACGCAATCTAGGGTTGAGGGCGTCGGAAAGGCCGTCTCCCATTAAGTTGAACCCTAACACCGAAAAGACTACAGCGAGACCTGGGAACAAAGCGACCCACCAATCCGTCCGAATATATGAAAAACCCTCGTTCAGCAGCAGCCCCCAGGTCGTAGTATTCGCGTCTCCGAACCCTAAGAAGCTCACAACGACCTCTGTCAGAATGAAGCCTGCAATATTCAATGTCGTTATCACTATAACCGGAGATAATATGTTCGGAACGATGTGTCGGAACAGCAACCGCGAGGATCCAGCACCTAACGATCTAGCTGCCTGCACGAAATCCATTTCCCGAACCCGAAGAGTTTCGCCTCGAACGATGAATGCGGTTCCTGACCATCCAAAGAAGGATAATATCAGGACTATCAGGGTGAGCCCGAATCCCTTGAAGACCAACGCTAGGAAAATTCTCGCGAATAGCAGAATCAGAAGGAGTGCTGGAATTACGAAGAATATCTGAGTCAGGCCGAGTACAATGTCAGAGATGATTCCTTTGAAGTAGCCTCCAAGAGCCCCCACGACAATCCCTATGATCATTGTTAGAATTGCCGCGGTAAGTCCCACGTAGAGGTCGTTTCTTGTTCCATGTATCACTTCACTGAATACATCGATTCCGGATGATTCCACCCCGAATGGGTGTTGCCATGATGGGGGGGTACCTGCAGAGCCTTCGTAGAGAGCTTCGTAGCTACGGGGAGGATATGGTGCTATCCATTGTGATAATATGGCTACGATCAGGAAGAACGCTACTATTGAGGTTCCGATCAACGCTGATTTGTTTCGTCTGAATCGGCGCCATGCAACAGCCCACTGAGACGCCGCACGCCGTCTCGGGGTTTTATCGGACACTCGTCATCACCTAATCGATTCTGACTCGGGGATCGAGTGCCGCGTAAGCCAGGTCAGTTATCAGGTTAGCGACGAGTACCATGATTGTAATAACAATCGTTATTCCTTGAACTAACGGGATATCAAGGACACCCGCAGCGCGTGCAAAGGCATATCCGAGACCTGGCCATGAGAAAACCGTTTCCGTTGCTGGAGCCCCACCTAAAGCCGCCCCGAATGACAGGCCGACCACAGTCACAACTGGAGTGATCGCATTTCTCAAAGCATAACGATAGGTTACCGTCCTCTCACTTAACCCACTCGCACGCGCAGCCAAAATATAGTCCTGTCTCAAAGTCTCTAGCATGTTGGCTCTGACAAGACGAACGATCGTAGCCAGAGTCACATAAGTCAAGACCGCAACAGGTAAGATTAAGTGAAGCAGCCAATCAGTAAATAGACTACCTCCCCACAAGTAGGAGATACCTGATGCACCACTAGCGGGGAGCCATCCTAGCTCGAAAGAGAAGACAATGATTAGCATAATGCCCAACCAGAATGTTGGCATTGAATAACCAAATATTGCAACGGTCGTAATCGCATAATCGCCTTTTGAGTACTGATGCTCTGCCGAGTAGACTCCTACAGGAATCCCGATTACGACTGCAAGGACAAGTGAAATTACCTGCAGCTCAAGCGTTGTAATTGTCCATAACCCAATCTGGTCAGCTACCTGTCTACCACTTAGAGACACCCCAAGATTTCCTTGCATGAGGTCCCACAGCCAGTACAAGAAGCGTTCCCAAACAGGCCTATCGAGATGGTAGTAGTGTCGGAGCGCATCCAGCACGGCCGGGTTAGGATTCTTAAGGAATATTCGTATAAGGTCGATAGGGTTACCTGCGGCGTTGCCCACAAAGAAGGTCAACATTGCGACCCCCAGAAAGACCGGGATCATGAAGAGCAAACGCCTTATAATGTAGCGAACGAGGCTTGCCAATAGTTTCCCTCGACGAGTTCTGCTCTGACCATTCAGAGTATATTAGTTTCGCTATCTACTGCGGAAAGATTGAAGTGCAGTTCGCCAATTCCCTGTTCGTCCCCTTTCCTTTGCGTAACGCACACAAGCGTTGGCTTCTTTGTGATAAGGCATAAATACAGAATTTTTAGTAGCCAAGACCACCGTGAAGAAAATGAATAACACGCAATTAAAGGAAATTCTACAAGGAATAGCACTTGCACTACTTGTTTACGTTACTATGTCGAGTGTTATCCCGTTATTGGTAGCACCCGCTTATGCGCAGTCAGCTCCAATCTTTTCCGCCACAATGATTGCCTCCACGGGTAACCCCGTCAGACGGCAGTACGCTAGCATCATAGCAGCTAACCTCAGGTCAGTTGGAATTGATGCAAGACTCTTCTATGTAAACTTCGACGTGCTTGCGAACCGCCTGTTCTTCTCTTCAGCAAAACAAGGCAGCTCTTTCGATCAGGGAGGTTATGATATTGGCTTCATCGGTTGGGGATTCACCTCACCTGTCCCTGACTTTAGGACGAACTTTGACGGGAGACCAGCGTACTTGGCCCCGGCAGGACAAAACTATGCACTGTATAACAGTGCAGAACTCAACGCAGTTTTTGATCAGCTATACACCACTGCAGACCCAGCCGTTCAGAAACAACTAACCGATAAGGCTCAAGAGATAGTATTCAAAGATAAACCCTACAACTACATTGTCGATCCTGTAGACCCAATTCCAATCAACTCAAAATGGTCCATTTGGGGAACAACTGGACCTAAGGCCGCATTTAATGAAGTAAGATTCCCTGACGTGGAACACTGGTCAGGGGGCAATCAGCTCACATTCGCGGAGGTCAGCAACGTCTTCCCGGACAACAACCTAAACCCGATAAACACTCCGTCCTCGAACAGCTTCTATGCAGCTTACATCTGGTTCCAGATCTGCAGTTCCAGTGTAGGGTTGCAGGATATCGATGCGCGGACACTCCTATTCTACCCGGGCCTGGCAACCAGCATCAGTCACACGCCTGACCTGCTAACTTGGAATATCACTCTTCGACAGGGTGCCATGTTTGCCGATGGCGTTGAAATAACTGCAGACGATTTCCTGTACACGATGTACTTGCAAACGAACGCGAAAGCTAACTCAGTTGGCCTTGGCTCGAACATTCAGTACTTAGGTAATTACGTGACATTCAACCTGTCAGATGGAACCAGCTTAGTTGACGACAATAGCGCTGGTGCCGCGAAGACAGTCGGAACATGGACGGCAACTGGAAAATACTCGTTCACGTTTACAACGGCAGTACCATACGCGTTCACCGGCCAAGTCTACGCAGCCTTCTCGCCTCTTCCGAAACACATTTTGGAACAGATTCCTGTAGACCAAATTGACAGCAGCGACTACAGCACCGCAGCGAAACCACACACTTACACTTGGGATACGAAGAAGTATGGTGGAACCGGAACCTACACAGGTGACGGTCCCGTTTGTGCCGGCCCGTACGTGCTCGACAACTATGATTTCACTGCGAACGTTGCAACTTTGAAGAAGAATCCGAACTTCTGGAACGCTACTGGTCTACAAGCAATGGGACAATACACTGTGGACACCTACAAAGTCGCGTGGATTGAAAGCAAGGACGCAGCCATCGCCTCTCTGAAGAACGGAGAGGTAGATATCTTGGACCCCTATTACTCACTTGCAAAGGACGTTCCAACAATCCAATCAATTCCAAACATCTACATAGTGAATTTCGCCGAATTAGGTTGGCAAGAGCAGGGCTTCAACATGATGAACCCGGTCTTCGGAACAGGTACAGCCACTCCTGCTGGTACAGCGGACCCGACGAAAGCAGCAGATGCCGCACGAATGATCAGAACGGCCGTCAGCCATCTAATCCCACGAGACAAGATCATACACGATCTATACGCGGGAGCCGGAACATCACTTGCGTCGTGGATAGGTCCAGGTTGGGGCGTCTGGTACGACCCGAGCTTAACACCCGACGCGTACGATGTCAACGCAGCAGTTCAAGACTTACAAGCTGCAGGGTACACCGTGCAGTACACTGCACCCGCTCCAATCGCGTTCAGTGGTACCCCAATGCTAGGCCAAACAATCACAGTATCGGGAACATCGCAAATCTCGAGCGAGTACGTGATCGTTGAGCAGAGCACCGATGGTGGCACCACTTGGAATCCAATAGCAGCATCAGTCGCTGACAACAGCAGCAAGTACTCTTTACAAGTCCCAGGCCCACCTGTCTTTGGCACAGTCATGTACGCTGCGAACTTCACAGGCTACGCTGCACCAAACGAAACCATCGCAATGGCCCCAATAACGCCTGACCTAGTCAACAGCTACATCAACAGTGGAGCCATAGGCGGCGGGAAGCAGCTGATTGCTGAGAAACTCTCGGACCCGATTACCGTGTCATCTGCAACAAATGATGCGTTGGTAGTGCTTGTACCAATAATCATCATTGTTGTCGTTGCCGCGCTGGTCATGAGAACCCGCAAGAAGAAGACAACATAAGACACGCAATAAGCTACCACGCCTGACGGGTCTCACAGCCCGCAGGCCCCCGTTCTTTTTTCTTCTTTTCATTATACTAAGATCTGAATACGGCCAACACTATGAGAATGACCAATAAGCTCACGCCCGAACAGACTAATGAAATAGCGCGTCTCTCAGCTTCTTTACGCTTCTCTGCTGAGAATGTTTCCTCAGAATTGAATACGGATTTCCTAAATTGGACAATCGCTACTGATGTTCCGAAGTCTACGATTCCAGCAAACAAAAACAGTAAAGCAATTTCAACCAACAGCATATCTCCGAAAGTTTCAAATGGATCAATAATGCCTCGGACAAGGAATGCTGCCAACACATCTATCAATAGTAGACTTATGGAGAGCTTGAGAGCTCTACGGAGCACTCGAGTGTAGGTCAGCACGAACAAGTATATGTGAGGTAACAAAATTAACATAGCGCCTGGGTAAGTATGACGCACAAAGACAAGACAGCAAGAACGAAAGAATCACACTCTTTGCGAACGTATTCATTCCTCGTAACGCTTGCATTAGTCGCGATAATAATTGGAGGCTCCTACTATTCCTCACTACCTAGGGTTGAGCACATTCCATCTAACTTTCAGTTTCAGTCTGCTGCTTGGATGAGCTTCGTTCCTCAGACCGCACAGTACGTCGCATTCGTCGATTATCAACAGGCATATTCGGCTACAGAGAATACGCTTTTCTTTGGTGCTTCTCCAGTCTTCCAATTCTATCAATTGCCCGTAAGTATACCTCCTCAAAGTGTCATCTACGATATTGACATCCAAATTCCACAACCTGTGAGTACCGGTGCGGTCACTGTTAGCGTCATTAGACTCCGAAACGATACGTTGCATATATTTCAAAGCGAATTAGCCAGGGCAAATCTTCCCAAGAGGGAATATGATGGGTATTCAGTGTTTAGCCTGTTGACTGTAGATCATACGTCTTCCACATTGAAGTTAATTAGCACATACACTGCACTCATCGGAGATGGATTGATACTGAGTATCGACCAGACAAATGGCAAGTACGGCGTTGAGACCATACTGGATCAGTATACCAGTCAGGCACCAAACCTCTTTGACAGTTCTGACGTCAGAAGAGGTGTCTATGCTAGCGGCGCAGCAACTGGACCATACATCGGTCTATTTGTGGGAACGTTTTCGAGCCAGTTCAATAATACTCGCATGATCGTTAAATCAATCATTCCGAACTCAAATGGAATAAGCGTAATGAGATCTGTCCTCTTCCCTAGCTCCGACTTAGCTATGAGCGAATTCGGCCATGTTCATAACGTTTACCGCAATGCCGACAGCTATAGGGTCCTTGATCAATGGCTTGTGATCTCATACAATTATTCCGTCGACAAACTGAGAGGAGAAATTACTGGTATTTGACCAGTTCTCGAGGGGCAGATAGGTTATTACTCACCCTTCTGGGTTAACTTCCCGTTCGGTAACTCTGACATGTTGCGGAAGACCCTCCTAATCATACTGCTTGCGTCAATTTCACTAACAATGGTCCCGCAATCCGATGCCTCTCCAAATCCATCCTCCGGAGACTTAGCAATACAGGCCGTGACAACCAAGGTTCTCCTCGGTGAGAACGGCACCGTCTACATGCTTTGGACAGTTCATTCCGCGTTAGCAGGAGTCCAGCCAGGGATCTGGTACGCCAAGTATGAGCCGAACGGAACCGCCGCAATCGCTCCAACGCTAGTGCGAAACAGTACGACTATCCAATCGGCGGATATGGCTGAGGATAAATCAGGTAACCTTCATGTCGTTTGGGCAGAGGGCCCAGCCTTCAGCAACTCAACCACCAATCTTCTGACTACTAACTCAGATGCACAACTCTACTATGCGGAGGTCAATTCGACGAACAACCTAACCTCCCCGACGCCACTCACTGCTTACGGGAAGATCGCCGCGTCGCCTTCGATAGCCTTGGATAACGATTCGATTCCTCACCTGGTTTGGACGGAGGAAAGCATAATGACGCAAAATCGCACACTATCCGAGTATTATGGAACGATTGAAAACGGTCACATTGCTGGAGCGCTTCTATTAGCTCAATATAGTAATGAATCATTCCTAGATATCCCGCGGCCGCGGATGATCTACGATCAAGGGTACTCGAGCTTCCATATTGCGTGGAGCTACAGTCAACAGGATCAGAACACTCACGTGAACTCCCAGGTGAGGTATGCGATGGTTGCCTCTGATGGTAATGAAACCCGTCGAATTGCCGTGGCTAATCTGAAAGAACCCCTTCAGGGCGCGTCAATCGCTCAGGGTGGGAACGGGAGTGCATATGTCATTTGGCAGATTCCTTCGGATTCGTCACCCTCGGTATATGTTTCTAGAATATCCCGCGAAGGCGGGGTTGTCTTTCTACACAGCTTCACAGAACCGTCGACTACTCTCTCGCCGTATCTTATCGCAGCGTCCGACTCACAGGAGAATCTCTATTTGGTATGGTATCAACCGCCACAGCTTCCTCAACGTGTTGTGCCAGCAAGGTCCTTGACAAGGGTTAGTTACATGAGGATCGATGAGGCAGGTTCCGTTACTGATTCTGTAAACGGCTTGATCGCAGGAACTGTCCTCGCGATCGGGATATCAAACGCTGGCGACGTCTATGCGGTTTCGTCCTCAGGAATAATCGAAGTGAAGATCAAAATTCTAACCCCGCTGATTCAACTAGTGTTAGGGCTTGCCCTATTTTCCACTTTGGGACTCGCGCTGACTGACGAGGGAAAGTACAGAGTCATGCGATCTCTCACATCAGTCTCCCAGGGCAGACCTCCAGAACTGACCCCAAACACCAACGCGATTCTACAATTACTCACACACAAGCCTGGAAGTGACCTCAAGGAAATCAGACGGAGCTTGCGAGCAGGTGCCACTTCGGTCTCGTTGAGGGAATTGACGCGACTTGAAAACGCCGGCTATGTCTCTTCGGTGCGAGTCGGTTTGGGCCGAAGATTCTTCGATAGTAACCCCGCTGATCAGCTGGCGGTTCCAAACAAGATTGCATCAATGATTCTGAATGAAATAAAACGGACTCCTGGCACATGGGAGGGGAAGATCGCTCATGATCTATGCTTCAGCCAGCAAATCGTGCACTATCATGTCAAGCGAATGCGGTCTGAAGGACTACTGGACGTAGAGTTACAGGGCAGGCGTAAACTGTACCGACTCGCTAATTCTCGAGCGGGAGGCTAACGTTAGGCCGGCCTCGTTCTTCGCAGTAGAGAAGCGATTGCGTAAACAACTAGAAATCCGATAGCCACCCAAACTGCTAATTGAAAATTAAGCAGCGCTAAGAGCGCGAGGAGCAATGCGGCGATTACGCTGATTATGGCCTGCTTATCTTTCAGGAATTCCCGTTTCTCCCTTTGCCGGTTCTTGTGTTGCCTGAGTAATGGTCGGTAATACTAGACCTGCGTTTGGTATTACCGAGATTGAAGCGTCACTGCCCAAAGCCCGTTGAGCTGCTTGGACAGCTGCATTCATCGTCTTTGCGGGCTTTAGTCCGAACGTGTGTTCTAGGTGATGGTCAGGAATTGTGGACGCCAGGTATATCCTGTGATTATTTAGTGCTCTTAGAAGATAGGCTGCCTTCCAACCGCAAAAGTTGAAGTGATGTCGCAGACGAGTTTCAAGATGACGTGCCTCCTTCTTTTCCTTAACCCAGGCGTAGAAATCGGTGCCTCCGTGGCCTAGAGAACACTCTGCAGCAACAATTAACGCGCCATTTCTTTTCAGGATTGACAAGCCTGGCGGAAGTGATTCGACCGCTGTCACTAATGATTCGTCCAACGGCATTCCGCCTGTGCTCATGACTACGATGTCTGCTGACCTGCTCGCTTGAATTGTCGAAATATCATGAATTGTTGCGCCCAGCTTCGACACGGTTTGATCGAACGTGTCATGAACGAGCTCGATCGGGGCAAGTCCTGGGCCGAGAACAAAGCCCAAGCCATAGACGTTGGGTAGACTGGACGTTATTTCTAATCGTTCCTTGATCAGGTCGTGCGGGTCCATGGGTCTGTTTCGGACAAGTTGCGCTTGAGCTGATTTTTCAGCTGCTAATCCGGGAAAAATCGCGTCGCACAATCCTGAGAATCCGAGTACGTGATTTAGTCGTAATTCTCCTACAACAACGATCAGCGTTTTTTCGGTGGCAATGATGCTGTTTATTGAGATTGCAAAATCTGCAGACTGGCCGATGGCGATCGCAGGAGACGTTAGAGGCGAGTGAGTCACAACTTGAACTTCGGACGGTAGCCCAGTGACCGAACCAGCTTTGAGTGAGCGAAGAACTGTGAGCGAACTAAGGGGAACCCCTTCGCGGGATAATCGATTGATTAGGAACATGATCGCGTTTGACATCATCGCCTGATTTCTACTCTCTCCCGCAACGATGCAGATCCGGTCTGCACTCTTCGCGGCAGTGGTCAGTCCCTCGGTGCTAATATTATCGAAATTGACGTCTGCTGGGGTTTCTGGCTGTCGTGGTTGCAGTATGTCAACTAGGTTCTCATCCGGGATGCGGACGGGAACTTCAGATAGGCCGTATGGGAGCCAGACTTCCATACCTTGCATCACAACATGAAATTGAACTGTGGCTCACCACTCGCTGGAAAGAATTAAACTAGTCGAGTTACAGGTAGTAACCGATCGAATTGGATGAGAACAGCGGGATCGAAGAATTCGGTCGAATACTTCTAAAAACAGGCTCTCTTAGATTCGGAACATTCAAATTGTCGAGCGGAGCGCTCAGCCCCTACTACATAGATCTACGACTAATTCCTAGTGATCCAGAAGCGTTCAGGAAAGTCATTGGTTATTATTCAAGTGTAATTCAAGGTCAGATCTTGGAACGGTCATACGGTATCGCGGGCATCCCAACCGCTGGACTAACCTATGGGGCTGTGCTCGCCTTCAATCATAGAAAACCGTTCCTCTACGTAAGGAAGGAGGCCAAGGAACACGGTACTGGGAGACGGATCGAGGGGCGACTCTTTCCTGGACTCAAGGTTCTGATCCTAGACGATGTCGTGACTTCCGGAAGTAACTTGGTCGCTGCAATAGATGCTATTCGAACTGATGGAGGAACAGTCGAAGACGCTGTCGTCCTGCTGGATAGGCAGCAGGGGGGGTCACTCAATCTGGAAAAGAAGGGCGTCAAACTTCACTCTTTTGCTACGATTTCGCAAATCTGCTCGATACTCCGAGACAACGGAGCAATCGATGAATCACAATACACAGAGATCATAGGTCAGACAGGGAACGCGACGTCACAGTCAGGTAATGGCTCGTGATCTTCTAAGAACCCTGCGAGCAGCCTCATAGGGATCTAGTTTACGCTCCCTGACTTCGGCAAGCAAACGATCGAACCAACGAGAGGAAATGGTCTTTTGCAGGGTGATCTCTTCGAAATATCTTTTTGTAGCATAGATTACCTCACGTTTAACACGATCTGAAGCGTCTTCTTCACTGGCTTTGCTCATAAGGTATTCAGAATGCTGCTGGATTGTTTCAACGAGAGATTCTATTCCCTCACTGGAAAGAGCATTCGTCTTCAGAACACGTGCACGCCAGCCGGAAGGTTCGGACATCATGATCATGTCATGTATCTCTCTCACCGCTCGATCTGCATTCTCTTTATCCGACTTGTTCACCACGAATATGTCCCCGATTTCCATTATTCCAGCTTTGAGCGCCTGGATTTCATCGCCAAGACCGGGAGCAGTAACCACAACCGTCGTATCAGCTAATCCCCTGATATCAACATCTGATTGGCCCGCGCCGGCCGTTTCAATGATGACATGAGTCATTTGCATCGCATCCAGTATGTGTACTACATCCTCGGTTGCGCGTGCGACCCCTCCGAAGTATCCGCGGGTAGCCATACTTCTGATAAACACTCTAGGATCTGAGGATAATTCGGTCATCCTGATTCTGTCACCTAAGAGGGCACCGCC
>Ga0335070_10006670_pt1 | contig 13575 bp, 16 predicted proteins | sample Lox_Sample_13_FD_206722 | JGI IMG/M metagenome (GOLD analysis project Ga0335070, IMG submission 206722) | Soil microbial communities from Loxahatchee National Wildlife Refuge, Florida, United States - Lox_Sample_1.3 | ecosystem: Environmental > Terrestrial > Soil > Wetlands | place: USA...
CCGGCACGCGATCAGGCGAAGGAGAGCGACCATGCCCGAAGGCGATGCTGCGTTCATCAAGCTGGGCGACGCCGGCCAGGCGCCCGTCCTGAACTACAACGTGCCCGACCGCACCTCCTATTCGGGCAACAATATCATCGACCTGCAGCTCGACGAGCGGCTGTTCAAGCCCGATCTGCGCAAAGCGCCGGCGCGCGTCGCCGCGCCCGCGCCGGCCGCCGAGGGCATCGCCAACTCGGTGCGCCAGGCTCTCGCCTCGGGCTATTTCAGCGCCACCACCTTCCCCCACGTGCGCACGCGCACCAACGCGCTGGCCTTGTCCGACTACGATTTCGCGACGGCCGCCGGAGGCGCGCAGGCCAAGCCGAGCGCGGCGCTCGCTGCCGCGGGCGCCAAGGTCGCCGTCTCGCCGATCATGCCGAAGCTCAACGCCGACACGGTCGCCCAGCGCATCGCCGCGGGCGAGCGGCTCAACGTCTACCGCAACATGTTCGGCAGCTATCGCTACAACGTCATCCGCGAGCCGGCCAAGGCGCAGCCGCGCCTGCTCGTCGTCGAGACCTACCGGCTCTCGTCGTTCCTCGGCAATTACGGCGCCGGGCGCACGCTCAGCACCTTCTCGCTCCTGCCCGGCGAGAAGACCAAGATCCTGATCAAGTCCTATACCAAGACCACGACCGAGGCGACCGCCGCCTCGAGCATCTTCGACAGCTTCTCCGACGAGAGCTCCGACGATTTCGAGAACAGCGTCCAGAACGAGAATTCCGACCGCACCAAGCAGGACGAGAACTTCTCCTACTACGCCGATGCCGACGCCCATGCCGGCTGGGGCTGGGGCTCGGCCAATATCAAGGGCGGCGTCAAGGGCGGCACGTCGAGCTCGCGCGAGCAGTTCTCGAAGAACGTCTCCAACGCCTCCGAGAAGCACGCCCAGAAGGCCTCGGCCAAGCGCGACGTCAAGGTCGACACCACCAACAAGTCGACCGCCGAGGCCGGCACCGAGAACTCGGTCGAGCGCGAGATCCAGAACATCAATGTCGGCCGCACGCTCAATTTCGTCGTGCGCCAGCTCAACCAGGAATTCATCGCCATCCTGCACCTGATCGACGTCAAGGTCGCGTTCTGGAACGGCTTCGCCGAGTCGCGCCGCGAGGTGCCGCTCTATCAGCTCGGCGACTTGATCGCCGACGTCGCCGCCGACGCCGGCTCGGCCGACGAGCTGATGAAGTCGATTCGCGCCGCGCTCGACGTCGTCATCGACTATCAGGGCGACGCCCACAAGCTGGTCGAGGACTACAAGCCCTTTGCCGACGAGGCCGCGTATCTGCGCGTGCGCAAGAACGAGTTCGAGCAGGTCTACGAGGACGAGACCGGCAACAAATTCATCGTTCCCGGCATCATCACCGCGGTCAACAAACATACGCTGCGCACCGACGCCGTTATCGTCGAGGCCGTGCTCGGCCAGGGCAATGCGCTCGATCCCTACTCCGCCGAGCTGCAGGACGAGGCCGTGCGCGCCAAGAAGCTCGGCAACGACAACCTCGAAGGCGCCAACGAGCGCGACGAGCTCGGCCGCACCGTCGTCTCGACCGGCACGCCGGCCCAGGCCGACGCCTTCGCCAAGGTATTCTATCCGCCGGCGAGCCCGGTGCTGCCGGACGCGTAAATGGCTCGTATGGAGGGTTGACCACAGAGGCACAGAGCGACGATGTAGCGCGCCTAGCGCGCAGAACCCTCTTCCCTGTGCCTCTGCGTCTCTGTGGTTCTCTTTCCTTTGCTGACGGAGGCCGCCGATGGCCGATGACGACGTGCTGACCGACGACACGCTCGGCGACCAGGTCGCCCTGCTCCAGACGCCAGCCTTGGCCAATGTGGCGGCGGGCGGCATCGGGCCCGATCCCTCGGTGCCGAAGCCGAAGCAGCCGGCGACGCCGCTCGACCCGACCCGCCGCGACAAGGACGAAAGCTGGCGGCCCGAAGCGATCAGCGTCGTGGTCCAGACGCCGGACGGCAGCGCTTTCGGCCGGGCCGATCTCGGCGGCGGGCGCTCGCGCCTCTCGGACCAGGTGACGTTGACGGCCAAGCGTAACGATCCCGCGGGTTTCTGGCTCCTCGTGCGCTTCTACGTCGACGCGACCAACATGTCGCGGCGGCCGCCGTTCACGCCGCCCCAGGTCGGCGTCGCGTGGAAGTTCATGCCCGACGGCGGCGATTGGGGCCCGGTCACCCACCTCTACGATCCGTCGCCGGCCTACATCGGCGCCGGCCTGCCGCTGCGCGCCGGCTTCGGCGAGTCGATCGGCGCGCCGGCCGCATCCAGCGGCTGGTGGACCGTCTCCGGCCGCATCGAGGACACCGCCGGCAGCGTCGAATTCGACGACGTCATCCGCTGCCTCGCGCAGGACTGAGCCGCCGCCTTGTCCCGCGGCGCGCGCTCTGCCACCGTTCCGGCATGGCCCCTGGCATCGAGCAAGCGCGCGGCGGCACGGAGCGCCCTGTCGTGCTGGCGAGCTTCGAGAACGACGCCGCCGATCGTTGCGTCGACCTGTTCCGGCGCGGCGACGGCAGCTTCGGCTTCGAGGAGTTCCGCCGCGATCCCGAGGACGGCGGCGCCTGGACCCGCACGGGCCGCTGCGGCAGTGCGCTCTATGCGACGCGCGACGAGGCGCTGGCGGCGGCCCGGTGCGCGATCGCCTGGCTCGCGGCGCGCTCCTAGATGCGCAGGAACGGGACCAGCATCGGCACCCGGCGCGCATAGCTGCGGTAGTCCGGCAGCTCTTCGCGGAGAAACTCCTCCTCCAGCCGCGCCTTGAGATACCAGCCGAGGGTCAAGACCGCGGCGCCGACGAAGGCGCCCGCCGTGCCGCGCAGCGTCGCGGTGGCGAAGCCGGCCACGATGATGCCGGTGTAGATCGGGTGGCGCACCAGCCGGTAGGGACCGCTATCGACGACGCGGTGGCCGGCCTTGCGCGTGATCCGGCTCGACCACAGATGCCCGAGATAGAGGCGCGCCCACCACGCGAAGAGGAAGCCAAGCCCGGCGAGCGCGACCAGCGCCCAGCCGGCTGCCGTGCCGATGTGCCAAAGCGGCGCTTCGATCGCATCGGCCCAGGGATAGAAGCCGAACAACAAAAGGAAGCCGATCAAGAGCGGCAACCGCGCCCACAGCTCCCGTCCCGCCGCGGGAGTGCTCACCGTCGGCCCGCTCCACCATCCGGCGGCCAGCCACGACAGGCCCCACGCCCCCCAGGCGAGACCGACGCCCGCTTGTGGCGCCATGCCCTTCCCCCTTTCCGGCAATTCCCGGCCCGACGCGGCAGCCCGATACGCGTCGCGGGCGTGATCTTGCCCGCGCCCGTGCCGTCATGCCACTCCCAAAAAGAATCCCGGCCGAAGCCGGGATTCGAGTGTTGGGAGGGTGAAGATGAGAGTTCGCTGACCGGGTAACCCGGCGGCACGCCAAGGGTTCCCGGCAGCGGCGAGGCCGGCCTCGCCTACTTCTTCATGTCGTCTTTCATGGTGCCGCCCTTCATCGCGGCGTCGGTCGCCATCTTGGCGTGCGACATGCACTCGTTGTCCATCTTGTCGGCCATGGCCTTCTTGGCCATGTCGAGTTCCTTCGTCGCCATCGCTTTCTGGTTGGCGTCCTTGGCCTCCATCACGGCCATCTCGGCGTGCTTGACGTCGCCGGCGCAGTCGGCGAAGGCGGGCGCGGCGATCAGCAGCGCGAACGGCAGGAGGGTGGCGAAAATCGATTTTCTCATGGGCGGTCCCCTAGCTTGATGTTGGCGCGCCCGGTCGAGCGCGCCTTGTCGAAGCCTACGCAGATCGCCGATCACGCGAGGTCACAAGCCGGTGACGCGCGGTCACGCCCGTTCACCTTGGTGTGAGACCGGCCGCCGCCCCGCTCACGGGGACGTGCGCCGCGTGCGCCTATTCGCGGCCCAGCTCGGGGCAGTCCAGGTCGGCCGACAGCACGCGGCGGGCGAAGGACACGAACGTCGCGCTGCCGCGATTGTGGATGAGCACCTGGCGCCCGCCGCGCGCCATGCACAATCGCCAGGGCCCCGGTGCCGCCAGTCGGTCGTCATAGTTGCGCAGGAACGCCGAGCGGTCAGGAACGGAAAGCAGCGTGGCGAAGATGTCGCCGAGCCGAACCGGCGCCTTCTGGTCGGCCGCGTTCGCGACGCTGAGCGCGAGCCAATCGGGCGAGCGCTCCGCACCGTGATAGGTCAGGTAGTACGCGCTCTTGCCGGCGACCCAGCCGCTCTGCGCCGCGACTCCGTCGGCCAGCAGCAGATCGTCGAAATCGCGCCCCGCAAGTTGCCGCAGATATTGCGGCACGCTCTCGAGCGGCTGGGCGTTCTCGACGAACGACGGCGAGGACTGCGCCGCGGCCGGACCGGCGCCCGACAACAGCGCCGCGCCCGCCATCATGAACGCTGCCAGCGCGACCTGCGCCTGTCTTGCCATCGGGCCCTCCGCCAATTTCGGCTCCGTGCCGGAGCCGCTTCACTGTGGCGGCCGCGGCCGCCGCTGGCAAGACGCTGGCGCCGCGGTCACTTGGACGCGAATGCCAGCCGGCGCAGCTGCGCCGCGAGCGGCGCCAGGCCGAACGGCTTGGCGAGCGTCGCCGCAACGTCGAGGCCGAAGGCCCGCCCGAGCCGGCGCGCCGCATCCAGCAGATCGGGTGCCGTGCCGCTGATCAGGACGATGCGCGCCTGACACTTGGCTTCGGCGAGCCAGGCCATCACCTCGATGCCGTCGGCGTCGGGCATCGTCAGGTCGAGGGCGATGACCGTCGGCGCGTAGGTCGCATAGACCTCTTTCAGCGCGTTCAGCGTCAGCGCGACGCGGACGTCATAGCCGCAGTTCCGCGCCACGGTCGCCACGAAGTCGGCGACGCCCGCGTCATCGTCGACAACGATGAGCCGATCGGGCGAGGTGCCGGTCGGCGCGGTCACGGCACCAGCCGGCTGCGGGACGGTCCCGCACGCTGCGGGATCACGACATTTGCGAAGGCGGCCATTCTATCGTCTTCCTTTGCCGAGCGCGGCGCTGGGCGCCGCGGCAGGACCGACGGAGCACGTCGACAAGCATCAATGCACTGCGCTGAAGCGGCTCCGCGACCCTCGATGGCGTCGCGCTCCCCGGCCGCGGGCACTCGGTTGGGGTCGCGTCGTCCGACCCGCGGCCGTATATAAAGTCGGCCCCGATCCGGGGCTTAGCGGGACTTGTCGCGACTCATGACGCCTTGCCGCAAACATGCCGGGATTTGGCGTCGGCCGGACGCGACCGCGACAAGACGCCCCGGGCATGGAAACGCGTACGGAACGCACCCATATACCCGCCGATCGCCCGCGGCGGCTGGCGGGGCCTATTGAAATGAAATGCGGCAGTTGCGCTCATCGGTGGTTGCTATCGCCATGCGTGTGGGATTGAAGCTTGCCCCGGCCAGGCCGGACCGGCCCCTGGCGCCGGAAGGAACCGCGGACCACGGCACGGCCGCGCGGTCGCTTGACGTCATGCGCATCGATACCGACGCCGCCGCCAGACGCCGCTCGGCGCGCTGGCGCGGCATGGCCGTCGATGTCGTCCAATGCACCGGCAAGCAGGCTTTTCGCTACAGCTATCGCGCGCCCTATCACCTGGTGATGGCGGTCGACCGCGCGGTGCGCGTCGCCGGCGACACCGAAGTCGACGGCGTCGGCGTCTCGTCGCGGCGCGATTTGAGCGGCAAGCTCACGTTCGTGCCGGCCGGACGCAGCTATCGCGGCTTATTCGTGCCAGGCGTTCCGCCGCGCGTCACTTGCGTCTATCTGGATCCCGCGACGCTGGCCGTCGATCCGGCGCTCGGCTTCGCCGAGGCGCGCCTGGCGCCGCGGCTCTTCTTCGACGACCCGGTGCTGTGGTCGACCGTGGCGAAGCTGACGGCGCTGGTCGAGCACCCGACCGAAGACAGCCGCGCCTATGCCGAAGCGCTCGGCGCCGTGCTCGCCATCGAATTGGTGCGCCTGGACACCGGCGCGCGCGCGACGCTCGCGCATCCGCGCGGCGGCCTCGCGGGCTGGCAGCAGCGTGTCGTGCGCGAAGCGATCGAGGCCCAGCCCGCGCGCGACTTCTCGCTCGCCGAGCTTGCCGATCTCGTCGGCCTCAGCCCGACTCATTTCTCGAGGGCGTTCAAGCGCTCCTTCGGCGAATCGCCGAGCCGTTACCAGCTGCTGCGCCGCATCGAGCGCGCCAAGGCGCTGCTCGCCGATCCGTCGCGCAGCATCACCGAGGTGGCGCTGGCCTGCGGTTTCGACTTCCCAGGCAATTTCAGTGCGGCCTTTCGCAAGCTGACCGGCGTCGCGCCGAGCGAATTCCGACGGGCGCTCGAATAGCGGTGCGCCGCGCCGGCTCGTCGCGAAAGGATGGCCGGACGTGCGCCCTGTCCTTGCGCTGATCCTCCTCCTCGTCCTCGCCGGCTGCCAGAGCGGCCCCGCCGGCTCCGGCCCGGCGCGCGACCCCGCCTATGGCGACCGCCGCGGCGGCATGTGTAGCCCCTACGCGTCCGGCTGCTGGTAGCGAGCGAGCGCCAGGCGGACGCCGCCGCGTCCGGCCGATGCATCGGGGCGGAATTCGGCTAGGATGAGCGGGCCGCGCCGCGTCGGGCGCGGCCTGCCAACCAGGAGCGCCCGTCATGGCCGAATCCCGCGCCGCCTCGAACCGTGTCCACGCCATCGCGGTCATTCCCGGCGACGGCATCGGCAAGGAGGTCGTGCCCGAGGGCGTGCGGGTCCTTGAGGCCGCGGCGGCCAGGTTCGAATTCACCCTGCAGCCGAGCGAATTCGATTTCGCGTCCTGCGACTACTATCTCAAGCACGGCCGCATGCTGCCGGAGGACTGGAAGACGCAGCTCGGCGGCATGGACGCGATCTTCTTCGGCGCCGTCGGTTGGCCGGCCAAGGTGCCCGATCATGTCTCGCTGTGGGGCTCGCTCATCCAGTTTCGCCGCGAATTCGACCAGTATGTGAACTTGCGCCCGGTGCGGCTGATGGCCGGCGTGCCCTGTCCGCTGGCCGGCCGCAAGCCGGGCGACATCGATTTCCTGGTCGTGCGCGAGAACACCGAGGGCGAGTACTCCGCGATCGGCGGTCGCATGTTCCCCGGCACCGAGCGCGAGGTCGTCGTGCAGGAGACGGTGATGACCCGCACCGGCGTCGACCGTGTCCTGAGATTCGCCTTCGAGCTGGCGGCGCAGCGGCCGAAGAAGCACCTGACCTCGGCGACCAAGTCCAACGGCATCTCGATCACCATGCCCTTTTGGGACGAGCGCGTGGAGGCGATGGCGTCCAAATATCCGCAGGTGCGCTGGGACAAATATCACATCGACATCCTGGCCGCTCAGTTCGTGCTGCATCCCGACTGGTTCGACGTCGTCGTCGGCTCGAATCTGTTCGGCGACATCCTCTCGGACCTGGGTCCCGCCTGCACCGGCACGATCGGCATCGCACCCTCGGGCAACATCAATCCCGAGCGCACATTCCCCTCGCTGTTCGAGCCGGTGCACGGCTCGGCCCCCGACATCGCCGGCCGGGGCATCGCCAATCCGATCGGCCAGATCTGGTCGGCGGCGATGATGCTCGAGCATCTCGGCGAGGCCGAGGCGGCGCAGGCGATCGTCAAGGCCATCGAGACGGTGCTCAAGGACGAGCGCCTCAGGACACGCGATCTCGGCGGCAAGGCCGATACTGTGACCTGCGGCAAGGCGATCGCGGCGGCTTTATGACGGCCGTCACCGAGCTTGGCCCGGCGCCGCTCTTGCCGGGCTTTCGCCTGGTCGACGTCGCGGGCAGCGGCGGCGTCACGATCCGCGCCGCGCTCGCCGGCAGCGGGCCGCCCCTCCTCCTGCTGCACGGCCACCCCCAGACCCACGTCACCTGGCACAAGGTCGCCCCGGCGCTGGCGCGGCACTTCACCGTGGTCGCGGCCGATCTGCGCGGCTATGGCGACAGCGGCAAGCCCGCCGGCGGCCCCGGCCACATCAACTATTCGAAGCGCGCCATGGCGGCCGACCAGGTCGCGGTGATGCAGGCGCTCGGTCACGCGCGCTTCGCCGTCGTCGGCCACGATCGCGGCGGCCGCGTCGCCCATCGGCTGGCGCTCGACCATCCGGGTGCGGTCGAGCGCGTGGCCGTGCTCGACATCGCGCCGAGCGCCACGATGTACGCGCGCACAAATAAGGAGTTCGCGACGCGCTATTTCTGGTGGTTCTTCTTGATCCAGCCCTATCCCCTGCCCGAGCATCTGATCGGCGCCGATCCGGAGTTCTTCCTGCGCACCCACGTCGGCGGGCAGAGCAAGACCGCGGGCGCGACCGAGCCCGAGGTGTTCGCCGAATATCTGCGCTGCTATATGGATCCGGCGACGCGGCACGCCATCTGCGAGGACTATCGCGCGGCGGCGACCATCGACCTCAAGCACGATGCCGCCGACGCCGACCGGCGCGTCGAAGCGCCGCTGCTCGCGCTCTGGGGCGCGCGCGGCGTGGTCGGCGCGCTCTACGACGTGCTCGCGACCTGGCGCGAGAAGGCGCGCCACGTCGAGGGCCACGCGCTCGATTGCGGCCACACGCTGCAGGAAGAGGTGCCGACCGAGACCCTCTCGGCCCTCCTCGACTTCCTCGAGCCCTAGGCCGCCCGCGCCACGATCTCGACCGGCGCGACGATGCCGTCCTCGATGGCGCGGGTCATGTTGGCGACTTTGCGCTGGGCCGCCGGTCCCATGAGGATGTGCAGACCGAGCGGCGGCGGGCCCGAGCCGGCGATGCGCTCGCGCATGTCGCGCAGGAACTTGCGGGCGAAGTCCCGCCGATTGCGGACCTTCTCGATGGCGAAGCCAGCGCGCTCAAGAAAGCGCCGGTAGGTCGCCTCGTCCTCGAGGAAGCTGGTCGTCACGGTCGACGCCCACGGCATTGGCAGCGGTACCTCGCCAGGCCCGACGCGCATGATGTCGTAGATGCCGAACGCGCCGCCCGGCTTCAGCACTCGGCGCACCTCGACGAACAAGGCGTCCTTGTCGAACACGTTCATGCCGACATGGAGCATGTAGGCGCCGTCGAAGCTCGCCGCCTCGAACGGCAGGTCGAGCGCGCTCGCCTTCTGGAAAGTCACGCGAGCGGCCAAGCCGACGCGCTTGGCAAGCATGGTCGCCGCGCGCACATAGTCGTCGGTCACGTCGACGCCGGTGACGCGGCAGCCGCGCTCGCCGGCGAAATAGCGCGCGGCGCCGCCGAGTCCGGAGCCGATATCGAGCAGGTGCATGCCCGGCGCGACGCCGAGCTGGTCGGCGAGCGCCTCGGTCGCCGCGCGCCCGCCGACATGGAACTCGTCGACCGGCGCGAGGTCGGCCGGCGTCAGGTGATCGATGTCCTTGCCCATGGCGCCGAGCGCCTGAAGGATCGCCGCCTCGAGCGTGCCATGGCTGTAGTGCAGGGCGACGTTGCGTTCGATGCCGGCCGCGAAGGCCATGCCTCCCTCCCCCCTCGGCGCCGCGGGCAAGCTTGACCCGGGCTTCTTTAATATAGCGTAAGCGCCGACCGCCGGGGGCGGCGAGCCCACCTAGCCGGTGCACGCCATGAGCGCGAGGTCGCGGCCGTTGAAGGCGCGATAGAACTGCGCCAGCGCCGCCTCGGGCCTGCCCGCCGCGAAGTGCCTCTCCCCGCCGGTGATCGGTATTTCGACGATTGTGACCTTGTTCATGGCTTTTGCCTCCATCGGGCTGCTAGCCGGACATCGGTCTCGCCGGCGGCGTCGGGAAGGTCCGGCGCGCGCGGACGATCCCGCGGACCGCCCGCCTTGCCGCCTAGGCGCGGCGGGGCGAGAATGGCCGAAAGGCTCGAGTATCGCCCGGTGCGCCGGACCAGGGAGGAAGTTCTATGACCAAGCTGACCCAGAGCTATGTCCACGGCGCATCGCCGGTGCCGCTGATCGGCGAGACGGTCGGCGTGCATTTCGACAAGGCGGCCGCGCGTTGGGGCAACTCGAACGCGCTCGTCGTGCGCCACCAGGGCATTCGCTGGAGCTACGCCGAGCTGAAGCGGCGGGTCGACGCCTGCGCCGCCGGGCTGCTCGCCCTCGGCCTCGAGCCCGGCGACCGCATCGGCATCTGGTCGCCCAACAACGCCGAATGGGTGGTGACGCAATTCGCCACCGCCAAGGCCGGCCTGATCCTGGTCAACATCAACCCGGCCTATCGCCTGGCCGAGGTCGAGTACGCGCTCAACAAGGTCGAGTGCCGGGCGCTCGTCACCGCCGACCGGTTCAAGACCAGCGACTATCTCGGCATGCTGCGCACGCTCGCGCCCGAGATCGACGGCAGCACGCCGGGCCGGCTCGAGGCGATCCGCCTGCCGTCGCTGCGCACGCTCATCCATATCGGCAAGGCGCCCGAGCGCGGCTTCCTCGATTTCGACACGATCGCCACGCTCGGCGGCGAGACGCAGCGCCGGCGCCTCGCCGAGCTCGCCCATCGGCTCCAGTTCGACGACCCGATCAATATCCAGTTCACCAGCGGCACCACGGGCGCGCCCAAGGGCGCCACGCTCACCCACCACAACATCCTCAACAACGGCTTCTTCATCGGCGAGGCGATGAACCTCACCGAGCGCGATCGCATCTGCATTCCCGTGCCGCTCTATCACTGCTTCGGCATGGTGCTCGGCAACATGGCGTGCATCACCCACGGCTCGGCCATGGTCTATCCGTCCGAGGGCTTCGAGCCGGGCGCGGCCTTGGAGACCGTGGCCGAGGAACGCTGCACCGGCCTCTACGGCGTGCCGACCATGTTCGTGGCCGAGCTCGGCCATCCGGAATTCAGGAAATACGATCTCACGTCGCTGCGCACCGGCATCATGGCCGGCTCGCCCTGCCCGATCGAGGTCATGCGCCGCTGCATATCCGAGATGCACATGAGCGAGGTGACCATCTGCTATGGCATGACCGAGACCAGCCCGGTCAGCTTCCAGACCTCGGCCGACGATCCGGTCGAGCGCCGCGTCTCGACCGTCGGCCGCATCCATCCCCATGTCGAGGTCAAGATCGTCGACGGCGAGGGCCGCGTCGTGCCGCCGGGCACGCCGGGCGAGCTGTGCACCCGCGGCTATTCGGTCATGCTCGGCTATTGGGGCGACCGCGAGCGCACCGACGAAGCGATCGACGCCGCCGGCTGGATGCACACCGGCGACCTCGCGACGCTCGACGAGGACGGCTATTGCAACATCGTCGGCCGCATCAAGGACATGGTCATTCGCGGCGGCGAGAACGTCTATCCGCGCGAGATCGAGGAATTCCTATACCGTCACCCGAAGATCGCCGACGTCCAGGTCATCGGCGTGCCCGACGACAAGTACGGCGAGGAGCTGTGCGCCTGGATCAAGCTCAAGCCCGGCGAGAGCGCGGTCGCCGAGGAGATTCAGGGCTTCTGCCGCGGCCAGATCGCCCACTACAAGATCCCGCGCTACATCCGCTTCGTCGACGAATTCCCCATGACCGTGACCGGCAAGGTCATGAAGTTCGTCATGCGCGAGAAGACGATCGAGGAGATGGGCCTCAAGGCGCAGAAGACGGCGTAAGAGGCCCGGAGCGCGACGCGTCGTCGCGGCGCCTAGCGGCTTGCCTTCTGCAGCTTCTCCTGGGCCGCGGCCATGTCGTCGGCGATGTCCATGTTGTGCATGACCGCGATCGACCAGCGCCTGCTGTCTTGCGTCGCGATCAGGCTCATGAGCCCGCGCCGCTTCGGCCACGTGTTGCCCATCGGGTCGCGCGCCCCCGTCATCTCCCAGCGCACGTCGACGGCGGCGATCCGGTCGTCCAGGAAGCGTGCGCGCGTGTCCGTGGCGCTCAAGCGGCTGTCGCGGAACATGGTCTCGAAGATCGGCGCGTGGAACTGCTCGACGGCGTCGCGGCCCCTGGCCGACATGCCGAAGACGTTGGTGAAATCCGCGTCCTCCGCGAAGCATGCGGCGAACGCGCGCGCATCGTGAACGTTCCACGCGTCGACCAGCGCGCCGACCATCGCGGCCAACCCCTGATCGATCGACTTGCCTTCGGACATTTTTCCTCCAATTGGTATGGTTGCCATACCATATGGCGGCCCGGCTAAACTGTCAACATGGCTGCGCCCTACACCCAGTCTCTGCTTCTCTACGCCTACCAGGCGTCGGCGCGCGAGCTCGTTCGCGCGCTCCGCGACCAGGGTCACGACGCGATCAGACCGAAGCACGGCGCGGTCTTCGCCAACATCGACCGGGACGGCACCCGCTCGACGACGCTCGCCGAACGCGCCGGCATGGGCAAGGCGGCGATGGGCGAGCTGGTCGACGAGTTGGAAAGGCTCGGCTATGTCGAGCGGCGGCCCGATCCGACCGACCGGCGCGCCAAGCTCGTGCACCCCACCGCTCTGGCGCTCCAGGTGACGCGCCTCGTGCACGCCTTCAACCGCCGGCTCGAGGCGCGCTATCGCCGCAGCCTCGGCCCCAAGGCCTATCGGTTATTGCGCGCGTCGCTCAGCGCGATCGCCCCGCCGGGCCATCGGCAGCCGCGCATAAGATGATGAGAGGCCGGCGTCGGCCGCGCTATTTCGCCTTGTCGTAGCGCTTGCGGCTCTTGCGGATCAGCTCGAGCAGCGCGGCCGCGACGTTGCGCCCCTCGCGCTCGGCCGCCTTCTTGGTCGCGACCCAGGCGTCGAGGTCGCGATAGCCCTGGTCGGTGTGGCGGTTCCACTTCTTGTCGGTCGGCGCGGTGATCTCGAGCCGGATGCCGTTCGGGTCGTGGAAATAGACGCTGAGTAGCATGCCCTTGTGGTCGACTGGGCCGATCACGTCGAGGCCCTTCGATTTCAGCCAGTCGTACCAGCTGCGCACCTCGTCGGCCGAGGCGGCCTCGAGCGCCATGTGGTCGAACACGTCGTAGGCGGGATGCGCCGATCTGGCGCGCGGCGGCAGGCCCGGCGCCTCGAAGAAGGCGATGGTCGAGCCGTCCTGCATGCGGAAGAAGATATGGAAATAGGGAAAGGCGTCGCCCGTCGACGGCACCTTGTCGTCGAAGATCGTGCTCGCCAGCTCCATGCCCATGATCTCGGTATAGAAGCGCGCCGTCGCTTCGACGTCGTGGGTGACATAGGCGGCGTGGTTCAGCATGCGCGGCGTCAGCTTGGCCTTGGCCTTGGCCTTGCGCGCCGGCTTCGTCGCGGCCGGTCTCTTGATCTCGGTCATGGGCGTCGGCTCCGTCCCATCCATTGCAGAGTGAAAACAGTATATCAGAGGCGGGCCGGCAGCGCTTCCCGCGAGGGCCCGCCTCGCGGTCGCAATGCGGCACTGCACAACGCGAAGAATCTCCTCCGAGAACTATCTTGATCCTTCGGGAACCTTTTCCGGGCGCGCCGGTTCCCCGGCATGCTCGCGCCGGCCGCCGTGCCTGACCCGGGCCGGCGTGGTGGGGCCTTTCATGCACAATTTGTCGGGCACTTCCGATTGGCGTCGTGCGCAGGCGCGCACGGCGGAAGCGACCGGCCGTGCTCAACGGATCCGACCGC
>Ga0335070_10006672_pt1 | contig 13574 bp, 10 predicted proteins | sample Lox_Sample_13_FD_206722 | JGI IMG/M metagenome (GOLD analysis project Ga0335070, IMG submission 206722) | Soil microbial communities from Loxahatchee National Wildlife Refuge, Florida, United States - Lox_Sample_1.3 | ecosystem: Environmental > Terrestrial > Soil > Wetlands | place: USA...
TTGACGTTGACCTTGATCTGCTTCGGCTTGGCTTCAGCCTTTTTTGGCAGATTGATCTTCAGCACGCCTTTGTCGTAGCTGGCTGAGACATTGTCAGTGTCTACGGTCTGGGGCAGAGTGAAGGTGCGGGTGAAGCTGCCATACTGACGCTCCACGCGGCGGTAGTTTTCTTCTTTTTCTTCCTTCTCGATCTTGCGCTCGCCGGTGACGGTCAGAGTGTTGTTCTCCACGCGCACATCGATGTCCTTCTCATCGATTCCGGGCACTTCGATCTTCAACGTGACCTTGTGCTCGTCTTCGTAGACATCCACGGCAGGGGCGAAACTTGAGGTGGTCAGGGACTCATCCCGGCCGGCATCGTTGTAGGACTCGCGGAACAGACGGTTCATACGATCCTGCAGCGTGGCAAATTCACGGAACGGCTCCCAACGGGTTAATACGGTCATGGCTACATCCTCCTTCAGATATTGGTGTTGATCAAAACTTGGTTTTCACTTGTGACTGCGCCTGGCCTGATGGCTCTCGGCGTCAGTCACCCTACTAGACGCATCGTTAGCGTAAAAAAAGCATAAAACTTGAGTGTATTACTGTCAAGTACAATATTGGCTTCTTTTTCTTTATGTTACATATGCGATAAGGCACTTCAAATACGCTGTTTCCGGCATATTCAGCAGCACAGGATGGTCTTTGGCTTGGCCTCTGAGTTCGAGAAGACGAAGAGTGCGGTGTGCGTCCAAAGCCGCAGCTGAGAGCATTTCGAGCAGCGTGGCTTGGCTGACATGGTAGGAGCAAGAGCAGGTGACCAGAATCCCACCGGGCCGGACCATCTTCAAGGCACGCAGATTGAGTTCTTTATAGCCGCGGAGGGCGGAATCGAGGTCCCGTTTGGTCTTGGCGAAGGCGGGGGGATCGAGAACGATGGTGTCGTAGAGCTGCTTTGAGGCGGAGTAGTCCTTGAGCAGGTCAAACGCATTGGCTTCGATCCACTCGATCTCGCGCTGGTTGAGGGTGGCGTTCTGGTCGGCGACTTCCAACGCCGGCCGGGAGCTGTCGACACCGGTGACCCGGGCGCAGACCTTCGCGAGATGAAGGGCGAAGCCACCCTGATAACAGAAGATATCGAGAGCGTCGCCATGAGCATACTGAGCGGCGGCAGCATAGTTCTCGCGCTGGTCGAGAAAGGCTCCGGTCTTCTGCCCCTCGAGGGCGTCGAAATGAAACTGAACGCCATTCATGGTGAAGATGGTGGCGGCTTTCTCACCGTGGACGAGGCCAGAGGCGCGAGGTGAAAGACTCTCGAGCTCGCGGACGCGTGCGTCCACCCGCTCCACCACAGCTGCGGGCTTAAGTTGAGCGACAAGTTCAGAAACGACTGTTTCGCGAACGGAGGCGGCGTCGAAAGCCTGGGTCAGGACTTGAAACGAGAGGATGTCGTTGTAGCGATCCACGATAAGGCCGGGGAGGAAGTCGGCCTCACTGAAAATGAGACGGTAAGCATTCGTGTCTCGGACGAACTTCTCGCGATAAGAAACGGCCTCGCTGATGCGCCGGCGCAGCAGGGCCGGAAGATCAGGAACGAGCTCATGGGCCAGCACGCGGATGGCAATCTGTGAGGAACTGGAATACAGAGCCGTGCCCAGATCTTTGCCACGCTGGTCGGTGACGGTGACGAGGGATCCGGGCGGGATGTTATCGGCCGAGATGAGGTCGGACCGGTACACCCAGAGATGGCCAGATTTCAGGCGCTTGGCGCCACGGGGGGAGATTTCGATTTTCGGGATCTCAGATTTTCTTGGAGGCGGGACCATGAGCACATGGTAAATCCCTGGATGCCGGGCAGCGAGTGTTGATTCCCGAAGGTCCCATGGAGGCGGAGATCAGATTGGATGGCCTTTGAAGAAGTAGATCAGCTCAATGATCAGGATTACTACGACCATCAACTCCAGCACGAAGGCGCGGGATTGGTTGAATTGCTCGACCATGAAGCGGTATAGGTCTTCGGCGGTCTGCAGCTTCTCTTTGACCAGGTCTTTGTAGTCGGGGACTCCGACTTTCTGGGCGCAGAGTTTGTAGAGGCGCGCGGAGAACATGTCGCTGAGGAACTTGATGGCGTTATCGGCGCGCTCGGTGAGTTCGTTGACGTCCAACAAAACGGTGTGCAGCTTTGCGGCCGCGCGGGCCGTGCGCCAGCGTGCCCAGGTTCCCGTGCCTCCTTTTTCAAGGAAGTCGTAGACGTTCTCGAGCTCTCGGGTGAGGAATTCGTCATAGTGGCGGAATTCGAGGAGCTGCGAGTTGGCGTATTGCAGGAGCTGGATGGCGGTTTCGGCTCCGGCTTGCGTGTCGTAGATGAACGCGGCATTCCATCCGATTACCGCGAGGTCGTTGGGGTAATAGGAGGTGCGGCTCTGGAGGATCTCCTGGCGCTCGCCTTCACTGAGGGCGGCGGTTTCTCCACGGACCACTTGCGCGATTTGGCTGCCCTGCCTGGCCAGTAATTCTTCGGCTGTTGGAGACCCATCGATCTCGCGGAGGTGGAAAATGAAGTAGTCCTCCTGTAGCCAGTTTTCTTCCTTGTAGGGCTTGATGAGCGCGGGGGCGGCGCGCTCGAGGCGCTGGTGGATTACTTTATTGGCCAACTTTTCGAAGCTACTGTCGGAGGTCCAGCGGGCGGAGAGTTCGACGAGCTTCTCCCAGTCGCCGGCGTATGGGAGTTCGAAAACCAGGCTGACTACGCCGTAGTCGAAGTACTTGATTTCTCCGGTAAGGCGTTCGCCGGAATCGAGGACTAGAGGCTCGAGGCGGTCGGCAACGGGAGGCCGCTGGTAGCGGACGTAGTTGGGGGCCTGACTGGATTTGAAAGTGGCCTGGGCGTGGCGGGCCTGCAGGAGCTGCCGGATAACGTCGAGGCGGATCTCTTCGCATATGTCGTACTGGATGAGCACGAGGACGGAGCCGCGGAGGGGGGCAGAGCGCTGGGGCTGCGTTGACTCGTGGACCTTGACGGAGAGGTCGTGGGCGACTTCGGGCGTAACGATGGTGGTCAGGTCCTGGTCCATGGGGTAGTTCTCAAAATCCAGTTGCCAGTTCTCAATGGCTGGCCTAGTCAGACGTACGCGGCGGAGAACCGAAGCGGGAGACTTTCCCCGCTGCTTATATTGTCCCAGATGAGGAGCGGATAGGCTAGGGGCGGGAGTCCATGTGCAAGCCGCTGAAATGCAAGGACTTACCGTCTTGAGAGAGCAATCTCGGCTGCTGGACGCGCGGCCAGGCTCCGAACATTCCCTCCTATGAAGCTAAAAGGGCAGTGCAGGCCTTACATGAGGAGATCACGTCTCGCGTGTAACAAATGCGGGCTTGCAAGGCTGCTTCGAGACGGCAAAGCAGCCTTTTTTCGTTCCGAAGCGACCAAGTAGGATATTTTCAGAGAGAAACCAGCATGAAACATCAATCAGATGTGGCATGGGAGAAGTGGGGCCAAGTGGACCCCTACTATGGGGTGCTGGCTGATGACAAGTTTCGGGGCGAAAACATCCAGCAAAGCAAACGCGAATTCCTCGACTCCGGGGAAGAGCACATAGCCGGGGTGCTGAGGAAGATCGACCATCATTTTGGACCGATTCGGCGGATGCGTGCTCTGGATTTCGGATGTGGTGTGGGGCGGCTGCTGCTACCGTTGTCGCAACAGTTTGAACGGGTTGCTGGGTTAGACATTTCGAAGTCGATGTTGCAAGAGGCGTCCAGAAATTTGAGCGCGCGCGATATAGGCAATGTGGAGCTTCTGGTGTCGGACGATGTTTTATCCGCGCTCGGCGATCGCACGTTTGACTTCGTGCATAGTTACATCGTGCTGCAGCACATCGAAGCGAGGCGAGGCTACCAGATTGTTTCCAAATTGTTAGATCATCTGGCTACGGATGGCGCTTTCTTCCTGCATATGTGTTTTGGTGCGGCAAGGAGCACGGGGCGGGTTCAGTTGACGGGCGCCCGAAGACTGGTCCGCTATGTGCGGACAAAGGTGCCATTCGCTTACGTTTTTCTCAATGTTCTTCGTGGGCATCCCGCTTTCCGGCCTGCAATGGAGATGAATGAGTACGACGTGGGCACCATGTTCGAACTGTTTCGAGGAGCTGGGTTCACTGAGGTGATCAGTAATGTCGAGCAACATGGTTCATGGCTGACGGTAAGCTTCTGTGGGAAACGGGCTGAATCCGGCAGTTAGCAAGACCTCTAATGGACCTCGGGCGCTGAAACGCGAATACATTTCAATGGTTCGGCCGCACGAGTAGACTCGTGCCCTTCCCGATTCTACTAGTCTTTCTTTGCCCGTTGCTGGTGGTCAAGTCATCCTGCGCGTGACGGCATAGAGCATCGCGCCGGCGGCTGCTACGGAGGCGAGGGTGAGGCCGGTTTGCTTCATTTGCGCGCGGATGTCGGCTTCGCGCTCGCGGAAGGCGCGGGACTCGGGATAGGGATCGTCCTTGTCCATCGAGCTTGGGTGGAGGGCCATCTGGAGGACCTCGGCGAGGTGAAGGGCACGGCGGGTCGTGTTCTGGGCAATCTGCTCACGACAGCTGAAACCGTCGGCGATAACCAGCCAGTCGGCGGGCGCTTGGCGGACCGCAGGGAGGAGTTCCATTTCGCCGATCGCTTGTGAGACTTCGAAGTTCTCGGAGTGGAAGCCGAAGGAGCCGGCCATACCGCAGCATCCGGGAGCCGGGGACTGGAAGTCGATGCCGAGGCGGTGGAGGAGGGATTCTTCGGCGGTCATCTTCATGACGGACTTGTGATGACAGTGGCCATGGAGTATGGCCTTGCGCGGGAGTTGTGGGAGAGTGGCGCCAGGCCGGAGCTTTTGTTCGAGCAATTCGCTCAGAAGGAATGTCTGGCGGCTCAGGGCTTGGGCGCGGGCGTCGTGGGGAAAGAGGTTGGTGAGTTCGTCACGAAAGACGGCCACGCACGAGGGTTCGAGTCCGACGACGGGGATGCCAGCTTCGATTTCGGGCTCGAGTTGGTCGAGGATCTCAAGCAGCAGGCGCTTGGCACGATCGAGCATGCCGAAGTCGTAGAGGGGGCGTCCGCAGCAGAGGTTGGCGCGCGGGACGCGGACGCGGAAGCCGGCAGTTTCGAGGACCTCGACGGCGGCGCGGGCCGTCTGCGGGAGGAAGTAGTTGTTGAAGGTGTCGGCCCAGAGGAGAACCTGAGGGATTGAGTCATTGGGTGATTGAGTCATTGAGTCATTGCGACGAAGATCGCTCCTGGCGTCGTTACCGCCGGTACGAGAAAACCATTGTTTGAAAGTTTCCCGAGCGAAGGGTGGGATGCGGCGTTGGGCGGGAATCCCCGCCACGATCTTTGCGATATCGCTCAGGAATGGGAGTTGCGTCGTGAGGTTCACGAGGCCTGGCGCTTTGGACGCGAGGCTTGCCCAGAAATCTATGTTGCCGAAGGCATAGGCGCTCAGGGGCCTTAATCGACCTTCATAGTAGTGGGCGAGGAATTCAGATTTGTAAGTGGCGACATCGACGCTGACGGGGCAGTCGCTGCGGCATCCTTTGCAGGCGAGGCAGAGATCGAGGCTGTGCTTGACTTCTTCGCTGCGCCAGCCGTCGCGGATGACTTCGCCTTGAGTCATCTCCCAGAGGAGGTGGGCGCGTCCGCGGGTTGAGTGTTCCTCTTCGTGAGTGGCGCGCCAACTGGGGCACATGACGCCGCCTTCTTCGCGGCGGCACTTTCCTACGCCCACGCAGCGAAGCGTCGCGTGGCTGATGCTGCCGTGATCGGTGGGGAACTGAAAGTGGGTCTTCGGTTCCCAGGGGGCGTAGTTCGGGCCGAGACGAAGATTTTCGTCGAGCTTGTACGGATCGATCAGCTTGCCCGGGTTCATCTTCCAGTCGGGGTCCCAGGCAGTTTTGAATTTGCGGAAGGCCTCCATCAGCCCGGGGCCGAACATCCTGGGGAGTAGTTCGGCGCGGGATTGCCCGTCGCCGTGTTCGCCGGAGAGAGAGCCGCCGTAGCTGACGACGAGGTCGGCGGCTTCTTCGACGAACTTGCGGAATTTTGCGATGCCTTCCTTCGATTGAAGATCAAAGTTGATGCGGGTGTGGACGCAGGCATGGCCGAAGTGTCCGTAGAGTGAGCCTTTGTAGCCGAAGTCGGCCATCATCTTGCGGAGGTCGCGAAGATATCCGCCGAGTTTCTCGGGAGCTACCGCGGCATCTTCCCAGCCTTCCCAGTTCAGCGGCTCGCCGGGCACGTGGGAAGTTGCGCCGAGGCTGGATTCGCGAACTTCCCAGACTCGCTTGGCGTTGGCGCCGGAGTACAGCTTCACGTTGGGAGGAGTGGGGCTGCGGCGAAGTGCGTCGATGAGGCGTTGCGCTTGCATCTCGGCCCCGGGGATGGACTCGGCGCCGAATTCGACCATGAGCCATCCGCCGCCTTCGGGAAGGAGCGAGAGGCCTTCCGTATTGATGCCTTTTGTGCGCTCGTAATAGACGAGTAGATCGTCGAAACCTTCGAGACCGATGGGTTTGTACTCGAGGATTTCGGGAATGTGGTCGGCGCACTGGTAGATGTCGGGATAAGCAACTACTGCCAGAACTCTTGCCGGCGGGCTTTCGACCAGGCGACACGTTGCTTCTAGTGTCGTGACGCAGGTGCCTTCGGACCCTACCAGGGCTCGCGCGACGTGGAAGCCGTTTTCCGGAAGCAGGTAATTCAGGTTGTAGCCGGAGACTCGGCGGGGAATGTTGGGGAACTTTTGGCGGATTTGATCTGCGTGTTGAGTGGCGATTTGCTTGAGGGCGGATTCGATCTGTGAAATGCGGTTGTTGCTTGGGCGCGTCTCTGAATCACCCACAATGCCTGATGCGCTCGCTTCGCTCGCGGGGCGGACGAATGCGTCCGCCCCTACACGAGTTCGAATAAATCCTTGACCCACTTTCATTCGCGTACCGTCGTAGGTCAGGACTTCCAGTTCTTCGATGTTGTCATCGGTTTTGCCGCCCATAATGGAGTGGACGCCGCAGCTGTTGTTGCCGATCATGCCGCCTATAGTGCAGCGATCGTGCGTGGCGGGGTCGGGCGCGAAGGTCAGGTGATATTTTTCGGCGGCGTTGCGCAGCTGGTCGAGAACTACTCCGGGTTGCACGCGGGCGATGCGGCGCGTGGGATCGATCTCGAGGATCCGTCCCATGTACTTCGTGAAATCGAGGACGACAGCGACATTGCAACATTGTCCGGCGAGGGAGGTACCTCCGCCGCGACAAAGAAGAGGCGCACCGAAGTCGCGGCAAACCGAGACTGCGGCCTGGACATCGTCGGCATCGCGGGGTAGAACGACGCCGAGCGGGATCTGGCGATAGTTGGACCCGTCGGTGGCGTAGAGAGCGCGGCTGCCGTTATCGAAGCGAACGTCTCCCCGAACGTCGTGGCGAAGAGCCTCGTGCAGGCCCAGAGGGTCGCTTAGAGAAGAAGGAACGACACTGGTCGGGCCGGACGTCTTTTCTGGCATAGGCCCCTACTGATCGGACGCGGGCTTTTTATTCACGCTGGTGACCTGGAACCTGGACCCGCCGCCTCGTGAGTCGACGTTGATGGTAATCATGTTGGGCGGCATGTTAGCGACCAGAGTGCAGTGTCCCGAATCCGACGTGTTCACGTTGGCGCCGGGTAACTTTTGCTGATAAAAAGTGCAGACCTTGTCGGCGGAGTCATCGCTTTCGAAGAAGGCGGTGACGGTCTTGATGTTGCCGAATGTGGCCGAAGCGGAACCGTTCTTTTGCACGACAGCGCCGGGATAAATGTCAATGCCGAGATCTTTGGCCGCTTGCTCGGGATCTTTTGAGCTCTCGACGGTGCCGAAGGGGGTCTCCACTTTAACGCTGTCACCTTTCTGGCTGACCCTTGAGTGCTTGGCGATGCGGTAAGCGAAAAAACTGAGAGAGGCCACGCCGATGATTCCGATGAGAACCACGACACCGACGACGATCAGAATGATCTTCAGAGCACTGCTGCTGCCGGTCGAAGGCGGTGGGGCGGGGGCGGCCGGAGGTGGTGCAGCGGCGGAAACACCGGAAACGGGAGCTCCGCACTTGCTGCAGAATTTTGTGCCCCCGGTGAGGGTCGCGCCGCAGGAGTTACAGAAAGCCATGGTTCACCTCGTGGTCAGCTTGAACGGGCGAGTATAACGCATTGACCGAGGTTTCAAAGTTTCAAAGTTTCAAGGTTTCAAAGTTGCAGAGTTCAAGGCGGCAGGCTGGGTGCGGCTCTTCATGGGGCGTGTGGAAAGGTCCCGAGAAGCGGGCCTTCGCTCGGTGGACGAACCTTTCAACTTTGATCGGAGCAGACCTAGAGACAGCGCCCATGTCGTGGCTGAGGCGTCCGTCTCTACATAAACCAAGCTAGTGAAGTGATGGTCCAAGGGCGGCTTACGTAGTCGGTTAGCGTCAGGAACAGCAGAATTCCCAGGAAGAATATCGTGGAGATCACTACTAGCTTCAGGAGGCGCTCGTTGGCGTGTCTGAGGTGCATAAAGAAGAGAGCGACCAAAAGAGCCTTTGTTGTGGCGATGGCGAGAGCGATGACTGGGTTGAAGGGTCCGAGATCGATGAGCGCGACCCGGTACGTGAGGAATGTGCCGACCAGCAGGGCGATCCAAACGAAGATATAGGCTTTCAGCGGATTTGATTTTGCGTGGACGGACATAAAATCTCAGAGCCTCACTTGTGCCGATCAATCAAGTACAGCAACGGGAAAAGATAAATCCAGACGATATCGACGAAGTGCCAATAGAGGCCGCCAATCTCCAAGGGCGTGTGGTATTCCGGGGTGAAGCGTCCCTTCCAGGCCATGATCAGAAGCCAGGTGAAGATGCCGAGTCCTACGACCATGTGCAGGGCATGCAGGCCCGTCATGATGAAGTAGAGCGCGAAGAAGATCTGCGCATGGTAAGCATTCGCGTAATGCCCGGGCTGACTGGGTACTTCCTCGTGCTCGAAATTGAAGGACGCGCCGGGCACGTGATGCTCGTCGAACTTCTGCTTGTACTCGATGCCTTTTATGCCGAGGAACGTAAGGCCGAAGAGCATGGTGAGCAGGAGCATGCCGATCATCAGGGCGCGATTGCGGAGTTCGGCTCCCCAGATGGCGAGGACGACGGTCAAGCTGCTGCAGATCAGGACGGCGGTGTTGATGGCGCCCATCTTGACGTCGATGGACGCGCTGGCGGCGGCGAAGTCTGCGAAGTACCAGCGGCGGTAGATCAGGTAGGCGCAGAACAGTCCGCCGAAGAACATGACTTCCGTGCCGAGGAAGATCCACATGCCGAAGCTGGCCGAGTTGCGCTGCTGCTCCGGGGTGGCGAAGTGATGCAGCAGAGCCGGGCTGTGGACGTCGTCGTGGGCCGATGTTGAAACGGCAGCGGTGCTATCCGGCAACTTGGACCTCCTGCTTGTGCCCTGTATCGATCTCGTCGTAGTTGTAGGCTTCCCAGGTCACGACCGGCTGCTCGGGGAAGTTGAAGGTGGTCGGCGGAGACTGAATCGTCCATTCCAGACCAGCGGCGTTCCAGGGATTGTTGGGCGCGGGCTTACCGTAGCGCATCGACCAGAGGAAATAGATCATGGGCATCAGGTAACCGACTGCGAGTACGCTGGCTCCTGCTGTGGAAAGCACGTTGAGCACCTGAAACTCCGGAGGATACTGATGATAGCGGCGCGGCATGCCAAGGTACCCAAGGATGAATTGCGGGAAGAAGGTCAAGTTGAATCCGAGGAACACCACCAGCGCGGCAAGGCGCGCCCAGCCTTCGGGATAGAGCTTGCCGGAAATTTTGGGCCACCAGAAATGCATGCCACCGAGATATCCCATGAGCGCGCCACCGACCATGATGTAGTGGAAGTGGGCGATCACGAAATACGTATCGTGCACGTGCATGTCGATGCCCAAGGCCGAAAGAAACAATCCAGTGAGGCCGCCGATGGTAAAGAGTCCGACGAAGCCGAAGGCGTAGAGCATGGGTGCGTCGTAATGGATGGAGCCCTTGTAGAGGGTCGCAGTCCAGTTAAAGACTTTGACCGCGGACGGCACCGCGACGGCATAACTGAGGATAGAAAAGACCAGCGCCGCGTAAACGGAGATACCCGCGACGAACATGTGGTGCGCCCAGACCAAGAATCCGAACACAGCGATCGCGATCGAGGAGAGGGCAACGAAGCTATATCCGAAGATTCGCTTGCGCGAGAAGCAGGGAATGATCTCGCTGACTACGCCCATGGAGGGCAGAATCATGATGTAGACGGCCGGATGGGAGTAGAACCAGAAAAGATGCTGGAACAATAAGGGATCGCCGCCAAGCCGGGGATCGAAGATGCCCAGATGCAGTGCGCGCTCAGCGACGACCAGGACAAGAGTGATGGCGATGACGGGAGTCCCGAGAATCTGGATGATGCTGGTGGCGTAATGCGACCAGACGAAAAGTGGCAAGCGCGACCAGGTCATTCCCGGAGCGCGCATGCGGTGGATGGTCACAACGAAATTGAGGCCGGTCAGGATGGAGGAGAATCCGGAGACGAAGATCGCGAGTCCGGCTTCGATCACTTTGGTATTGCTGAAGGCGGTGCTGAAAGGAGTGTAGAAGGTCCAACCGGTATCGACGCCGCCGGTAAGCATGCAGTGCATCATCAGGATGCCGGCGACGATGTAGATATACCAGCTCAGCAGGTTGATGCGCGGGAACGCGAGATCTTTCGCCCCCACCATGATGGGGATGAGGAAGTTGCCGAGCACAGCGGGGATGGACGGAATCAGGAAGAAGAAGACCATCACCTGGCCGTGCATGGTGAAGATCTTGTTATAGGTGTCAGCCTGAACCAGGTCCCCCGCGGGCGTAAGCAATTCGAGGCGGATCAGGAGTGCGTAGAATCCGCCGATGAAGAAGAAGAACGTGATCGAGATGAGATACAGAAGCGCGATGCGCTTGTGGTCGGTGGTCAGCAGCCACGAACCGATGCCGTACTCCTTATTCAGATAATTCTCGCGTTCGATCTGTGGAACCGTTGCTGTTGCCATAAACTATTGCACCTGACTTCCCTGGTCCGGAGCACCTTGCGGCGCATTGCTGGCGGTGTTTTTGGCTGGCGCACCGCTGTACACGGACAGTGACTTCACGTAAGCGACCAGCGCGTTGAGTTGTTCTTCGCTGACTAACCCCTGGAATGTGGGCATCACCGGCCTGAAGCCCTTCACGATCTTGGCTCCGGGATCGAGAATGGATTCGCGGATGTAATTCTCGTCGGCCGTGATCATGCGGCCATCTTCGAGAAGCACGGGCTTGCCGAAGACTCCCTGCAGGCTGGGACCGCGTCCCTGCGTGTCGTTTCGATGACAAGTGGCGCAGCCGAGTTCAGCAAAGATCTTTTCGCCGGAGGCGGAGAGCGGGCCGCCAGCACCGCCGCTCATCCAGGCTTCGTATTGCGCGGGCTCCATGACGATGATGGAGCCGATCATCCCAGAGTGCTGGGTGCCGCAATACTGCGTGCAGAACAGATGATAGGTGCCGGTTTTGGTGGCGCGGAACCAGGCAACGGTGTAGCGGCCGGGCAGCACGTCCTGCTTGATGCGGAACTCAGGGACAAAGAAGCTGTGGATGACATCCTGCGAGGTGAGGATGAGTTTGACATCGCGGTTCACGGGCACATGCAGCGAGTTGATTTCACGCTGGCCTTCGGCATGTTCGAGCTTCCACATCCATTGCTTGGCGACGACGTAGACTTCGGTGGCGTCACGCGGAGGAGTGCGTTGCTGGAAATAGACGATCGCTCCCCAGGCGAAAATGACCATAAAGATGCCGAGCGGGATGAGCGTCCAGGTGATTTCCAGAGGAATGGAGCCTTCGATCTGTTCGGCGAGCACACCCTTGCAGGCACGGTAGCGCGCGGCGAAGTAGAAGAGGCAGATAAAGATAAGCAGCGTCATCAACCCGGACAAGATGACCAGGAAGATGAAGAGAGCATCGACGTTGCCCGCCATGCTCGAGGCCCGTTGCGGCCACAATGGAAAGTTATCGAACATATCTTTGGTAAGTCAGAAGTGAGAAGTCAGGATGCAGAATGAAAACCGTCACGTGTTTTACTTCTGCATTCTGACTTCATACTTCTGACGTCGTACTTCTAACTTCCTCTTACATGACTCCATTTATTCCGGCGCGTTACTGATTTCTCCAGATAGAGGAAGACCAGGATCATTCCGCCGAGCAGTAAGATCGTGAGCCCTCCGCCGATCTTGAGCATGTTGGTGACGACGGCGCCGTATTTTCCGGCATTGGCGTCGTAGTGATAGCAGTACAAGAGCACCTGATCTACGGCGTTGCCGATCTTGCCTTGCGAGGCTTCGACGAGTCCCATGCGAAGATCTTTCGGCGGGAACTCAACGCCATAGAAGTAGCGTGAAATGCGGCCTTGCGGGGTCAGGACCATGATCGCGGTCGCGTGCGCGTACTGATTTTTCGATTCGTCGTACTGATACTCGAAACCGACGGCCCGGGTGAGCGCGTTGATGGACTCGGGCGACCCGGTGAGAAAGTGCCAGCCGGAAGCGGCGCTGGGGCGGCCATAGCGCTTGATGTATTCCTGCTTCTTGGCGGCGGCGATTGCGGGCGTTTCCTTGGGATTGAAGCTGACCGTCACGATCTCGAACTGGTTGCCGATATCGAACTTCACCATCTTGAGGGCGGCGCTCAAGCCTGCTAGTTCCTCGCCGCAGAGCATCGGGCAGTTGTAGTAGACGAGGTTGAGGATCAGCGGCTTCTTGCCGAAGTAATCGCCTAGTTTGACGGGGCGGCCGGTGTCGTCGACGAAGGCGAGGTCGGGCGGGACCTGGAAATCGAGATGCTGCTCGATGCCGACATTGGTGAGATACGGCGGACGCACGCTGGCCGGCGGGGACATCATGCCTTGCGACATGCCCTGACCCCAGGCGTGGGCGGTCACCAGCAGCAATGCCCCCAGCAAAAAGCCTACACCGCGAAGATCGCTAAGGATTCGCGAAGGGCGCAAAGAGAGCCGCGGGGCAGCTACTTGCGAAGTCGATTTGTAGTTCTCTGTCTTCACTTCTTGGCCGATTCCTTTGCTGTGCCCTTCGCGCTCGCCAGTGCGGCTTGCTGCGAGGACTGTTCGCGCGTCGGTAGTCCTCTTTGAGCGAGGAGTTCCATGGCGCGGTCGATGGGAATGCGGACTGTGCCTGCATTTTTATCGACGTAGTCGTACGTGCTCAGGGTGTCTTCTTCACGCAGCCGAACGTCGTTCAGTTCGGTGCGCTCGTTGATTTCGAGTTGTGGTTCGGGAAAGTGTTCTTTGAGATAGCGCTCGTGATCTTCGTGGTACTGCGGCGGAATGCGCCGGGTATCGAGTTGCGGGTTCGTCGCCAGCGGGCTCGCGGCGTGCTGGTTGACCTCTGAACGATGCTCCAGATACCGGTACAGGCCGGCGATGACGAAGTGAATGATGATTCCTGCGACGGCCAAGCCAGCCAGGAAATACAACACGCCACCGATGCCGATATCGCGGCGTTCGTAGTCG
>Ga0335070_10006673_pt1 | contig 13574 bp, 18 predicted proteins | sample Lox_Sample_13_FD_206722 | JGI IMG/M metagenome (GOLD analysis project Ga0335070, IMG submission 206722) | Soil microbial communities from Loxahatchee National Wildlife Refuge, Florida, United States - Lox_Sample_1.3 | ecosystem: Environmental > Terrestrial > Soil > Wetlands | place: USA...
ACAAAGGGGGGAATGGCTTGTTAAATTTGAATAAAGTCAGATGGGGCTTCGCTATAGTCAGCTTGATACTCCTGTTTTTGACGTCATGCGGCGGTGGCACGGAACCCCCCGATATTTATGAATTTAACCCCGCCAGCGGTGTGGTAGGCACGACTGTTACCATTAATGGATTAGGATTTGACCCGGGCGGAGCCAACAATATCGTCAAGTTTAATGGAACGATCGCTCCTATCACAAGTTCCGGCAACAATACGCTTGTGGTAACTGTGCCGGCAGGGGCAACGACAGGAAGCATTTCCGTTACGGTAAATGGACAGACGGCAATTTCGTCTTCTGTTTTTACCGTGAATTAGAACCTGCGGCAGCATCTGAGGCGACCGTGGAGTTTTAACAATTCCGCAGACGGAGCAAAAAATACGTGGTCCGCCTCATTGTTACTTCTTTGTTATTATTGTGGAATTTTTTGTTGACAAGGTTCGAATCCGGGTGTATACACCTACCCAGTTTGAAAATTAAAAAGTTTCAGCCGGGATAAACGATAATACTAAACCATCCGTGAGGATGGGACGGAAAACCTACAGGGTCTCGCCGAGACAGCCGGGTCGCCGAAATATCACTTGGATATTCAGCCCGGCTTTTTTTGCGGCCTGAATATTCATATGAAAGTTAACATCAATCTCAAGGGACCAGTGTGGTCATCAGGAGAGATTTAACCGCCAAGGTCAAGTTGTTTGCGTATGCGCAAAGAAGATGAGTTTTTATGAAGAAAATCTATTTGGTAATGCTGTCGTTGTTTGTATTATTCACCCTGTTGGTTGCGGGATGCCAGCCCTGAATGCTGCATGGACGCTTAGCCCGGAGGGCTAACCAATCAAGTTCGAATAATAACCGGTAGCGGCAAAATCCGGATGAAACCAGTTGCAAAGCCGTGAGTTTTTCAGTGACATAATACCGTTTTTCAAGATTGTTCATGTTAAATTAGTATTATGTCGCCGGAATCCCCCCAAAAATGGGAACGCTTCCTTTTTTCACAGTTTTTCTAACGGCAACCATTTCGAAGAGGATACTGAGGGTTGTTGGGATTCCAGATGGATGTGGGGTTGGAAACGGTGTTCTCGACGTCTCTTCGTATTTCGTCTGAAGTGAAGTTTTCCAATCCGTTGCTTCGGAGAAGATAGACCAGCCACTGCGCCCCGCTTTCCAGCCGCCAGTCAAGCATTCTATTATCCTTGCGCAACCAGCCGGTCATGGGGAAGATCGCGGGGGCATCGGCTGCTTTAATCGGAAGGGAGCAAAACACGTGGGCTACCCCTTCAAACGTGGGCCGGAATCCCGGCGCAACGATGGCATGTCCAAACCAGGTCCATTTCATTTCCCGTTCCAGCGCATGACAGATGGTTCTGGTTCGGGCAAGTTCGAAGTCATCGCAATGCAGGTTCCTGGAGTGGATGTCACTTCCGGCCCATGCCCGGATCGGAAATGTAACAAGCAAGAAAAGGATATACCACCAATTTATTCTCATTACCTCCACCTTCCCTGCCCCGCAGCTCCACTTACCTTTTGAACTTTTGCTTTTGCTCGTCAACTATCCCTTTGCCACCGGTCACGCCCGTTATGTGGCAGTTGCCTTACGAGTTGCTCTTGCTTTCAGGAATCGGTCATTACTCTGAATCAAAAATTAAAATAAATCTTTCCCTTTTATTTCTCAAGGGACTTAAAATCCCTCGTGACTTCCAGATTAACTCTCCCTTTCTGTTGCGAAATGCGGTATAGTTAATTGCATGAAAAAATCACTCCTCGAAACGAATCCATATTTGAAAGACGCGTCCAAACGGACCAAGGCACTGGCGCGTAACGTAGAGACCTCTTCCGCGATTGAGGGAATTCGCGTCAAGAGAGATGCCGTAACTGGACGTTTCATTTCACAGTCGAAAGCCCCTAAGGCTACTGAGAAGTCTGCAAAGACCTCAGGATAATATCAGCAAATAACCTCTTCATCAGCCGGTAATTCATATCCATACCGGCCCGCACCGCCGCAAAATACTCTTCCCGCCGCATACCGTCCAACTCGCCAAAATCAAGTACTGGTAAGCCTGCCTGTAATGCCGTCAATGTCGCAAGCAGACGCCTCAGACGACCATTCCCTTCACGGAAAGGGTGGATCAGCATCAGTTCCAAATGCACTTCCGCCAAGGCCTGAGCGATCTCATCGCGGTTTTCGAACAGACAGGGGTTGTATTTTCGCAGCTGTTTGCGTTCCAATTCGTCCATCAAGGTTGGGATAGTGTGTGCCATCGCAAACTGGAAGCCGTCTTTGCTGATGTTTACCTGCCGGAATCTTCCAGCCCACTGATAAATATTTTCAAGCCATTGCAGATGTCTTGCGCAGTAAACGAATGATCGGCAGAGATTTCACCTATCAGCTTTTCCTGAACGCGCCACAGCGCCGCGGTTTCGGCAATTCCCATTTCGTCCTGATCTGTTATGACGAGCAGATTGCGCAGAACTGCACCATTAGAACTAGGCTCGTACTGGTCGTCGATAAGATTTGATGTGTCATAGCGATCCGTCATCTTTCAGTCGTATGGTTGGTGAGCCATATTCATCAGCCCTTCTTGTAAGTTGTGTAGCCCTGACCCTCTAGCTTTCCCTTCTATGTCAAATGTTACAATCATGTAAAAAATTCTTTTGGCCACTAAATCATGATGAAATTTTATTACAATCATTTACTATAAATTAGTGTTTATCTCTGCGGTTTTTTTCAACAAACGCGCGAACTGAGGACAACATGGCATCTGCCTTTGATGAGAACGTCGAAAGAGTATTGTCCTTTTTCATTGAACTGGCATCCCACTCCCGGGACTATTTCAATGAGTTCTGCGATGATGAGCATGGATATTGCGGGCTTTACGACTATGTAAGCAGCATCCTGACCGACAAGGAAAAGCAGACACCGGAAAACATTGTCAATGCCCTGGCCGGCATTAAAATCGCGATCAGTTTCGATGAACAGGTAAAGGCACAATTCGAGCATTCGATCGACAGACTGACGGGACTCCGATATCCGGTTCTTGTCGAAAAGTTGCTCGAAAAATGCAGAAAAGATATTCATGGCAGCCAAGTCCAGGTTAATCCATCAGCCCATAAGGGAAAGGAGATCGAGAATGGAGGAAAATGCAGAAAAGAAAAGCAGAACAAAACGTGAGACACCGGCGAAAAAGGTTCAATTTTGCCTTCATGCGCCGGAAGCACTGGAAGTATCCCTCGCCGGAGACTTCAACGGCTGGAGTGTCTCTTCGGATTCAATGAAGAAAGACAGGAAGGGCACATGGAAGGCAAGTGTGCCGTTGAAGCCGGGAAGATATGAGTACCGTTTCGTTGTCGATGGTCAATGGAGCAATGACCCCTCCTGTTCCGAATGTGTCCCGAATGAATATGGAGGTCTGAATTGTGTAGTGGTTGTTGAGTAACAAGGCGCTGTTTGTAATTTCCTTAGCTAATTCAACCAAGGTGAAAACGGTTTCAAAGGGAATGGGGTACAAAATAGCTAATAATGACTGGATTAAAGGAGAAATCCATGTCTTTAATTGCTTGGAATCAAGCTTTCTGCGTAAAAATTAAGAAATTTGACGATCAGCATAAAGAACTGGTCAGGTTCATCAACCAACTGCATGACGCCATGAAAGTTGGTAAAGGAAGGGAAGTTCTAGGAGAAATATTTCAGTCTCTTGCTAATTATACTATTACCCACTTCAGAGATGAAGAATTAGTGATGAGACTTCACAAGTACGAAGGATACGAAGAACACAAAAAAGAGCATGGCATTCTAACAGCCAAGGTCAATGAAATGTTGGAATCATATAGTAACGGCAATAACATTATCAGCCTGAATGTAATGAGCTTTATGAGAAACTGGCTTATATTCCATATACTAGAATGTGATAAGAATTATGGATCTTTCTTGAATAGTATGGGTGTTGTGTGAGGGTTACAAGTTGAAATCAAAGAAGATATAGGTTATTCAGATTGAGAACAACATTGTAGCTAAGCAATTTAAGAAATAAGGTTAGTCAAAAATGATCTCGATCTACACGCTCGCATGGGTTCCGATGGTTTTCATTGCGATTGCTAACGGCATTCTGCGGGACCAGGGATACAAACGGTACATGACGGAGTTGCGTGCACATCAACTATCAACGCTTATTGGCGCAATCGTCTTCGCTATTTATACCTGGATACTAGTGAGATGGGGGCCCCTTGAGTCGGATGGTCAGTCGTTCGTGATTGGCAGCATATGGCTTCTTCTTACCGTTGTGTTTGAGCTATGCTTTGGCCTTTTTGTTGTAAAATTTATGTGGAGAAGACTTGCTGCGGACTACAACATCCTGAAGGGCCGGGTATGGTCACTTTTGTTGATCTGGCTTTTTGTGCTGCCCTATGTGGTTCATCGGCTTCAGGCCTAGACTGACACCAGAGCCATCCCCCATAGCTGTCATGTTCCATGTTGGTGCATGGGACCATCTGTGACGTTATAAGCAAATGAGTAATTGGAGCCGTTCAGAAATGAGCGGCTTTTTTGCGTTGTAGAACATAATGGAGTCCGGGACTCAAAGTGATTATTCGTAACATAGATTTAACACAGTCGTTTATTGACAATCATTTGGTTTTGTATTATCCAAATAAATACAGCTAATTTGAACATTAGAATAAAAACAATTCATTTAGAAGCTTTTTTTCGGTTCCAGTTTATAAATTACCATATACTGCCTATGGAGTTTTACCATGGAAGAAAAGAGAAGGTTCACCAGAATTGCATGTAATAATAAAGCCGTTGTGGTAATTAACAATGCATTGATTATTGATGTAAATATTTTGAATATCTCACTGAATGGCGCACTTTTTGAGAGTACGAATGAATTTATATTCCGTAATGAAGATAAGTGGCAGCTAACCTTTAAGCTCCCGAACTCAGATATAAACCTTCAATTCGAAACAGAAGTAGTGCATTCAAGTGGTAATCGTGTCGGTGTGAAATTTATACATATGGGACTTGACACCATGATTCATCTTCGCAGTCTGCTGGAAGCCAGAACTTCCAAACCTCAAGAGATTGCAAATGAGTTAGCTTTTTTAACATAATGTTCTCAACTGAAATATCGGTTTTGTCAATTCGCTTTGAGTGCCACTTTAGCAGGTTGGGATATATGCCTAATTGTCCGGAGCCGGCAGGTATGGCTTTACTGCAATGAGATTTTTCCGGATCGAGAATAAAAAACAGCCGTCACTCCGATAAGTGACGGCTGTTCTCTTTTGTCCCCCCGCTGGCAAGCTCGACGTCGACATCCCTTTTACATGCTATTTGAAAACCGCCTTTTTTGGTCATTGACAGGTGTGTTTTTGAAGATGAATCAATCTCCGACCTGCTGATTTCAAAACCCGGACTGCTTAGTGGCACTCGCAATGACGGCATTTTTTGTTTTTCAACAACCTGTCAGTGCATTTGCCCTGTTCGGTATTTCTTTTTATTGTTGCCTTGATAGACTGACGGCGGCAGTTCATTTGCTCATTCACAATCTCTTCTGAATGTATTTCGCCCTGCAGCTGGGTCTTAATTGAATTCGGCATATTGTCTCCTTTCATTTTTCAAAACGTCACACTTGCCCTCTTCTTCTACCCTATTAATAAACAGCTTTACAATGCCAACGCGGCATTTCATTTGAGACAAGATTTGTGCTTTTCTTCTTTCTTTATCAGTCACATAGCGTTGATAATTGTATAAAAACTTCCATCGTCAAATATACCTCTTATACCGTGGGTATTATAAGACAACTGTCCGCTTACAGTTACGCCAACAGGGTCTTTAGCCTCGGCATATTCCTCGGTCATGACCAATTCATCATTTTCATTCCAGTGTCCCCAAATGCAGCAATTGCCAATATCCAGGCAAGCCATTTCCTTGTTATACCAGATCGTCAATTTACCTTTAATACCTTCAATGGAGTTGTCTATATCATAAACGGCAATATCATCTCCTTCTTCAACCTGTTCCCGCTGGCCGATTGGGACAATCTTTTTGACTCTTTCAATATTGCCGAGCGTAACAGTTTGAAAATCGAGCACCGGAACCAGACTTTCATCCCTGTCGGCATAATCTATAAAATCGCAGTAAGTCATGGTTGGCCTCCTTTTATATAGACGTTTTTAGATATATCTTTATTCTCCCTAATAAAAATGTAAATCCGGTAACGGGCAGGTAAAACTTGCGTTAAACAAGGCAAATGCCTCCCGCATACCCGAAAGGCCTGCATTGGCCGTCACCTCGATTGGGCCTGATTGCAAGCGCTTAAAGCCCCACCCAAAACCAGTAATGTTACATTTATGTAACAATCCAAAACAAGCATCCAATAGTGATAAAATAGTTCTTGTCAGGACACCTGCTTCATATGACCGCGAGAGTCATAATCCAAGCGGCCAATAGTATGTACTGAGTCTTCCATGGAAAAAGATAACCTCGGCATAGTGTTTGTTGTGACATTGATCTACTTTTTCGTTGAGTTATGTGGCGGACTGTATTTCAACAGCCTGGCGCTCGTTACCGATGCGTCATTCATGGCCATCAACATAGCGGGCCAGTTGCTTGCCATCTATACCTCAAAACTGGGCAGAAGGCCGCCCGACAGGCTGAAGACCTTCGGTTATGAGCGTGCGAAGGTACTTTCGGGACTTTTCAACGGCATTGCCGTCGGGTTCGTCCTTTTTTATGTCCTTGTAGATGCGGTTAAAAGGATTGTTGCGCCTCAACCCCTGGATGCGGGTAAAGTCTTTTTTATAGCGGTCATAGGTCTCCTCGTGAATGCATTTGGCGTTTTGATGCTCTACCGGCAGTCAAAAGAAATAAACATCAAGGGGGCGTTTCTGCTTATCGTGAATGACCTGCTGGGTTCCGTCGGCGTCATCACGGCTTCGCTCATTATCCAATTCACGGGTTATTACGCTGCAGATGCCTTTGCGAGCATCGTTATGGGGCTTTTCATTCTCTACCCCACAATCAGTTTGGTAAAGGGGAGCATCAATATTTTAATGGAGGGAATTCCTACAGGGATCGATGTGGAATCAGTGGAAAATTGCATAAGCGAAAAATTAAACAATGCCGTAAAGATCAAGGACCTCCATGTCTGGGCACTCGTTCCGCAAAAAGTGCTGATGGCGGTAAAGATTAGAACTGACGGAGAGACTTACAGCAGGAACGCAATCAGGGAACTGAAAAATCTTTTGAAAGAAAGATTCGGTTTTCACGACATTTACATCGAAATCTACGAAAAGAGGCGATAATTGACTTATACTCATCCGACAAAATATCACCGTCGTAGGAATGGATGGTATAATTTAATGAATACGCAAAGGCATGGGTGACAATGACTTATATCACCCAAGTAATCGGCTCATCAGAGGGGAAAAAGAGGTTTTTTCCATGGAAGAGAAAATCACCATAGAAGAAGCGTCTGTAAAAGAGGAAACGGCGGAAAAGATGGGCAAGGCGGGCACAACCGTAAAAGAAGGGATTGTCGACAGTCTCAAGGGCATAAACGAGATTGAGGCGGAGATTGTCAGCCTAGTAAGGAACAAGGTTTCCAATACTCTCCAGGCGACGGGCTCGGTTGCCGGGGAAGGTGTGAACGTAACTAAAGACGTTCTCAAGGGAGCCATCGGGGCGGCTGAAGAAGTTGGCACGGGATTAACGGTAAGCACGAAAAGCGTCGCAAAAGGCATCATCATGGGAGCAAGCGACGTTGGCGGAGATGTCATTTCGGTCGCGGGCGCGACCATCAGAGGAGCCGTCAAAGGGGCCGCCGAGGTAGGCGGCGATGTCGCGGTTGTGATGAGAAGAACCGCAGACGGTGTTCTCGAGGCAACAAAGGAGATCGGCGGAAACATGGAGGAAGTGGCAAAAGTGGTCGTCACCGGAGCCATCGAAGCGACAGGCGCCATAGGCAATTCCGCGATCAGTACTATCAAGGCAATGATGGTCGGTGTCCTGGAAGGGGTAAAGGATGTGGCCGGCACCGCTCTTCCGAAACCAAGGACACCTCATCCTCAATCCTAACCGCAACACACACAATCATGCCGGCCGGATACGCGTTAAAAGCGTTTTGTTGCCGTCTAAAGCGGGGTTTTATTCCATGGAGAAGAGCCCCGCGGTAATCATGTCCGTAAGCAGAAGCGCGAACACTGGTTGATAAACGTCTCAATGCCGCAAAGGAGTCTGTGTATGAAAACGGAAACCGAGAGTGAACGTCCGGAAACTGAAGCGACTGATGTCACTATCAAGAAAAAGCTGATCGATACGATGAAAGGAGCAAACGAGATCCAGGGGGCCATAACGGACCTGGTGAGAAACACGGTATCCTCGACATTGAGGGCCGCGGGTCTGATCGCGGGCACATTCATAAACGTTGCGAGGGATGTCCTGAAAGGGACCATAGATGCCGCGGAAGAGATAGGTATCGGCCTCGCGACTACCTCGAAAAACGTCGCCAAGGGAATTATCATGGGGGTGCACGATGCCGGCGGAAATGTGGTGACCGCCGCTGACCAGACCTTCAGATGCGCCGTCAGGGAAGCCTCCAACATCGGCGGTGATGTGGCGCAGATCGCCAAGGCCACTTCCGACGGCGTGATCGAAGCAACCAGAGAGGTCGACGGGAATCTGGAAGAAGTTGCCAAGGCTCTCGTCACCGGCGCGATAGAGTCGGCATCCGTCATCGGCAAAACAACCGTACGGACGACACGAAATCTTATGGTCGGTGTTGTCGAGGGGGCCAGAGAAGTGGCGTCCGCAGCCGTGCCAAAACCGGAAGTGCCCGCGAAAACCGAAGAAGCGCCCGCGGTCAAGGCTCCTGAAACCAGGAAGGTGCCGGAAGAAACCACCCCGGTGACGGAACCGGTGGAAGAAGCGGTTGAACCTGCCGCAATTGAAGTCGCTGAAAAAGGCGAAGAAGCGCAAGCCGTCCTGACGATTGAAAAAGCCGCTGAACCTGTTTTGAAGAAACCGGTCGAGTCCAGGCGGGGAAAGACCAGGGAACCCCCGGTTGAAAAAAAGGCAAAACCTTCACCCGGGAAAAGAACACCCCCCAAAAGCGCCCCTCGCGCGAAACCGGCCGGGAAAAAAGAGGAGAATGATTAAACAGGATAAACCGCGACATGTTGTTTGAAAAAAGTAACCCGATTCACAGAGTTCTGTAACAGTCACGTGCTATTCTCTTTCAGGCATACTTGATTAGGTTCTATACGGAAATTAACGGCAGCCGGCCGCTCCCGCGCGGCTGTCGAGAAGGAGAATGGCATGTACTTCGTGACGGGACTTCGTGAAGAGAGCAATCAGTTCACCGCAAGGAGGTGTTTCGGATTTTATCCCCGCAAACACCAGGCAGGCAAGGCAATATTCGACAACAGTATCGATCTTCGCGAAGATACGTTTACCCATCTGGTCATCGAAAAATATACATCGGGTGTATCCCCCCTGGCCCAGGCCGTAGCCTGGTACAGGTTTGACGGCGCCTCGTCCAGGTGGGTCAGCTGTGCGCGGCCGGAATCGGCGAAAAACTATTTTCAGTTTTCCCTGGGATAAAGATCCTGAAACTTTGTCAAGAACACAAATTCAGCAGGATAGGATGATGGCAAGAGGCAAGGTGAAATGGTATAACGACTTCACGGGGTATGGTGTCATTGAGCGGGAAAACGGTGAGACTGTTATGTATAATTTCTCCGATATCGTTGGGGAATGCCTCGAAACTCCGCAGGAAGGGGATGAAGTCGAATTCGACGTGGCTGAAGGGCTGAACGGATTCCAAGCCGTAAACGTTGAAAAGATCTGAAATACATTCCTTATTCTGCCTGGTCTGGAATATTCGTCAAGAAGAGCCTTCTTTTCTTCGGCAAAACGTTCCTGAAATACCGAAAACGACTTTCAAAACTTCAAGACCTCGTCTTACTCCTCCCTGGGAATACAGGCATCTACTTCGAAACGCTTGATCTTGCGGGTGGTGGTTTTGGGAAACCCGTCTTCACGAATAGTGAAATTCCTCACCCGCTTGTAGGGAGCAAGCCTTTTGCAGGCATTCGCAACCTCCACGCGAAGCAACAATTCCTTATCCCCCGTCGTCATCGGATTCTTGCCGTGCTTTCTGCCGTATTCATCGAGCGCCTCGGGATCGGGGAAAATAGTTGCATGAATTTCCTCGGTCGCGGGAGCGACTTTTTTCCCGTAAACCATGACTTCGGCTATGAACGGACTCTTGAGCAATTCGTTCTCCACCTCTTCGGGGTAGACGTTCCGGCCGTTCGATGTGACAATCAGGTTCTTGACCCTGCCCCGGATCGTCAGAAATCCGTCCTCATCGAGACTGCCCAGGTCGCCGCTACGGTACCAGCCATCGGCCATGACTTCAGCGGTTGCCGGCGGATTTTTGTAATACCCCTGCATGACATTCGGTCCCTTGACCAGGATCTCCCCCACCCCCTCCTCGTCAGGATTGGCGATCTTCACCTCGATGCCGGGAAGAGCCCTGCCCACGGTTCCCGGGCGTTTGTCCCCCGGGCGTTCGACCGATATTATCGGCGACGTCTCGGTAATGCCGTACCCCTGGCAGACGGCCAGGCCGACCTTTTCCAGTCCTCTGGCAATGGCCGGATCGAGTGCGGCCCCACCGCTGATGAACATGGTTCCCGACCCTAATGACCGCCTGATCTTCCTCCTTATCAAGGGACGGGTAATGGGGAGGTAGAAAAGGAAACGGGAAATTGGCCGTGATGCGATATTTTTCATGATCCGGTCGAGGATCTTGCGGTAAACCGCCGGAACGCCCAGAAGGAAAGTCGGCTTGACCTCAGGCAGGTTGTCTCCGATCTTTTTCAGGGACTGGCAAAAAGAAACAGTCCCTCCGAGCGAAAGCGGCGCCAGTATTCCGCATACCTGCTCGAAAACATGGTTGATTGGCAGGAACGACAGGGTGTGTATGGTCTCGTCCAGGCCGAGATGCTCCGTAACCGCCGTGAGATTGGATACTATATTGGCATGACTGAGCATGGCCCCCTTTGACCTTCCGGTAGTTCCCGACGTATAAAGGATCACGGCAGTGTCACACGGGTGTCTCTTGACGGGAGCAATCCGGGCATCCCCAAGCAGTTCCTCGAAGGTCAGAAGCCGTATCCGACCGGTTCCGTCCCCGCTGACGACTCCGGTCGGTAAAACCGTTTCTCCGATTTCCGTTTCCGCGCCGTTCAGGGAATCTTCTTTTTTCAGCAGGAGGTTGACCTGGGCTGCCAGGGTCCCCATTCTGGTCTCGGCAGTCTCCGGTATCGCGAGCTGTGTCTCCATGCCCTGCCTGTCATCTGAATTCGTCAGAGAAGAATTCACGGGCCCCGGGCTCCCGCTCCCATGCAGCAGGGTCCCGTCGAAAATCACGATTTGCCGAAGAGAGGGAAATTGGTCGGCCATTTCCAGCACCGGTACGAAATACGGGCTTTCGGCAAAAAGAACCTGCGTATCGCTGTCCGTCAGGATGTGCCGTAGCTCGCCGCTTTTGAGCTCTTTGTCGACCGGGACGACAATTCCCCCGGCTTTTAATATGCCGACGTAGGCGACCACCCAGGAAGGCGAGGAGGAAGCCAGCATAGCGGCGTGGTCCCCCGCCTTGAATCCATGGTTCAGGAGCCCGGCGGCGACCCTGTCGGAAGCAGTCCGGAGAGTTTCATAGGAAATGTCCTGCCATATACCCCCGATCTTGTGCCGCAAGGCCGCCTTGTCCGGGAATCGGAGACAACTCGTTTCCACCAGATCGACGATGGTATTCATCAATATTCCTCCGAACATTCAACCAAATAGAGTACGGCTCTTTCGGCATAACTGTTAAGACGTGAAAGTATTTCTTATATTATGAAATTGTGGTTTTGGCGTTAATTCCGTGTAAAGAAATTGTGACTGAAATAAAGGGACTGGGGGTGGAGAAAGAAGATAACCCGGAAAGTAGCCCGTTGCGCCGCGAATGCCGGTCAACCTGCCGGGGCGGGATCATATTTTCCGTCAATGACGTCCGTTCACTCCGTACAAGTTTGCAGCGCGATTTCCAGCACGAGTCCGGTGGTCGCGCGGCATACCTCCGCGGCAAAGGACAGATTCAAAGTCTGCAGAATATCACCGGACCCGTGATAGTTCGGGTTGCGGAAGTTTGTCGTATCCGTAACCATCACGGCCTTGTAGCCGTTGTCCCAGAATGGTGCGTGGTCGGAGCGCCGGGTATCCGGGAGAACTTCACCTGCGCCGGGAACGACAAACAATTCGTACGGAAGAGGAAGCCGATACCTGTCTATCGACCGGGCAAAGCCCTCGACGAGTTCCCTGGAATTTTCATTGCCCACGACCGCAATGAAGTCACCCACTTCGGGAACCTTGAACGGAATTCCCGCCGGGGCGGTCTGAACCGCGGAGTCGCCGGCATAGGCGACCGACTCAAGGACTAAAACGCCTTCTATGATCCAGTCGTTTTCCCTGGCGTATGCCGCCAGCGCCCTGCTTCCGCGCGTGCCCGACGTGTGATCATTTACCCTGGCATTTTCCTCCAGGTTGACTCCGATAAACTGAACACTCCGTTCAAAATGAAAAGCTTTGAGAGCCTCGGCAGCCTCCAGCAGCACGGCCACGCCGCTGGCGTTGTCGTCAGCGCCGGGCGTAGTGGAAACGGTGTCATAATGGGCAAGGACGATCACGCGCTGTTCGGGGAATGCGGTTCCACCGCGCGATGCGATAATATTCCCGAATTCGCGGTTATCTTCGAAGAAGCGGTGTTCCGTCATTTCATAGCCCATGGATTGAAGAGAAGTACGGATGTACCGGGCCGCACGGTCCAGGGCCTCCGGCGCCGCCTGTGGATGACGAACCCCTTCAAGCGCCTGGATGTGCCTACGTATTCGATCCCCGGAAATGCCTTCCAGAACTTGCAGCAAATTATCCAAGTATTTTCTCCTGTAATGTAAAAATCATGCTGTCCAGCCGTTGAAGGCCCTTTATTCACTATCGGACCGCATGCCGTTTTTAACCTTTTCAACCACCTGCCGTATCGCCTCCACAACAGACGAGGCATGTTCCCGGTGGGTGACCAATGTCACGTGAGTCGCCCCTTTGACAATATGATGCATGCTGTCGGAAGATAGAGTTGCCAGGTCACGCTGCAAATCGAGCGAGCCCGGCAGCGGATTCCGGCCCGCACTGAGGACCGCCAGCGGTTTATCCCCCAGGTCGCGCGCGCCCCGAACCTCCGCGCATATCGTTTCCCAGGCCAGTGATTCTTTCAGAGTGGTAGACAAATGGCGGTAAGACGACAGGAAAACCTTCGCTTCCGCCAGTTGCCGCAAAGGCAATCCCTCCGACTGGGAATTCAGAAACCCGGTGAGACGGACAAACCCGAACTTTGCCAAAACAGGAATTTTTCTCAGCAGCCGGAAGCCTGAATTCATATACGTCCGTATGGCCGGGTGTCGCCAATACTGGTCAGGGTGGGAGGCATCGACCAGAACCA
>Ga0335070_10006674_pt1 | contig 13574 bp, 9 predicted proteins | sample Lox_Sample_13_FD_206722 | JGI IMG/M metagenome (GOLD analysis project Ga0335070, IMG submission 206722) | Soil microbial communities from Loxahatchee National Wildlife Refuge, Florida, United States - Lox_Sample_1.3 | ecosystem: Environmental > Terrestrial > Soil > Wetlands | place: USA: Florida...
CCAGGATTTCGGATCCGCAGGGTCGTGGACGAAGCGGAACTGGACGCCGCAGCGCTCGGGGAAGATCGAAGCCGCCTGCTTGTAGCCTTCCCCGAAGATGTTCAGGCTGGTGACGACGTTGTCGCCCGGCCGGGCAATAGTGAAGATCAGGTTGAAGAGCGCCTGTGACCCCGACCCGGCGCTGACGGCCGCCTGCCCGCCCTCCAGGGCCGCCAGGCGCTGCTCGAGGATGTCTGCCGTGGGCGTCTTGGTGCGGCCGTAGACCGGGTAGGGGATCTTGTCGAAGCACTCATACGGGTAAGTCATCGACGGGACGATCGGAGGTACGAAGGAGCGAAAACGCTCCAGGTCCCCGGTGGGGCGGAAGCCGGCGTGCAGGGCCTTGGTGTCGAAACCCAGGCCATCGTTGGGCTGTTCCGGCCGTATGAAACCCGGGTCAAACTTCCAGGGTGCGCGGATAAAAAAACGTTTTTCGTCTTCCATGGCGATCAAGCCTTTCCAAAAAGATATTAATAAGACTCAAGCTTTCAGCTTTCCCAAGTCGTCTGGCATGTAATGACAGAAGATGAGGTGACCGTTGCCCATGTCGCGGCGGGGCGGCTCCTCCTGCTCGCAAATGGTGCCAATCTTGAAAGGACAGCGGGTGTTGAACCGGCAGCCGGCCGGCGGATTGACCGCGCTGGGCACGCGTCCGGACAGACGGATGTGCGACGGCTTGAGATCGGGATCGGGCCGCGGGACAGCCGCCAGAAGGGCGGTCGTGTAGGGATGGTTGGGCGGCTGGTAGATGGTTTCGCAGGGGCCGATTTCCACGAACCGCCCGAGGTACATCACGGCCACGTCGTCGGCGAAGAAGCGTACCGAGCTCAGGTCGTGCGAGATCAGGATCATGGTCGTGTTCTGCGAATTCTGGATTTCCAGCAGCAGGTTCAGGACGGCGGCCTGGACGGAGACGTCCAGGGCCGAGACGGGCTCGTCGCACACCACCATGGCCGGGTTGGTCGAGATTGCCCGGGCGATACCGATGCGCTGCTTCTCGCCGCCGGACAGCTGGCGCGGCAGGCGGGTGTAATAGCTGGCGTCCAGCTTGACCGCCTGCAGCAGGCGCTCCACCTCGGCGCGCACCTGGCCGGCCGGCACGGTCTTGAAGCGCCGCAGCGAAAAGGCGATCTGGTCGCCGACGCTGAAGGAGGGGTTGAGCACCCCGTTGGGATCCTGAAAGACCATCTGCAGTTCCTTGATGGTGTTCTCGGTGCGTTTGTTGACCGGCTTGGAAATGTCCAGGCCGAGGAAATCCACCTTCCCGGCGTAGAGCGGTTCAAGGCCGACGATGGCCTTTGCCAGGGTGCTCTTGCCGCAGCCGGATTCCCCGACAATCCCGAGGGTGCGCCCGCGGCGGATGTAGAAACTAACGTCATCGGAGGCGCGCACATAGCGCCGCTTCTCCAGCCCGAAGAGCCCGCCGACGGTCTTGAAAGGCACCGGGTAATAGACCTTGGCTTGGTCGACGTTCAGCACCGTGTCGGGGTTCGGATTGGCGCGGTCCGGGCAGGGTTCCTTGGCCAGCTCCTGCATCTCCCAGATCAGCTTGGCATCCTTCCAGTCCAGGGAGCGCAGGCAGCGCACCCGGTGGCCGGGGACCATCTCGACCAGTTCCGGATGCTGGAGCGAGCAATCCGGCTGGGCCAGCTCGCAGCGCGGGGAGAAGATGCAGCCGACCGGCAGGTTGGCCGGCGAGGGGACGCGGCCCTCGATCGGGTGCAGGGTGCGCGTCCCCTTGGGGGCGTCCACGTCCGGCAGGCAGCGCATCAGCCCCATCGTATAGGGGTGCATGGGTGTGCGGTAGATGGTCCGGGTGTCGGCCAGCTCGACGATCTCTCCGGCATACATAACCGCCACCTTGTGCGACACGCGTGACACCACACCCAGATTGTGGCTGATGTAAAGGGTGGCGGTCTGGTAGCGTTCCTGCAGCTCGGCGATCAGGTCAAGCACAGCCGCCTCGACCGTCACGTCCAGAGCGGTGGTGGGCTCGTCCATGATCAGGAGCGACGGGTTGTTGAGCATCGCCATGGCGATCAGGACGCGCTGCTGCTGGCCGCCCGAGAGCTGGTGCGGGAAGCGCAGCATGACCGCCTCCGGGTCGGGCATGTACACTCTTTTAAGCGCCTCGACCGATTCGGCAAAGGCGGCGGTTTTGGTGAAGCCGCGGTGGGTGATCAGACTCTCCGCCAGCTGGTCCTGGATGCGCATGGAGGGGTTGAGCGCCGACATGGGCTCCTGGTAGACCATGGAGATGTCCGCGCCGCGCAGCCTGCGCAGGTCCTCTTCCGAGCGGTCGCGCAGCTGTTCCCCCTTGAAGAGGATGTCCCCGCGCGTGACCCGGCCGTTGCGTCCCAGGAAATTCACGATCGAGAAGGCCACCGTGCTCTTCCCACAGCCGGACTCGCCGACCAGGCCCAGGTTCTCCCCGCGGGATATTTCGAAGGAGACATCCCGCACCGCATCGACATCCCGCTTGCGCGTTTTATAGGTCACGGCCACATTATTAAGGGTAAGGATCGGAGACTGGTCCATAGCTCGTCTTTTCGGGGGTTACTGGTAACGCATGGTTTCCTCGCGCAGGCCGTCGGCGAACATGTTGAGCCCGATCACCAGCGTGACGATTGCCAGCGTGGCACACAGGACCGGCCAGATGTTGGCGGTCATGTGGCTGTGGCCTTCCTGGACCATCCCTCCCCAGTCCGGGGTCGGTGGCGGCAGCCCCAGCCCGAGGAAGCCGAGCGTGCCGATATAAAAGGCGGCGTAGCCGATGCGCAGCAGGAAGTCCACGATCAGCGGCCCGCGGCAGTTGGGCAGAATCTCACGCAGCATGATGATGATGTCCGGCTCGCCGCGCAGTTTGGCTGCGGCAACGTATTCACGCGTGCGGATGTCCATGGTCAGGGCGCGCACCAGACGGGCGATGCCCGGGGTGCCGCCGATGGCAATGGCGATCACGACGTTGAACGACGAAGCTCCCACCGCCGAGATGATGATCATGTAAAGCAGGATGGCGGGGAAAGCCATGAACGCATCCAGGACGCGCATGACCGCCTCGTCCACCCAGCCCTGGTAGTAACCGGCCGGCAAGCCGAAAGCCACGCCCAGGAGGAACGCCACCAGCACGGACAGCGGCCCCAGGAGCAGGATGGTGCGCGCCCCGTATGCCACGCGGGCCCACACGTCGCGCCCCAGGTCGTCGGTCCCCAGCGGGTGGGCTGCAGTGGGCCCCTTGTCCACCTGCTTGTAATCCTGCTCCAGCGGGCTGTAGGAGGTGATCAGCGGTGCAAAAACGGCGATCAAAACCCAAATGATCACGACGGTGAGACCGATCACCGCGGTCGGGGAAGCAAAGATGACATCCGCCAGGTCTTTGGCGCTCTTCCAAAAACCTTTCAAGGCCGTCCCCGGACCGGAGGGGGCTGCGTGGACCTGCTTTACCGTGGCAAGATTTTCTGTTCCCATGCTGGGATCCTAGGTGTAGCGGATGCGCGGGTTGATCAAGGAATAAACCAGATCTGCAATCAGCTGGGTGCCAACCGCCAGCAGGATCAAGACCATTGACCCGGCTTCGATCGCATACACATCTTTATACAGGGCGGCGTTGAGAAGAAAGTTTCCCAGGCCCGGATAGCCGAAAACGGATTCGACGACTACCAGGCCGCCAATGAACCAGTTGACATGCAGCATGATCACCGTGATGGGTGCCATCATGGCGTTGCGCAGCAGGTGGCGCAACACCACCTGCCGGTAGGAGAGGCCCTTCAGGATAGCAGTCCGGATGTACTGGCTGTTCAGGACCTCGACCACGCTGGAACGGGTGATGCGCAGCACGTACCCGACCTCGACCAATCCGGCAGTCAGCACCGGCAGCACAATCAGCCGGGGATCTTTGAGGATCGCATCGGCACTGGTGAACACCGCCGAGCCAGGCAGCAGCTTGAGCCAGAAGGCAAAGATGATGATCAATAAGATCCCCGTGGCAAAATCCGGGGAGCCGGCCGTGATCAGGCCGCCGATCGAAATGGTCCGGTCCAGGAGCTTGCCTTCGTTCAGTCCGGCGATCAGCCCCAACATCACTGCGGTTGGGATGGAAATGAGGAAGGCCAGTGCCGCCAGGATCAACGAGTTGGCGATCCTGCGGCTGATCACCTGCGCAACGGGAGCATTATAACGAAGGGAGATGCCCGCGTCGCCGCGCAGCAAACCCTTGCTGAGCGGGATGTATTCCACCGGCGCGTCGGTCTTTTCCTGCCAGCCCGAATAATCGTAGGTGTACTGGATCGAACCCGAACCCTTGACCCACCTGGCCGCCCGGTTGCCGGTGTCGACCCCCCAAAAATAGGTCACGCCGCTGGCATCCACCTTCCAATCCTGCTCGGCGGGCTGCCTGACCGTGCTCCCGTCCGGCTGGCGCACGAACCTGTCCAGCTGGCCGTCCTGGACATCCCACTGCACGAGATCCCCGTTCGGCTCCACCGCCCACCACTCCTGGGATTTTGCCACCAACCCCTGCCGGGAGACCGTCTCCTGAAGGGGAAGCCCGATTTTAGGGGAGGCCTGCCAATCCGAACCGAAGAGCCAGGAGATGTAGCGGCTGACTGCCGGGCGATCCAACCCGAGCTGTTTTTTCATGGATTCCTGCTGTTCGGGCGTGGAAAAAATACCGATCATGTTGCGCGCCACATTGCCGGGGGCAATCTCGACAATGGCGAACACGATGATCGATACAAGGAACATGGTGAGCAGCATGGTCATCAAACGCCGGACGACATACCTTGCCATGGCTCAATCTCCTGGAAAAGGGCGCACCTGGTTCGTGTCAACCGGTTCGCTTTCCGGATGCCTCTCGCGTTACATCCGGACCGGGATGCGGAAATGCGTCTGCATCTATTTTTTCTTGTCGCTGCGGGCCTGCTCGCGCGCCACGATGGCGTGAATGGCCTCCTGGACCTCGGCGGGCAGCGCCTGGGGCTGGTGCTTGGCCAGGATCTCGTCGATCGCCTTGGCAGCGCGCTGTTCCATGCTCGTGGAGCCGCGCTTCTGCCAGACCGAGAAGGGATTCTTGTCGATCAGCTTGGAGTAATAAGCCTCCTTGAAATGCCGGACGGTGTGATCGTGGCCCATATAGTTGCCGGTCGGGCCGAGCTCATCGATCACGTCCAGGGCCAGGGTTTCGTCGTTGACCACCACGCCGGCGGTGGCCGCCCGCAGGAAGCCCAGGATCTCGTTGCAGATGACGATCAGCTGCAGGCTGCCCTGCAAGCCGGCGTCCATGAAGCCCACGTCGTGGACGAGGTTGGCGCCATGCAGGAGCGAGGTCATCAGGCTGAGCGTGGCCTCGAAGGCGCACTGCTGGTCCATGACCTTCGAGTCGGTCGACCCGCCCAGGCCAAAGACGGGCAGGTCATAATACTTGCCCATCGAGGTGGGCACGCCCTGCTCGTCGGCCAGCACGTAATTGCCGACCATGGTCTGCAGGTTGTAGGGGCCGCCGTTCCAACCCGGGACGGCGACCGGTGCGCCCGGGCGCACCAATTGGGAGAGCACGATCCCGAGCAGGATGCCGGCGTTCATGGAGGCCATGCAGCCGGCCGTGGTGGTGGGGGAATTAACTCCACCGGCGTTCAGGGGGATATAAAGTTGGGGCAGGCCTTTTTCGGCCAAGAAGATGCACTTCTGCAGGGCCTCGGCGTTGGCGATCAACCCGGAGGTAACGTTAATGTAGCAGGTGGCGAAGGGGCGGGCCTGGAAGGCTGCCGCGCTCCCCGCAACCGCTGCGCACATTTCAACGGCCGTCACGCAGCCCTCGAAGTCGGGGGTCACGAAGACGATCGGTTTGGTCGTGTTGTTGAGCATGACCTCCATCTGGTAGCGGTCATAGATCTGCTGGTCGACGTCCTCGGGCAGGAAAGCCGACATGACGAAATCGATCTCCGGGAGGGCATCCATCAGGGTGGAGGCTTCTTTCACATCGGTCAGCACCGGGCGGCGGCGCTGCCCCGTGCGGTGGTCGAGGATGTTGAGGCAATCCGATCCGCCTCCATAATAGGTATTGTACTTGCCGGCCCGCATGGCCGCTTTTCCATTGCGATCGTACAGTGTGAAGGACTTGGGGGCGGTTGCCAGCGCGCGGGCGACCATGTATTCCGGGAGGCGCACGCGCAGCCCGTCCGACTGGGCGCCGCCCTCGACCAGGATCTGGCGGGCTTTTTCGTCGTGGACGTCCACGCCGGTCCGCCGCAAAATCTCCAGGCTGGCCAGGTGAATCTTTTCACACTCCTGCAAGCCCAGACGGGAGTAGTGGGCGCTGGTCATGCTGGTACCGTGAGTCTGTATCATCGTCTTGCCTCGTCAATTCAGTGGTTTTTTAGAGGTCTCCCACGCTGCCAGCCAGGGGAAAGGTCAGCAGCGTGGGAGGGTGGGACTCAAACCTGGACAGGTTAGGCTTCTTTCCAGGTTTCGAGCAGGATGGCGTACTCGTTCGGCGTGGGTACGATGCCGTGAACCTTGGTGGTGTAGATCTTCCAGACATTCATGAAGAACGGGGTGCAGATCGAGCCGCGCTCCTGCTGGATCGTTTCGAGCTTCAGGCCGATGGCTTTGCGGGCCTCCACGTCAAGGGTGGCCTCTGCCTGATTAACAAGCTGGGTGAATTCAGGATCCGACCAGTGGCTTTCATTCCAGTCGGACAGCTTGCCGGTCGCAGGATCGGCCGTGTAGCCCTTCTGCAAGACGATCAGGGCCGAGGTGCGGTGCGCCCACCAGGTGATGCCCATGTTGAAGTCGGTCCAGCCGTTCCAATACTGGCTGGCGGGCATGGTCTTCAGGTTGATGGTGAGTCCCGCAGCGGCTGCGTCCTCTTTGAGGGCCTGGGCATAGGCCATGGATTCAGGCCAGTCGCTGGCGACCGTCAGATCCACGGACAGGCCGTTCGGGTAGCCGGCCGAGGCGAGCAGCGCTTTGGCCTTGGCGGTATCGAAAGGCAGTGGATCCAGAGGGCTGTATTCGGTATTGACCGGGGCAATATGGCTGTCGTTGCCGATGACGCCCTGTCCCTGCAAGGCCAGCTGCAGGATCTTCTCGCGGTTGTGGCAGTACTTGAGGGCCGTGCGCACGTCGTTATTCTTCCAGGGGTCCTGGTCGGCGCGCACGCGCAGGACACGGGTGGCGCCGGTCGGGGTGGAAACGATCGCGAAGCGTGGATCATCCTTGACGGCTTCCCAGGTGGTCACGGAGGGCTCGAGGATGGTGTCGACCTGGCCGCTTTGCAGAGCCGCCACATAGGCAGCCTGATCTTCGCCTGGCATGACCATGACGATCTCGTCCAGGTAGGGCAGGGGCTTGCCATCCACGCCGTTCTGCCAGTAGTCCGTGCGGGCTTTCATATGGGCGCGCTCGGTGGCCACGTACTCGACCATGGTGAACGGTCCGGTCCCGATCGGCTCCTTGGTGATGTCACCGCCGAAGGTCGCCGGGACGATGGCAGCCGGATACTCAGCCAGGTTGTCCGGGATGAAAATGGATGGGGTGCCGAGGTGGAGGGTGACGGTGTAATCGTCGGTCTTCTCGACGCCGCTCGCGTCCATATAGCTCATCGAGGCGAGCATGGACGATTTCGTGTTGGGATCCAACCAGCGCTTGATGTTGAAGATTACGTCGTCGGCAGTCAGGTCCTTGCCATTGTTGAACTTAATGCCCTTCTTGAGAACCAGGGTCCAGGTCTTCAGGTCGTCGCTGGCTTTCCAGCTGTCCAGCAGGTAGGGATGGGTGATGCCCTGCGGATCGGTCTGGGTGAGATACTCGAAAACCTGTCGCCACGAATGCGAGGCGCTGACCAGCGAGAACTGGGCCGGATCGGAGACGCGCTCGACCCGACAGGCGACGTTCAAGATGCCGCCGCGGGTAATGGCGGGGGCGGCGGGGGTCGGGATGGCGGTTGGCGCAGCCGTTGCTGGTACCGCCGTCGCCGGTACCGCTGTCGCCGCCGGGGTCTTCACCCCGCAGGCAGCCAGGATATTGGCGGTTGTCAAGGAGACGCCCAGCAAAGTGGAAATTCTCAGGAAATCACGCCGGGAAATTTTACCCTTGGCAAGTGCATCCTGCGCTTCATTGACCAGGGGATGGATCTTTTTTTCTTCCATTGGATTTTTCTCCTCTATATTCTTTTGGAAAAAATAGGGAACAGAAAAAAGTGGAAAGGCCGAATTCAGAGATCACATGCTGGGGTGTCACCTCCGTTTCTTATTCTTAATGTAAGATCCTGGGATGGATTCCTTGGAAACCTGAAGAATGGCCGGGCATGCCGGCGCAGATTTATTTCTATCAGAAATCTTAGCATCTAATATATCAGAAGTCAATTATGATATTCGTAACTTGCATATTGATATATCATATGTTAGTATTTTTGCAAGGAGAGTCTATGTTTCCAGCCAGACAGAATCAAACCTCCAAGAATGCGATTTACATCGAGCTCCGGCGTTCAATCATCATGGGGCATCGCAAGCCCGGTGAGCGGTTCGATGTGGAAGCCATTGCCAGGCAGTACAACACCAGTGTGACCCCCGTGCGAGACGCCCTCCAGATGTTGAGCCATGAGGGGTTGGTCGATATCAAACCGCGCTCGGGATATTTCGTTGCTCACACCACTCTGAAACAATTGCGCGACTTGCTGGACCTGCGCCGGGTGCTCGAAATTGCCGCCATCGAACGGGCGGCCGTGCGCATCCAGGACGATCAAATCGTAGAATTGACCAAGGTGCATGCCGGTTACACCGGCGATGACGACGAAGCCTACGACCGCTATACGGACGAAAACCACCACTTTCACTATCTGCTGGCCAAGGCGTCCGGGAACAACGAACTGGCCGAGACCGTCGGCCGGCTGCACGACCGGCTGGCGCGCTTCATGGTGCTGCGGCAAGCCGGGAAGACCATGGAGCTCACTCATCAGAAGGTCGTCGACGCCCTGAATGCCCATGACGTGGACGCCGCCCGGCGTGCACTGCTCGATGATATTGATGGCACCTATGACCTGATCATGGACAAGGTGATCCAAGAAGAATCCGAAACATGGCCGGTAAGGGGATAGAGACTATTATGCGACAGCCCTGGCAAGAGAATGCCCCTCTTCCAATCGAGCCAGGTGAATTCCAGACAGCAGAGAAGGAAACGATATGGACCTAAAAGATATCTACCAGAACGTGATCGATGGGCAGGCGGCTGAAGTCGAAGCCGGGGTCAAGGCAGCTCTTGCGGCCGGAATCGGAGCGGAAGAAATTTTGAACAACGCCTTGATCGCGGCCATGAATGAGATCGGCGAGCGTTTTGAAGCCGGCGACCTTTTCGTTCCGGAGATGCTGATCGCAGCCCGCGCCATGCAGGCCGGTTTGAAATACTTGAAACCTTACCTGGCCAAGGCCGACGTCAAGGCTGCCGGGAAGGTTGCCATCGGAACGGTCAAGGGCGATCTGCACGACATCGGTAAGAACCTGGTTGCCATGATGTTGGAAGGCGCCGGGTTTGAAATACAGGACCTGGGCGTGGACGTGCCTCCGGAGGCCTTCGTCAACGCCGTCAAGAACGGGGCCCAGATCATCGGCATGTCCGCCCTGCTGACCACTACCATGGCTAGCATGGAAAGCACCATCCAGGCGCTCAAGTCAGCCGGGCTGCGCGACAAGGCCAAGGTAATGATCGGTGGCGCGCCGGTGACCCAGGACTACGCCAACAAGATCGGCGCCGACGCCTTCGCCCCCGACGCCTCCAGCGCCACCCGCGTCGCCCGCCAGCTGATCGTTTAGACAATCACTCCAAAAACAAAGACGACGGACCAACGGCTGAACCGCGCCTGAGAATAACCTTACCCACCTGTTATTATAAGGTTGCCAACGGCCTGCCCATCACCTAGCCGACCTGCTGCGAAAATCCCACCGCATACCGCAGGAGCAGACAGGGATCGAAATAATCCTGATCGGCGACGGTCTGACATAGCCATGCCGGACACCGGCAGAAAACCGGCGATCGAATTGCCAACCCAATCGATGCATTGCCTGACCGCTCCTTCGGGGAAAGCGCGCTCCCTCAAACCCTGGAACACACGTCAGGCACTGGGGACAGTTGCCATTTCGGTAAACCCTGACCTCGATTGCCCGCACCGGCGTTGAAACCGCACCTGAGTCAGGCATTACCGCCGTTCCATGTCCATACGATATAAAAAACCATACTCGGCCTCGGTGATATATAGGGCGTGCTCCGGCGGGCTGTATTTAACATTGGTCGGCTTCCGACCGCGTGGCAGTCGCACGGTCTGCAGGCAGGCGCCTTGCGGGCTGACCTGGAGCACTTTCCCTCCGCCGTAGTGGGCGATCCACAGGCATCCCGCCTCGTCCAGACCCATGCCGTCTGGGCCAAGTTCATACGACGAGGCCGGTTCGAGCAGGCAATCCCCGTCCAGGACATACAGGATCTCTCTTCGGGAAACCCCACCATCCGGAAGCAGGTCGTATTTCAAGACGCGATTCTTGCGGTGCTCGTTCACAAAAAGGCTCTTCCCATCCCGCGAAACGGCGATCCCGTTGGGATAACATAAGCGCTGGTCCAGCCTGCGCAGCCCTCCAGAAGGGCTGAGCGCATACACGGCGCCCGCCGGCCGACCGCTGATCCAGTCCCCCGCATAGTCCCCCCCGTCAGTGAAATAGATCTCACCAGAAGCGTGCAGGTCGATGTCATTCGGCCCCCGGAAAGGTGCCCCCTGAAACGAATCGAAGGTCTGCAGAACCTTCCCGGTGGGGCTGAATTGCACCAGTTTCAGGCCGGAATACAGGCAAATCCAGAAATTGCCCTCCCGGTCCTGGCAGAGACCGCTGGGGCCCGTGCCAGGCCCGGTTTCAAATAGCACCTCAACCCGGGATCCACGCAAGACACCAACCCGGTCCCCGCTCCATTCGACAAAATAAAGGCAATTGTCGCGAGTGGACCAGCAGGGCGATTCGGGGAAAGACAGCCCTTCAGCAACGACCTGGATCATGTTGACTTTGCTCCAAAGACGCCGGTAGCGGAAGGACTTAGATCCAACTCGACCCGCGGGGGTAGCCGGTCTGTGTGCTCAGGCATATCAATAACCAAAAAGTCAGGCAGCCACATTTATTTTCCGGCTTTGGCCAGGATGGTCTGGATCTTCTTCTTTTTCTCCGCAGCAAGGGGGGCAGGTTGATGTTCCGCCAGGATCTTCTTCACGCGGGCGTTCAAGCGCTGTCCCAGGGTCGTGCCACCCTCGTCCAGCCATTTCTGCCGGCGGGCGCGATCCAGCAGCCCAGGGAACCAGAACTCGCGATAGTGATCCCGGGTGGTCTTTGACTTCAGATAGCTGCCGCCCGGGCCGATCTTATGGATCTCGTCCACCATCAAGGTGCTGTCATTGACTTCGATCCCTTTCAGGAGATTGTCCGCCATGCCGACCAGTTCATCCGTCAGGACGATCATCTCATAGGAGGTGGTCAGGCCGCTCTCCATATACCCGACATCGTGGATCAGGTTCCCGCCGGACAGCTTGGCCATGATGACCGAGAGCGTGGCCTCCACGGCAGCCTGCTCGTCCAGCACCTTGGCATCCGAACAGCCGGCATATCCCCAGGTCGGCAGGCCATACCAGCGCCCCAATTCGGCAATGGCGGCTTTGGTCAGCTGGAACTCTGGAGAGGCATAGCAGATCTGCATCGAACTCATATCCATGTGATGGATTCCGGCTCCAAAGACGAACGGTGCGCCAGGCCGCTTCAATTGATGCACGACCAGGCTGCTGAGGATCTCGGCCAGGGACAACACCAGACCCCCGGCCAACGTGATCGGCACGACCGCTCCCATCTGCGGCCCAGGAGAGTGGACCACCGGCAGCTCGTATTCAGCCATCATCAACAGCTTGTCCAGCGCCGTTTCCGATTGCTGCAGAGGCGAGCTTGGTTCGGAGTAGAGCAGGATGTGCTGCTGCTCACGCAGGGCGTCATGCCCGCCGGCCACTGCGGCGGCCATGTCGATCGCCCTCCGGCAGCTGGTCGCGTCATTGGTGACAAAGACGATCGGCTTGACGGTATCCTCCAGCATGTGGGCCATCTGGACATCGTAAGTCAGCGCCCCATTCACATCGGAGGGGATGCCGATGGACATAACAAAGTCAATGTTGGGCAGAGCATCGCACAGGTGGTAGGCATCCGGCAGATCAGCCTCAACAAATGGACGGTGCTCAGCGGTCAGCGGATCCAGCAAATAGATACAATCCGAGCCGGTCCCGAAGTACACCCGGCTGCCTTCCAGGTCCATGGCCGGTTTCCCTTCCCGGTCGCACATGACGACCCTGCCCGGGGCGGTCGAGAGCGCCTCTTCCACCAGACGGGAGGGGAACTTGACCAGGTCGCCGTCCGAGATGAACGCCCCTGCTTTCTTAAGCATTTCCAGGCTTCCGGGATGACGGAAGCGCAGGCCGGTCCGGCGCAGCACTTCCAGGGCGGCCGCGTGGATATCCTGGATCTGGCATGCGGATAAAACAGCAAACTGGGGGGATCGATAGGCGAAGGAGTTTGCGGTTTTCATGATGGCCTTTTTCCTTTCAAGGAGATCAGGAATGATTTAACCTTTTGATATAAACCGCCCAGCCCGGCCGGGTAAAAGATCATGATCAGGATCAAACTCAAACCGTAGATGATCAGGCGATACTGCATCAACTTCTTCAGGGAATCGAACACCGGGATGAACAGGAAGGCTGCATACACCCCTCCGAGCAGGCTGCCGGATCCGCCGATGAAGGAAAGTGCCATGACCTCCATGGTGTGGCTCATGTCCAGCAGGGCGGGGGTCACGATGCCAACAAAATGGGCATAATAGCCGCCGATCAGGCCGGCACAGGCGCAGGACAGGGTAAAGTTGATCAGCTTGTATTTGATCGGGTTGACCCCCGAAGCGCGCGCCACTTCATAGTTCTGCCCGATCGCCCGGAAAGCCAGCCCGACCTTTGAGCGGATGATCAGGCGCAGGATCACGTACAGGGCGACCATCGCCGCCAGCAGAATGTACAGATGTGAAACCACCGTGGCCGACGCATACATCGGCGGGACGATGATGCCGCGCGCCCCGCGCGTGACCTTGACCATCGCGCTGGCCAGCGCCTGCAAAGTCATGCCGACGAACCACGACATCAACGAGACGTAAATGCCCCGCAGCGGAAGGGTCAGCAGTCCGGTCAGGAATCCCACCAGACCGGTCACGAACATGGCTGCGATCAACCCCAACCAGGGACTGAGGCCAGTATACAAGGAGAGCATGGCGGCGATATAAGCACCCAGGCCGACAAAGCCGGCAAAGCCAAAGTTCACCGCGTTGATGAACCCGCCGGTAAAGTCAAAGATCATGGCCAGGGTCCCGAAGTACAGGCTGAGAACGAACAGGCGCAGGATGTAGGCCTCGTGGACGAAGAGGGGAGTAAGGGCCAGGATCAGCACGGACGCCAGGAAAGGCAGCGAAAGACCCAGGAAACCCAG
>Ga0335070_10006675_pt1 | contig 13573 bp, 11 predicted proteins | sample Lox_Sample_13_FD_206722 | JGI IMG/M metagenome (GOLD analysis project Ga0335070, IMG submission 206722) | Soil microbial communities from Loxahatchee National Wildlife Refuge, Florida, United States - Lox_Sample_1.3 | ecosystem: Environmental > Terrestrial > Soil > Wetlands | place: USA...
TGAGGAGTATGTGAAACTACGAGGCAGTAGGTTCCGGCGGCACGTGCGAGACGCCCCCCATCTCCGGGGTGTAATTCAACGCTCGAAACCATCGTCCCTTCTGGCACTCTTCCCAACGGAAGTATGTTTCCTATATCTGGTCGCGCATCAGACCCGACCATTATACCCTGATTAAGGGAAAGCCCTTCTGGAGCTGAAAGGCAGCAAGCCAATCCGTTAGAGAATTGAACAAGCGCGAGTGGTGTCCCTCTTCCAGTTTCATGCAAGAGTTCCTTGACAACACCCTTAAGTGGACCTTGAGTCGAAGTGGGGAAACTCACCGGGGCAATTCGACGGAAACTTCGCGATCGGAAAACTGAACCGCCTTTACCCCTACGCTGTACTCGAATTTGTTTACCCAATGATTCAATTCCACTCTTGATGCGTATGTGATGGTCGGCGATGAATGCGACTTGAAATAAACCTTGTGGTATCTTCAATGCTTTGCATCGGGATTCCCACCATTGTAAGAATCAATTTTCAACAACGAGGATTCATGACGTTGGTCATTTGGCAACGCTACCTACCATGAAGCACTCTCACATTCAATCTCAAGAAATCCGCATGACAGAGTGTACACGCAGCCGAGTTCACTGTCGAGGCTTGTCAAACAGATGACAGGCAACGATCTGGGTGTTGCTTATCCCAATTTGTGCAGGATCCTCGATCGAGCAGCGATCAAATACGTTTGGGCATCGTGGGTGGAACCTGCACCCTGAAGGAGGATGAATCGGACTCGGGATTTCGCCCTTTGGAATTAGCCGTCTGAATTCGTGATTTGGATCAGGAACTGGGATCGCGGACATCAACGCGACGGTGTAAGGATGCTTTGGTGTTTTGAAAACCTCGCTCTTGAGACCCCACTCCACGATCCTGCCAAGATACATTATCGCAATTCGATCGCAGAAGTAATTAGCGGTCGCGAGATCGTGTGTTATGAAAACGTAAGTCAGTCCAAGTTCTTTCTTCAAGGATACCATGAGGTCTAGAATCTGCGCGCGAATGGAGACATCGACCATGGCGACTGGTTCGTCAGCTACGACGAAATCTGGCTTTAGTACCATGGCACGGGCAATTACAACTCGTTGCCGCTGTCCTCCGCTCAACTGGTGGGGAAACTTCTCGTAGAAATACTCAGCGGGAGTCAATCCGACTCTTTCGAGCATTTTCACGGCCTGCTCGCGTCGCTCTTCTGGTTCTCCAATTCCTTGAATGTCGAGGCCGTGTCTGATGGCTTGTCCAATCTTCATCCTAGGATTCAGGGCGGCCATTGGATCTTGAAATATCATTTGGGCCCTACGCCTGAATTCCGGTAATGATTCCGGATTGCCTGTTAATTGTTGACCATTAAACTTGATCTCACCCGAAGTCGGCGTTTCCAGTTGGACCAGCAGGCGACCAGTAGTGGTTTTGCCACTGCCGCTTTCACCCACAAGGCCGAACGTTTCGCCACGTGCGATCTCGAAGTCTATGCCGTCAACAGCGTGAACATAATCTCTGTTGCGTGCAAGGACACTCTCGATGAAACTCTTCTGGACTGGAAAGTGCTTGGTTAACCCCTTTACTTCAATAATTGGAGACATAGCTTGTCAATCTCTAATCATATAGATGACAGGCAACCAGTCTACGCTTTCTCTCTAGTAATTGCGGGTCTCTCAGTGAACATGGCTCGAAGACTCTTGGGCATCTTGGATGGAATTTGCAACCAGGAGGTGGACTTGCAAGGTCGGGTGGAGATCCAGGAACAGGTTTCATGGAGCGCTCAGGTTCAGTAATGTTCGGAGCTGATTCTAGTAGTCCCTTTGTATACGGATGAAGTGGATCATCAAAGATGTCTCTAGTTGGCCCAACTTCGACGAGCTGACCCGCGTACATGACCCCTATTGTGTCAGCCATCTCAGCGACTATCCCGATGTTATGCGTGATAAGTATCATTGTGAGCTGATGTTCTGATTTGAGTTTCTTAAGAAGCTCGATAATTTGCGCTTCTACGATTACGTCGAGAGCAGTAGTGGGTTCGTCGGCGATAACAATTTTCGGGTTAAGCGCTAACGCTAGGCCTATCATGACCCTTTGCCTCATGCCGCCGCTAAATTGATGGGGAAAATCGTTGATGCGATCACCCCCTATTCCTAGTGAATCGAGGAGCTGGACGGATTTCCCAATTGCATCATCTTTCGTTACGGAGGGTTCATGAGTCTTGTACAGTTCGATAAAGTGATCGCGGATGCGTTTTACAGGATTCAGCGAGGTCATGGGATCCTGAAAAATCATGGAAATCCTAGCACCCCTCAGTCGACGCATTGCATCATCAGATTGAGTTAACAGACTCATTCCATCGAACGTGACTTCTCCTTCCACAATTCTACCCGGGGAAGGGACCAGTCGAATGAGTGAGAATCCTAACGTGGATTTCCCTGATCCAGACTCTCCCACTAGACCCAGCGTCGACCCTTTAGTCAACTGCAAACTTACATGCCTGACTGCGTTGATTTGGCCTCGCCGTGTGTTGTACTGTACACTTAAATTTCGCACATCAAGAATCGGCTCCATTTGATAATCACTTTTCTAGCCGCGGGTTGAACAGCTCGCTCAATCCCTCTCCAAGCAAAGTAAATCCCAAGGCAAGAAGAACCACCATTAATCCGGGGAAAGCGATGACCCACCACGAACCACTGATCAGAAGTCGTCTGCCATACGTCAAATCCCATCCCCAATCAGGAATGGAAACGGATAACCCTAACCCAACAAAAGTCAGTCCAGCAGCCGTGAGTATAGCGTCTGCGAAATTAATAGTAGCAACTGCCACAATCGACGGAACTACGTTAGGGAGAATGTAATCCGTAAGTGTTGTTCGGGTATTCGCTCCAATCATTCTAGCAGCATCTACATACGGCAACTGTTTTATTGAGAGCACTTGACTTCTGATGATCCGGAAATATGACGGCACGTACACGACCGCAATTGAAATTGCCATATTTACCACTCCTGGTCCAAGCATTGCAGCAATCGCAATGGCCAACACTAGCCCTGGGAACGCGTAGATACTGTCCATAACTAAGGAAGTTACCTTGTCTGTTGCACCTCCCTTGAATGAAGCGAAAAGACCGATTGGCACACCGATTACTAGGCAAACCAACACTGACAGAATAGAGACCTGAAACATTATTGCGCCACCCGACATCACCCTGCTAAGCATGTCCTGACCGAGATGATTCGTTCCAAGTGGAAATCGTGAGGATGGGGGCGACAATATAGGCCCCACGTTGATAGCAATGGGATTGTATGGCGAAATCCACGGAGCAAAAATCGTCATTATCGCGAGTACACCAACAATTGCTCCACCAGACAGTATAGCCCACCCGGCTAGCCCTCTTTTGCGCAGCAGACTAACACGCGGCAAGAGCTGGAGGAATATGCGTCCGTAGCTTTCCTCATCGCTCGTATTGATCAACTCCTACAATCGAATTCTCGGGTCAAGATATGCGTACAATATATCTACCACGAGACTGACACCCGCAACAAGGAGACCAAAAAAGACGACTACGCCCTGTATCGCCGTGTAATCTCTAAACGATATTCTATCTACTAAGTATCGTCCGAGTCCAGGCCAAGAGAACGTTGTCTCAGTGAGTACTGCTCCGGCCAGCAGCGCTGCGAATTGAAGGCCCATCATCGTCAATATGGGAAGAAACGCATTCCTCAACGCGTAACCGTAGATCACCGTGCGTTCTTTGAGTCCTCTGGCCCGTGCAGCAGTGACGAAGTCAAGTTGGAGCGTTTCCAGCATATTGCTTCTAGTCAATCTAATGAAAATCCCGCATAGCACTAGCCCCAGCGCCAATGAAGGGAGAGTTAGGTACTTAATAGCGAAAATAAGATCGGTCAAATTGCCCCCCAGAATACTGTCTAACACGTCGAGGCCAGTACGGTAATGCACGCTGCCAATGGTTAGTCCAGGTGGGGTTATACCTGGAGGCATTCGTCCTCCTGCAGGGAACCATCGCAAGTATATCCCAAATACCATGATCAGCACTTCGCCCAAGAAGAATACGGGGATTGCGTATGACACTATGCCGAATACTCGTATTGAATGATCTTTGAAGGTATCATAATATCTCCCTGCAACAGCGCCGAGAAATACTCCAAGGACCACCATAATAGTGGTGGCGGCTATTGCTAGCTCAAGGGTGGCTGGGAACGCTGAAAAGATCTGTTGTGAAACCGCTGAATAATCCTGCATCGATTTGCCGAAATCTCCATGTAGGAGGCCTACCAGGTAATCAAAATACTGATAGATAATCGGTTTATCGAGTCCTAATTGCTTCTTGAAAGCTAAGAGCGTTGCAGGGTCAACATTCTTCTCGAAATGCAGCGATGCTGGATCTCCCGGAAGAACTCGAATTATGAGGAATACGAAGGTAAGGAGGAGAAGAATCATCGGAATCATGAGCAGGATTCGAGCAATAATGTACGACTTCAGGCTCATGGATTCGAAGGACCCGTCGCGTTCTAGATAAGATTTCCTTGTATGAACGATTCCTGCTAATTAGGAAAATTCAGAGAAAAAAGAAAGGAAGGTGGGATTGGAGTTGACTGACTTCTGCTATGCCTTTTTGCTTCTAGTCATGGCAGCGCCCGCTAAGGCGACGACCACACCTAGCACAGCAACGGCGAGGCCGTATTGAGCAGCAGGATTTTCAGTCGTTGTCGTATATCCCATCTGAGTAAGGAGCGTCGTGGCCGGCCCTATGTCTGCTTCAGGTAATGTCTTGTAGCTGTCCTGATGGAATGCCATACCGTTGGGGATCAGACTGTAAAGCGGTACTGCTTGACCCAGGAAAACTGTGTTTACGACTTCAGTCCTGTCGAGAATTGATGCTATAGCTTGTCTGAATTGTGCGTTATCAAACGGAGGCATCGCTTCTTGGAACAATATGTATTGGATGAATGCTCCTGTGCCCTGCCACACTTTAACGCTGGGGTTTGACTGCATGTCTTTGATGTCGCTTGACGCGAGCTGCCTGAAAGCCATATCAATGTCGCCAGATCTAATGGCCGAAGCAAGAGCAGTGGCGTCGCTGTAGAATCGGATTATCACGTGTTTATTCATGACGTTTGCTGCATTGAAGTAGTTTGGATTTGCATCAAGCTTCATTTCATAGTCCTTTCCGCCTTGGCGTGACCATTCAGTTAGTAGGTACGGTCCAAGGTCGTTAGGGTTGCTGGCTGTTGGATTTCCATCGACGTATTCCACTGCAGTTCCGGGAGTGTTTGGCGCTCTTCTTGGATTCACAATTGAGGATCCTGAGAATGCCATTAATGCAAGGAAAGGTGCGAATGGATTCTTCAGATGGAATACAACCTGATACGTCGAGGGTGCTTCAACGCTTGCTATGATGTCACCGTAGCCCAATCCAACTTGTGGGCCGTCTGGCATTGCTAGGCCGATGTTTCGTTCGAAGCTGTACTTAACATCACTTGCTGTGAACGGCTGGCCGTCAGAGAACTGTAGGCCTTGTCTAAGGTTGAAGGTCCAGGTTAAGCCGTCAGCACTCGAAGTCCAGTCTGTAGCCAATGCTGGGATGAAGTCGTTGGGTCCTGCGGACGAGCCGGGGTTAATGTAAACTAATGGAGCACCGAGGTTTTGTATAATCTCGCTGCCACCAAAGAAGTCCCACACTTCGGCCGGGTCAAGGCTTGTCTCGACAGAGTCTGTCGTTCCCACGATCAGGGTGTCTTTTCCAGCAGGGGGTGTGATTAGCCAGTAGTACATGTTCTGAGTAATGTCGAGGTTCACACCTGTGACGTCAGGTTTGGTGATTGCCCAAGCGGATCCTTGAAACACAGGTACAACTGGTGCATCCTGAACCATCAGATCCTGAGCTTGCTTGTATAGAGAAGCTCTCTGGGTTGGGTCCACCGTCTGCCTTGCTTGTCGGAGCAACTGGTCCATATGCGTGCTATTATAGCCGTCACCCAACCAGCCGGCGCCTACTGAATCTAGGAAGGGGGTTGTGTAGTCGTCGGGATCAATGTAATCTGGGTACCATCCGTATACGTACACTTGCATGCTATGGGCATCTCTGTTCTTCTTGTAGCTAGGCCAATCAGCACCATGAAGGTTCACGGTGATTAGGCCGGTTTTCTCTAACTGAGATTTGTACACTGCAGCTTGGTCAGCGCTTTGTGGGTAGTGTCCTGAAGATTCGTACCACCAGTCAATTGTCATTTTTCCTTTCGGGGCGGGATAGCCTGCGTAGACTCCAAAACCGGCAGCGACTAATATGATGCCGATTATGAGAAGTGGTTTAGCAATTTGCAAAATTATTCCTCAACGTACGATTGAGTCGTTAGGATATAAAACTAGTCACAAACTCTGGCTTTGGTACAGTTAGGGTCAATATTAGGGCTCAGATCTGGTTTCTTCGATCATACTTAGTATCCAATACCAGCTTTCGTCATAGCCCAATTAATCTACATACTACCTACTTATCGTCATTATGCCTCGTAACTAGGCATATGCATTCAGGCTCGGTCAAGTTGAGGTGGGCACCTCGCGTGAACTACAGAAACTGCGCATTGCTATTTATGGTGGTTCTATTGACCTTTAGCAATATGCAATCCTGTTTCGCACTTTTCCCATCTTACACAGTTGATGTAATCGTCTCGAATCCTATTTGGAATAGCAAGATTAAAGTTACGTTCATCATCGCCGGATTAGGCGATTTCCTTGAAGGGACTGTGAAGGTTGAGACACACGCAGAGAATCTTCTCGCAGACACTTTCACCCTGGAAGGATTTTACAATGGCACGGACGGAAGATCGTACCAATGGCTTGACGAGTATTCTGTTATCAGTCATGGATTAGTCAGAAGCGTAGAATACAGATTCAGGGGAATCAACTGTGAGTGGATCGATTACACCGTTTGTTCCAGATACTCACAATATACATCGAAGATCATGCTGATGGGGAGTGTACTACTCGATACATCGGCAATGCAACAAGGCGCCTATAGAATTAACGTGATGTTCAGTGTCCGCGTTGTAGGACACGACTTTGATTTTCATGGCGCCTCGGACTACGAAGTCTCAGTACCCTGGCAGCCATGGGTCTCCGTCACCGGCCTTTGTCTCATCATTATTGTGGGAGTTTACGTCCTACTGCGCGGAAAGATCACACAGTCGAAGAGGCGCGTAGAACAGAAAACTTAAGCCACTACCAGAATCTGCGCCTGAGCGCCCTTTTTTCTTGTTCCATTATATGCTCAAATAGTCGGTCTGACACGCGACGTGTCTTCTTCAATACCGCCTTGGCGTCTGTGATGCTCATTCTTCTTCCTGCCAGGATATACGTGACGACTTTACCGTTTTTATTGATCAACAGACTCGAAGCTTTCAGAGCGTCAATCGTCCGTTTGTCTGATTCTGAGAGGCTACGCTTTTGTTTCTTGCGAATCTTCTCTATCGAGTCGGGAGTGTCAGCGCTGACGCCCAACGGGCTCTTGCATTTTGGGCATTCGAAGTTTTCGGGCATATCCTTGATTGTGACAATTCTTGCGTAGTTTAGGCATGAAGGACATGCCAGTAATCTTGATTCGTTGAGTATCCTTACTTTGGCTGATTCTAAGAGGATACGTTTCATCTTCTCTGGGGGAATCAGATCAGTCTTCCTGCTGATTCTTTCGATACCTATCCGGGCGATTGGAGTGGGATCCTTCGCGGACGGGGTGAACGATACTTCAATTTCACGCCCTAATTGGTTCAGGATCAGTTTCGTATTCTCTAGATCCAAGTCCTTTTCTAATGTCTCTTTGAACGCTTCCTCCATAATGACAGTCCCTTCAAGACTCTTCATTACTTGTCGGAGTTTCACACTTTGAAAATCTGCGTATCGAGTTATTGCACCGAATCTCTTTGCGACATGAACAAGTCGTCTCTTGAACATTCCACTCTTCTTGCATGCTTCGCGGATTACGTTTTCCAGTTCCATTCCAGATAATTGTTGCAGCACCTGGAATACTTTGGAAGCGTTCGCAGCGCCTGTCGTTTGGATTACGATTCTGTAAGCATCCTGTTGAACTCCAATCGTACTTCCAACCTCCTCGGAGAGGATATGTCCAATTAACCGCGCGAGAGTGCGGTTGACAAGGAGTCCAAAGTGCGCGTTGACGATTACAAAGTCGTCCCAATCCTCTAGCACAATTCGCTTGTCTGTAGGGAGGACCATGCCCTGTTTTACTTGATCTAAAGTCTCGGATAATGAGCGTTGGATAGTCTGAGCAGAAGCCGGATATAGATGGGAGAGTTCCTCAAAGAGAGATACTTCAGTTCCCCCTGATCTCAAGACTGTTTCGACTTTCCTCCTAATTGCTCCAACCTCCTGTGCTACCTCGAATGGGACGGGTATCTCCTCTCCGACCCAGCTTGGAATAGATCCTGTGGGATCCCTGATGGGCCTCACGTAGATTTTATCAGCTCTGATGCTGACCATTCGCCAAGGACTGCCTCTTACGATGAATTTGCGGCCCGGCTCCCCGTACTCGGCTACAAAAGCCTCGTCCAAGACTCCGACAGCTTCATCGTTCGATTGATCGATGATCAGGTATTGTTTCTCGTCGGGAATCATAGAAAGTTTTCCGAAGTAATATGAGTAGAGAGCCTTCAGATTTCTAGGTCGTAGAGCAAGTGTGTCTTCTTCAGAATACCACGCGAGCCTCGGGAACCGAGAGTGCATGTAAGTCAGAACTGCAGCAACATCTTGTTCTGTAAGATTCCGATAAGGGTAGGCTTTCGTGACGATTTCCAGTATCTCATTAACGTACCAACGGCCTTTCTGGATCAGGAGACCGACGAGCTGATGCGCCAATACGTCCAATGGCTTTTCAGGAATTGAGACGGGTTCCAGCGTTTCCTCCAATGCCCGTCTCGCGATGACCATTGATTCTAGGGTATCATCAGAATCCATTGCAATAATTATTCCGTCAGCCACTCTACCAATTCTGTGCCCGCTTCGTCCGATTCGCTGGATTAGACGAGAAACTTGTCTGGGGCTCATGTATTGAATGACAAAGTCCACTTTTCCAACATCAATGCCGAGCTCCAGAGATGAGGTGGCTACGAGCCCTTTCAATTGTCCGTCTTTCAGTCCTCTCTCCGCGCTAATCCGAGAAGGCCTCGCCAATGAACCATGATGAATTGAGATCGGAAAATCGATATCCCAGACTTTCATTCTGCTAGTGAGAATTTCAGCAACTGCTCGGGTATTTGTGAAGAGTAATACTGATTGATGGTTCTCTATGAGCTCACGCATCATCCTGAGCCGCGCCGCAACATCTGGGTGTGTGTAGAGTTGCGCGGAAAGGTCCAAGTCCTTGGCTTCTGGTTCAGGGCGAGTCACTTCTATGCGTACTTGTCTGCCTACTGGAACGTGGACGATTGTGAACTCACGATTCGTTCCGACAAGAAACTTTGCGACCTTGGCAGGGGTTCCGATAGTCGCTGAAAGGCCTATCATTTGGAAATCATGCATCGCGGCCCATCTCAACCGCTCTAACGCGATGACCAGTTGGCTTCCTCGTTTATCTTCAGCTAACTCATGAACCTCATCCAGTATCACGTACTTCACGGCCCGTAAGTGCTGTTTCATTATACGCCCTGTCAGAATCGCCTGCAATGTCTCGGGTGTGAGAATGAGCATATCTGGCGGGTCTTTCGCTTGCGTTGCTCTTTCTCTCACTTCAGTATCGCCGTGTCGCACGGCAATTTTAAGATCTAATCTCGTAGCCCACCATTCGAATCGCTCGAGCATGTCGCGGTTCAGCGCTCGAAGTGGAGTGACGTAGAGGATTTTGATGCCGCGATCTTCGCCGCGGTTCGTCATGTACATGCTGAATACTGGCAGAACGGCTGCTTCCGTCTTACCCGAAGCAGTCGGTGAGATTAGGAGAACGTTCTTGCCTGCGATTATCTCAGGAATCGCTTTGAGCTGTGGGTCTGTAGGTGATGCAAATCCTCGCTCTTGGAGTGCGTCCCTCACCGGCTTAGCGAGCATTTCGAATGCGTTCGATTCCTGGTCGCCCATGATCTACAAGTCGCATCGTACGAATAGAATATGGATGTAAAAAGCTCAACTCCAGTGAAGCTTTAATGGCGGATGTCCTGAGTAAGCAACAAAAAGCTGGTGAGCAGATTACCCATTAGACAACCCATAGTCGTAGTGCTGGGTCACGTTGACCACGGCAAGACGACTCTCCTCGACAAACTTAGGGGTACTTCTGTCGCCAAGCGAGAACCCGGGCTAATTACACAACTTATAGGCGCAAGTATTCTGCCTCGAACGACAATCGAGGAGATTTGCGGACCGCTGCTCGAACAGTTCCATTTCGAGTTGAAAGTCCCTGGGCTCTTGTTCATTGATACACCAGGGCATGAAACTTTCTCAAACCTTCGAAGACGGGGCGGATCAGCCGCTGACATTGCGATTCTGGTAATTGACGTGACGAAAGGAGTTGAGCCGCAGACGGTTGAGTCAATAAATATCCTCAAGAGCAGGAAGACTCCGTTCATAATTGCTGCAAACAAGATTGACGCTATCCCCGGATGGAAATCCCAGTTAGCAGTCCCCTTCGCGACAACTCTAAAGTCGCAATTTCCTGAGGTGCAGACTGAACTGGACAATAGGGTTTACACCATAATGGGAACCCTCTCCAGACTCGGATTCAGAGCTGAGAGATTCGATCGGGTTACCCAATTCAAAGAGAACCTCGCAATTGTCCCACTAAGCGCGAAAACTGGAGAAGGAATTCCTGAACTCTTGGCAATTCTAACTGGTTTGACCCAAGCTTACCTTTCTGACGAGCTCCAAGTTACCTCTGGCCCCGCGCGTGGTACAGTGCTCGAGGTTAAAGATGAACCGGGCCTTGGAACTACCATTAACGCGATAATCTTTGATGGGTCATTGAAGGTCGATGATACTATAGTGATTGGTGGACGCGAGCATCCGATCGTAACTGAGGTCCGTGCCATACTTGTTCCGAAGCCGCTAGATGAGATTAGAGATCCTCGCGACCGTTTCACGAGCGTTCGAAGGATTGCTGCCGCGTCTGGTGTTAAGATTGCAGCTCCGGGTCTTGAATCGGCACTTGCTGGTTCGCCGCTATATGCAGCCCCGAAAGGAAAGAACACTAAGGAATACGCAAGGATGATTGAAGACGAAGTTGAGAAACTTAGAATCAAGACCGAAAAGTCCGGCATAGTCCTTAGGACTGATACGCTTGGTTCGCTTGAGGCTGTCACGGAAACACTAGGTAGACACGGCATTCAGATACGCTTGGCTGACATTGGTGACGTGACTAAGAGGGATATAGCGGAAGTTGAAGCGCTCGGTCCAGAGGACAGGTTGCTCGCGGTAATCCTTGCGTTCAATGTGAAGATTCTGCCAGATGCCGAGGAAGAGGCAAAAGTAGCAAGCATTCCGATCTTCAAGTCCGACATAATCTACCACATGCTGGAAGACTACATCCGTTGGAGTGAAGAACAACGTGAGGCGGGTGTGAAGGCTGAGCTGAATTTGCTCGTTCGACCATGCAAAGCGAAAGTTCTTCCCGGATTCTTATTCAGGAGGAGCAAACCAGCAATCGTTGGTGTCGAAATAACAACAGGCCGATTTAAGCCCAAGATTCCTTTGATCACACAATCCGGAAAGAAGTTGGGCGGGCTTCAGGGGATACAAGATCAGGGAAAGGACGTGGCTGAAGCTACTGTTGGTATGCAGGTCGCCGTCTCAATAGAGGATGGAGTCGTGGGACGAAACATTGACGAAGGCGACGTCATCTATGCAGATGTACCCGAGCGACATCTGAAGACTCTCCTGACAAAGTTTCCGGGCGAACTCAGCGAGGGCGATCACGAAACAATTAACGAGTTGATTCAAATTAAACGGAAAACCAACCCCGTCTGGGGCTTCTGATCTACTTCATCAGAAATTGTTGCTCAGTGGGTCGGATGTAACTACACACATCAGCAGGGGAGAAGAAGATGGATAGTTCTCGTTTCGCGTTTTCGATTGAATCAGACGCATGGATGGCGTTGGGTGTTACATTGAGCGCGAGGTCTCCGCGGATGGTTCCAGGGGCAGCATTCAGTGGGTTTGTAGCTCCAACCAAATTTCTTGCGACAGCGACTACGTTTGGTCCCTCCCACACCATGAGAAAGACGGGGCTGGATGTCACGTGGGAAACGAGTTCTTGGAAGAACGGCTTGCTGCTGTGAACTGAATACAACTGACGAGCTTGGTCTTCTGACATTTTGATCAGTTTAGCCGCGGCAAGAGTCAGCCCCTTGCGTTCGAAGCGGGCTACTATTTCGCCGACTAGGCCCCTGACCACGCTCTCTGGCTTTAGGAAAACGAATGTTTGCTCCTTCTCAGCTTGCAACTACGCTACTTTCCTCGTTCCTTCTTCCCATAATATGAGGTCCATTTGAGTTTTCGAGGATCCCTTCGATAAACCATCAGACTCTTCCTACACTTCGACGAGCAGAAGTACATAATTGATCCGTCGTTCCTGACAAACATTATGCCCGTGGCCTGTGGGAAATCCTTCCCGCAGAACGAACATGAATAGGTTCTAGGCAACCGTCGAGGCTCCCTATCGGATCTTCTTGGCTTCTCGTTCTGTTTCACGAAGCATCAGAATATCTCCGGTTCTGATGGGACCTTTGATATTCCTGGTTATGACGCGTCCTTTGTCTCGCCCTTCGAGGATCCTGACGCGTACCTGGATGACTTCACCTGTTACGCCAGTTCTACCAATAATCTGCGTGACCTCTGCCGGCGTTATCGCCTCTTCGGCGCGCTCCTTCGGAGCACTCATTGCTGAACCTTAGCCCCGCCCTTTCTGAGCTGCTCCGTCGCGTCGATAATTTCCTTCAGCGTCTTTGATCCTTCGCCGCCCTCAAGCACAGAGATCGCAGCGCATCCCACATCGATTCCTGCTGAGCGCCCCAGATCAAGTTTGCTCGGCACGAATAAGTAGGAAATCTTCCGCTCTTCACATAAGATAGGAAGATGAGCGACAACCTGCGGTGGATCGACATCTTCTGCGATCAGAACGAGCTTCGCCACGGCGCGCTCAATCGCCTTTGTGCTTTCATTCGTGCCCTTTCTTATTTTACCCGAATCCTTCGCAATTTGCACTAGTTGGTAGGCTTTGTCTGCCAACTCCTTCGGAACTTCGAACTTAACGTAGAATGATTTTGGCATTCGCTTCACTTGCACATTTGCCAATTGTCAGCGTATGCAACGATATGCCGTTTATGAACATTTCTGCTCCGCGGTTGTTCGTCTTTGCAACTCTTTACCAAACTTGATAAGGACTCTTACGTATTTCGATCAGGTCGTCGCTAGGCTGGATAATGGCTGCTATGATGTCTGCGAGTGACGTTCTCCATATCCTCAGCGAGATACATCAATATTCTGTAATTTTGATAGAGCTGAAAGACGCGACGACCGTCGGAATATCTCATCCGGCTG
>Ga0335070_10006676_pt1 | contig 13572 bp, 11 predicted proteins | sample Lox_Sample_13_FD_206722 | JGI IMG/M metagenome (GOLD analysis project Ga0335070, IMG submission 206722) | Soil microbial communities from Loxahatchee National Wildlife Refuge, Florida, United States - Lox_Sample_1.3 | ecosystem: Environmental > Terrestrial > Soil > Wetlands | place: USA...
TGCGGGTCGTCGATGCCGAGCACCGCGAGCCCGTAGAACGGCAGGTTGTGCAGGAAGTCGACGAAGCTCTGCTTGAGGAGACCGAAGTCGCCGCCGTGGGTAACCAGATGGTCGTTGTCGATGTTGGTGACGATCGCGATGAGGGGCTGCAGGTGCGTGAACGAGGCGTCGCTCTCGTCGGCTTCCGCGACCAGGTAGCGGCCCGCGCCGAGCTGGGCGCCGCTCGCAGCGCTCTTCAGGCGCCCGCCGATCACGAAGGTCGGATCCTCGCCGCCCTCGGACAGGATGCTCGCGATGAGACTCGTCGTGGTGGTCTTGCCGTGGGTGCCGGCAACCGCGATCGAATAGCGGAAGCGCATCAGCTCGCCGAGCATCTCGGCGCGCGACACGACCGGAATGCGCGCGCCGAGCGCCGCCTGCACCTCGGGGTTGCCGCGCGGCACGGCGCTCGAGGCCACGACGACATCGGCTCCCGCGACGTTGGCGGCCGCGTGCCCGATCGCGATGCGTGCCCCGAGTGCCTCGAGGCGCTGCGTGACGGCGCCGGCGCGCGTGTCCGACCCCTGCACGGCGTAGCCGAGGGACAGCAGCACCTCGGCGATGCCGCTCATCCCGCTGCCGCCGATGCCGACGAAGTGGATCGTGTTGATGCGGCGCATGCGATCGCGCCGGTCGGGGTGCATGCGCCGCTCGACCGCGGGCCGCTCGGGCACCGTGCGCCGCTCCTTCATCAGGCCGCCCTCGGGATGAGAGCGAGGCACGAGTCGGCGAGCTCTTCGGCGGCGTGCGGGGTCGCGAGCTGGCGGGCCCGCTCCGCCATGGCGAGGAGCTTCCCGCGCCCGGCGCACAGCCGCTCGAGCTCGGCGGCCAGTCTTTCCGCGGTCAGCTCGCGGTCGGCCATGACGACCGCCGCGCTCTCGCGCACCAGGTACTGCGCGTTGTGGGACTGGTGATCGTCCACCGCGCCGGGGAACGGCACCAGCACCGCGCCGACGCCGACCGCGGCGAGCTCGGAGATCGTGAGCGCTCCCGAGCGGCAGATCACCAGATCCGCCCAGGCGTAGGCCTCGGCCATGTCCTCGATGAAGGGGCGCACGTCGGCGCGCACGCCGGCGCGCGCGTAGCTCGCGCGCCCCTCCGCGAGCCAGCGCTCGCCCGCCTGATGGCGTACGTCGAAGGACACTCGCCCCGCGAGGCGCGCCAGCGCAAAGGGCACCACCGCGTTCAGCCGTGCGGCGCCCTGGCTGCCGCCGAACACCAGCAGGCGCACCGGACCCAGACGGCTCGCGAACCTCTCGCGCGGCGGCGGCACTGCGCTGATCTCGCGCCGTACCGGGTTGCCGATGACGCGCGCGTGCACGTCGCGGCCGAAACTGTCGGGGAAGGCCTCGAGCACGCTGCGCGCGAGATGCGCGAGTATGCGGTTGGTGAAGCCGGCGACCGCGTTCTGCTCGTGGATGACGAGCGGCCGGCGCGTCAGCCAGGCGGCGACCCCGCCGGGACCGGCGACGAAGCCGCCGAGGCCTACGACCACGACCGGCTGGTGGCGCCGCATGATTCTCAGGGCCTGGACCAGCGCCATCGCGAGACGAAACGGCGCGGCGAGCCAGGCAAGCACGCCCTTGCCACGGAGCCCCGCGATCGACAGCAGCTCGAGCGGGATGCCTTCGGCGGGAATGAGGCGCGACTCGAGGCCGCGCTCGGTGCCGAGCCACACGACCTCGTAGCTGCGCTCGCGCAGCAGCCGCGCCAGTGCCAGCGCCGGAAAGACGTGGCCGCCCGTGCCGCCGGCCATGATGAGGATCGGGCGCCTCATGCGCGCACCGTGGCCGAGCCCCGGCCCGCAGCGCTCGCCTCGTGATAGACGCGCAGCAGCAGGCCCACCCAGGCGAGCGTCACGATGAGGCTCGAGCGCCCGTAGCTCATGAGCGGCAGCGTCAGGCCCTTGGTGGGCAGCACGCCCATGTTGACGCCGACGTTGATGAAGGTCTGGATGCCGGCCCAGAGCCCGAAGCCCGCGGCGAGGTACGCCGGGAACTTGAGTCCCGCCTCGGAGGCGAGACGCGCGATGTGGAAGGCGCGCCAGATGAGCGCGAGGAACAGCGCCAGGGTCAGCACCACGCCGATCAGGCCGAGCTCCTCCGCGAGCACGGCGAACAGGAAGTCGGTATGGGCCTCGGGCAGATAGAACAGCTTCTGCACGCTCTCGCCGAGACCGACGCCGAGCCATTGACCGCGCCCGATGGCGATCAGCGACTGGGTGAGCTGGAAACCGCTGTGGTAGGGGTCGGCCCACGGATCGAGGAAGGCCGTGAGGCGGCGTACCCGGTAGCTCGAGCCGAGCGCGAGCAGCGCGAAGCCGCCCGCGGCGAGCGCCATCGTCGCGAGCACGAAGCGCAGCCGCGCGCCCGCGAGGAACAGCAGGCCAAAGCCCGTGGCGAACAGCACGCTCGCGGCGCCGAAGTCCGGCTCGACCAGCAGGAGCGCCGCGGCGAGCGTGAGGAGCGCGAGCGGTGCGGCGAGCCCGGTGAGGCTCTCGCGCAGCTGCGCCTCGCGCCGCACCGCGTAGCTCGCCACGTAGATCAGCACCAGGACCCGCGCCAGCTCCGACACCTGGAAATTGACGCCGGCGAGGCGCAGCCAGCGGCGGCTGCCGTTGACCGCGTGCCCGAGCCCGGGCACCAGCACCAGCACCAGCAGCACGAGCGCGACGATGAGCAGCGGCCCCGAGGCGCGCTCCAGCCACTCGGTGCGGATCGAGAACACGAGCGCCGCACAGAGCGTACCGACGCCGACCAGCGCCAGCTGCCGCTCGAGGTAGTAGAAGGGCTGACCGGTCTCGCGGCTCGCGATCGAGACCGAGGCGGAGGTCACCATGACGAGACCGAGGAGCAGCAGCGCCAGCGTCACCGCGATCGTCACCGGATCGAGCCGTACGCCCCCGGTACGGCCGGCGGAGCGCGCGAAGCCCATGAGGGATTGGCCGGCCACGGCGCTCATGCCGCCAGCTCCATGACCGCCTGGGTAAACACGGCGCCCCGCTGCGTGTAATCGCGGAACATGTCGAGGCTGGCGCAGGCCGGGGACAGGAGCACCGTATCGCCGGGCCGGGCCGCGCGTGCCGCCGCCTGCACCGCCTCCGGCAGCGTCGCGCAGGTCTCGAGCGTGCAGACGCCCGCGAGAGCGCGCGCGAGCAGCGGGGCATCGCGGCCGATCAGCACGGCGTGGCGTACCTTGCCGCGGAAGGCGGCGGCGAGCGGTGCAAAGTCCTGGTTCTTGCCGTCGCCGCCCGCGATCATCACCAGAGGGCCCGCCATCCCGCCGACCGCGGCGAGCGTGGCTCCGACGTTCGTGCCCTTGGAGTCGTTGACGTACGTGACGCCGCGCCGCTCGGCGACCCACTGCGAGCGGTGCGGCAGACCGGGGAACTCCCTGAGCTCATCGAGCATCGCCGCGCGCGGCAGCTCGAGGGCCTCACCGAGCGCGAGCGCGGCGAGCGCGTTGGCGGCGTTGTGCAGCCCCTTGATCCTCAAGCTCGCCACCGGCAGGAGAGGCGCGCCGCGGTGCGTCAGCCACCAGCCGCCCTGGTGCTGCGCCACCGCGTAGTCGGCGCCGACCGCCGCGCGCAGCGAGAAGCTCAGGGTGCGGCGTGCGGCGCGCGGCATGGCCGAGACCCACGGATCGTCGAGATTGACGACCGCGGTGTCGCAACGGGCGAAGATGCGTGCCTTGGCGGCGGCGTACGCGCCGATCGAGGCGTAGCGGTCGAGATGGTCGGCGCTGACGTTGAGCACGGTGGCCGCGCGGCACGCGAGCCCTGTGGTGGTCTCGAGCTGGAAGCTCGAGAGCTCGAGCACGTACAGCGCCGCCTCGGGGGACAGCAGATCGAGCGCCGGCTCACCCAGGTTTCCCCCGACGCGCACCGCGATACCGGCGCGCTGCGCCATGCGCGCGAGCAGCGTCGTGACCGTGCTCTTGCCGTTGGTGCCGGTGATGCCCGCCACGGGCGCGTCCGCGGCGCGCGCAAAGAGCTCGATGTCGCCGACGATCTCGAGGCCGCGCGCCCGCGCCGCAGCGAAGAAGGGCGAGCTGAGCGGGACTCCCGGAGAGGCGACCACGCACAGCGCCCCCTCGAGGAGCGAGGCGTCGAGCGTCCCGGTGCGCACCGCAATGGCGGCATCGAGCGCGGTCAGTGCAGCGAGCTCGGGGGGCTGCGCGCGCGTGTCGGTGACCGCGAGACGCCAGCCCTGCGCGCGCAGGTAGCGCGCCGCGGACAGGCCGGTGCGGCCGAGTCCGACGATCACGGCCAGGGGTCGTTTGTCGGTGGCGGTCGTCATCGCAGCTTCAGCGTCGCCAGCCCCGAGAGCACCAGCAGGAGCGAGATGATCCAGAAGCGCACGATCACCTTGGGCTCCGCCCAGCCCTTGAGCTCGAAGTGATGGTGGATCGGCGCCATGCGGAAGATGCGCTTGCCCGTCAGCTTGAAGGAGGCCACCTGCAGGATCACCGAGGCCGTCTCGAGCACGAACACGCCGCCCATCCACAGCACCACCAGCTCCTGCCTCACGATCACGGCCAGCACACCGATCGCAGCGCCGATCGCCAGCGCACCCACGTCGCCCATGAACACCTGGGCGGGGTAGGAGTTGAACCACAGGAACCCGAGTCCCGCTCCGGCGAGCGAGGCGCAGAACACCAGCAGTTCCCCGGCGCCGCGGATCTCGGGAATCTGCAGGTAGTGCGCGAACACCGCGTTGCCGCTCGCGTAGGCGAAGATGCCGAGCGCCGAGGCGACCAGCGCCGCCGGCATGATGGCGAGGCCGTCCAGCCCGTCGGTGAGGTTCACCGCGTTGCTCATGCCGACGATCATCAGATAGGCGAGCACGATGAAGCCGAAGGCGGTGAGTGGGGTATGGAAGGTCTTGAAGAACGGCAGGAACAGCGTCGTCTCGGCCGGCTCGGTCGCCGTGTAGTAGAGCGTCGCGGCGGCGGCCAGCCCGGCGACCGACTGCCAGAAATACTTCCAGCGAGGCACGAGTCCCCGGGGGTTGCGCACCACGAGCTTCAGGTAATCGTCGTAGAACCCGATCAGACCGAAGGCGAAGGTGACGACCAGGACCATCCACACCCGGCGGTTGGACAGCTCCGCCCACAGCAGCGTGCTCACCAGCGTAGTGATGAGGATCAGCGTGCCGCCCATGGTGGGCGTGCCAGCCTTGAGCAGGTGCGTCGGCGGGCCGTCGTCGCGCACCACCTGGCCGATCTGCCCGCGCACCAGGCGCGCGATCAGCGGCGGCCCGACGACGAGCGACAGCCCGAGGGCCGACACCGTCGCGAGGATGGCGCGGAATGTCAGGTAGGCAAAGACGTGCGCGCCCGGGATGCGGCCCGCAAACTGCTGTGTGATCCAGTAGAGCATCTAGTGGCTGCCCGCGCTCTGCGCGCCGTCGCTCCCGAGCGCCTCGATCACGCGCTCGAGCCGATTGAAGCGCGAGCCCTTGACGAGCAGGCGCACCTCGGGTCCGGCCGCCGTCACGGCCGCGCGCAGCGCCGCAATGAGCGCCGGTACGTCGGCGAACGAGGCGGCGCCCGCGCCGAAGGCCTGGGCGGCGCGCGTCGACAGCGGGCCGCTTGCATACAGCCGCTCGATCCCGTGCTCACGGGCGAACTCCCCGAGACGCACGTGCTCATCGAGCGCGAACGCGCCGAGCTCGGCCATGTCGCCGAGCACCAGCCAGCGGCGTCCGGGCAGCGCGGCCAGCACCTCGATGGCCGCGCGCACCGAGCTCGGATTGGCGTTGTAGGAATCGTCGATCAGCCAGCCGCCGCCCGCCGCGCGGCGGAATTGCAGCCGCCCGGGCACGGCACGTACCTTCGAGAGTCCGGCGACGATGTGCTCGAGCTTCGCTCCCGCGCTCGCGGCGGCGGCCGCGGCGGCCAGCGCGTTGGCGACATTGTGGGCGCCGCCGAGGTTCAGGCGGATCGCCGCGGCGCCGAGCGGGGCGGTGAGACGGAAGCGCGTCGTGAATCCATCCGCGCCGACCGCGGCCTCGACATCGCTCGCGCGGAAGTCGGCGCGCTCACGCACGCCGAAGGTGACGACCCGCGCCGGCGTCGCGTCGCGCCACAGGGCCGCATAGGCATCGTCCGCATTGATCACCGCGGTGTCCGCGGGGGTAAGTCCCGCGACCATCTCACCCTCGGCGCGCGCCACGCCCTCGAGGCTCCCGAAGCCTTCGAGGTGCTCGGCTCCCGCGTTGGTGATGAGGCCGACCGTCGGGCGCGCCACCTCGACCAGGTGCGCGACCTCGCCGGCGTGGTTGGCGCCCATCTCCACCACCGCGAAGCGCTCGCTGCCGGTGAGGCGCAGCAGCGTGAGCGGCACGCCGATGTGGTTGTTGAGGTTGCCGCGGGTCGCCAGACACGGCCCGGCCTCGCCGAGGATCGCAGCAAGCATCTCCTTGGCGGTGGTCTTGCCGTTGCTGCCGGCGACGCCGACTACGGCGCCGGCGAATTGCGCGCGCCAGGCGCGCGCCGCGCGCTCGAGTGCCGCCTGCGTGTCGGGCACGACGATCTGGGCGAGCGCCACGCGCTGCTCGCGCTCGACGACGGCGCCGGCGGCGCCGGCGGCCGCGGCGTCGGCCACGAACTCGTTGCCGTCGAAGCTCGACCCGCGCAGCGCCACGAACAGCTCGCCGGCCGCGAGCTTGCGCGTGTCGCTCACGACGTTGCTGTAGGCGCGGTCGGCGCCCGCGAGGCGGCCGCCGGCGAGGCGCGCGAACTCCGAGAGCGTCCGCTTCATCCTGGCAGCTCCCGCAGCGCGTCCGCGACCACGGCCTGGTCGCGGAACGGCCGGCGCTCCGTGCCGACGACCTGGTAGTCCTCGTGCCCCTTGCCGGCGATCAGCACCACGTCCTCGGAAGTGCTGCGGCCCAACCCCAGGCGGATCGCGAGCTCCCGGTCGTGCTCGACCACGTGGGGCGTCGCCGCCGGGATTCCGGCCAGGATGTCCGCCACGATGCGCGCCGGATCCTCGGTGCGCGGATTGTCGTCGGTCACGATCAGGTCGTCGGCGAGCTCCGCTGCAACCCGCCCCATCAGCGGGCGCTTGCCCGCGTCGCGATCCCCGCCACAGCCGAACACGACGCGCAGCTGTCCGCGGCAGTGCAGCCGCGCCGCGCGCAGCGCCTTCTCGAGCGCATCGGGTGAGTGCGCGTAATCGACGATCGCGAGCGGCGTGCGGCCCCGCCCGCCGAACATCTCCATACGCCCGCTGGCCGGGCGGCAGCGGCCGAGCGCCCGTGCCGCCTCGGCGAGCGGCACGCCCCACACGAGCAGCACCGCGAGCACCGTGAGGGAGTTGTCGACGTTGAACTCGCCGAGCAGACGCATCGTGAGCTGCGCCTGACCGTAGCTCGAGTCGACGGCGATTGCGAGGCCGGTCGGATCGGGCTTGACGCGCACCGCCCGGACGAACTGCGTCCCGATGAGCGCGCGGCTGTTGGCCGGCGCGCGCGTCGTCACGGTCAGCTGCGCGGGCGAGGGCGCGGCGGCGAGCGCCGCGCCGAACGGGTCGTCGATGTTGATCACCCGCTGCGCGAGGCCGGCAAAGCGGAACAGGCGCGCCTTGGCCGCGCCGTAAGCCTCCATGGTGCCGTGGTAGTCGAGGTGGTCGCGCGTAAGGTTGGTGAAGGCAGCGGTATTGAAGCGCATGCCGTTCACGCGTCCCTGATGGAGCGCGTGACTCGAGACCTCCATGCTGACGCACTCGGCCCCCAGGCCGCGCAGCACGGCCAGCTGGCGCTGCACGCTGACCGCATCGGGCGTGGTGTGCACGGTGGGCGTGAGGTGTGGCGGGCGGCCGAACCCGAGCGTGCCCATGTAGGCGGCGGGACGTCCGCACGCCTCGAGCGCCTGCGCCAGCAGCCACGCGCAGGTGGTCTTGCCGTTGGTGCCGGTGATGCCGGCGACGGTGAGTGCGGCCGAGGGCGCACCGAAGAAACGGTCGGCGATCACCCCGACGTGCTCGCTCAGGTTGGCGAGTCCCGCCATGAAGGTCCCCGCGGGCGGCACGGGCAGGGAGTCGGCGCCGAGGCCGTCGGGCTCGTAGAGCACGGCGCGTGCGCCGCGCCGCAGGGCCTCGGCGGCAAAACGCATGCCGTGATGCGTGCGTCCGCGGCAGGCGAGGAACAGCGCTCCCGGAGTGACCGCGCGGCTATCCGCCGTCACGTCGCTCACCATCAGGCCGGCGGGAGCGGCGAGCAGCCCCGCGGTGAGCTCGCTCAGGGCGCGCGCGCTGGGAGAGGGCTGCTGCTGCGGGCTCATCGCAGTGCCGCCGTGCGCAGCGTGTCGGGCGCGGCTCCCGAGGGCAATTCCTCGGGTGCGGTCACCGTCTGATCCGGCGCGACCGCCAGGAGGCGCAGCGCCCCGCCCACGACGCGCGCGAACACCGGCGCCGAGACCTGCCCGCCCATGTGCTGACCGGCACTCGGCTCGTCGATCACCACTACGGCGGCGAGTCGCGGCTCGCTCGCGGGAGCCACGCCGCCGAAGACCGCCATGTAGCGGTCGGTCGAGTAGCCGCCGGCGGTTGCCTTCCAGGCAGTGCCGGTCTTGCCGGAGACGCGGTAGCCGGGAATCGCCGCGAGCTTGCCCGTGCCCTCCGCGGCGACCACCGACTCGAGCATCGCGAGCAGCTCGCGGCACGCTGCGCTCTCGAGTACCCGCGTTCCGGCGGCTTGGCTCTCCGCCGCGAGGAATGACACCGGGCGCGCCACGCCGAGCGCGCCGATCGTGGCGTAGGCATGCGCGAGCTGCAGCGGAGTGACCGACAGGCCGTAGCCGTGCGACATCGTGACGATGCCGATCGGACGCCACTGCGAGTAGGCGGGCAGGAGACCGGCCGACTCGCCGGGATAGCCGCTGGTCGTCACCTGGCCGAACCCGAGGCCCGTGAGCGTGGTCCACACCTGCTGCGGCGCGAGGGTGAGGGCGATGTGCGCCATGCCGACGTTCGAGCTCTTCGCGAGCACCGTGGCGATGTCGATGGCGCCGAAGTTGTGCTCGTCCTCGAAGATCTTCACGCCGACTTTGAAGAAACCGGGCGAGGTGTCGATGATGCTGCGCGCGTCGTACCGGCCCGCGGCGAGGCCCGCGGCCACCCAGAAAGGCTTGATCGAGGAGCCGGGCTCGAAGATGTCGGTGGCGGCGCGGTTGCGGTAGTCGGCGGCCTGGATCTGCTCGCGGTCGTTGGGGTTGTAGGCGGGCTGGTTCACCATGGCGAGCACTTCACCGCTCACGACGTCGAGCACGACGATCGAGCCGGCGCGCGCCCGCTGCTCGCGCACCGCGGCCTTGAGCTCGCGGTAAGCGAGGTACTGGATGCGCAGGTCCATCGACAGCACGAGATCGCGCCCCGGGCGGGCCGGGCGGATGCTCTCGACGTTCTCGACGATGCGGCCGTAGCGGTCCTGGATGACGCGCTTGGCGCCGGCCTCGCCTGCGAGCCAGTGATCGAAGGCGAGCTCGAGCCCCTCCTGCCCGGCGTCGTCCACGTTGGTGAAGCCGAGCAGGTGACCGGTCACCTCGCCTGCCGGGTAGTAACGGCGATACTCGCGCGAGGTGTAGACGCCGGGAATCCCGAGCGCCTTGATCTCGGCGGCTTCGGCCGGCTGGCGCCCGCGCGCCAGATAAAGAAACTCGCGATCGAGATTACTGGTGATGCGCCGCGCCAGCTCCTGGCGGTCGAGGCCGAGCGCGCCCGCGAGGCGCGGAATCTGCTCGTTGGCGAGCGCGAGCTCCCCCGGGTTCACCCAGATCGAGTCGACCGGGGTGCTGACCGCGAGCGGCTCGCCGTAGCGGTCGGTGATGGTGCCGCGGTGGGCGGCGATCTGCAGCACGCGCGAGAAGCGCGCATCCCCCTGGCGCGCGAGAAATCCGTGATCGACCAGCTGCAGGTTCACCGCGCGCCACAGCAACGCCGCGCAGGCGAGCGTCAGGAGCCCCTGCAGCACGTGCGCGCGCCAGCGGAACGAGCGCGGCGCCGCATCGCCCCGTGCGCTGCGTGCCCTCACGGTGCGATGACCTCGATGTCGTGGGGGGGTGGGGTCGCCATGTGCAGCCGCGTGCTCGCGACGCGCTCGACGAACGCGTGGCTCGACCAGGCGCTTTGCTCGAGCTGCAGCTGTCCCCATTCGATCTGCAGGTTGTCGCGCCGCGCGTTCAGCGCCTCGAGCTGGATGAAGAGCTCGCGTGCGCGGTGCTCGCAGTAAACCGCGCCCGCGCTCGAGGCGAGCACCGCCAGCCACAGGAGCGGCACTGCCAGGACCAGCACTACCCGCTCGCTCACCCGATCTTCTCCGCGACGCGCAGCAGTGCGCTGCGTGCCCTCGGATTGCGTTTGAGCTCGGCCTCGCCCGGCCGGCACTTGCGTCCGATGAGCTTCAAGGCCGGTCGGGCCTGCGGCGGCAGCACCGGCAGGTGCGCGAGCGCCGGGTCGGGCTGCGATTCGCGCTGCATGAAGCGCTTGACCAGGCGGTCCTCGAGCGAGTGGAAGGTGATCACGACGAGGCGTCCGCCGATCGCGAGCGAGGCGAGCGCGCCGTGCAAGCCGCGCTCGAGCTGTCCCAGCTCGTCGTTGATGAACATGCGCAGCGCCTGGAACGTGCGCGTCGCCGGATGCTTGCCGGGCTCGCGGGTGCGCACGGCGGCCGCTACCACCCGCGCGAGCTCGGAGGTGCGCGTCAGCAGCCGCTCGTCGCGCGCCTCGACGATCGCGCGGGCCACGCGGCGCGCGAAGCGCTCCTCGCCGAAGCCGGCGATCACCTCGCGTATCTCGTCGAAGCTCGCCCGAGCGAGCCAGGCTGAGACCGGCTCGCCGCGTGTCGGGTCCATGCGCATGTCGAGCGGGCCGTCGGCGCGGAAGCTGAAGCCGCGGCGCGCGTCGTCGAGCTGCGGTGAGGACACGCCGAGGTCGAAGAGCACGCCCCGGCAAGCACGACCTTCACCGTGTAGCGGCACGAGCGCGGCGAGATCGGCAAACGACGCGTGGACGAGCGTAAGCCGCACTTCGTCGGCAAAGCGCGCGCGTCCGGCCGCGATGGCCTGCGGATCGCGGTCGAGCGCGAGCACGGCGCCTTCGCGACCCAGTGCCTGGAGTATGAGTGCCGTGTGGCCGCCGCGCCCGAACGTCGCATCGACATAGTAACCGCCCGCTTCCAGGGCCAGCCCCGCAAGCGCCTCCGCGGCAAGCACCGGTGTGTGCTCATCCCCCATAGAAGCGGCGCGCATTTGGCCCAAATCCACCCGAGGCGGCAGCTGCGCCGCCCCTCGTCTTGCGATCTACAGCGACAGCGACTCGAGCTCGGACGGCAGATCGGTCGCCACCTCTTCATTCTTGAGCCACAGGTCGCGCCGTTCGTTCCATCGCGACTCGTCCCACAGCTCGAAGCGGTTGCCCTGGCCGATCAGCATCCCGTGCCGCCCGAGCTTCGCGAACTCGCGCAGCTCCGGCGGCAGCAGCACCCTGCCGTGTCCATCGAGCGGCAGATCAGTCGCGTGGCCTACCATCAGCCGCTGCAGCCGCCGGGCCGTCGGATTGAGGCTCGGCAGACTCATCAGCTTGCGTTCGATCTGCTCCCACTCGGGCAGGGGATAGATGAGGAGGCACTGGTCGCGATCGACGGTGACGACGAGGCGCCCCTGGGCAAGGCCCGCGATCTGATCGCGGTAGCGGGTCGGCATGACCATCCGCCCCTTGTCGTCCAGGGTGATCTTTGTTGCACCGCGGAACATGACCTGTAGAGCGATTTCTCGCCCATTTCCCCCCACTTTCTCCCACCGGGCGCCACTATAGGAAGCCGGGGCGAACTATGTCAATTGGAAAAAGTGAGAAATTCGTCGCAGTCACAACGACTTATGTAGAAAAAGACAGTGCGCACGCTCCTCGTGACTTCTCGTGCGCCGATTTCGTTGATAGCAATCAGCAGCTTGGCGGGCGAACTTTATACAGTTGTTGACCAGACGACGGTCTGGATGCGGGCCCTCACCGCGGACTCGTTTCGAACGCATGGCGGATCCATTCGATCCGCGGCTCGCGGGCATCGAGGTCGTGCACCACGATCACGTCGAATCTCACCGGCAGGCGCGCCAGATCGGCTCGCTGCTGCAGGAGCTGCAGCGCGGCGCGCACGATGCGCCGGCGCTTGCGCCAGTCGACGCTCCCGGCCGCCGAACCGAAGCGCGAGTGCGCGCGCGTGCGCACCTCGCCGATGAGGAGCACGCCGCCCTCGCGCGCCACCAGATCGAGCTCTCCCAGGCGGCGACGGTAGTTGCGCACGAGGATCTCGCAGCCGCGCGCGCGCAGAAACTGCGCCGCGAGGTCCTCGGCGCGTCTTCCGGCGAGTTGTCGCGGCGTGAGCATCCGTGCTCGCCTCGTCTGCCCTTGCGTCAGGGCGTCGCCGGCGGCAGCGCCCGCAACTCCCCGTCGTGCAGCTGCGCCCAGTTGAGCTCGCGGCGCACGCGGTGCTCGGCGTCGAAGCTCAGCCGTCCGGTGAGACCGTCGATGTTGACGTCATTCGGCCGGTTGCGCAGCGCGACCGCGAGCCGGTAGGCGTCGAAGCCGAAGGCGAACAGGCGGCTGCGCGCGAGACCGCCGTTCGGCCAGGCGTCGCGTGTGGCGCCGCGCACCGCCTCCGCAAGATCGCCGCCGAGCATCCACGGCATGTCGGGAAACATGAGCCCGTCGAGATCCTGGTTGGCGCGCACGTCCGGCTCGAACGCACTCGAGGTTGCATAGGTCGGTATGTCCCCGGCGAAATGAAAGCGCAGCTGCGGGCGCAGCAGCCGCTCGGTGTTGGCGGGCGCCGGACTGAAGATGAAACCGATGTCCGCGCGGCGGCGCGGCTCGAACTGCAGCTTCGTGCCGAGCAGGCCTTCCAGCCGCCGCGCACGGGCCTGGCTCGCGCTGATGCCGAGACTCTGCGTCACGGCCTCGGAATAGTCGGTGCGGCCCGGCTCGATGGTCGCGGTGGCGATGAGCTCGCCGCCGCCGCTCTCGAGCTCCTGACGAAAGGCCGCGAGCACGCGTGTCCCCCAGTCGCCCGCGGGAGCGAGCGCGATGCCGCGCCGGTGATGATCCGCGAGGATGCGCCGCGCCACGAGCCGCGCCTCGTCCTCCGGTGAGAGCGCGTACTGGTAGAAGCGTGCCGGGGACGGTGTCTCGGGCGGCAGGAAGTTGAGCGCGAGCACGAGCGGCCGCGCATCGGCGAACTGCGCCGCGGCGATCACCTCTTCGCGCGTGAGCGGACCCACGATCAGCTCGGCGCCCGCGGCCGTGGCGCTCTTCAGCACCTCGGCGATGCTCTGCGCCCCGGTATCGTAGACGCGCACGCGCAGGCGTTGCGCGGCGGGCGCCTGGTAGTAGGCGGCGAGAAAGCCGGCGCGCACGCTGGCGGCGGCGCCCTCCGTACGACCCGTGACCGGCAGCAGCAGCGCCAGGTGCGGGACTTTCTGCGGCTGCTCGCGCGTCACCGCGCCCGCCGCTTCCGGGTGGCCAGGACCGGCCGCGGCGCG
>Ga0335070_10006677_pt1 | contig 13572 bp, 12 predicted proteins | sample Lox_Sample_13_FD_206722 | JGI IMG/M metagenome (GOLD analysis project Ga0335070, IMG submission 206722) | Soil microbial communities from Loxahatchee National Wildlife Refuge, Florida, United States - Lox_Sample_1.3 | ecosystem: Environmental > Terrestrial > Soil > Wetlands | place: USA...
TCTTCGATTCCGGATCGAACACTGCGCGCAGCGTGGTTCCGAATTCGCCGGTCGAGGTCATGCCGGGCGGGCGCGGCTGGCCGGGCTTTTGCTTTTTTCCGTTGATCTTCACGAGTTGGTAGCTTTCTTTTCGATCGAAGTAGCCCAGCAACTCCTCGAACGTATCACTGGCTTTACGTTCCGCAGCGCTGATTCGGCCGCCCGGGTTTCCGCGGCCGCTGACGGATTCTCTAATGCCCGAGAGCGCGTCGGTAGGCACGAGTGTGACCTCGCGGCGCGTTAGCTGCGCGCAAATGAAGTCGGGAAGTTTGCCGGTGTAGCCTTCCGCGTAGGCGCGGACTTCGGCGATGATCTGCGCCTGTTCGGCAGGAGTCGGCGGTGCTTGAGCTGATGCTGCGGCGGCAAGGGCCAGAGCCGCGCAGACGAGGGCGAACCGCATAGCGTTATTCTACGCCGGGGTGGCACGAAATCGTTCAGAGCAGCGTCAGCGGATCGACGTCGATGACCAGCGCGGTGGCGCCCCATTTTCTTTCGGCCGCGAAGTTACGGATCGCGCCGAGCACTTCATTGAGCCGCTTGCGGCTCGCCGCTTTGAGGAGGATTTGGTAGCGGAACTCGCTCTTCAGCTTCGGCACGGGAGCTTCCGCGGGGCCGAGGACCTTGAGGCCTTCGGGCGCGGGGTCGAGCATGTGGCCGAGTTCCGTGCTCATGGCGAGTGCGTCTTCTTGCTTTTGGCTGCGCAGGAGAACGTTGGCGAGAGCGCTGAAGGGCGGATAGCGCATCAGCTTGCGAAACTGAATTTCCTTGGCGTAGAAACCTTCGTAGTTCTGTTCGGAGGCGAAGCGGATGGCGTAGTGTTCGGGATTGATGGTCTGGATCAGTACGATGCCTGGAAGGTCGCCGCGACCAGCTCGCCCGGCAGCCTGCGTCAATAGTTGGAAGGTTCGCTCAGCGGCGCGGAAGTCGGGAAGCCCGAGGCCGATGTCGGCTGAGACAATGCCTACCAGAGTCACGTTGGGAATGTCGTGTCCCTTGGCGATCATCTGTGTGCCGACCAGGATGTCGTAGTTGCCTTCTCGGAAGCCGTGGAGAATGGTCTCGAAGTGGCGCTTGCCGCTGACCGTATCACGGTCCATGCGAGCGATGCGGGCCTGCGGGAAATCGCGATGCAGTTCTTCTTCGACTTTTTCCGAGCCGGTTCCGATGAAGTGCAGGTACTCGCTGCCGCACTTGGGACAGACGGTGGGAACTTTCTGCGCGTAGTTGCAGTAATGGCAGAGCATACGGCGGTCGCGACGATGGTGCGTCAGCGTGACCGCGCAGTTGACGCATTGGATACGTTCGCCGCAGGCGCGGCAAGCCACGAAACTCGAGAACCCGCGCCGGTTCAGCAGTAGCATGGTCTGCTCGCCGCGATCCAGACGCTCGGTCACGGCTTCGACGAGGCGGCGCGAGAAGGTGGCGAGCTTGCGGGTTTCCAAGAACTCCTGGCGCATGTCGATCACTTCGACGTCCGGCAGCGGCCGGCGCTCGATGCGCTCAGGAAGCTCGATGCGGTGGTACTTGCCGCGCTCAGCGTTGTACCGACTCTCCAGGCTGGGGGTCGCGGATCCGAGCACCGCCACGGCGCCGGCTCCTTGCGCGCGAACGATCGCGACGTCGCGGGCGTTGTAACGCGGCGTTTCCTGCTGCTTGTAGCTCTGGTCGTGTTCTTCATCGATGACGACGAGCCCGAGGTTGCGAACCGGCGCGAAGACGCCGGAACGGGTGCCGACAACTACGGTGGCGGTGCCGGTACGGATGCGGCGCCATTGTTCGGCACGTTCGGCGTCGTGAAAGGCGGAGTGCAGGATCGCGACCTGGTCGCCGAAGCGATTCAGGAATTGCCCCGCGACGGCGGGTGTCAGCGCGATTTCCGGGACCAAAAGGAGCGCGCTTCGCCCGAGCGCAAGGCAGGCGTCGATGGCTTTGAGATAGACCTCGGTCTTCCCGGATCCGGTGACGCCTTGGAGCAGGAATGTTTGGAATTTGGACTCGCGGAGGGTGGCCTCGATCTCTTGATAGGCGCTGAGCTGATGCGGGTTCAAGGTCTTGATCGCAGCGGACATGGCGAAGATCCCCGCGGGCGCCTCGGGCTCGAGCAGGATCAGCTTTCTGCGTGCGAGCGAGCGAGCGGCCTGACTCGCGCCTTTCACCGTGGCTTCAAGCTGCTCGAGGTTGTGCGTGCCGGGGTGCAGTTCAAGAAAAGCGTGCAGCTCGCGCTCGCGCTTGGTGAGTTTCACGCCGGCGGATGGGGGCGCCAACCAGGACGCCCGCAGTCTTGCGGCGGAGGCGCGCAGAGGATCGCGCTCGGCTTCGAGGTCTTCTTCGATAATGAAGTTCCTCTTTTCCAGCGTGCGGATGATGCGCGCGGCATTGGGAAACTTCTTCTTCAGATATTGCGCCGAAAGCGGGCGTGCTTCGAGAAGGCGGAGGATTTGGAGCGCGGGGTCGTCCTCCGAGCCGGTCAACACAAGCTGGCGAGCAGCGTCGCGGCCTGTGTCGGTCAGCGAGTAAAGCTTGCTTTTCCGGACTTCTCCGGCGAGCGGGATCATGCCGCGCAACACTTCGCCCAATGGCGCGCAATAGTAGTGCGCGATCCAGCGGCCGAGGGAGAGCAGCGCCGCATCCAGAACGGGCTCTTCATCCACCAATCGGAGCACTTCTTTGAGGGGACCATCGGGGGCGGTTTCGTGGAGATGGACGACAACGCCGGTCAGCTTTCGGGGTCCGAACGGAACCAAAACGCGGCAGCCGACCGCAACTCGATGTCGCAGAGTTTCGGGCAGCGTGTAGGTGAAACTGTGGTCCAGAGGGACCGGCAGGCTGACGTCGCAGTAGATCATTCGTTAGGGCGAGCGTGGGCGGACTCGCGGGAAGAAGATTTGGCGAAGCCGAATTGTAGCGCATGCGGTGAGCGGCGGAATGCGGTACGGCAGTACCGGGCCATGCGACGGCAAGCAGGTGGGTCTTTACAAGGCTCGACAAATCCTGCAAAATTGTTTCTAACCCAGTGGTTGCCTAGGCGCTGTTGTAACGGTGCTCGGCTGGATAGCGTCTCTTGAGTTAGCTGCAAGTTTACGACCTGGTTGTCGATAAGAGTAAGTGGGTCGTAGAATATGGACATTCTTGGAGACCGAAAGTTCGTAGAAGTACCCGGGGATAGAACGCACGAACTCCCACCCCTGCTGGTTAACACAACACCAAAAGTGAAGCGGCTCGAACGGGTGGTTGGCATGGCGAACGACCTGATCGACGCGGAGGGAATGCTTCCGCTGCCGGCAGTTGAGGTTGCTGGTTGGGAGCCGGATGCCGAGCGCCGCAAGATGGATCTGGCGATCAACCTGGCCGACCAGTACATGCGCTTTGTGACGGAGTGGCAGTGGGGCGACAGCATTCTGGAGTGGATCCGGCAGTGCGAGATCACGTTCGGCAATCGCCTGGAGTTGCGGAATTTGCTGCGTCCGGATGTGTGGCCGCATGCCGGCCGCGCGAGTTTTGTTTCGCTGCTCGAGGCCAAGGCGGAGAAGAACGAAGTGCATTATGAGAATGCGGTCGGGCTGCGGCTGACGTTCCGGCAGCCTCCGCCCATTTCGTGTTTCTCGAACCAGTTCCTGTTCTATTTGAACTCGAGCGTCGCGACCACCGCGTTTCAGACCTGGGCGCACATGGCTCCCGAGCCGATGTCGTATCTTCCGCCCGAGCGATTCACTTTCCACATCATCGACATGTCGTAAAACTAGACGTGTGGCGGCGAAACGCGCGATCTCAGAACCCGCCGCCGACCGCTCGGGGACGCCGCGCGAGCACGTCAATCTGCTCAGGCGCTTCGGGCTCATCGCCGCTGGCCACTCCCAATTCGTGCATTTTGCGCAGCGCCGGCAGCAGGCGCGAGTCCCAAGAACCCACCGAGCGGTTGTAGGCTTCCACGGTCTTCTCGAGAAGACGTCCGGTGTCGGCGTAGTGGTCGTGGACCAGTTGCACGCGATCGTACAACTCGGACGCCAAATGCCGCACCGCTCCGGCGTTTTCGGCGAGTTGCTCCTGATTCCAGCCGTAGGCGATGCCTCGAAGCACCGAGATCAGCGTGACCGGCGTGGCGATCACAACCTTGCGGGCCAGCGCTTCCTCGATGAGGTCGGGGCTACCTTCGAGCGCTGCACTGAAGAAATGATCGCCTGGCAAGAACAGAACCACCAACTCGGGAGCAGGCTGAAACTGCGCCCAGTATTGCTTGCCAGCTAGGAGGCGGACATGTTCGGCGACCTGCTGAGCGTGGCGGTGCAGTGCCGTGCGGCGTGTTGTATCATCGGTCGCGTTGACTGCCTCGAGGTACGCGGTCAAGGGGACCTTGGCGTCCACGACCAGCGTTCGCCCTGCAGGCAGGCGCACAATCATGTCGGGACGGATGCGCGAACCGGTAGCCTGATAAGTCTCCTGTTCGAGAAAATCGCAGTTCTTGACCATGCCGGCGAGTTCGGCGACGCGGCGCAGGGTGATCTCTCCCCAGCGGCCGCGGGCCTGCGGGGAGCGCATGGCAGTGGAGAGCGTTGAGGTTTCTCGCGCCAGCGTTTGGAGTTGCTCGCCCAGGCTGCCAAAAGCTTTTTCGCGCGCGCGTTCGAGCTCGCGAATGTGAGCTTCGAGGCGCTCGAGCGATTCGCTGAGCGGGCGCATTGCGCCCTCGATGGCCGTTTGCTTCTGCGAGAGCTCGCCGGAGATTTGCGATCGCGCCGTCTCAAGCGTCGCGCGGGAGGCATCCAGGAATGCACTCTGATTGGAGCGCAAGGCGGCGTCGGCAAGCGATTGGAATTTCTCTCCGAGCTGCTGCGCCGCGGTGTCGGCAAACTGTTTCGCAGCTTCCAGCCGGGCGAGCCGGGCGCGTTGCCAGAGCCCGACGACCAGGCCGCCCAGGAGCAGGCCAAACAGAAATACGCCTACGAGAGCCACGGAGATACTATAGATCATTTTAGCCCAGGAATGTTTCCGCTACGGGGCGGACCAATAGATCCAGGCAGCGCCAGCGGCGATGGTGATCAGCGCGAGCGGTCCTCCCACGCGAAAGTGTTCCCAGAAGCTGATTCGGATCTTGTGCCGGGCTTGCTCGATGACAATCAGATTTGCCACCGAGCCGAGCAAGGTCAGGTTGCCGGCCAGCGTCGACGACATCGCGAGCGTGATCCAGGCGCGGTTCGGATTCGCGAGATGCGAGACGAACGGCTTGAAGACCAGGACCGCCGGCACGTTGCTGACGAGATTGGACAGGGCGGCTGTAAACGCGCTGAGCGGCACGACATTATCCAGGTGGAGCTGTTGAGCGAACGAAGCCAGCTGGGTCTCGAGCGAAGTGCGCTCGATCCCGGCAATGACGATGAACAGGCCGGCGAACATGACCAGCAGGCCCCAATCGATGCTGCGATAGACGTTCTCAGGGTTGACGCGGCGCGTGATCAGCAGGAGCGCGCCTGCAACGATCGCCACTTTCGGCACCGGCCAGCCGGCGAAAAACATCACGATCATGCCGAGCGAGATCAGGATCGACTTCCACATCAAGCCTCGATCCACATGCACGGGCTTTGCGGCAACCTGAACGCGGACCGATGAAGCGAACTCGCGCCGGTATGCGAATCGGATAGCCAGCACGGTCAGCACGAGTCCGAAAGCTGCAACCGGAGCGAGCGTGGCGAGGAACTGCCGGTAGCCGATCCCAGAGAAGCTGCCGATCATCATGTTCTGCGGATTGCCGGTGATGGTGGCCACACTGCCGATGTTGGATGCCATCGCGACAGCCAGGAGGTATGGCACTGGATTGCGGCCGAGTGTTTCGGCGATTTCAAGCACCAGCGGCGTCAGCACCAGGCACATCGTGTCGTTGACGAAGAAAGCGGAGAAGACGCCGGCGACTCCTACAATGGCGGCCAGCAGCGCGGTCGGGCGATGGGCGTGCTCGACCACACGCTCGGCGACCAGCGAGAAGAAACCCGAGAGACGCAGATTGGCGACGACAATCATCATTCCGAACAGGAGGATGATGGTGTCGAAGTTGATAGCGTGCGAGGCGTCGTCCAGAGACAACGCGTTGATGCCTACCATGAAGCTCGCGCCGATAATGGCGGCGCCGGTGCGATCGATGCGGAAACCAGGCAGGCGGCCGATGGCGAGAACCAGGTAGGTGACGGCGAAGATGACGATCGCTGCCAATCCTGAGCATAGCGTGAAGGGCAATATCGTCCGCTGCTGCTGTCACAATCGGAATTGAGCGTCAATGAAAGATGCAACTCCCAGCAGAACCGCTCATCGGGTTGCGATCCGGCGCGCCGCCCATCAGTTCATGGACCAGCCGCGCGTATTCGAGGATCCGCTGGCGCTGAAGATTATCGGCGCTGAGACAGCGGGGGCGCTCGCGCAGGATCCGGGACGGTTCGAAAGTTCCACGCACCTGCGGGCGTTTATTGCTGTCCGAAGCCGGTACGCCGAAGATGAACTCGCTCGCGCGGTGGTGGAGCGCGGCGTGCGGCAGTATGTCGTGCTGGGCGCCGGACTGGATACGTTTGGTTATCGAAATCCGCACGCGGGCGCTGGGCTGCGAGTTTTTGAAGTCGACCATCCCGCCACACAGGCCTGGAAGCGCGAACAGCTCGATCACAATCAGATCGCCGTGCCGGGGTGGCTCACATTTGTGCCGGTAGACTTCGAACAGCAGTCGTTGGCTGACGAGTTGCGCCGTGGCGGTTTTCGTGCGGGCGAGCCCTCGCTTTTCGCATGGCTCGGCGTGGTTCCTTACCTGACGTTGGAAGCCGTTCGGGCGACCCTCGCGTTCATCGGCCGTCTGCCGCGCGGGAGCGGCGTGGTGTTCGATTATGCGAATTCACCGGAGTCGCTCCGGCCCGCGGTACGCGCTGCGTTCGATGCGATGGCGGCACGCGTGGCGAGAGCCGGTGAACCTTTCCGGTTGTTCTTTGATCCCGAGGAGTTGGCAATGCTTTTGCGCGCGTGCGGGTTCAGTTGGATCGAGGATCTGGATGCGGCGGCGATCAACGGGCGATACTTCGATGGCCGCACTGACGGGCTGCGTTTGGCTGAGGGGCTTGCGCATCTGGTGAGTGCGCGTGTGTGAGCTAGAATGGCCGTGCGTAGCGCGAACACACATGACCGATCAAACCAGCACCGCCTCACTGAAAGTAGTGCAAGACGCCGTGGGCACGTACGTCGAAGGACCGGCTGGCAGGGCGTTCCTGCGCAAGCTGGATGACGTCAACCGTGTTATTGAGATATGTTTCGGCAGCAAGGCCAAGGCGGCTCTGCTCTACGCTGCCAACATGACGCCGAACTTTTTCGACCTTAGCTCCGGCGAGGCGGGGGCGATCCTGCAGAAGCTGCGAAATTATCAGATTCGAGTGGCACTGGTGTGCCCGCCGGGGGAAGTGCAATCCAGCAGCAGGTTTGGCGAGCTAATGGCGGAAGAAAATCGTCAGCCCTATTTTCGTTTTTTCGAGTCGGTCGATGCAGCTCGCGCGTGGTTGATGAGCAACTAACGGGCAATGCTCGTGTGCCCGGTTCGCAGTTGCCACCTGCCGCTTACGCGGGAAGAGCGGCGCGTGGTTTGCCCGCGCGGGCATTCGTTCGACATTGCGCGCAGCGGGTACATCAATTTGCTGCAGCCGCAGGACCGGCGTTCGAAGAAACCCGGCGACACAGTGGCGGCAGTCCAGGCGCGCCGGCACTTGCATGAGCGTGGCTTGTTCGAACCGCTGCTTCGCGTGATCGGAGATGCGCTCCAGGCATCGCCGGCCGATATCGTGTTGGATGCCGGTTGCGGCGACGGCTATTATCTTGGCTCACTTGCCAACCAGGTTGGCTTTCGCGGCCACGGCGTCGATATTTCGATTCCGTCGATCGATGCGGCGGCGCGCCGTCATCCGGCGTGCGAGTGGATTGTCGCGAACGCCGACCGGTTCATTCCTTACTCCGACGCATCTTTCTCGATTGTGATGTCGATCACTGCGCGCATGAATACCGGCGAGTTTCGCAGAGTGCTGCGCAACGATGGCCGCCTTCTGGTCGCAATTCCCTCCCCTGACGATTTGATCGAACTGCGCGGAACGGGCCGGGAACGCGTGGTGCGAACGGTCCAAAGTTTCGCACCGCACTTTGTGCTGGTCGACCAGCGCCGCGCAACCGCGGTCGCCGACCTGGATCGCAGCGCGGTTGAAGATGTGTTGCTTTCGATTTACCGGCCGAAGGGCATCGACTCCGCGACAGCGATGCGTCTGACCTTCAGTTTGGATCTTCTGCTCTTTCGGACCGCAGCCCCCTCCGGGCCGCAATGATATCCTGCACGACAGGAGGAACGGCAATGGTTCGACACGCGACCGCGGAGTGGAGCGGCTCACTCAAAGAAGGAAAAGGACACGTCAAGGTTGAGACCGGGGCGCTCGATAGCCCTTACAGTTTTCGCTCGCGCTTCGAAGGCGGCGGCGAGACGAATCCCGAGGAACTGCTAGGCGCGTCGCACGCGGGCTGTTTCACGATGGCGCTTTCAGCCGCCCTGACGAATGCCGGACATCCTCCGGCCAACATCAACACAACCGCCGCCGTCACGCTCACGCCCGTCGATGGAAAACCAACCATCACCCGGATCGACCTGACCACGCAGGCTTCCATCCCAGGCATCGACAACAGCAAGTTTCAAGAGATCGCCGCTGGAGCAAAAGCGGGCTGCCCGATCTCTCGCGCGCTCGCGGGAACCGAGATACACCTCGAAGCCAAGCTGGTCTGAGGGGATCTGCTACTATTTTTGCTCGGATTCCATCTTTCGAGCGCCACCCAAAATGTCAGGCATCGCGTAGTTGCCTTCATGGCAGGCGTATTCGAACACGGGACCCGGCGTCGCGCGGAACGGGTATTCCAAAGTCCACTGCTTTGAGTACGTGGAAGGATCGTCGATGGTCGCGCGGTACAGAATCGTGTTTGCGTCGGTGCGGGTGAATCGCTCGATGACATGAAGGTTTTCTGACGACCCGCGAAAACGCGTCTTGTTGGTGAAGTTCGTAGTGTCGACCACGAGCGTGTCGCCTTCCCAGTGGCCGATGGAGTCGCCCAACAATTGGCGGACGCTCTCGGGCTTGTGCGTGCCGTTGAGCCGGATGATGCGCACGTCGTGAATCATCTCGACCAGAATCATCACGTAGGAAGACGTCTGCACGATCTGATAGTTGTTGTTGTACAGCACCGGCAGCATGGGCGGACCGCCCGTCGAGCCGAATCCGATGATGCAGCGCTCGCTCAAGGGCCGGTCCTGCACGCTGTCGTAGCGATTGAACCCACCGGCGCGGGTCCCGTTGCGCTGGCGAGCACCGTCTGTCAATAACGGCATCTTGCCGTCAGGCGGATCGATGATCAATGAGGTACGCTTCACGCCGTCGACGCGGGCGAGTTCCGATCCACGGTCGACAAACAGATTGTTGTAAGCGCCGACGCCAGAACCGCCGGTGGCGCGATTCAAGCTGTTGTTCACATCGCCGTCGAGCGTGTTGCCAGTGAGATCCTGCTTCTCGAACGCAACTGCCTCGGCATCGCTGAGAGTGGCCTTTGCGGCAAATTGTGCGGGTCGTTCCAGCGGAGTGATAGTCGCATTCGTCCAGACACCCTGGAGGTCGGGATGACCGTCAGAGGCGCGGGGAATAGTCTTAGACGCGGCGCGTTTGGAAGTACCCGCAGTCTGGGCACACAGAAGGCCCGCCATCGCGACAAAACCAACAATCAATTTGAATCGATACATAAGGCTCCACTCCGCAGTTTCAGCTCTCGGCTGAGAGAAGGATGCGGATTCACGCTTCGTACATGATTCTATCGAATTCGCGAGGCGTAAACAGCGCGAGGAAGTTGGACCGGGCGCGCGAACCGCGTTGCAGCACTCGGAGCGGTTCAGCGCGCGATCGATCCCGGATCAATACCTTTGCCTAACTCGAATACCGCGCCAACCGCGCCCACGGAGCAGGTCTTGCGGGAAAGGCCGGTGAGTTCCCGAATCCTATATGTCGCTTCGATGCCGGTGCAGTGCGCACCCAGAAAATTCTGCAGGCCGAATTCGCGCAGCTTGCCGGCGGTCCAGCGAAGTTTTTCGTCATCCAATTGGTAGAGATGGAACCCCCCGAGAGCCGCGTGAATCGGGGCGTTGCGAACCGACGCGCGCGCGTATTCGAGCGTGTTGATGATCCCCGAGTGGCCGCATCCGGACACGACCACCAGTCCTTGAGCGGTGTTTATCACGAGCGACATGTCCTCCGGCAGCGTGTCTTCCTTCCAACCGTCCTTGGTCTGAACCTCGACGTGACCGCTCCAGTTGCGCTCGGGATATTTGCGCGGCACCGGACCGGTAAGCCAGACGCCTGGCCAGATTTGAGTGGGATGGTCGTAAACCACAACGTGGCCGCCGGATGCTTCGTAATCGCGGCGGGTGTTGGCCATGAACTCAATCGTTCTTCCCTGATCGGTTCGCCGCAGATCGAAGATTCCCTGGCCGACGTGGGCGCGAGAGAGGGCCGAAGGATGGTCGCGCAGCATCGCGCGGCGCAGCGTCATAAGGCCACCGGTGTGATCGGCGTGGTTGTGGCTCAGCACGACATCCGTAATATTGCTCAGGTCGACGTGCAGTTCTTTGGCGTTGTTCAGCACCGTATCGGGACGCGCGCCGGTATCGAATAACAGCCGGTGCCCGTCGACATCGATAACCGCGGCAAATCCCCATTCGCCGATCCCGTCGTCGGATGTGAGCATGGTAGAGAGCACCTGCACGCGGACCGAGCGGACCTGCTGCGCACGGCTCGGCGCGGCGAAAATCGCGAGAGCGGCCAAGGTGGTTGTGAATAGCTTCATGGATGTTCCTGTACCGGCATCTTACCTCCGGCGCTTAGCGTCGTGGTCCCCCCAGTAGAATAGAGCTTTCCCGCAAGCGATGCCCATCAATGCGACTCGCCTGATCCGGAAAATGCGCGGCGGCGCCCAGGCGCATTTGTTGGAGTGTGACGACGGGAATTCTTATGTCGTGAAATTCCGGAATAATCCGCAGCACCGGCGGATCCTCGTGAACGAGTGGATCGCCTCGACGGTCCTGCAATATCTCGACATTTCGACGCCGCCGGTGGAAATCGTCAACTTATCCGCCGTTTTTCTCGAAAACAATCCGGAGGTGCACATTCAGCTTGGCTCGCGGCGTGAACCGGTGGAATCCGGCTGGCACTTCGGCTCACGCTACCCAGGCGATCCCGGCAAACTGCTGGTTTACGACTTTATCCCCGACGTGCTGCTCGAAAAAGTGGCCAATCTGCGCGAGTTCTTGGGCGTGCTCGCGTTCGACAAGTGGATCGGCAATGCGGACGCACGGCAGACGATTTTTTTTCGCGCACGCCTGCAGCAGTGGTCAACCGCGAAAAGCGATCGCGCGCCCCTGCTCGGCTTTGTAGCGTCGATGATGGATCACGGCTACGTGTTCAATGGCCCGCACTGGGTATTCAGCGATTCACCGCTGCAGGGGCTGTATTTCCGCCCGGCGGTCTATAAGGCAGCCCGGTCGTTTGATGATTTTCAGCCCTGGCTCGATCGCCTGATGCACCTGCCTGAAGACGTCGTGGATCGCGCGCAAAAGCAGCTGCCGCCGGAATGGCTGGACGGAGACGAGTCTGCTCTCGATGCGCTGCTGAACAAACTTATGGCGCGCCGGAGACGCATCCCGGACTTGATCGAAGATTCGCGGCGGGGGCGCATCAATCCGTTTCCTGATTGGAGAACAGCTTGATCTTTGGCCAGGCGCCTCTTGCCACGGTTGGGTGCGTTGGCATCCGCCGCGTCGCGATGCCGTGCCTCCGCAAACTTCGGCGCTATGTGATACCGTGAAGCTTCACCGGCAAGAAGGACCGAAGAGACCCGCCCGGCAAACGTCGCGACTCCCCCGAAATGGCGCCGACCCCTTCATGGCAATGGCCGGCGGTCGAAGAAAACCGGAATGGAATGAAACAAAATCTAGCAGGAATGAAAGCGGAGATCGAACAGCACCTGGAACAAGCAGGCTTGGCTGTATTTTACGGACTTCCCCGCAGTCTGGACTCGATGCCCACGGTTTACTGGGACTCTCAGGAGCATCCGGACTACCGCGATTTTATACGTGCGGCCTCCGCCACGGGAGCCAAAATGGTGGTCTTGTCTCAACTGCAGTTCCATGCTGAGCAGGTGGATGACGCGCTGGAGCAACTGGTGGAGTGCGAACTGCCTCGCGATGAATACCGTGATTTTGAGCGCCGTCTGAAGGACGCGCGCGCCTACGCTGGATTCGTCTGCGAAATTGAACTTTCGTTCGAACACGAAGGTTGTATGTTCCTTTTTGATTTGCGAACGGACTGGTATCAGGACCTTACCGATGTGCTCGACGAGATCCGCCTGCTGACCTCCGCAGAGGAGGAAGACGAGACCGACAGTCTCGGCGGTTATTTTTCGAAGAACTAAGTGCCTGCTCCACCCATCCCGATTGCTCCGGCGCGCTGGATTTTTCCTGAGCTAGACGCACGGACAGTGGGGGAGTTCGCTTCCGCTCTTCGAATGCATCCGATCGCGGCGCGAGTGCTGCTGAATCGAGGCATGACCGATCCGGACGCGGCGCAACGATTCCTCAAGCCGTCGATCGAACATCTGCATGACCCGCTGCGCCTCGCCGGGATGCGCGAGGCAGTGGAACGCCTACGCACCGCTATCGCCGCGAAGGATAAAATCCTGATTTACGGCGACTATGATGTCGACGGCACGGTCTCGGTGGTGATTCTCAAGAAAGCCATCGAGATGGCGGGCGGCCAGGCCAGCCATCACGTGCCTCATCGATTAAAGGATGGCTATGGCATGCGCTCGGAGGTGATCGAGAAGGCCGCTGCCATGGGCGTGCGGCTGATTGTCAGCGTCGACACCGGAATCCGCGCGTCGGAGGTAGTGCGCGGCGCGCGCGAATTGGGCATGGATGTCGTCATCACCGATCATCACCTGCCGGAAGCCGAGCTGCCGCCCGCGCTCGCGGTGCTGAATCCCAACCGCAGCGACTGCACCTACCCCGATAAAAATCTCTGCGGCGCGGGCGTCGCGTTCAAACTCGTGCACGCGCTGCTCGGCACGCTCGATTGGCCGCAGGAAAAGCTGGCGCGGATTCTCAAGTCTTTTCTGAAGCTGGTCGCGGTGGCGACCGTCGCCGATGTGGTTCCGCTGGTCGGCGAAAATCGTGTGATCGTCAAGTACGGCTTGCAAGGGCTCCAGAGCGCGAAGAATCCGGGCCTGCGAGCGCTGCTCGAGGTTTCCCGCATGTTGGACGGGCGAGCGCCCAGCGCGCGGCAGGTTGCATTCCAGATCGCTCCGCGCATGAACGCCGCGGGTCGCATGGACGACGCCGAGAACGTGATCCAGTTGTTTCTCACCGACGATCTCGAGCGCGCCCGATCCATAGCCGCCAACCTGCACTCGCTCAACGAAGCACGCCAGCAGACCGAAGCCGACATCGTG
>Ga0335070_10006678_pt1 | contig 13568 bp, 10 predicted proteins | sample Lox_Sample_13_FD_206722 | JGI IMG/M metagenome (GOLD analysis project Ga0335070, IMG submission 206722) | Soil microbial communities from Loxahatchee National Wildlife Refuge, Florida, United States - Lox_Sample_1.3 | ecosystem: Environmental > Terrestrial > Soil > Wetlands | place: USA...
AGCCGGTCGAGGCGCAACGGGCCGCGCGCATCACCGACGAGATACGCAAGGTGCTGCAGGACATGCCGCCGTTCGTCCGCGACACCGCCTTGACCTTCAAGCCCCGGACCTACTATTTCTACCAGGAGCAGCCCGACGGCATGCTCAAAGAGGCGTGGGCGCTAGGCGGTTCCCTCGAGTATCGCTCGGGCTGGCTGGCCGAGCGGGTTCGCATCGGGGCGGAGGTCTACACCTCGCAGCCGCTGTATGCGCCACCGGATCGCGACGGCACGCTCCTGCTCGCCCCGGGGCAGCAGGGTTACACCGTGCTCGGTCAAGCGTATGGCGACCTGCGCCTCGCGGACAGCCACCTCCTGACCGCCGGCGCCAGGGAATACAGCACGCCGTACGTGAACCGGCAGTTCAACCGCATGACCCCCAACAGCTTCGAAGGGATAACGCTAAAAGGCTCGTTCTATGGGCCGCTGGAGCACAGGCGCTTCGACTATCTGGTCGGGTATCTTTCGGAGATCAAGCAGCGCAATGGCTCGGAGTTCGTGCCGATGTCGTCGGTGCTCAACCCGACCGGGCCCAGCGAAGGAACCTACCTCGCCCAGGCATTGTTCACCGTGTGGGGCACGTCGATCGGGTTGTCCAACTACTACACCGCGGACAATCTTAATATCTTCTACGCCGAAACCGCCTGGGACGCCAAGCTTTCCGCCCCATACGGTCTGAAGCTCTCGGCGCAATACACGAATGAGCGCGCCGTCGGGGAGTCGCTAGCTTCGCGCGGAGCGCGCTTAAGCGGCAACATCGGCGCAGAAGCGATTCTCAGCTATCAACGCTCCGCGCTGACCCTGGCCTACTCCAAGACCTCTTCAGACGGCAACGTGCTCAGCCCCTGGGGATCGAATCCGAGCTTCACCATCGGCGCGATCAAGAACACCAACCGCGCCGGCGAACAAAGCGCGCTCGCGCAATACTCGTACGGCTTTTCGGGTGCGAGCCTGGCGGGCCTCAGCCTCTCAGCCCTCTACGCCTACAGCTGGGATGCGATCGTCGTGGCGACCGGTGCACGACAGAAAAACGAGCACGAGCTGGATCTGAGTCTCGACTATCGTGTGCCGACGGGTGCGCTCAAGGGCCTGTGGTTCCGCCTGCAGCGCAATGGCCTGCTCGGGGAAGGCGATCCGGAGGCGACGAAGGAAACGCGCGTCATCTTCTACTGGGAGATCCCATTGATGTAGCAGAGGGTGATCGGCGCGACGTGCGAAGTGCCCGGCGCTCAGCTCCATGCTCGTCAAGCGGCCAGGCCTTGACTTGAATCAACGTGCATCGGACACGGCGGGGTAGGCTGATTTTGTTGGCCGTATCGCCGCGGAGTGGCATCGCGACGTGTGGGGGGCGCAGGGGCGGCAGCTGAAACGGCGCCCATTAGAACAGAGGTCGAGGTGACCCAGGAGAAGTCATGGAAACCGGCTCGAAGACTACGTTGACTCGCATGACCTTGCTCGTGGTGCTGCTCGCGGCATACGCGCCGCTCGTTGGCCAGGGTGCCGATGTTGCGCAGACGCGCGGTGACTTCGTGATAGACGCCACGCATGGTGCGCCGCGAACGGCGGTCACCAAGGACTGCGTTCGCACTGGAGTGCCCAATGCGGGGCTGGGCGTCACCGACTGCCTGCCGGCAGCCACCTCCCGCGGACCCGCCACCGAGCCGGCGCCGCTGCCGGCCGCTGCGAAGGCCGCCCCGGCGACTGAGCCCGCTATGCGTGACTTCGTTGGCGAACCCGAGCCAACCGATATGAAGCCCGTGCCACCCATGGAGCCGCTGGCCGAGGATGACGGGCGCCTTAGCGACCCCATCTGGTATTACGACGAGGAGCCGACGCCCACGGTCGAGTCGATCCTGGGCCGTAGCGTTAACCCGATGTTCGAGGCCGATGTGGCCGCCGCGGAAGCCGAGATGGCGCGCAGCCAGCAAGCGCCGGCGCGCGAGCAGCCGGTGCCCGCGCGCATCGCCCAGGTCCCGCCTCAGAAGAAACTCCTGCGGGTCACGCTCGAGGCCGGGCCGCACTTCGACTTCGACAAAGCGGCCCTGCGCCCCACCGGGAAGGAAAAGATGGACAAGTTCCTGGCCGAGCTCCAGGCGCTCCAGTACGATACGATCAGCGTCGTCGGGTATACCGATCGCATCGGGCCCGCGCCTGCCAACCGGAAGCTCTCGCAGCAACGCGCGGAGTCCGTCAAGCAGTACCTGGCCGAAAACAACATCCCGACGGGCAAAATCGTGACGCGCGGCGCGGGCTCCACCCAACCTGTGACCAAGCCCGACGAGTGCAAGGGGCTTAAGGGCAAGAAGCTGATCGATTGCTTGCAGCCGGACCGCAGAGTGGAGGTCGAGGCATCGGGCGGAGCGTTCGTGCGGGAGTGACCAGCACGGGCTTCTCGAGCACCGTGCTATCCCGTGAAATCGTCCGCTACCGTTCCAGGCTCGGCTTCGGCGGGCTGATGCCGAGCAGCGGTCAGGGCCAGTCCCAACGCACACCGATGGTGAAGATGTCGGGCAGACCAAGTCCATCGCTGGCACGGCCGCCGTCCAGCTTGACGCTGGCGTAGACCATCCGGCTGAAGTCGCGGAACGTGTAGCGCACCTCGAACTGCGCGTACCTAATCTGATACTCCCCGGCTTGGGCCTGCGTCCGGTCCGGTTTCAGCCAGTTGCCGCCCCCGACCACGAACACGCGCGAGGTCAGCTGGTACTGCACATATAGCTCGGCACCCCAGCCGTCGAAGTAGACGCGCTGTTCGGTGGTCTCGTGGTTGAGCAGCCGGCTCACTGTGGCGGCTAGGTTCCACCTGCCGCTTAAACGACGCACGCCAATCAGCGCTGCCTGTGCATCCCCGTCGATGCCCGCGGCGCGCAGCGCCGGCGCGTCGCGATCCCGGACGATGGCTCGGTTGTATGCCAGCCCGATGGTGTAGCCGGGCCACCAATCCACGATTGCGCTCGCATCCACGGCCGCTCCGTAGGCCGCACCCGGCACGCCCGGGACCGGCTCGTCGTATTGCGCCTGTACATTGAGCTGAAACGGACGCAGATTGAACCAGCCGGCCGGAGGAGTAATCAGGAAACGCGCCTGCAGCGCGGTATCGGCGCGCCCAGTGCCCGTCGAACCGCCATCCGTGCCCGCGTTGAAGGTGCCGCTCGCGCTACCTCCCGCGCCTTGGAAAAGGTCGGTGAAGCCGGCAACCTGGTAATAGGGCGACCAGTTCTTGCCGAAAGTGACCGCGGCCTTTTCTGTCTCGATACCCCCGTACAGAAGGCGCAGGAACACATTGTCCGCCGCTTCTCGCAGCGGCTTGCCGGCGCTGGGGCTGAGCAAGGCATCGACACTGTCGAGCACGTTGACACCCGCCTCGGCGCGGCCGATCAGCCAGCTGCGCGGACCGAACTGGTACAGCCCTTCCGCGCCGAACCTCGAGCCGGCGTCCCCCCATAGCTGCTCGCGCTCTTCTACCCGATAGCGGATGCGCGCACTGGCGTACGGCTTGACCGCGTTGGGCTTGTCTTGCCATTCGCGCGGAGCATCGATCGATTCCTCGCGCCGTTTGGCCAGCGGATCCTCCTCGGCCGCGCGCTCGAGCTCCCGCTCCCGGGCGACGTCGGGCGAACCTGCGGAGGCTGCCGCTGCCTGCTCCCGGTCCGGCGCCTGTGCGCAGACGATCCGTGCGCACACCGCCAGCGCGACGCTGGCCAGCACTAGGCGGCCGCGTCGCGATCTTGTTCTTGTCATCGGGAGCGTGTCGGGTTTGCCGGGTGCGGTCTCCTCCGCGGATAATGCTGCCGACCATGTAGCCAGGAGGAAACCATGACGAAGCTTACCATCCGGAGTATCCGCGCCCGGCCGTTGCTGGTGCCGTTCCATCGCCCTCCGGCCTCCGCCAGCGGCGCGATGCCGGTGGCTCCGCTCGTGCTGATCGACCTGGAGACCGAGGAGGGGATCACCGGGCGGTCCTATCTGTTCGGCTTCACGCCATGGACGCTCAAGCCGCTGGTCGGCTGTGTCGAGGGCGCACGGGACATGATCAAGGGCGACGCCGTGGCTCCGTTCCAGCTCGACGCCAAGCTGCGCAAACGCCTGACCCTGCTCGATACGCCCGGGCTGGTGGGCCTCGCACTGTCCGGCATCGACATGTGTGCCTGGGACGCGCTGGCGCAGGCGCGCGGCGTGCCCCTCGTGGAACTGCTGGGCGGACAGGTCGAGCCGGTTAAGGCGTACAACAGCTGCGGCCTGTGGATCCAGCCGGTGGAGAAGCTTGCGGACGAGGCCGAGGCGCTGCTCGCGGAGGGTGGCTTTAGCGCGGTCAAGCTGCGCCTGGGCCGGGACGACTCGGCGCAGGATCTCGCAGCGGTGCGCGCGGTCAAGAAGCGCCTCGGCGATCGCTACAGCCTGATGTGCGACTTCAACCAGCGGCTGAGCTGGAACGAGGCGATCCAGCGCGGACGCATGATCGATGACGAGGGCCTTTACTGGATCGAAGAGCCGATCCGGCATGACGACTACGCCGGCTATGCCCGGATCGCCGACGCGCTCGACACGCCGTTGCAGACGGGCGAGAACCTGGTCGACACCTTCGAGCTGCTCAACGCCTTGCAGGCCGAGTCGATGGACTTCGTGATGCCGGACGCGCAGCGCATCGGCGGAGTAACCGGTTGGTTACGCGCCGCAGCAATCTGCCAGGCCTACGGCATGGAAATGTCCAGCCACCTGTTCCCGGAGTACAGCGCACACCTGCTGGCGGTGACGCCTACCTGCCACTGGCTGGAGTACATGGATTGGGCGGTCCCGATACTTCAGGAGCCCTTCCTCGTCCAGGACGGTCATGTAGTCATCCCGTCGCGGCCCGGCTCGGGCATCGCGTGGGACGAGGACGCTGTCGCACGCTACCTGATGTCATAGACACTGCCGGCCACTGCGCCGCACCAAATGGCACTCGCACGCAGAGGTTGGCGGTCCAGGTGCGGCAGCGCAAAACGAGATTTCGTTGACGTGCGCGCTGGCGCGAGGTTAGATTGCGCCTCATACGGGGAGGAGCGCTCGTGAGGCCCATAAGAGGCGACCGGCGAGCGAGTCGACAGCGCCGCCCGCACCCGGGAGGGCGCCAGCAGCATCCCAACAGCATGCTGCACTCTCCGGGCGGCGCCATCCGCGCATCCGCCCCTCCTCGAGCATGAACCCGGCGGGGACCGGCGCTTGCCCCTGCCGATCGAGGCACCAAGTTCAGGGAGAGTGTCCATGAGAGGTTTCTTGCGATCCAGCGTCGCCGCCCTGTCGCTCGCGCTCGCCGCTTCCTGCGCGCTCGCTCAGCAGAAGGACGAGCGGGCCGGCACCTGCGCGGACGCCAAGAGCCAGATGGAGTATTTCTGCGATCCGGCGCGGGGGGCTGGCGACACCATGGTGGCCGTCGGTACTGCGTGCGAAAACGCCAAGAAGAATGTAGCGGCCGCCTGCGAAGGCAAGGTCGAGGCCGATAAGGCCTACAAATTCGATAAGTAACAACGGGGCCTGAATCCGGCCCGCCCGGACCGCGGTCAGGGCAGCGGGGGCCGGCTCGGGCGCCCGGCAACCAGAGGAGACGCAATCAAATGGCAATCCAGCGGCATATTGGCGTTCACATGAGCGACGAGGAGATGAAGAACGTCGTAGCGGCCGACGAGGCGGCGTTCGCTTCGCCCGTTCCCACCCAGATGGTCTCCAACGGCGAATACAACCCGCTGCCTCAGACCGAGCAGCAGGCGAAGGTCGAGGCCCTGATCAAGGAAATGGCCGATATGCATGCCAAGAAGCACGGCATGGATCGGCGCCGCTTTCTGCAGACCAGCGCCGGCATGGCCACTGCGTTCGTGGCCATGAATAAGGTGTTCGGCCCGATCTTCGACGTCAGCGAGGCGGAGGCCGCCGACATGGAGATGTCGGACTACCGCGCCAAGCAGCTTTCCGGGCAGTTCATCTTCGACGACCAGACCCACTTCATCCGCGACGATTTCAACAAGGAAGGCCTGCTGGGCCTGACCAAGTGGGCGGTGGGCGCGAAGGTCAACCCGCGCATCAACGAAGCGCCGATGACGCTCGCCCGTTACAAGATGGACAACTACCTGAAGGAGATCTTCCTCGACTCCGACACCAAGGTGTCGCTGCTGTCGGGCGCGCCGTTCGACGATCCGTCGTGGTGGCTGCTGTCCAACGACGCGATCCAGAACGCCTGTCGCGCGGTGAACAAGATGGCCGGCGGCACCCGGATGCTCGGCCACACAGTCATCACGCCCAAGTACCCCAACTGGATGGACGAGGTCGACCGCGGCATCGCCGAGCTGCATCCGGTGAGCTGGAAGTCCTACACCATAGGCGACCCGTTCGGCCCGTCGAAGTACGCCTGGCGCCTGGACGACGAGAAGCTCATGTACCCCTTCTACGAGAAGGCGGTCAAATCGGGCATCAATACCATCTGCATCCACAAGGGCCTGATGCCGCGCGACTACGAGAAGGCCTTCGCCGGCACCTGGCTCAGCGCCACCGTGGACGACCTGGGCAAGGCCGCCAAGGATTGGCCGCAGATGAACTTCGTCATCTACCACTCGGCCATCCGGCCGTGGCTGGCGGACGCGCCCGAGCGCGAGATGGCCGAGTTCGACAAGAGCGCCTACATCCAGTGGTCGACCGACCTCGCGCGCATCCCAGAGAAGTTCGGCGTCAACAACGTGTACGCCGAGTTGGGCACCACCTTCGCGTCCTCCTGCGTCACCAACCCGCGCTTCTGCGCGGCGCTGGTCGGCCAGCTGGTCAACTTGATGGGGCCGGAGCGCGTGGTATGGGGTTCGGACTCGGTGTGGTACGGCTCGCCGCAGTGGCAGATCGAAGCGCTGCGGCGCCTGGAGATTCCCGCCGACATCATGAAGAAGCAAGGCTGGAAGACCGCTCTGGGCGGCCCGAACAGCGAAGTCAAGCAGAAGATCTTCGGCCTGAACTCCGCGCACCTGTACGGCCTAGACCTGAAGCTCACGCAAGGCCCGGCGTTCACCGCCGACAAGCTCGCCGCCATCAAGGCCGAATACCTGGCCCTGGGCGGGGATCGCAGCAACAAGACCTACGGCTACATCGCCAAGAAGGACAGCCAGACGGCTTAAGCCGCAGCTGACCCTCTGACACAGGGGGAGGAGACGCTGGGGCTCTGCGGGGCCCCGGTTTTTTCTGGTGGGTCGCCGTTCGCGTCACTGGTCCGCATAGCGACAAGGGAAGGGACCCGCCATCATTAACAGCGCCGACGCCGCGATGACGACGGCAGACTCGTCGAAGGGCCTGGGGCAGGCGTGTGCGCGAGTCAACTATCGGGCCACGGGCGTCGGCTCCGCTCTTTCTCGTTCCCGCCTGTGCTACCGACCTCGTTTGCCGGGAGGGGATTCGGAGCCAGCACCCGGCGATGCCCGCTGTGGGCCAAGTCCCGCCGTTCGAGGTCGCTCCTCAAATTCCCCAAACCGGTCGTTCAGGGGGCGCGGGACGGTTGGCTACCTGCTCCCGGCCAGGGACGCTGAATGCGCGTGCGCTCCGCGAGGTCACTTGTGGCCGCCCGACGGTATCATTGCGGTGCCGCTGGCGGGCTGATAGCAGCGGCGGCCCATTCAACGCAGATCGGCGTGCATTGCTGACCAAGCGGCGTCGACGCTGCGTCAACGCCGCTTTAGGCCTGGCCTCCCGGGTTGGGCTACGCCCTTGCCGCGCCGGGCGCGAGTAGGCAGAGGCAAACGGCTTCCTTGCGCCACCGCCTGTGGCTCGCTGCTACCGCTCACCTGGCTTTCGTCGCAGAGTATCCGACGGTAGCTCGCCGAAACACTCCTTGTAGGCGCGCGAGAATTCACCGAAGTGCCAGAAGCCCCAGTTGAGCGCCTCGGCCGAGACCGTGGTGGACCCGTGAGTCCCCGCCAGGAGCGCCTGGCGCACCCGGTGCAGCCTGAGCCGGATGAGATAGGTCAGGGGTGTCAATCCCATGACTTCCTTGAACGCGTATTCCAACGTCCGCTCGCTCACCGCGGCGACTCTGCACAGGTCGCTCACGTAGAGCTGATCGTCGATATGCGATAGGGCGTAGTCCTCGACGCTCTTTACGACGAGACTGTGGGCCTGCCGCGTCCGGTCGCTGCGGTCCGGGTCGAAATCGTTGGCTATGCGCAGGGTCGCCAAAAGGGTTTCAAGCAACTCGACGTGGGCGGCGACCCGCTCATTCTTCCGCTCGTTGAACAGGGCGGGCTGGCGGGCAGCGGTGTCCACCAGTCGCTTCCCCCAGCTGAAAAGCCTGCGAACCTTCTCCGCGTTCACCTGCAGCATCTCCACGCCGTGCGGCAAACGAAACTCGCTCCCGCGTTGGCGCGCAGTGAGGTGAGCGCTGATGTCCTGCGGCGGAAGCAGAAACGTAATGCTCTCCCAGCCGACGTCGGCAACGAACCTGGCTTCCGATTCGGGCTCCGCGACAAGCATCAGATCGGGGCGAACCGGCAACCCGTTCACCGTCCCTTTCGCTTGCGGCCCGAACGCGACGTAGGCAAGCAGGCCCTTGCGGACGCTCGTACGGGTCCGTACGCGGAGGTTGGTCGAATGAAACACGACTGCGGCGGATTCGAGACGGACGATCACTCGTCGTGCTCGAAGCGGCATCGACTGAAGCTGCATCACATCCTGATCGATCAGCTCGATGCCCGCGCCGGCGGCAGTGGGGTCGCTGATCTCGACCACCGTGACTGCAGGTTCGGTGATGGTGACGGGGAGGCCCATCGTTTTCGGGTGCCGCGGAATGCCGATAGACGACCCTGAGGCCTCGCTGGGCGTTGTGCCCTGCTCGCGTCCAGCGGTCGCGACGGACATGACCTGAACCTTCCGCAGCTGAGGGCAAAGTGTAACACCGCATCCGGGTCGAGCAGTTCGATCCCTGCGTCGGCCACCATGGGGCATCGATCTCGACGAGCGTGACCGCTGGCTGGTTGATCGCGAGGCCGTGAACCACCGCTCCCGCGTTCTGCGGAATTCCGATAGACGCCGTCGACGCTCGGCAGGAGACTACGTTCGAGCGCCGCCGGGCTGATCAAGTCGGAAAAGCCCAGACGCTTCGGACGATCCGGGCAAATGCCGCTGGTCGCTGTCAGCATCCGATCCGACACAGGAGAAACACAACATGAAACCGACGCTTCGCAAGCGCGTGACGGCGGCACTGTCCCGGTGCTGCATCATGGCTGCCGTAGCGGCCTTTTCGATGGCCGCGCAGGCCCAGCCCGCAGGCATCGCACCCGAGGCACAGCGGATCCTCAAGGCCTCGACCGATTTCCTCGCGAGCCAGCAGCGGTTCAGCGCCGACACACGCAACACGCTCGAGATCGTGCTGAAGTCCGGGCAGAAGATCGAGTTCAACCACACGGCCCGGCAATCGGTGCAGAGGCCGAACAAACTGCGCGCCGAGCGCACCGGGGACCTGGTCTCGCAGGTGTTCGTCTACGACGGCAAGTCGCTGACGCTGCACAGCCTGCAGGACAAGGCGTATGCTCAGGTGGCCGCACCCGAGACGCTGGAGGACATGCTCGACTTCGCGCGCACGCAGCTCGACATCGTCGCGCCGGCCGGGGACCTGATCTACAAGAACGCCTACGACATCCTGATGGACGGGGTCACCGACGGCTTTGTGGTCGGCAAGGCAGTGATCGAGGGCGTGCGCTGTGACCATCTTGCGTTCCGCGCACCCGATGTCGACTGGCAGATCTGGGTCCAGGAGGGTGCGCAGCCCCTGCCGCGCAAGTTCGTGATCACCACGCGCGACCTGCCAAACGGGCCGCAATTCGCGGTCACGGTGACGAAGTGGAACCTGAAGCCCAGGTTCGGCGCGCAGACCTTCGCCTTCAAGCCGCCGGCCGGCACGACGAAGGTCGACTTTCTTCCACGCTGAACCCGAGGAGACGCCATGACGCGAACCGAACTCCTGAAGGCGCTCGCCATCGCGACGGCGCTGCCGCTGCTGTATCTCGCGAACGTCGCGCTCGACGCCACGCCACGCTTGGCCCTAGTACGGGACGCCCACGCCGTTGTCGGTGCGCCGCTCACGCCGGGGTCAGCGGCTGGCGTGGCGCGGCGCACGACCCGACGTGTCGTGGTCGCCAGCTCCGCGGCGACGAGCGCGAACACGGCGGCCGTGCAGCAGCAGCAGGCCGCGACCGCGCAACAGCAGGCCGCGACCGCGCAACAGCAGGCCGCGACCGCACAGCAGCAGGCCGCGACCGCACAGCAACAGCAGGCCGCTGCGGCGCGCCCGCCCGGTGCCCCGCCCGTCGGCAGCGTCGTCACCGCCCTGCCCGCAGGCTGCAAGCCGGAGACCAAGAACGGCGTCGAGTACCAAAATTGCGGCGGCGTGTACTACCGCGCAGCCTTCCAGAGCAACAACCTGGTCTACGTGGTGCAGTAGCCCCGGCCGAGACGGTGCCTGCGGGCGCCCTGCAGGAGAACCCAATGAGATTCGCATTTCGGCATCGCGCGCTCGCGCTCGGCACCATGATGATCGCGGGGCTGGCCAGCACGGCTGCGGCGCGCGACCCCGGCGCCGGTGTCGGTGCGCCGGGCCCTGGCGTCCGGGACCCCGGCATCAACCAGCCCGGCCGGGCCGGCAGCGTCGGCGCGGGGGCACCGGGCGTCGGCGTCCGGGACCCCGGCATCAACCAACCCGGCCGGGCCGGCAACGTCGGCGCCGGTGCACCCGGGGTCGGCGCACCTGGCGTGGGGGTGGTGGACCCGGGTCTGAACCAGCCCGGCGTTGTGGGCAATGTGGGAGGCGTCGCCCGGCGTTCCGTTCGGCGCTGACTGGACCATCCGACGCGACGATGGCCTGCCAGGCACCCGCGCCCGCAACGGGCGGCCGCGCACCCGGATCGACGCGGCCGGCGCCACGCCTGAATGGCACGACTCGACACGTAGGGCTCAAGCGGCAGTGAAACTGCAGCAAGTGAGCGAGAACTGCTTCGCGGTCCTGAACGAGAGGAACCGCGTGTGCGACGCGAACTCAGGGCTCATCAATCTGGGCGGCGGCGTGGTCATCGACACGCAGTCGGACCTGCCTCACGGGCGGCAGATGATCGAGCTGTTCGGCAAGGTCTGGCGGGGCATGCCCAAGCGCGTGATCAACACGCACGAGGACGGCGACCACGTGTGGGGCAACCAGCTCTTCGAAGGCGCCGAGATCATCGCGCACCGGACGGTGAGGGAGCTCATGCCGCACGTCGCCAACCCTCGGGAGACGCAGGAGCTGCTCAAGGGGGCCGACCACTTCCTCCCGCGCATGCTGCTCAAGGCCTTGCACCCCGGCGCGCTCGCCATCGCCAGGCAGTTGCAGCAGGACTTCGATTTCGACGGCATCAAGCTGGTGCTGCCGACGACCGTATTCGACGAGCGGCACGTGCTGGATCTCGACGGCACAGAAGTCCACCTCATCTACGTGGGGCCGTGCCATCAGATCGGCGACACGATCATTCACGTGCCTAAGGAAAGGGTCGTATTCGCCGGCGACGTTATCTTCCGCCAGTGCACCCCCATGGGCTGGAACGGCACCTACGAGAAATGGCTGAAGGTCCTCGATCTTATTATCTGGCTCGACCCGGAGGTCATCGTCCCCGGACACGGACCGGTGTGCGGAATCGAAGGGGCGATGGACATGAAGGCCTATCTCGAATACGTGCGCGAAGAATCGAGGCGGTGGTTCGATCGAGGGCTGACCTCGCTGGAGGCTTCCAAGCGGATCGATTTTGGACCGTACGGCGGGTACCGCGCTCCGGCGCGTCTGTACATGAACGTCGAACGGGCCTACCGGGAGTTCCGCAACGAAGCTGCAGACGCACCGTGGGACCACGCGAAAACCTTCGACGCGATCTATGCCGTGGCGCAGGCACGAGGAATCGAGGTAGAGTTTTGATGAGCCAACAGGGACGGAAGCGGGAAATGGAGACCATGCTGCGGCGCTCGACGTGCCTCATCGCCGGGACACCGGACAACCTCGGTCGGCTGCTCACAACGCTGGGCATCGTCGGCATGCTTGCGGCGCTCGCCGCACCCGCCATCGCCGCCGCCGCAGACGCACCTCGGCGGCCGAACATCGTCATCATCCTCGGCGATGACCTCGGGTTCGCCGACATGGGCTCCTTCGGTGGCGAGATCAAGACGCCGAACCTCGACTCGCTGGCGAAGGACGGCGTGCGCTTCACGGACTTCTACACGCAGGCGACCTGCTCGCCGACGCGCTCCATCCTTCTGACTGGCGTCGATAACCACCTGAACGGCCTGGGTAACATGGACGAGTGGACCGCGCCCAACCAGCGGGGCGTGCCCGGCTACGAGGGCTACCTCAACAATGGCGTGGTCACGTTGCCGCAGTTGCTCAAAGGGGCCGGCTATCACACCTACATGGTCGGCAAGTGGCATCTGGGCAAAGCACCGGACCAGATCCCGGCCGCGCGCGGCTTCGAGCGTGACTTCGCCCTGCTCGACGGCGCGGGCAGCTACTGGGACATGACGAATTTCACCGCCGCGGCGCCGAAGTCGGTCTTCACCGAGGACGGGCGTTACCTCACGAAGCTGCCCAAGGACTACTACGCGACGAAGACCTACACGGACAAGCTGATCGGGTTCATCGACGCCAACCGGGGCGACGGCAAGCCCTTCTTCGCCTACGTCGCCCACCAGGCGCCGCACGATCCCTACCATCTGCCGCAGGAGTGGCGCAAGCGCCACGTCGGCGCGTACGACAAGGGCTGGGACGCGGTGCGGCAGGAACGCCTGAAGCGGCAGATCGAGCTCGGCATCATGCCCGCAGGCACGCAGCTGGCAGAGCGGATGTGGTTCGTGCCCGATCCCATCGTGCTTGCGCCCGCGAGTCGGGCCATCCTCGGCAAGAAGATGGAGCTCTACGCCGGCATGGTGGAGAACATGGACTACCACGTCGGCCGCCTCATCGACCACCTGAAGAAGATCGGCGAGTACGAGAACACGATCTTCATCGTGTTCGGCGACAACGGGGCCGAGGGCACCGATCTGTTCCAGATGATCGCGGGATCGCCGGGCTCGCGCGACTACCTCTTCGCAGCGATCAACTGGTCGCGGACGCATCCCAATGCGTGGGGCGATCCGGGCTCTTACGTCGGCTACGGCCCGATGTGGGCGCAGGTGTCGATGACGCCGTTCAGCCAGTACAAGGGGTGGACCGCGGAAGGGGGTATCCGCAACGCGCTCGTCGTCAGCGGGCCGAACGTCAAGCGACCGAAGGGCAGCATCAACCAGGGCCTGATGCACGTGGCCGACCTGATGCCGACCCTGCTCGAGGTCGCCGGCGCCAGCTATCCGAAGACCCACGACGGGAAGGATCTGCCTCCGCTCATGGGGAAGTCTTGGAACCGGATGCTCGCAGGCCAGGCGGAGTCGCCGCGGACGGAGCAGGACTACCTGGCCTGGGAAATCTTCGGCAACCGGGCGGTGCGGCAGGGGGACTGGAAGCTCCGCTGGGAATAC
>Ga0335070_10006679_pt1 | contig 13567 bp, 12 predicted proteins | sample Lox_Sample_13_FD_206722 | JGI IMG/M metagenome (GOLD analysis project Ga0335070, IMG submission 206722) | Soil microbial communities from Loxahatchee National Wildlife Refuge, Florida, United States - Lox_Sample_1.3 | ecosystem: Environmental > Terrestrial > Soil > Wetlands | place: USA...
CGGACGGCGCGGTGACCGCGCTGGTCGGCGGCACCGATTACGACGAAAGCACCTTCGACCGCGCGACGCAGGCGCATCGCCAGCCGGGCTCGGCCTTCAAGCCCTTCGTCTACATGGCGGCGCTGGAGAGCGGGCTGACGCCGTGGGACACGCGCGAGGACGAGCCGGTCGACATCAATGGCTGGACGCCGACCAATTTCGGCGGCCGCTCCTACGGCACGATGACGCTGGCCGACGCGCTGGCGCATTCGGTGAACACGATCACCGCCAACCTCGCGCAGGAGATCGGCGTCAGCAACGTGGTGCAGGCCGCGCAGCGCTGCGGCATCGAATCCCCGCTCGCCGAGAACGCTTCGCTCGCGCTCGGCACCTCGGAGGTGACGCCGCTCGAGCTGACGCGCGCCTATGCCGTGTTCGCCAATGGCGGGCTCAAGGTCTATCCCTATTTCGTCAGCGAAGTTGAGGATGCGGGCGGCCGCGTCCTCTACCGGCGCAAGCCGCCGGAGGATCCCGAGCGCGTCGTGGCGAGCCATGTCGACCGCGACCTCGTCGCCATGCTCTATGGCGTCGTCACCGAAGGCACCGGCCGCGGCGCCGCCGTGCCGGGCCACGAGGCCGGCGGCAAGACCGGCACGACGCAGGATTTCCACGACGCCTGGTTCGTCGGCTTCACCCACGACTATGTGACGGCGGTGTGGGTCGGCAACGACGATTCCTCGCCGATGCGCTCGGTGACCGGCGGCTCGCTGCCGGCGACGATCTGGAAGGCGACGATGACGGTCGCCGAAAAGGGATTGCCCTCGACGCCGCTCGACAAGTCCGAGCCGCAGCCGCCGTCCGACGAAGGCGTCTTCGCCAGCGGCGACACCTACACGCCGAGCAGCGGCGACGACGAAGCCGGCGCACAGCGCGCGCCCGGCGAACAGGCGCAGCAGCCGGCGGATCAGGGCCACGCCACGTTCTGGGACTGGCTGTTCAACCGGCGCGGGCGCGATGCCGCCGGCCGCCCCGACACCGCGCAGAGCGACGGCAGCCAGGATTCGAACTGAGCCTGCGGTAGTTTACTTTGTAATTGAATTGCGACGCGTCAACGCGGCCCGATATGGTCGCGCGTGAAATCTCACGCCACCGAGAAGAGTTGAGTATCGACCCGACCAGGATCGCCGGCGTCGTCGTGACCTATTTTCCCGACGACGGGCTCGCCGCACGACTGACCACGATCTCCGCGCTCGTTGAGCGGCTGATCGTGATCGACAACTCGGCTGAGGTCGAGGTCGCGGCCTCGATACAGGTCATTTGCGACCGTCTCGGTGCCGACCTCGTTTGCAACCCCCGGAATATCGGCTTGGCGGCCGCGCTTAACCGCGGCGTCGACTACGCACGCGACAATCGCTGCGACAGCGTCCTGTTCTTCGATCAGGACACAGTGCCCGAACCTTGTTTCCGCGAAAAGATGAAGTCGATCGTGGCAACCTACGCCGGCGACGCGCCGCTCGGCATCGTCGGGGCAAACTACTTGCTTACGCGCTTCCCCACGACCATCTTCCACACGCACCGCGCGCGGCAAGCCGCCCCGGCAGATCACGTCATAACATCGGGAAGCCTGTACGATCTCGCGATGATCGATGCCCTCGGTCCCTTTCGGGACGATTTCTTCATCGATGGCATCGACATCGAATATGGCTGGCGGGCAATGACGAAGGGCTACGCGGTCCTGCGCAGCGTCGAGCCGCTCATGCGTCACGATCATGGCCGCGTCACGCGCCACGTTCTCTTCGGGAAAACGTTCGGAACGATGAACTACCCGGCATTCCGGCACTATTTCATCGGACGAAACAGCGCCGTCCTTTTTCGCGCGTATCTGACCAGACTACCGACGCTGACGCTCGGGTTGCTCTTCAAACAGGTGAAATCGGCCGGCGCTGTGGTCCTGTTCGAAGCCGACAAACTGGGAAAGCTGAAATCCATGGCCATGGGACTGCTTCACGGTATGGTCGGCTCCATGGATCACAACCCGCTCACGCGCGCGCAGCGCCGCTGAACCTCGACGTAACGCCGACATGCGCCCCAAAATCTCCGTTTGCGTCGCGACTTACAATCAGCGGACCTACATCGCCGACTGCGTGCTCAGTGTGCTGGCGCAGGAATGCGACGCGGACGTGGAGATATTGGTCGGCGATGACAGTTCGCGGGACGGGACCGACGACGTCCTTCGGGGACTATCGGCGCGCCATCCCGGACGTTTAACCATAGTCCGTCGCACCTTGAATCTCGGAGCGTCGCGCAACTATCAGGACCTGCTGGCACGCGCCACGGGCGACTATATCGCCCACCTGGACGGGGACGATTTCTGGTTGCCGGGGAAGCTGGCCGCCCAACTGGATTTCCTGGATCGTCACCAGAATTGCGCCGCCGTCTACACCAACGCGTTCGTCGTCGGAAGCGACGGAGCTTTCAGCGCGACATTCACCGGCCGCCAGCCCGAAGAATTCGATACGACCTATCTTCTGCGAGGGCGCAATTTTCTCAATCACAGCTCGTTGCTGTACCGGGCGGAATTCAAGGATTCTCTGCTGGCAATGGGCGAGGAATTCATTGACTACCGGATGCATCTCCGACTCTCGATGCAGGGAGCGCTCGGCTTCATCAATCGGCACCTCGTCGTCTATCGCGCCGCCGTCGCGACGTCGATGGTCAACAGCGCCCGCGACAGGGTGCAGGAAATGTATCTGGAGGCCTTGTGCGATCCCGCGCTGCGGACGATCCAGCGAACGGCGCGACGTCGTGCACTGTCGACGATGTTGGGCGACATCCTTGTCGATGCAGCGCTGAGCAGGCGCCTGTCATTCGCGCTGTACTGGATCGGACGAACCCGTTCCGCGGCAAAAGGTAATGGAGTGACGCTCGTGCTGTCGGCGATTTTCGCGTCGACGAAGCAGTTCGTGAGGCTGGGGCGTCGGCGCATTGGCGAAACGATTTCCGGCCACCGAAATCGGGTCGCGCATGAGCGCTAGGCAGCTCGTCGCTCCCGTTTTCAACTCCGGCGGACCGAGCGCAGCCTGATGACAGATGTTGCCACGGTCGGCCGGCACGAAACGATCCGGGTGTATCCCTCTGCGATCTTGCTTTGTGCAATGGCCGCGTTTTTCGGTATCGCCGCGGGATATGGCTGGCTGGGCGAGGCGCGCGACCGACTCAACTATCTCGACGTCTGGAATCAGCTGACGTCGCACTACGACCCCACGTTCTCGCGCTTCGAGCGCGGTTATACATGGTCGTCCTGGTTCGCCAGGTTCTACCTGATGCTGGACTTTCAGCAGTTCTATGCGTTGCTGGCCACGGTCGCCCTGGCGGTGAAGTTCCGCCTCATCTGGAAGCATGCCGACGCGCCCCTCGTCGCCGCCTTAGCCTATCTGATGATCCTTTATCCGCTGCACGAGTACACGCAGATCAGGGCATCTGTCGGCCTCGGCTTTGCATATCTCGCGATCGATAGTTACCTCGAACGCCGATTGCGCCGGGCTATCGTTTGCGCCGTCATAGCCGTGCTCTTCCACTCTTCGACATTGGCGATCGGGTTGGCCGTGGTGGCAATTCTCCTCCTGCGCCGCATGCCGCCGGTCGTTACGGCCACCGCGCTCGGAGCGACGGCGACTCTCGGTGCCGCGGTCGTTCCGCGAATTCTGGACCTTCTGCAACAGCTCAACCCGCTCGTCGCCTCTTATCTGGAGCAGTCTGACGCCGGCGGCACGCCGAACCTGCTGTCCGGCGAGACCATTCTCCTTGTACTGACGATTATGGCGAGCGCAGTATTTCTGAGGCCGTGGCGGCGCTCGGGCGATATGTTCTTCTTTTTCCTCGGATCGTGGTCCGTGGTCCTGCTCGCCGCCTTCGCGCAGATGCCGGTATTCGCCTTCCGGTTGGAAGAGGCGTTCATTTTCCCGTTTTTTCTTTTTGCCTTTCGGTACGATCAGTCGGTCGGCAGCCGGATGCCGTCGCTGCTGATGATCGCGACGGGAGCATGGATGCTCAACATCGCGCTCGCGAGCGGGTTGATTTCGTCCTGAACCCTCACGGCACCAGCAGGCGGAAGTCGAGGAAGCCCTGCACTTCTTCCGCATGGGTCGGCGCGCCGGCCGCGACGAACCATTGGTTGCGCCGGACATAGCCGAGCTGGCCGGCGACCTGCACCACGCCGTAAGCGGGATCGGCCCAGATGTCCTGGATCACGTCGCCCGTCAGTTCCTGGATGTAGCGGTTGTTGTTGTTCGCCGAGTTGGTGCCGCCGAAGCCGATCGTCGGCTTGATCGCCAGCGGCGAGGTGATGTCGATAAAGGCGTCGCGCTGGAAATAGGCGCCGCCGTAATAGAGGTCGAGCTCGGTGCCGCGCAGCGCCCGCCACTCGATGCCCGTCGTGAACGCGGCCGAGCGCACCAGCGACGGCCTCACGTCGAACGGCGTCGCGCCGCCGACGGATTCGACGAACGGCCGCGCCACGGCGTCCGGCCCGAGGCCGCCGATGTAGCGTCCGCCGCCGTCGCTGTAGAAACCGTTGGCGACGAGGTTGAGACCGTGCGCCGCCTGCCAGGCGAGGCCGATGCCGACGCCGCCGCCGACCGCCGTGCGCCGCTCGAACGTCGGATTGGGCTGGGGCGTGGGCAGCACGGTCGTGCGGATGGCGGTGAGCAGTCCCGTCAGCTCGGCATGGAAATTGTGATCGCCCTGCGGATCGGAATCGTAGGCGAGCTTGCCGATCACGTCGGGCGCCAGGTTCGGCACCGAAGTCTGGTTGGCCGCATCGAACTGGCCGGCGAGCTGGGCGTTGAACTGCGACGGGAACGTCACCTCCGCCTGTCCCGAGAACTGGTCCGGATTTTCGATGCCGATGCCGAACGCCCAATGATCGTCCGGGTGATAGGCCACGCGCACCTGCGCCGCGCGCGTCCAGGTGAGGCCGGGGATGTAGTTCGGATCGATGCTGTTGGTCAGGAAGACGTCGTAGGGATCCGGGCCCAATCCGGTGCGGTTGGGCGTCAGCCAGCTATAGGCCTGACCGAAGGTGATCTCCCAGCGGTTCCACAGCGCATCGGCATAGGCGACGCGCAGACGCGCCGTGTTCGAGTTGCTGGTGACGAAGAGATTTGCCGCATCGTTGCCGAGGAAGTCCATCTCGGCATAGGCGCTGACATGGACGGGGCCGATATCGGTGACGGCCTTGAGGTCGAACTTGGTCGCCGCGGCGGTGAAGCGGAATTCCGAGGCGTTGCCCTGGATCGTGTTGGAAAAGGGGATGACGAAGAAATTGGTGCCGATATTGCCGGTATTGGTGTTGCGCGCGATCAGCATCGCGCTGATGGTGGCGCCGGGATAGAACGAGACGCCGCCGAGCTTGAACGACATCGCGTTCGGCTCCTCGCCCCGGTCGTCGGCATAGATGAGTCCGGCTTGCGATCCGTCGTCGCTGACGGTGAGCGTGTGGGCAACGGGCGGCCGCGCGGCGACGCGCACGGGGCGCGGTAAGTCCTCCCGCGCGACGGCGGGCGCGGCGGCGTCGCGCGCGATGACGGGCGTCGGTGCGGCGGCCGGCGCCGCCGGTGCGAGGCTCGCCGCATCGCTCTGCGAAAGGATGCCCTTGGCGCGCAGCAGCTCCACCAGGCGGTCGCGCTGCTGGGCGGCCGGAACGGCTTCGAGGCTGGCCGCGTCCGTATCCGAGATCACGCCCTTGGCCTTGAGCAGTTCGACCAGCGGATCGCTGTCGGCCGCCCGCGCGGCGGTCGCGACGAGCAGGAACGCCGTTCCCAAGCGTAATGCGTTGCGGATGGTGCGCGCCGTCATGCCAGCCCCCGAAAATCGAAATTCATCGTTTAGTGAATGAAAGAGGCGTTCAGCGTCAATAGCCGGACACGTCGGAAACGCTCATTTACATTGTCACTAATGCGTTTGATGTCCCGGGGAAGCCGAAATTCCGGAAAAGCCGGATCGTTCTTTATCGTTTGATGAAATTTCCGGCGGCCGCGGGCGGCGTGCCCGCCCGTCCTTCCACGCCACGTCTTTCGCGCGCCGGTGCGCCGACGCTATGGTGGGCGCGCTTCCACGGAGAAAGACATGATCGCACGGCCGCTGTTCGCAGCCCTCGCCGTTTTCGTCTGCGTCGCCGCCGCGCAGGCCGCGCCGCCGACCAAAATCCGCTTCGTCACCGACTGGAAGGCGCAGGCCGAGCATGGCGGCTTCTACGAAGCGCTCGCCGAAGGTCTCTACAAGAAGGCCGGGCTCGACGTGACGATCCTCGAAGGCGGACCGGCGGTGAACGTGCCGCAGATGCTGGCGGGCGGCGCGGCAGATTTCGGCATCGGTTCGAACGGCTTCATCGCCCTCAACCTCGTCAAGGCCGATGCCGGCATCAAGGCGGTGATGGCGGTGTTCCAGAAGGACCCGCAGGTGCTGATCACCCATCCCAGGCCCGACGTGAAGACGCTCGCCGACATGAAGGGCATGCCGATCATGATCTCCGACGCGGCCACGGTGGCGTGGTGGCCCTGGCTGCGCGCCAAGTACGGCTACAGCGACACGCAGATCCGCAAATACACGTTCAACCTGGCGCCGTTCCTCGTCGATCCCAAGGCGATCCAGGAAGGCTATCTGACGAGCGAGCCCTACACGATCGAGACGCAGGCCCATTTCAAGCCGCAGGTCTTCCTGCTCTCGGACAACGGCTATCCCGGCTACGGCAACATGGTGCTGGTGCCGCAGAAATGGATCGACGGCAATCCGAAAGCGGTCCAGGCCTTCGTCACGGCGACGCGCAACGGCTGGCTCGACTATCTGAACGGCGATCCGCGGCCGGCGAACGCGCTCATCAGGAAGGACAATCCGGAGATGAGCGACGCACTGATCAAGCAGGCGATCGCCAAGATGAAGGCCTACGGCATCGTCCTGTCGGGCGACGCGGCGACGCTCGGCCTCGGCGCGATGACGGACGCCAAGTGGAAGACGTTCTTCGACACGATGACGGCGGTGGGCCTCTATCCCAAAACCCTGCCCTACAAGAACGCCTACGACCTGCGCTTCATGCACGGCGTGCCGCAGAACTTCCAGTAGCGCCGCGGGCCTGCCGTCGCCGTCAATTTCCTTGCGAGCCGCCCGCGCAGCCTTCCGCCGCTGCCGGGGACGTGGTTAGCTATCGAACCAACGGCCGGCATCCGTCCGGACCGATAATCTCGACACAATCACGCAACCAGGGGGTCTTCATGAAACGTCTCATCGCCGCTTTTGCCGCATCCGCAGCGCTGGCCGTCGTTCCCGCGCTCGCCGCCGACAATAACGGGCCGTCGTTCGAAACCGGTCCGGTCTGGGACTTCGCCCAGGTGCAGACCAAGGACGGGCATTTCGACGACTACATGAACTGGCTTTCGACCACGTGGAAGGCGCAGGAGGAAGCGCTGAAGAAGCGCGGCATCATCGTCGACTACAAGGTCTATCTGGTCACCGATCCGCGCCAGAACGAGCCGGACATCATCCTGGCGACCGAATACAAGAACATGGCCGCGTTCGATACGCCGATCGCCAAGCAATATGCCGTCCAGGCGGAGATCGGCGGCTCGCTGGTCAAGGCAAATCAGGACCAGGCCGCGCGCGGTTCGATCCGCACGCTGCTCGGCGACGTGTGGGCGCGCGAGGCGATCCTGAAATAGACGCCGCATCGTTCGATTCAAATCCCGAAGGGCCGGCGTTGCATGCCGGCCCTTCTTTTTTCGGGCGCGCGCATCCTTCGGCGCCGTTAACGCAGATCGTTCATCCGGCATTCAGGGCCGGCGCCACACATTCGCGCCTCTCCACGCCACGACGGAGCAGGATCATGGCAGCGAAAGCCCGGCATCTCGCGATACTCCTGACGCTGGCCGTCGGCGTGTTCGCGGCGGGCGCGCTCGCGCAGGGCGGCCGCGCAGACCCGGCGCCGGACTATACGCAGCCCGATGCCTGGCTCGCGCATCCCGGACTGCAGAGCCACGCGCTGGACGCGCCGCCGGATGCCGCGCGCGATGCCGCCGACGGCACCGACGTGTTCTTCATCCATCCCACGACCTTTCTGGCGCCCCGGATCGGCAACGCCGCCTACGATGCGGGCGGCGAGACCGGCGCGCGGCTGGAATGGGGCGTGCTGCGATTCCAGGCGGGCGTCTTCAACGGCTGCTGCCGCATCTACGCGCCGCGCTACCGCCAGGCTTCGCTCAAGGCGATCGTCAGCGACGATCCCGACAGCCTCGCCGCCGCCGATCTCGCCTATCGCGACGTCGCGCGCGCCTTCGATGAGTTCCTCAAGGAGACTCACGGCCGGCCCTTCATCCTCGCGGCGCACAGCCAGGGTTCGATCCACGCGCTGCGCCTGTTGCAGGAGCGGATCATCGGAACCGCGCTGCAGCGGCGGATGATCGCCGCCTATCTTCCCGGCGTGTCGCTGCCGGCGAAGATCGCCGACCTGGGACTGCCCGTGTGCGGCGCGCCCGCCTCGACCGGCTGCGTCGTGAGCTGGAACAGCGAGCGCGACGGCCACGACGATCCGCGGCGCCGCAACGACGCCGTGATCTGGTGGCGCGGCGCGTACCGGACCGTCGACGGACGTCCGCTCGTCTGCGTCAATCCGCTGTCCTGGCGCATCGACGGCGCGGCGCCGGCGGACGCGAATCTCGGCGGCTTGCCCAAAGTGGGGGAAGGCGAACCGCTCAAGCCGACGGTGCCGGCGGTCACGGGCGCGCGCTGCGAGGACGGACTGCTCGGCGTCGACGTGCGCCTGCGCGACCGGCTGGCGTTCGGGGACATTCTCAGCCTGACCGGCGTCTATCACGATTTCGACTATAATCTTTTCTACATGAACATCCGCCGCAACGTCTCGGCGCGCATCGCCGCCTTTGCGTCGCTCTGAGCGGCGGGCTTCTGGCAACGGGCGCGGCGCCGGACTATGCTCGCAAGCCTGCGCCCTACCGGAGACGACGATTCATGATTTCCGCCGACGACCTCAACGCCGCGCGCGAGGAAGCCTATTCGACGCCGCTCGACAAGCTCGACGTCAGCATCGACGAGCGCTTCCAGAAGAACACCATCTGGCCGTTCTTCGAGCGGCTGCGCAAAGAGGACCCGGTGCATTACACCGCCGAGAGCGTGTTCGGACCCTACTGGTCGATCACGCGCTACAACGACATCGTCGGGGTCGAGACCGGCCACCACGTCTTCTCCTCCGAAGGCAGCATCTCGATCTTCGATCAGGACGACGATTTCCAGATGCCCATGTTCATCGCCATGGATCCGCCCAAGCACGACCAGCAGCGCAAGGTGATCAGCCCGATCGTCTCGCCGCATAATCTGGAGCTCATGGAGCCGATCATCCGCGAGCGCGCCGGCAAGATTCTCGACGAATTGCCGGTCGGCGAGACGTTCGACTGGGTCGACAAGGTTTCGATCGAGCTGACGACGCAGATGCTCGCCACGCTGTTCGACTTCCCGTTCGAGGAGCGCCGCAAGCTGACCTACTGGTCGGACCTGACGACGAACGAGCAGACCGACATGACCCAGGACCAGGTGCGCGCCGAGCTGATCGGCTGCGCCATGTACTTCCAGAATCTGTGGAACGAGCGCGCCAAGGCGCCGCCGGCCAACGACCTCATTTCGATGCTGGCGCACGGCGAGTCGACGCGGAACATGGAATTCATGGAGTTCCTCGGCAACATCCTCCTGCTGATCGTCGGCGGCAACGACACGACCCGCAACTCGATCACCGGCGGGCTCCTGGCGCTGAACCAGTTTCCCGACCAGTTCGCCAAGCTGAAGGCCAATCCCGCGCTCGTCGAGAGCATGGTGCCGGAGATCATCCGCTTCCAGACCCCCGTCGCCCACATGCGGCGCACGGCCAAGGAGGATGTCAGCTTCGGCGGCAAGCAGATCCGCAAGGGCGACAAGGTCGTGATGTGGTACGTCTCAGGCAATCGCGACGAGACGATGATCGAGCGGCCCTACGACTTCACCATCGACCGCGCGCGGCCGCGGCAGCATCTCTCGTTCGGCTTCGGCATCCATCGCTGCGTCGGAAACCGGCTGGCGGAAATGCAGCTGCGCGTGATCTGGGAGGAAATCCTCAAGCGCTTCCCCGTCATCGAAGTGGTCGGCGAACCGGTGCGCCTCAAATCGTGCTTCCTGCGGGCGTACCGCTCGATGCCGGTGCGCATTCCCAAAAGGCTGTGAGCGGCGCCTAAAGCCGATAGCCGCAATTCCTGGTGATGCAGGTGAGGCGCACGCTGCGCGTCAGCCAGTACCACCAGCTCCGCGTCACCTTCAGCGGCTGACCGCAGAACGGGCATGTGACGTGAGACATCGTCATGCGTGCCTCCCACGCTCGGCGAAGGCAAAGAATAGCGGGGCGGGGCCGGCGCGCGACAGTTACATTGCCGACACAAGTCGGACAAAAGTGGGCGCGCCTTCGAAGTTTCCGACGCCAACCGTACAGACGCCCGCGCTCAGCGCGCGGCGGACGCGTTGTGGGCGACGGCGGCGCGGATCAGCGCCTTGAAGGCTTTCTCGTTCAGCGCGTCGCCCTCACGGATGTCGATGGCGCGCCGCGCATTGCCCTCGAGGCTGGCATTGAACAATCCGGAAGGATCCTTGAGCGAAGCGCCCTTGGCGAAGGTCAGCTTCACGACGCTCTTATAGGTCTCGCCGGTGCATATCTGTCCGTCGTGATACCAGACCGGCACGCCGTGCCATTTCCATTCCTCCACCGCCGCGGGATCGGCCGCTTTGATCAGGGCGCGGACCCTGGCCAGCATCGCGCCGCGCCAGTCGCCGAGTTCCCTGATCCGCGCATCGATCTGCGCCGACGGAGACTTGCCCCTGGGCGCCGCGCTTTTTTTCTTCATCGGGCTTTCCGTTCCAGCTCTACGCGCGCGGCGAAATCGTCGATCGCGGCGCTCATGATGCGGGTTTTGGCGCACTGCGCAATCGCACGGCGCGGCTATGGGCACGGCGCTCCCGGCTTGTGGCTGATGGCGACGGGCGCCAGACTGCGCCGCCGCACGTTCAGCTCCGGTTCAGCGGGCGGCGGCCAGGGTCCGCGACCGGCGGAGGTGTGATGGCGCGAAGAATCGATCGGCTGTGTCTTTCCGCCGTCGCCCTGCTGCTGCTCGGCGCATGCGGCTTCGAGGCACCCGCGCCGGTGCGGACGCCGCCGCCGCCGACGCCCGCCATCCCGCTCTCGACGCTGTCGGCGACGCTCAGCGTCACGACGGGCGAACTGGCGCGGCTGCTCAACGAGAAGACGGCGAACCGCATCGCCGACATCCGCGACAAGCCGGCGAAGTGCGGCATCGGCCGCTGCCGCCTCAGCCTGCATGCCGAGCGCACGGGCCCGATCACGGTCGGCGCGCAAGGCGGTCAGCTGGTCGTCGGCCTGCCCTTCGCGCTCAACGCCGACATGCAGCTCAACGGCTCGCTCTCCTTCCTCAGCGGACAGGCCAACGCCGACGGCTTCGCGCAGGCCGCGACCAGCGCCGCGCTCGGCAGCGACTGGCAGGTCCGCACCCGCACGAGCGGCCATATCGAATTGCACAACAGCCATCTGCGGCTCGGCCCGCTGCTGATGAACGTCACCGACATCCTCGGCGACGCGAGCGACCTGTTCTCGCCCGAACTGTTCCGCATGCTGGACAAGACGTTGTCGGATTCGCTGCGCGAGAAACCGCGCGTCGCCAAGTTCTGGGCGCGCGCCTTCACGCCGATCAGGATCGGCAAGAAGCCGACCGCCTGGCTCCTGCTGAGCCCGGAACGCATCCGCGTCGGGCACATCGCCATCGCCGGCGATGCGGTGACCGTGCCGCTCGGCGTCGACGTGCGCGCGCGCGTGCTGGCGGCGGAGACGCCGCCCGCGGCCGAACCCAAGCCGCTGCCGCCGCCGTCGCCGCTGGAGGAAGCATCGAACCGCTTCACCTTCGCGGTGCCGTTCCTCCTGCCTTACACGCAAGCGTCGCGGCTCGCCCTCGCCGCGCTCGCCGGCAAGCCGCCGCGCATTGCCGGCGCCAAGGTGCGCTTCACGCGGATCGACATCCTGCCGTCCGGCGCGGACGTCGTCGTCGCGGCCGCGTTCTGCGCCGACCAGGATTGGGACCTGTTCCACTGGTTCTCGGCTTGCGGCAGCGGCTATTTCCGCGGCACGCCGCGCTACGATGCGGCCTCGCAGACGATCCGCATCGACAATGTGCGGTACGACCTGGCGACGGCGAACATGGTGCTCGGCGCGGTGCGCTATCTCGCAGGGCCCGAGCTCGGCCGCGCGCTGCAGCAGCGCCTCGTGTTCAAGGTCGCGAACGACGTCGCCAGGCTGCAGAACCAGATCCGCACCGCCATCGCCAGACCGCAAGGCCGCGACGTGGTGATCTTCGGCACGGTCGACGGTTTCGGGCCGATGGCCCTGACCTGGACGAACGACGGTTTCCTCGCCGCCTTCAGCGCCACCGGCGCGGTGCACGCGTCGGTCCGCCTCTGAGCCGGCGTTTGCTGGATTCGCGCGGCGAATGCCCCTAAGGTCGCGCGGCGGTTGCCGGAGGCCTTCATGAGCGGACCCCATCGCAGGCGAGGCGGATGGATCGGCGCCCTGGTTCTCATCGCCGTCGGCGTCGTCGGACTGGCGGCGAACTTCAACCTGATCTCGGCCGAGATGCTCGGACAGATCTGGAAATTGTGGCCCGTCATTCCGCTCGCGATCGGCATCGGGCTTCTGATCGGCCGCGACGACCGGCCGCCCGACGCGCCCGCCCGATAGCGCCGCGCCGTCGTCTTTTGTCTTGCGCCGTGACGCCTTTGCCTGTCATGGAAGGCGCGTCCCATGCAGCCCCTTCTTTCCCTCTCCGGCGTTTCCAAGCGGTTCGACAACGGCACGCAGGCGATCGCGCGCCTCGACATGGATGTCGCCGACGGGGAATTCGTCTCGCTCGTCGGGCCGTCGGGCTGCGGCAAGTCGACGGCGCTGCGCATCATCGCCGGGCTGCTCGCGCCGGACGGCGGCGCCGTGACGTTCCCCGGCGAGAAACCCGAGATCGGCTTCGTCTTCCAGGAGCCGACGCTGATGCCGTGGGCCAGCGCGCTGCACAATGTGCGCCTGCCGCTCGACCTCGAAGGGATGAACCGCGGCGAGGCCGACGACCGCGCCGCGCGCGCCATCCGGCGCGTCGGTCTCGGCGGCTTCGAGAAGGCGTTCCCGCGCGAATTGTCGGGCGGCATGAAGATGCGCGTCTCGATCGCGCGCGCCATCGCCGCCGAGCCGAGGCTCCTCTTGATGGACGAACCGTTCGCCGCGCTCGACGAGTTGACGCGCCAGGCGCTGAACGACGATCTCCTGGCGCTCTGGGGCGAAGACAAGCTGACCGTCATCTTCGTCACCCACAGCGTCTATGAGAGCACCTATCTCTCGTCGCGCGTGGTGGTCATGACGCCGAGGCCGGGACGCGTGGCGGCAGACATCAAGCTGTCGCCGCCGCCGGGGCGCGACGAAACCTATCGCCTGACGCCGGATTTCACGCGCGATGCG
>Ga0335070_10006680_pt1 | contig 13566 bp, 11 predicted proteins | sample Lox_Sample_13_FD_206722 | JGI IMG/M metagenome (GOLD analysis project Ga0335070, IMG submission 206722) | Soil microbial communities from Loxahatchee National Wildlife Refuge, Florida, United States - Lox_Sample_1.3 | ecosystem: Environmental > Terrestrial > Soil > Wetlands | place: USA...
TGACCCGACGGCTGCGGGCACTAGAACGGGGACGCTCTCGATCGCCGACAACGCAAGCGGAACCCCACAGAGTGTCGGCTTGAGTGGTACGGGCGTGCTTGCGGGTGCTCTTGCTGCTACTCCAAATTCGCTCGCGTTCGGAACCGTGAACGTTGGCCAGTCCAGCACGCTGCCTCTGACGATTGCCAACAGCGGAGGTTCCACGGTAACCGTGAGTACAGTGGGCACAACCGGATCGGGACTGAGCGTAAGTGGCGTCACCGTACCGTTTAACATCGGGGCAGGACAAAGCGCTTCGATGAACGTGACCTTTGCTCCGACGAGCGCTTCCACCGTAAGCGGCAGCGTATATCTAACCAACAACAGCCCCAACACAAATCTCTCTGTTCCGGTTAGCGGAACGGGAGCAGCAGTGCAGCACCAGGTGACAGTGCAGTGGGATGCTCCTTCAACGCCGGTAGCGGGTTATTACGCGTACCGGTCGACTGTTTCGGGCGGGCCATATACTAGAATCTCCTCCTTGGACACGACAACCAGTTACATTGACCAGGCGGTAACGGGCGGGGACACCTACTATTACGTGGTGACCTCTGTGGACTCTAACAACGTCGAAAGTGCGTACTCGAACGAAGCCTCAGCAACGGTACCTCTTCCGTAAGAAGGGAAGCGCCGCTGGCCGAACCTGACCAGCGGCGCACCACCCTTGTTCCACCTTCAAATAGGAAAAACTCTTCACATCCGAGTGGATTAGAACTCTGTTTGGCAACTTTTCGCCCTCGGTGGTCATCGCCGATTCTCGCCTAATCTGTTGATTCTTAGAATGTTTCTCCTCAAAGGCTTCAACTTACTTTGGTAAGTGACGTGCATATTACAGTCAGGAGATTCAAGGAACGCCTGGATGGCCGCACCTGTTAGCGCTAACGAGAAGAGCTTTGTATCTGGACTGGGACTTCCTCCTCTTGAAGTGATCTTCGGAGAGAGTCCGGCCATGCAAGTTGTCCGGCGCAAGGTCGAGCAAGCAGCAGGGACGAACATTCCAGTTCTGATTCGCGGAGGAAGCGGGACCGGAAAAGACGTTATCGCTCGGTTGCTCCATCTGAACTCGCCTTGGCGCAACGGGCCGTTTGTGAAAGTCAACTGTCCGGCCATTCCCGGAACACTGATGGAAAGCGAGCTGTTCGGCTATGAACGCGGTGCTTTCACCGGCGCGTACACGCAGCGAGCAGGCCGCTTTGAGACTGCGGATCAGGGAACACTCTTTCTGGACGAAATAGGCGATCTGGACGCCAATCTTCAGGCGAAGCTGTTGCAGGTCTTGCAGGACGGCAAGTTTTCGCGGATCGGCGGCGATACGGATAAGAGTGTCCAGGTGCGAATCGTTTCTGCGACGAACCACCATCTTGAAGATGAGATGGGAACGGGGCAGTTCCGTCAGGATTTGTTCTATCGCCTCGACGGCATTTCGATCACTTTGCCATCGCTCGCTGAACGTAGGGCCGATATTCCCCGGCTTGTCGATTTTTTCGTGGATCACTATAACGGGATTTTCAGCCGCCGCACGCCGAATTTTTCAAGTTCGGGAATGCAAAAGCTTATGAATTGCCAGTGGCACGGCAATATTCGCGAGCTTGAGAATGTTGTGCGTCGCTACGTGATCTTTGGGCAGGAAGATACGTCATTAGCCGACGTGATGCGTCGCGATGATGTGGTCTTCGCGCCGGAAATCGAACTGGACGGAGACATTTCACTCAAGCAGATCACGCGAAAAGCGGTTCGCGAACTTGAGTACAAGATCATCTCGCGCGTGCTCTTGAATCATCAGGGAAATCGTACGAGCGCCGCCCGCGCGCTGAAGATCAGTTACCGCGCGCTGATGTACAAGATTCGCGACAATGGCCTTCCGAGGATTCGTGCAGTTCCGAACAAAAACAACGGGAATAGCGTGCGCGCGAATCTTGATAAGTTGAATTCTAGCGAGGAGTCACAGGACTAGGGCTTAATCCGTGCATCGGATCGCGGAGATGTCCGAGTGATGGTCCCGTAAGTTTAACGTCAAGCGTGATTCTATGTTCAAACCCAGGCTGCGTGTTGTCGTCGCATTTCTTCTATCTTGCTTCCTCCTGATTGCAACGTCCGGTTGTAAAAGCCGCACAGAAAACGAAAAGCAACAACACTATTACGAAAGAGCGGCCACGGAGTTTCGTCGCGCGCTGGCGATCGACAATCATTTTGTGGATGCGCAGTTCTATTTGGCTCAGACGTACAGCAGAATGCGCGATTGGCCGTCCGCTTCACGAGAGCTCTCACGGACACTGGCGCTCAAGCCAGACCACGTGCAGGCTCACGTGGAATTAGCAAACATCCTGATAGGGCATGATCTCAATCAGGCGCAAGAGCATGCGGAAATCGCGCTGAAGATCGACAGCAATAGTCCGGACGCACACATGGTCATGGCGACCATCTACCATCTGCGGGGAAATGATGCCTGGCGCAGAGAGATGCGCACAGCCATCGACCTGGCCCCAAACCGTGCTGATACCTATTTGACGATGGCCGCTTTGCAGTTGGCGATGGGCGAGGAACACGACGCAGAAGCAAACGTCCGAAAGGCAATTGAGGTCCAGCCTCGCTCGGCCACACCGCTGATCGCCCTCGGAAAGATCAAAGAGCGCCAGATGCTCCTTGACGAGGCGGAGGGGGACTACCGACAAGCGACCAGCACAGAGCCCACAAACCTTTCAGCATGGGCCGAATTGGCACGAATTCATGCGACCCGCGGCCGGCAGGACCTGGCGGAACAAACACTGGCACAAGCGCGCGCGGCAAATCCGAATAATATTACCGCGGGGCGGATGCTTGCGGACATGTATCTTGCGACAGGGCAGGAGCAGAAAGCCGAAGCTGAACTCGCAAGCCTGTATGAGAAGTTTTCAAAAGATGGACGCCTGCGCTTGAGCTATGCCGAAGTGGCTATGCACAACGGGCATGCGGATCTTGCGCAGCAGTTACTCCAGCAGCAGTTGCAATTCAATCCCAAAGACTGCGATGCACTTGTTCTGAAGGCTCAACTGACAATGCAGGCCGGCGACCTGGAGCAGGCCAAAGCATTGCTGAAGAGTGCTCTCAATAGCGATCCGAACATCGTGTTCGCACACTACTTGCTCGGTGAATGCCTGATCGCGGGTGGGCAAACAGCGTTGGCGGAGTCGGAGTGGAGCGTTGCGCTCAAACTCAATCCAGCTCACATGGAGTCGCGGCGGGCATTGGCAAAGGCGGCACTGCAAACAGGAGATCTGAAGGGTTTAGAAGATAACGCGGCGAAACTGATTCAGGACCACCCGAACATGGCAGACGGGTATCTCCTGAGGGCGGCGAATTATTTGCAACACGCTGATCTTACGCGCGCGGAGAGTGATTTCCAGATAGCAATGAAACTCGCCCCAAGCGCCGCCGACCCATACAGCGGAATCGCGGGAGTTCGCGCTGCACAAAAACGCCGTGGCGAGGCGATTGCGAACTACGAGAAGGCTCTGTCGCTTGACCCGCGCTCGCCGGCAGCGATGAGCGGTCTGGCTGCTGTACTCGCGGAGCAGTCGGGAACAGAGAAAGCGATTCAGCGAGTAAAAAGCCAAATTGATATAGCTGGTGACATCGCTCCATTCGATCTTATTCTGAGTGAATTGCAACGAAAGTCAGGGCACTTGGTGGAGGCTGAGGCCGCAGCGCGTCGCGCCATTGCACTGGAGGCGACGAATGGTGCCGCTTATATGCTGCTTTCGCAGATTCAGGAGCAGCATAAGGACTTGCCGCAAGCGCTGTTCACTGCCCAGCAGTGGCTGAAAATTCTGCCGGGAGACAGTGCCGCATGCGTTCGAGTTGCTGAACTGCAACAGAGGCTGGCGATGAAATACGATGCGCTACAGACGCTCGAATACGGCCTCAGAGTCAATCCCAATTCTGCCGCGATAGCGAACAATCTAGCCGTCCTGCTCGTAGAAAGCGGCGGTGACTTGAACCGGGCTGTCTCGCTTGCCGAATCTGCAAGGCGCATGATGCCGAGTTCTCCGAGCACGGCAGACACACTGGCGTGGACCTATGTTCAGCGCGGGAACGCGAAGGCGGCGGTTGATCTTCTGACAATGGCCGTTAAGCAGTCTCCGTCGAATGCGACATTTCACTACCATCTTGGAGTGGCGTATCAGCGCCTGAATGAAAATGCGCGAGCACGGCAGGTTCTGCAGGAAGCTCTTAAACTCGATCCGCAGGGGCCGCAGTCTGCCGAGATCCGGCGTTTGCTTAGTCTTCGTGAAGCTTCCGTTCGCCAGTAGATCCTTACGGCATAACCTGCCGCCCTGTCTGAGAAATCTGCAAGGCGTTGCAGACAAACGCGAGTTTTGCATTCAGAGGGTCATGTAAGTCTTGTGCTGATTCTCATGACGAAGGTGTCTAAATTCCACCTACTCCTGCAAACGGATGCAGGTCACATCCCCGACTATCCGAACGACATTTTCTAAGCGGCTAAAGTACAAGGCACTTAGGTGAGAGTCTCTGGTTGGCAGGTAGCGTGCAACTTTCGCAACCGCAGTAGCTGTAGAAGTTTGTTGATCGTGGAGATCCCATGATTAAACGAATAACAATCGTTGCAGCACTTCTGTTAGCGCTGGGGGCGTGTGCGTTTGCAGACTCCATCACGCTGACGGGAGTAGGCGGCAACAATGCGGCAGGGGTGTACGTTTACCCCTACTACCTAACTGTCAATTCAACTTCCGGCTCGACATCCTATTCGGTGGCTTGCGATAGCTACTTCAACACGGTGAGTGTGCCCGAGACTTGGACGGGAACGGCCAATACTTGGGCTACCCTGAGCCAAACGATGTTTGGTAGCAATACCAGCTTCGACGCGGTAAAGGCATACACCGAAGCGGCGTATCTATTCGCAAAGTATGCGACGAATCCGTCGACTGCTGCAGCAGCGAACTTCGCCGTCTGGTCACTGTTTGTGGGTGGGTATACCTCGACCCCGAGTTCGTCGGAACTTGCTGCATTGCAATCAGGTATCACGAGCACGGGTGCGAATGCACTGCTTGCGGATGCGAACTCCTGGTATGCGTCAGCCAGTGCCTCGCAAAAGGCGATGTATCAGCAAAGTCTGCTGATTTTCACGCCGGATGCAAAATGGGGTGCAATGGGTAGCACAGCCGGGCCACAAGAGTACATCACAATGGTCCCGGAACCCGGTAGTCTCCTCTTGTTTGGGATGGGGCTAGTCGCCGGTTTCGGTGCCCTGAAGCGCAGAGCAGGTTTCTGCTAACGCGACTCCATCGGGCAGCGGGCGAACCTGCCGCTGCTCGATTTTCATTTTGTATGGTGCGCACCAAGTCTGCAGCATGACACTCGGACGAGTGTCATGTTCACTCTGTCTGGTATGAGAGTTCTTCTCTTCCTGCAAGTTATTTCAGATGGATTCCACTTCTGTGGCGGTTACTCCTGCCGATTACCTGTCCTCAACGTTCGAGACGAATGAAGATCCATAGAATGTTGAACTTATAAATGGCGTCTCGGCAATAATCTCTGGTATGGCAAGTGCAAATTTCCCGAGTGCAGTATCGGGAGAACCCATGGTTAAGCAAATTGCCACTTCGACCGTTTTCGCGCTGTCGCTTGTCCTCACTGGAACCGCAGTTGGGCAAGTGCCACCGAATACCCAGGGCGCCCACTTTGGGCTTTCGGATTTCGCAAGGCCAATGCCGACGCCAAAACCGAAGGCATATGTCGTTTCAGTTCCGGAGCCCGGGGGACTTCTCCTGTTTGGAGCGGTCATGGTTGCCGGCTCTGGGGCTTTAAAGCGCAAAGTATAACGGCTTGCGCTAGGACAAACGAGCAGGACGGCAAAACAGCCGCGCTGCTCTTTTTTTGTGCCATTTGAAACTCTGCTAGCTCTTGGGACTCACCGCCACGAAATCGCGCACCTTAGTCGAAGGGTGAAGAACAGGATTTGACAGCGCCCGTTCTGAGCGAGCAAGCGCGCCCCAGAGTAACGCCTCCAATCCCAAGGCGATTCCGAAAAACACAAACCCTCCGTGGTGATGAAGCGATCCGCTAAGAAATGCAGGGTCCACTTTCATGGCAAGCATCGTGAGGGTGACGATGCGAATACCGTTCTTGATCAGCACCAACGGAAAAACCGCGACGATTAAGAGGAATCTGCGCCAGCGCGTGTTCAGGGTAGTTTCGGCCATGAGCAGGGTGAGAACGAGCAGGGCGAAGCTGGAACGAATACCGCTGCACTCGCTGGCTATTTCTATGGCGAAGGAAGGGAATTGGAATTTCACGCCATCGCGAACAAAGTCGACGCGCAACAGCCATAAGAGTGCCTGCACCACGGCTGCTGAGCCATGTTGCAGCCAACTGACGATGGTGTCCAGCATTGTTCCGGGAATTGGGATCGCTAACAGCGAAAACAGGAGAGGGAAGCGCGCCCGCCAAGCTACTCGTGCTCCGTAACAGGTGAAGAAACACCCGATGAGGGCCAGCAAGAGCCCGAGCACGGGAACTGTAGGAATTCCCTCAATACCCGCATGACTCTTATTTGCGATCAGAACACCCACGGCCGTGATGAGCAAGGCCCACCAAGAGCGTCGAAGAAGCTCCGGCGCGAAGTAACTTATGCTGCCGCTGAACAGAAGGAAAATGGAAATCAGCGGAATCAGCCAAAGATCGGAACTCTCAACGCTCTTCGCTGTGAATGACAGAAATTGTGCTATTGGCGAGTAGCACATGCCGAGTATTAGGGCGCAAAGGCACGCGGCACCCAGATGCGTACGGTGAGTCGGGTTCTTGGACAAAGAGCTCAAAGTCAGAGTCATCGATTTGCGCGCTCAGAATACAACCAGAATGAATGCAACCGAAGCTCCAAAAGCCCCTGCAGAGTTCCGGTGCCGTGCCTATTTGCCGGGAGATGGTGGGCAATCAATTGCAGTAACCTGAGTAATGAAGTTAAGCCTGCGAACCAGCGTTGAAAACAAAACTCTTACAGTTAACGGGATGGTTGCGCCTGATAGCGCTCTGGTATGGCAATTGCAGTTTGTCGGTTATGGCCCATCGCTCGCCTATAGAGTCGATGTACGAGGATGTTATGAGTGAGGATTTCGTAAATGCGCTCGGGGAGAGATTACCCTCCCATCGCTCCGTCGAGGGTGAGGATACTTTTCTGTTGCGCATCGCACAAGAGTGTCGCCGAGCAGAGCGTTCTCACAACCGGTTTGTGTTAGTGCTAGTACAAGGATTCCACGAACTCCGTGCGGATGAAACCAAGCTCTTTGTCTCCAGGGTTTTTGAAGTCGTCCGGGAAATCGACACTCCCGGCTGGTATCAGACTGGCACGACACTCGGCATTCTGTTTGCGGAGCTTGGAGACACTCCGGTTGAAGATGCTTCCCTTCGCGTCATAGAGAGGATCCGAGGGGCACTGGCGGTAATTCCTGGACTGCGCAATCAGGTTGAGGTTTCCGCTCACATTCTTCCCCGAGACATGGATGTGGACGCCAACTCGCAGACGAGACCCCGACGGGAGGATTCGATCCATGGAACCGCCATTTTCTCCTAGTATGGAGGCGAAGATCAAAGCGAAACGCGGTATCGAATCGATGATCCGTTTCCTCATAAAACTCAGTCTTTAGAGCCCCCGAACGGAGTCGAATGCTGCAAGTTGCAGGGAGAAAGTGGAAGTCTGCTAAGAGTAAGCGCTAGCAGGCGCGATCATTTTTCAGCAATAATGCACTCGCATGGGAGAATCGCAACGTGTGACGCTGTTTGAGATCGATCCGCTAACCGATTCCCGCTGGCCGGGATTCTTGCAACAGCAAGCTCAGGCAAGCGCCTTTCACAGCACCGGATGGCTGCGTGCCTTGGCGACTACCTATGGATATTCTCCTGTTGCATTCACCACTACACCTCACGGCTCTCCCCTGGCAGACGCGATAGTTTTTTGTGAGATACAAAGCTGGCTCACAGGCCATCGCTTTGTATCGCTGCCGTTTGCGGACCATTGCGCACCGCTGGTGAACAGCGAAAGTGAACTGTTTGCCCTACTCTCGACGTTACGCATTCATCCTCGCGTTGTCGGATCACGGTTTTTCGAATTGCGCGGAGGGGCCAAGTTTACGGACTTCCGCCCCGACTTCTGCAGCGTGAGTGCAACTTACGTCCATCACAAGCTGTCGCTGGAGCCGCGGATCGATGAAATATTTGAGGGATTCCATCCGAGCTGCATACGCCGTGCGATTCGCCGCGCCGAGAGGGAAGGACTACGGGTAGAGTGCGGTGGTTCAGACAGCTTGGTCTCGGAGTTCTTCCGCCTGCAGCTACAGACTCGAAGGCGACACGGATTGCCACCACAGCCACTTGAATGGTTCAAAAATCTTGCTTCGACAATGGGAGAAAATCTGCAGGTAAGAGTTGCGTTTCAAGGTGATCACGCAGTAGCGGCAATCCTGACACTCACGGATAGCCACACAATGATCTACAAATATGGGGCTTCGGAATCCCGTTCGCACAGTCTAGGCGGCGTGCCACTACTTATGTGGATCGCCATCCAGGAGGCAAAAGCGGCAAACTTGTCCGAATTCGATTTCGGACGCAGCGACTTGTCTGACAGCAGCTTGATTCAGTTCAAAGAACGGTTCGGCGCACTGCGCACGCCACTTTCGTACCATCGATTGTTCCTCCAGGAGCATCTAACGGCTCCTGTGCGAGTGCGCGCGCAGAACTCCCCGGCACGTGGTTTCTTTCGCCGGCTTCCGAGTCCAATTCTCGCGGCATTTGGACGAATGTTGTATCGACACATGGGATAGCAGGTAACGAACATTGAATGATCTGCGGAAAATTGGATCTCGCTTACAGGAGAGATATCGGGTCCCGGATTCCCTCGGGGTGAAGTCAGCTCCCGAATCATCTCCAGAGTTCCTGGAATTTATCGAGCAAACAGACGTTCTAATCGAGTCATTGTTGCTCGAGTCTTACTCCCATTCGGGATATTCAAATCCGTGGCAAAGAGCCCTTCTCGCGACCTACTATGCCCTGCGTTGTCTCCTTCCTGACAGAATACGAGAGCGCCTGCAGAGAAGATACTTGCTTCAAAGGACCGAATCTTTTCCTGCGTGGCCGGTTGATTTCACGGCGGATGTGCTACTGGAAAACCAACTTGCACGATTGATGAACGAGACGGGAGTCGACTCCGTTCCATTTATCTGGTTCTGGCCCAACGAGTGTAAGGCTTGCGCAATTGTCACGCACGACGTCGAAACTGAACGAGGAACTGGTTTTTGTCACGACCTGATCGACTTGGACGTTTCATTCGGATTCCGCGCCTCGTTTCAAATTGTTCCAGAAGAACGTTATGACTTTCCCCCAACGCTTCTCGACGAAATCCGGAAGAGCGGGTTTGAAATCGCCGTCCACGACCTCAATCACGACGGCCGACTGTACCTGAACCACAAGACTTTCTCGCGACGAATCGGAATTGTGAATCGATACGGCAAGGAGTTTGCCGCCAACGGTTTTCGTGCCGGAGTCATGTATCGCAACCAGCGGTGGTTCGATGAACTCGAATTTGAGTTCGACATGTCGGTACCCAATAACGCGAAATTTGAACCTCAAGGCGGAGGCTGCTGCAGTGTGATGCCATACTTCATCGGTCACCTGCTCGAACTTCCACTCACGACGGCACAGGATTACACGCTTTTCCACATTCTCAACGATTTTTCGCCCGACATCTGGCTTGAGCAGGTGGACGCCATCTATCAAAAACACGGACTAATTAGTGTTTTGACGCACCCCGATTACATCATGGAGCCCAAGGCACTCGCGGCATACAAACTCCTGCTGGGAAGACTTACAGAACTGCGTGAAAACGGTGATCTCTGGGTCGCCACGCCGTGCGAACTAAACCAATGGTGGCGGCAGCGTTCTCGCTTGAAGCTCGAGAGAAAGCAAAACGGAGAGTGGCGAATCGTTGGCGATGATGCTTCGCGTGCCTCGATCGCCCGCGCCGTACTCTCAAATGGGACAATCTCTTATGAGCTGAACGGAAGGGAAGTTCTCCCAGCTCCGATGCGCTGAAAGAAATCTTCGTGTTTAGTCCTCCGGGACCCTCAATGTTTCTGCATTTATGCACCATATTTGGGAAATAAGTTGCAGTTAGTTCAGCTTGCGAATCGCGGAAATCTCGCTTGCCTGATGAAAATACGAGGGTTATCGGCGGCGAATAACGCTCGAATTGCTACAGCTCTGGATTGGCAATTGCAGAGTGGATAAATGCACAAAGAGGCCCCGACTTGTTTTACGAACGCTCGATTTACGAGGATCTAATGCGTGATCAGTTCGCGCTGGAGCGGAGGGGAGAATTTCCTTCCCAACGTCCCATAGAGCCAGAACACAGTTTTCTGTTGCGCATCGCCCAGGAATGCCGGCGTGCTGAACGTTCGCGGAATAAGTTCGTGCTCGTGCTTGTGCAAGGTTTTCAGAACCTTGCGATCGATGATGCGAAACCGATTCTTGCCAGCATTGCGGAAATGAGCCGCGACATTGACACGATTGGCTGGTACCAGAGCGGAGTGACAGTTGGCGTGTTGTTTGCCGAGTTGGGCGATGCCCCGGCAGAGAGCGCTTGGCCGCGAATTCTCGATAGACTAAGCGGCACTATCAGAGAATTTCCTGGAAGCGGCTGTCTGCAAGCGTCGGCCTGCATTTTGCCGCGTGATCTGAAAGACGGTGGCGATCTGGGAGCGACCCGTGTTGACCGATATCTTGCGCCGCTCTCATCACCAGACGTGAAGTTGCAAATCGCGATCAAGCGCATCATTGACGTCGTCGGATCCGCATCTTTGTTGCTCCTTCTCGCGCCTATATTTCTGGCAGTGACGATCGCGGTGAAGCTGAGCTCATCCGGACCAGTTCTGTTTCGGCAGAAGCGCGTAGGGCAACACGGGAAGCGTTTCACATTTCTGAAATTTCGTTCCATGGAAGTGGTGAACGATTCCAGTGTTCACGAGAAATACGTCAAAGATTTCATTCACGGACAGGCGCGGCGACACACGAACGAGAAGGGCGAGGGCGTATTCAAGCTGACGCAGGATCCGCGCGTCACAAAGGTAGGGAAGTTTATACGAAAGACCAGCCTTGATGAACTGCCACAACTTTGGAACGTGCTGATGGGGGAGATGTCACTCGTAGGACCTCGACCGCCGATTCCGTACGAAGTGGATTGCTACGATCTCTGGCATCAGCGCAGGGTACTCGAGATGAAGCCTGGCATCACCGGTCTCTGGCAGGTGAGCGGCCGGAGCCGCGTCGGTTTCGATGACATGGTTCGACTGGATCTGCAATATGCGCGCACCTGGTCACTGGCACTTGATTTCAAGATATTGCTCAAGACACCGTTGGCGGTGATCGGCGATGGAGGCGCGCACTAGCGGGATTCTTGCTCCGCACGACAGGACCGGTGCGAGGCTACTCAGCTTCCCGAAACCATTTCACGAAGCCGCTCGGCATTCGAATGGTGCGCGACCAAACCTAAATGGCTCACTCTTCACCCAGCAGGCAAGGTTTAAGCATCCTTGGACTGAACAAAGCAATACTGATCTAATAATCATCAGTAGCACGCGCCGCGAGTCGCAATTGTCAGGAACAGGATATTGGGATGACGAAGCTGGTGACGTTGTTCGTTCCGTGTTTTGTGGATCAGCTTACCCCACAAGTCGCTATGGATATGGCGGCTGTACTGCAGCGCGTTGGCTATGACCTACACTACCCGGAAGAGCAAACGTGCTGTGGTCAGCCTGCATTCAATGCGGGGTTTTGGGGCGAGGCACGACAGGTAGCGGAGCGATTTGTGCGGGTATTTCGCAGCGCGGAGATGGTTGTTTGTCCCTCCGGGTCATGTACCGCTCTGGTGCGCCATTCCTATCCAGAGCTACTGGCCAAGACAGCGATGCAGGATGACGCGCTAGATCTTGGCAAGCGAGTCTTCGAGTTTTCTGAGTTTCTTGTGGATGTTGCTGGAGTCACGGACGTTGGAGCATGTTTTCCGCGAAGCGTGACCTATCATGACTCCTGTCATTTGCTTCGAGAGTTGCACATTAAAGAGCAACCGCGGAAGCTCCTTCGCAATGTGCGCGGGTTGAACTTTATTGAAATGAATGCGAGCGAAGAGTGTTGCGGTTTCGGCGGCGTGTTCTCTGTGAAGTTTCCCGAGATTTCGGGAGCGATGGGAGATGTAAAAGCGGACAATATCGTAGCTTCTGGAGCTGAGTATATAACCGCCTGTGACCCCAGCTGCCTGATGCAGATTGACGGAATCCTTCGCAGGCGAGAAGCGCCCATTCGAACTATTCACCTATCCAGCATCCTAGCGAATACGGAAGGTTCTACCGTTTCTTAGAGCAGCTCAGTGAGGAACAGATGAGCGACGCGGTTCAACAATTCCATGATCGAGCACAAGCTAAGGTCGACGACGTAAGTCACCGCAAGAAGATTCGCTGGGCGATTGATACCTATGAGAAGGCTGTTCTGCGTGGGCGGGCGCGGTTTGCTGATTGGGAAGCCGCGAGGCAGCGCTGCTATGAAATCAGGTGGGAAGCGATCAACCACCTTGACCGCTACCTGGAACAGTTCGAAGAGAATGTATCGAAGCGGGGAGGGAAGGTCTTTTGGGCTGCAGATGCGGAACAGGCTTGCACGTACGTTGCAAAGCTCGCAGAGGCGCGCGGAGTAAAAAGCATCGTCAAGTCCAAGTCGATGGTGTGCGAGGAAATTCACCTCAACAGCGTTCTCGAGAGCAAAGGTTTTAAGGTATGGGAGACCGATCTGGGTGAGTATATCGTTCAGCTGCGGAAAGAACCACCGTACCACATTGTGACTCCGGCGATGCACCTGAGCCGTGCTGATATTGCTGAGCTCTTCAGGAAAGAAATTCCTGAAGATGTAAAGGGAGAGACACACGAGGAGTTGGTGGCGGCGGCAAGGCGAGCCTTGCGGCGTGCGTTCTTCTCGGCTGAGATGGGCATAAGCGGTGCTAACTTTCTCGTAGCTGAAACTGGCATGATCGCGCTCTCAACGAACGAGGGCAATGGCAGGCTTTGCACCAGCATTCCACGAATACACGTAGTAGTGACTGGCATTGAAAAGATCATCGCGCGCACGCAGGACCTTTCAGTTTTGTGGCCCGTGCTGGCGGCGGCCGGCACAGGACAGAACCTGACTGCATACAGCACCCTGATCGGCGGACCTCGCTCCAATCGCGAAATCGATGGACCAGAAGAATTTCATGTCGTGCTGCTCGATAACGGACGGAGCAAGCTACTGGCCGATACCGAGCAACGCGATCTGCTGCAATGTATACGCTGCGGCGCGTGTTTAAATGCCTGCCCGGTGTATCGCAATATTGGCGGGCACGCCTACGCAACTACCTACCAGGGACCGATCGGGTCCGCGCTCACACCGAATTTGCGCGGGTTGGCTGAGTTTCAGCACCTCTCATACGCCTCCTCGCTGTGCGGTAACTGTTCG
>Ga0335070_10006681_pt1 | contig 13566 bp, 10 predicted proteins | sample Lox_Sample_13_FD_206722 | JGI IMG/M metagenome (GOLD analysis project Ga0335070, IMG submission 206722) | Soil microbial communities from Loxahatchee National Wildlife Refuge, Florida, United States - Lox_Sample_1.3 | ecosystem: Environmental > Terrestrial > Soil > Wetlands | place: USA...
GGCCACAGCGGTACATCATCCATCCTCACCAGAGGGGTCAGCACGAAGAAAGCCACGTCCTGGAGCACGAGCAAGACGACGTATGCAGCGACCACCCGGAAATCATACAACCAGCTTACCAGGATCAGGGGCACGAGAAGAAAGATCACCAGTTGCCACTGGCCGGCAAACGCGCGCACCTGCGAGATCTCATCAAAACGGAGATCCACGGCCAGATAGGTTTCCAGAATGGGAGCCACGGTGGCGATTCCCAGGGCAATCGGGATATACCATTTCCCCAGGCGCTTTTGGAGCCAGGGCCAGGATAGATAACCCATTAAGATCAGCGTTTCGCCAATGGCCAGGTAGGAATATGGTTGGGATCGTTGAAAGCGAAACCGGGGAAGGAACTGGCCCGCAACCAGCGGAAAAACCGCAAGAATCAGGCGCACAACGATGAATACCCGAAATACAGTCAGGAGGCTGGATGGTACAGAAGTATTCTTCACGCCGTTATTGTAGCATGTTTGTTTTTCTGTTGATCCTCATCCCGGTCACCCTCAGGGATGACGCCCGTCATAGAAGAATGTGCCTGCTGTCATCCCGGTCCATGACCCTTGCGTCTACAGCCAGGACGCCAACGCAGGTATGATCTAAGTTGTCCTCTTTCGAGGAGATCTGTTTTGTGTGTATTGAACTTCAACAAGTGAGCAATAATGAGCTGATCTTTCGGGAACCATCGGGAGGATAAATTTGCCAAAACCAATATTACCAGCAGGCAGGCATGGTCCCTTTTTGACCCTTAGGGTACTTTTTTGGCCCGTTTGGATCATGCCCTCCCCTTTCGAAAAGAGTATCCTAAATTTTATAAGATTACGATTGGGAAACACGCTTGCTTCTTAACAGCTTCGCTAGAAAACCGATGAGATTGTATAGATTGCGAATACTCTCGTATTAAAATAACGATTGAAGGAGATCTTTGGAGATATGAAAATCATCAAAAAGTACTGGTGGATTCTAGTCATTTTGATCCTGGCAGTCGGTGGTTATTTTTACTACCGGAACACCCAGGTCCGCCAGCGCCAGGCGGCCATTGCGAATGTACAGACCGTGCGTCTGACGAAAGGCACAATTACTTCCACCGTTGGGGCGACGGGTACGGTGCGTTCCAACCAGAACGCCACAGTCGCCTGGGCAGTCGATGGCCAGGTGGGGAACGTGGCGGTAAAAATCGGGGATCAGGTCACAAAGGACCAGATCCTCGCTTCGCTCTCTCCCAGCAGCCTGCCCCAGGCGGTGCTCCAGGCTCAATCTGACCTGATCACCGCTCAGCAGGCGTTGGAGGATCTGCAAGATTCGAGGGTGAATATCGCCCAGGCGCAGCAGAATCTGGCGACGGCCCAGACAAACCTGACCAAGGTCCAGCAGACCCGCGCCCAGCTCAATTACATCCGCGGGACAACAGATACGATCGCCGCGGCAAATGCCAATTACCTCATGGCCCAGAATAACGTCGACAAGCTGCAGGGCATCTATGACAATGTGAGCAGCCGGCCCGAAAACGATCCTGTGCGTCTGAATGCTCTGGCCAACCTGGAAAACGCCAAGAAGGCCCGCGATAAGGCCCTGGTCAATGTGAATTACGTGAAGGGCAAGCCCTCCGCTCAGGATATCGCCACCGCCGATGCAGCCCTGGCCCTGGCTCAGGCCCAGGTCGATGACGCCCAGCGCGCCTACGACCGCTTGAAAAATGGTCCATCTGCCGCGGATATCGCCGCTGCGCAAAGCAAGGTGACCGCCGAACAGGGATTGATCGACAGCGTTAATGTGACCGCGCCGTTTGACGGAACGGTTACGGATCTCTCCGTCCAGGTAGGCGACCTGGTTACCAAGGGAACACAGGCTGTGCGCGTCGACGATCTATCCAGCATTTTTATCGATCTCCAGGTTTCCGAAGTGGATATCAACAGCGTTCAGGTAGGGCAAGACGTAGAATTAACTTTTGACGCGATCCCGGAAAAAACCTACAACGGGAAAGTTGTCCAGGTAGGCCAGGTCGGCACAACCAGCTCGGGGACGGTCAATTTTACCGTGACCGTGCAGGTCACCAATGCAGATCAGGATGTCAAATCGGGAATGACCTCCCAAGCGACCATTACCACTTCCACCGTCGCCAATGCCCTGCTCGTCCCGACCCGCGCGGTGCGCCTGGTAGGCAGCCAGCATGAAGTGTACGTGAAGCGAGGGACGCAAATCATTCCTGTTTCAGTGCAAATCGGGCTGACCTCGGATACGATGAGCCAGATCGTCTCGGGAAATGTGAAAGAAGGCGACCAGGTCGTCGCCAATTCGGCGACCGCTGTGGCCGCTGCGAATAATCGCCCGGGTGGCTTCGGAGGGTTCTTTGGCATCTTCGGTGGTGGTGGAGCGCGCCAGACGGGTGGCGGCGGCAACTTTAACGGCCAACGCCAGGGTGGTGGCAACGCTGGAAACTCTGGCGGTGGCGGCCGTAGCGCCGGTGGCAATGGGGGAGGGGATTAAGATGGATGGTAACCATTCGGTCATCCAGGCCAAAGACCTGGTCAAGACCTATAAGATGGGTGAGGTTGAGGTTCACGCCCTGTGTGGTGTGACCCTCACGATACAACGCGGTGAGGTGGTTTCGATCATGGGTCCTTCCGGATCAGGCAAATCGACCCTGTTGGACATCCTCGGCTGCCTGGATCTCCCCTCGAGCGGTGATTACATCCTCGACGGCGAAACGGTTGAAAAGCTCAATGACGACCAGTTGGCCAGCATCCGCAATCGCAAGGTCGGCTTTGTCTTCCAGAGCTTCAATCTGCTTCCCCGCTCCACCGCCCTGTCCAACGTCGAGCTGCCTATGACCTACGCCGGCGTCTCCGGAAAAGATCGCCGCCAAAGAGCCAGATCGGCACTGGAAGCGGTGGGCCTGGCCGATCGGATGGATCACAAACCGACCGAGCTCTCCGGCGGCCAGCAGCAGCGCGTGGCCATCGCCCGCGCCCTGGTCAACAACCCGGCCATCGTGCTGGCCGACGAGCCGACCGGTAACCTGGACTCGAAATCGGGCAAAGAAATCATGGAACTGCTCCTCAAATCCAACCAGGAGCGCGGCACCACCCTGGTCATCGTCACCCACGACCCCAACATCGCCGCGCAAACCCAGCGTGTCCTCCATCTGAGCGACGGCGAGCTCGTCCCCGCGGAGGTAAGCACATGAACTTCAGTCAATATCTGGTAGACGCGTTTGGAAGCCTGACTAGCAATAAGCTGCGCTCCAGCCTGACCATTTTGGGCATCGTCATCGGGGTCGCCGCGGTGGTTTCGATGCTGGCCATCGGCCAGGGGGCGGAGAATTCGATCAGCAACTCGATCAATAACATTGGTACGAACCTGCTCTTTATTTCTTCGGGAGGCGGACCAGGGGTACGGGTCACCAACCCAAAACCGCTACTGCTTAGCGACGTGACTGTCCTCTCCGATCCCTCCCAGGCGCCGGACGTGGAATACGTGACCGGCGTATTGAATATACGCGGGGATGTCAGCGCGAACGGGCAGGATACCTCGACCTCAGTCGTTGGGGTCAGCCCGAACTATGCAGTCATGCGTAACCTGACCGTCGCCGAGGGCGAGTTTATTACCAGCGACAACATCAATACCCGCTCTGCGGTCGCTGTGATCGGGACCGATGTAGCCACCAACCTGTTCAACCGCACCGACAACATCGTCGGGCAGACGATCCGCGTCCAAAACCAACTGTTCAAAGTGATCGGTGTGCTGGAAAGCAAAGGCGGCGGCGGCTTTGGCTCGCAGGACAACCAGGTGTTGGTGCCGATCACCACCGCTCAAAGCCGGCTGGCGCGGCGCGCGAACCGGAACCAGGTCGACCAGATCCTCATCTCGGCTGCTTCCTCCAGCCAGGTACAGGCGGCTGAAACAGAGGTCACCCAGATCCTGCGCTCACGCCACCACCTGGCCGACAACGCCCAGGCTGATTTCTACATCCTATCCCAATCGGATATCCTCAGCTCCGCCTCGTCTATCACCGGGACCCTGACCGTTTTCCTGGGAGGGATTGGAGGCATCTCATTGGTGGTGGGTGGAATCGGGATCATGAACATCATGCTGGTCACGGTCACCGAGCGCACCCGTGAGATTGGCCTGCGCAAAGCCCTGGGTGCGCGCAAGAGAGATATCCGCGCCCAGTTCCTGATCGAATCGCTGTTGCTCAGTATGTTGGGCGGGGCCATTGGCGTCCTCCTCGCCTGGGTTATTTCGAACCTGATCGCGCAGATCTCAGAGGCAAATGGGACGCCAATCACTCCATCCATCAGCCTGAATGCCGTGCTGTTGGCCACGTTCTTCTCCGCGGGTGTGGGCTGCTTCTTTGGTCTCTACCCGGCCAACCGGGCGGCCAATTTGGAGCCGGTTGAGGCGCTCAGGGCGGAATAAAAAAAACGAGAACCGAGAACCGTAAAGAAATTACGGTTCTCGGTTCTCGATATATTTCTTTTTCTTCTTGGTTCAGCTTTTTATCCTGTATTTCGTAATCCTGCCGCGATCCCATTGATCGTCAAGACGATGACCTCGCGGTACGCCTGCGCCTCTTCCCCCACCGGGTCAGGCAGGACGCGCAGGCGGCGGAGCATCTCCACCTGGATGAAATTCAGAGGATCCACGTACGGGTTGCGTAGCCGGGTCGTGCGGCGGATGACCGGCTCTTCTTCCATCAGCTCCCGCTGGCTCTGCACGGCAAGCACCCAGTGTACGGTTCGCTCATATTCTTCCTGGATCATTGCGAAGATACGCCCGGCTGACTGCTGGTCGGGAACCAACGCAGAGTACAGGCTGGCGATCTGCATGTCGGCCTTTACCAGAGAAAGCTCGGCCGTTTCGAGGAGCATGCGAAAGAACGACCAGGAGGAATGCATCTCGCGCAGGAAATTCAGCCCGCCAGGGTGGCTGTCCCGGATGGCTTCCATCCCGGACCCCAATCCATACCAACCCGGCAGGTTGCACCGCGACTGCATCCAGGAAAAGACCCAGGGAATGGCGCGGATCTGGGTTACCTGCTCTTCCCCCGCCTTGCGCGAAGCCGGCCGGGAGCCGATGCGCAGATTCTTGATCTCTTCAAGCGGGGTGGCGTAGCGCCAGAATTCCATAAAACCAGGAGTCTCATATACCAGGCGGCGGTACGCCGCACGCGCCGCCGCTGACATGGCCTGGATTCCCTCGCGCCAGGCATCCGGCAGCGCACGTGGAGCGGGAAGCTTATAGTGCAGCGGAGCATGCCCTTCGATGGGCGCCAGGGTCTGGACGGGAGTTTCCGCGGGAGCCGAGGCGAGCAGGACCGCATTGACGATCTGCTCCAGGTTGCGCAGGGCCAGGTCGATATTCGAATAGCGCGAGGAAAGGATCTCTCCCTGCTCGGTCAGGCGAAAGCGTCCGTCCACCGTGCCGCCGGGCTGGGCCAGGATCGAGCGATTGACCGGCCCTCCTCCACGGGCGGCCGTCCCGCCCCGGCCGTGGAAGAGCGTCAGGGGGATTCGGCGCTCGCGGCAGACCCGCGCCACAGCCTCCTGGGCCCGGTACAGCGACCAGTTGGAGGTCAAAAAACCCCCGTCTTTATTTGAATCCGAGTAACCGATCATCACCATCTGGCCGCCCGGGCAGGTCCCCAGGTGCGCCCGGTATGCTTCCAGATCGAACAGGTCGGCCATCACCGCGGGAGCCGCTTCGAGATCCTGGATAGTCTCGAATAGCGGAACGATTTGCAGGCCTGCCGCGGACCCGGCCCACTGCGCCATCACGAGGACCGCAAGCACGTCTGCCGGGCCATGCGTCATCGAGATGATAAACGGACCGAGCAGCTCATCACCGTAGACATCACGCGTGCGCTGGATCAGGTGGAAGAGCGCCCAGGTCTCCGCGGCGGCGGGCGTGACCCCCGGGCTCGCGGAGAGGGGTGGAGCCGGCCTGGAGAGCAGATCGCACAGCAGGCGGGTGCGTGCAGGATCCTCCAGGTCTTCAAAATCGGTCGCCAGCCCGATCGCGCGCAGCGTCTCGCCCAGGGCGCGGTTGATCCTGGCCGAATCCTCGCGCAGGTCCAGGCGGGCGCCGTAGAGATCAAAGATCTCCAGTTGGAGCAAGGCCGTATCCAGGGGTCCCTCTGCGATCGCGCGCGGTACTGCCGCCGCGATCGCGCCGAGCGGAGCGGTCAGATCCTCTTGATGGACCCGCGCGGTGTGGGGTGCGTCCGATAGCAGGTGGGATTTCATGTCGTCCTGCGATGCCTCGGCCAGATCGGAGGCCAGCAGAGAGAGGATCAGGCGGTAAGGCTCGTGAGGATAGCGCGCGTGAATCTGCGCAGCGTGCGCCGGGAGCGAGGGCCGCTCCGCCAGCCAGGCGCGCAGTGCAGCGGGAAGCGGCGCGCTTTGCTCGCTGAGACTCAGCCGGCGCGAAAGCTCCTGCAGGCTGTGGCGGTGGTTCTCGATCGCCAGGCCGCGGTGGAGGTGAAGAGTCTCAGCGGTCACCGCAGCCGTGACGTGGGGGTTGCCGTCGCGGTCCCCGCCGATCCAGGAGGCCAGGCGCAGCCACGGTTTCCGGGCCCGCAGGCCGGGGTAGTAGCGATCGAGGGCCGAATTGAGCGTCGTATAAATCTGGGGGAGGGCCGTCCAGAAGACCTGGCCGACGAAATAGAGGGTCGTTTTTACCTCGTCGGTGGGGGTTGGCTGAGCGGTGCGCGCCCGGTCGGTCAGCCAGAGGGTGGTGATTTCGTTGCGCAGGCTCGCATGGATGCGCTCGATCTCGCGGGGAAGCAGGTCCTTGCGGTCTAACTCCAGTAAGGACTGCGAGATGCGCTGAATTTTAGAAAGGATCGTCCGCCGGCGGGCTTCGGTAGGATGGGCGGTAAGGACCAGCTCGATCGACAACCGGTCAACCAGGTCGGCCATCTGGTCGCCGGTCACCCCGCTGGCCTTGAGCTGAGCGACGGCCTCCTCGATCGAATCGTGAACCGGGGCCGGGTTCTTGGCGAGGGCTTCCTGGCGGATGGCGGCGATGCGCGAGTTGTCCTCTGCCGTGTTGACCAGGTCGAAGTAGAGGGCGAAGGCGCTGGCAATCGCCCGCACAGCGGGGACGTCCAGCGAGCAGATGAGATCGTCAAGCTCGTGCTCGCCGGCCTGAGCCTCCTGCGGGTCGCTGGAGCGGCGCGCCTTGGCGGCCGCGCGAATACGCTCCTCGATCTCAAACAAAGTCCACGATTCCTGGGCGAGCAGCACCTCGCCGAGCAGGTCGCCCAACAAATGGATGGTATCAGTAATCTCCATTGTTGTAATGATTCACCACAGAGCACACGGAGAGCCTTGAGAAAAAAACGAATTGACCAGGTAACTGTTCTCCATGCTTTGTTCTCGAATCTCTTTCCTAAACAGGTATAATACACTACAGGAGATAAAATGGCGAGTAATCCGACCAGAGATCGAGTAAATACCGATTTGATCGACACTACCCCAATCCGGCGGCCGAGCTGGATCCGCGTGCGCGCTCCATCCGGCGACACCTACGAGTGGCTGCAGGGGTTGATGCGTAAAAAGGCCCTGCATACCGTCTGTGAGGAAGCCGGTTGCCCGAACATGGGCGAATGCTGGGGCAGTGGAACCGCCACTTTCTTGATGATGGGCGATATCTGCACGCGCACCTGCGGTTTCTGCGACATCAAGCACGGCATGCCCAACGCGATGGACTGGCTCGAGCCCGAACGGGTGGCTCAGGCGGTCAAAGCCATGGACCTGCGCCACGCGGTGATCACCAGCGTCAACCGGGACGAGCGTAAGGATGGCGGCGCGCCGATCTTCGCCATGGTCATCCGCCGCATCCGCGAGCTGCAACCCGGCTGCTCGATCGAAGTGCTCATCCCGGATTTCAAGGGCAGCGTCGAGGCGCTGCAGATCGTGATGCGCGCTCGCCCCGAAATCCTCAACCACAACGTGGAGACAGTGCCGCGACTGTTCAAGACCGTGCAGCCGCAGGACCGTTACGAATGGGCCATGGCGACCCTTTCGAATGCCAGGCGCCTGGAGCCCGACGTGCTGACCAAGTCGGGGATCATGGTCGGCCTGGGGGAGACCATGGACGAAATCAAGGACGCGATGCGCGACCTGCGCTCCTGGGGGGTGGATATCCTCACCATCGGGCAGTACCTGCAGCCCAGCCGCAAGCACCTGCCGATTGAGCGCTACTACACCCCCGAAGAATTCACCGAGCTGAAGGAATTCGGCCTGGGGATCGGCTTCCAGTGGGTGGAAAGCGGCCCGTTAGTCCGCTCCTCCTACCACGCCGCCGAGCAGGTGAGAGCGCTGAGTGCGGTGCATCGCAAATTGTACGGATGAAAAAGAGAGCGGAGAGCAGCCTGTCCTGCACGGGACAATCCAGGGGGTCAGGAAGACGCGTAGAAGGAAAGTGAAAAACCGCCTGGAACCTGAGTAACCAATTGATATGGGAACGGATCTCGGTTCTCGGCTCTCGATTTTTTGTGTTTTTTATAACCTCAACGACCCCGAAGCAGTGATCAGCTCACGCATGATGTCATCCGGGTGGTTGATAAACAGGGAGAGATGCCCGTCCTCGGGATAGAACCGCGCGTGGGAACCGGGGATCATACTGGCGATGTACGCCCCCGCATCGGGGGGTACGTTGCGGTCCTCGCCGCCGTGGAATACCGAAACCGGCAGATGTATCTCGCGCAGGTTGAAGCCCCATTCCCCCCAGATCGCCGCCGCCTGTTCCACCGCGCCCCCAGCCCCCTGGTGGAATGCTTCGCGTAGGTCATCGCGGATCACTTCGACCACCACCGGGTTGGCCAGCGCCTGGCGGTCCACCGGAGGGAGTTGAGCGATGATCGCGTCGAGCAGATCTTCCAGGCCGAGCCTGAACAGTTCCGCCCAGTTACGCCGGAACTGAGCCGGATCTTCGCGGGCGAGGCGGAAATCCGCTTCGGCCTGCGCGTCCCACCAGGGGTTCGTTTCTGCGATCGAGTAAGGGCCCAACCCGTTCAGGACCACCGCGCGGGTCATCCGCTCCGGGATCTTCGTGGCGCAAGCCAGCGCGAAAGGCGCTCCACCTGAGATACCGATCACAGCGAAGCGCGGAAGCGAAAGTGATTCCGCCAGGGATTGGAGATTGTCCACCCAATCCAGCAGGCGGTATCCCGGGCAGGAATCGGACAAACCAATCCCCGGGTAATCCACGCAGAGAATCCGGACGCGCCATTTCAGCGCCGCCAGTTCCAGATGCCTGCCAAAAAAACGCGAGCCGGGCAGGTCCGGCAAAACGAAGACGGGCCTCCCCATAGGATCCCCAAATTCGGCAAAGCCCATCCTCCGCCCATCGAGCAAGAGCGTCCGCTGATTGATCCGGCTATCAGCCATTTTCTTTCCTCCCTCTCTGCCTTCAAGATCTGCTCTGCACTGCCTGATCACGCACTGATGGAACAATTCCTTTTTTAAGCCGACACCGCCCTGGTTTTACTGCGGGCTGTTCTCCCCCCGCGCGCCGCGCCACTCGATTCCGGGGACGCCGGCGAAACGAGCGGCCATGACCTCGATGGCGGTGGGATTGCTGTCGATGAGGATAAAGCTGCGCCCCCCGCCGGCTTCCAGCACGGCTGCGCCAGTGGTGCCGGAGCCAGCGAAGAAATCGAGGATCGCGTCGCCGGGGTTGGAGGAAGCCTGGATGATGCGGCGCAGCACGGAGAGGGGCTTCTGGGTAGGATAGCCGGTCTTCTCGCGGCCGTTGGTCGGGACGATCGTCGCCCACCAGGTATCGGTGGGGGTTTTGCCGCGGGCGGCCTTCTCCGGGCCGACCAACCCGGGGGCCATGTAGGGGATGCGCTCGACGGCGTCCAGGTTGAAGGTGTAGCAGGCCGGGTCTTTGGCGTACCAGAGGATGTTATCGTGCTTGGGCGGCCATTTCTTCTTGGTCCGCGCGCCGTAGTCGTACGCCCAGATAATTTCGTTGATGAAGGAATCCCGCCCGAAGATCTGGTCGAGGAGGACCTTGCAATAATGGACTTCGCGGTAATCGATGTGGAAGTAGAGCGAGCCGTGCGGCTTGAGCAGGCGGCGCCCCTCGACCAGGCGCGGCTCGAGGAAGGCGAGGTAGTCGTCGAAGGCGTCGGCGTAGGCTTTGCGCCCGAGCTGAAGGGTGCGGTAGCGCCGACCGCCGAAGCCGGTGCGATCCCCGCCCTCGCCGGCGTGCAGGGTCTGGATCTGCGTCCGCCGCTGAATCTTGCCCGTGTTGAAGGGCGGGTCGATGTAGATCAGATCCACGCTCTCCGAGGGGAGGGATTGGAGGATGGGCAGATTGTCGCCGGAGTAGATGCAGTGGGGCATAGAGTTATTGAAGACGAAAAAGAAAGGTTTGCTGATTTTGAAATTGCTGATCAGTGAGTCAAGTTAGCTGCTTTTCCTCTGGATCGAAGGTGTAATCCTGAAAAATCGAGAGACATTCGTTCCAGCGAAAAACGAATGGAAACGAATAGACTGATCGCCTTTGGAAGAAATTTTTCAAGGTTGGCAGAAAAGACCATCTATCATGAGAATAACACAAATGACTGCAAAATAAAATCCGTCAAAAATGACGGATTGACAAATTCAGGGATGATTATACTGCTACTCCAGAAGAAACTGGAGGCAGGCGCGCTCGGCGGGGTTCGCGCACAGGGCCAGGGCACGCTCGTAAGCGCCGGCCGCGGCCTCGCGCTGGTCGCTGTATACAATCCTTCCTCCTCAGAATTGGCACTTTTATACAACTTTGGAATCATCTCAGCCTCTCCTTGAAGTGGTAACCTATCTATAATAGGAGCAAGGTGTTGCTGAACGATTAATAGTGTTAAGGGCAGGCCGGATAAAAGGAAGTGAAAGGTTCCCATGAATTTCCAGATGATCGATCGTTTTCTTAAGCAGTTTTTCGGAAGCCGCCTGGGCCGGCGCGGGGTCAGCCTGGCAGCCGGATTCTTTTTGATCCCTTTCCTGTTGACAGGCTGCCTTTTGAATGGAGGATCACTCCTTCCCCCTACTCGCACGGCGACCTTCACACCCGCTGCTCCCTCGCTGACCCAAACGATGACCGAGACGGGCAGTCCCACCTCCACCAGCACCTCTACCAGCACCTCTATAGGACCGCTAACCCTCACTCCACTTCCCTGTAATCAGGCCAGCTTTGTCCGGGACGTGACCGTCCCCGATAGCAGCACCTTCCCCCCGGGGGATTCATTTACCAAAATCTGGAGATTGCAGAATATCGGCTCCTGTTCCTGGACGACCAGCTATGCACTGGTCTTTTACACCGGCGACCTGATGAGTGGGCCAACTATGGTCTCTCTGCCCTACAATGTCAACCCCGGCGACACGATCGATCTCAGCGTCGACCTCACCGCTCCGGACAGCGCCGGAACGTACCAGGGCGAATGGATGCTGCGCGACGCCAACGGGAACCTGTTTGGTGTGGGCGCGAACGCCAGCCAGCCCATCTGGGTGCGGATCGTGGTCAACAGCAATGCGTCCTTTGCTGTAACCGAAGTGGAACCATCGGTGAACCCATCCAGCTACATCGGGCTTTGCCCGACGACGTTCACCTTCAGCGCGAATATTTTCACCAACGGCGCGGGCACGGTCACCTATTTCTGGGAGCGCAGCGACGGCTCGACGACCCCAGAACAGACCCTGACCTACACTGCCGCGGGCGCCCAGTCGGTGTCGGATACCTGGATCATCGGAACGGCTGGCGATGTGATCACCGGCTGGGATAAAGTGTACATCGACGCGCCCAACCACCAGTTCTTCGACCCGGTCTCGTTCAGCCTGACCTGTTTCGCATTAACGTACACTCCATCATTCACGTCGACTCCTACGGTAACACCTACCCAGGTCCCTACGGCAACGCCGAGTCCAACCCCGACCAGGACGAGCAGCCCCACTCCCACCAGCACTTCCACCGCAACAGCCACCGCTACTTTCACAGCCACCCCGACTCCAACACCCACAGCGACATCAACCAGCGTGCCTACCTCCACACCGACGCCAACTCCCGCAGCGTCCCGAACCCCAATACCCACGGCAACCAGCACGCCGTCAGCAACCTCATCGCCGACAGTCGCTTTAACGCCGACTGCCACTCTGGCGTCCTGCAATCCCTACCCGAGCGGTGGAATCCTGCCATCCCAGGATAGCTGGGTGGACCGGACCAGGCCGGACAGCTCAAACGGGAAGGATCCCCAGCTTCACATCAGTCCGTACAAAGGTGCCGGTCATTGGACGTTGATCCAATTCGATCTCAGCTCGATCCCGGCAGGGAGCAAGATTAACAGTGTCATTCTTTATATCAACGACGAAACCGGGGCTCATTTCCCGGTCGAGTTCCGGCGTGTGACCAGCCCCTGGAATGAATCGGTAACCTGGAATACTCAACCCACTATCGATTCCACCGCTATCGGAGGGTTTTCGCCGACAGGAGGCGCCTGCGTCCGGGCCGGGTACATCGATCCGAGCGTGGTACAGGCCTGGCTGGATTCGCCATCGCACAATGATGGCCTGGCGGTATACCCATCCTCTGGAGCCGGGGACGTCAGCCTGACCAGCCGTGAAGGTTCCCTGCCGCCGTCATTGTTGGTCTCCTATTCTCCGCCGGGTACTCTGGGGAACAGTTGTTATGTTGGAGGAAATTGCCCCTTTGGAGGTAGACAGAAAACGCTCATGCGGTAATTTGAGGGATTTCCCCGGGGTTCTACCAGAAACGCCCCTGCTCCTCGATGGTCATCCAGTTGTTGAGATCGATCCGCGGAGAATAAGGCGTGCGCAGGATGAGAACGTGGCCCTGCGCCTCAGGCGTGGGGATCACCGCGCGGTCCCTGCGCCCGCCCAGCGGTCCCGGCCAGACCTCCCAGCCCAGGCGGGTGTAGAAGCCGGGGCGGTCGGTTTCGAGCGCACAGATCTGGTAGTCCTCGCTGGAAATCTCTTCCGCGATCCAGCCCATCACCTTTGAACCGAAACCCTGCCCCTGGTATCTCTCCAGCGTGGCGACCGCGTCGATGTAGGCCGTTTTCAGGAGCGGCCCCCGTCCGATCTGGGCCCAGCGCGTGGTGCGCACGGCGTGAGAGACCAGCTCCCCGCCGAGGAAGCCCAACACGTGCAGGCTGTCCTCGGGCAGGTGGTGGAAGAGGAAGCTGGCGTCGCTGTGGAAAGCCTCCGTGCACAGGCGGACGATCTCCTCCCGGGTAGCGGCGTCCAGGTCGCGAGTGTGGATCACTTGGGGGATCAGGGCCGGTTCCATCATCGAATGCTCATGAGGTAAGGACATTCTACTATGAAAGTGATTGAATGCGGTCCCGGCGCGTGGTATAGTAATAGTTGAGTGGGATTCCAATTGTTACTGAATTTCGGTTCCAGGGAAATATTTTCTCAACATCCGCCAACATACCCCCCATCGCAGCCGTCCAATTGAATAAGAACCTATTCGAATATTCGGAGGAGATGCGATTTTGAGGTTTTTGCGGGTGCTTCGCACCCG